>Ga0181556_1000551_pt1 | contig 40244 bp, 57 predicted proteins | sample 011ome_14_FD_148651 | JGI IMG/M metagenome (GOLD analysis project Ga0181556, IMG submission 148651) | Coastal salt marsh microbial communities from the Groves Creek Marsh, Skidaway Island, Georgia - 011505AT metaG (spades assembly) | ecosystem: Environmental > Aquatic > Marine > Intertidal zone...
GTTTCCGGGCAAAGGGTTTGAAACTTTCGACCTCCCCCTCCCCCTTTGGGTCTGGGCCTGTGGTCAGGGCTCGGTGTAGCCGCGCCAGGCACGCTGCACACCGCGCTGGCGCTCTGCTTTGCTCTTGGCGTCGTGGCAGTCGTGGCACAAGCCCTGCACATTGCTGTCGTCGTCGGCTCCGCCTTCTTCCAGTGACTGGATGTGGTCGCGCTGGGTGGCCAGCTTCACGCGGCCGTGGCGCTTGCACTCGACGCACAGCGGGTCACGGGCGAACAGCTCAGCCCGTAGGCGTTGCAGCTTGCGGCCAGTGATGCGCTTGGGTGCGTCGGGCTTCTTGGCCCACAGTTGCTTGGGGTGCTTCGGGCAGCGGCCCGTGCCATCGCGCACCAGCACCCCGCAGCCGGGATGTGTGCAGGGTCGTGGTGCTGAGATGGGCATGTGATGAACCAAAGAAAAACCCCAGCAAGCTCTCGCCTGCCGGGGTTCCGCAGTTGCCAGTGTCATGTGAAGCGGGTGGAGACGCAACACAGACACCGTGCCTGAAATGTACAGAAGAAGTCTATGCCGTAAAACTCCCCCGCGCGTCTATAGCGGCTTCATCGCTTGGTCGGATGCACGGGCAGCCACGCGCCTGCGCTCTGCCTCTTCGGCCTTCGCCTGCAGCCAGGCATCAATGAAGTGGTCAGCCTGCTCCAGCTGCGCCTTGATGGTGCTCTCGGCCCGCTGCATACGCTGCGCCGTGGCCCGCACGCCCAGGTCTTTCAGGTAGATGCAGTCAATCGTCACGAACAGGTGGCCCTTGCCCAGCTTCAGAGCGCTCACCGCCTTGTCGGTCTCTGCCGCCTCTTCCTCAAACACCGGGATCGGCACGTTGTTGTAGCTGCCGCGTGACCACACCTCACTGGCCAGCACCGACTTGGTGGCAAACCCACGCCCGCCACCCGCGCCGCGCGATGACCAGATGGCCCAGTTCTCCAGCCGCCGCTGGATGTGCTTAATGCGCGCCACTGGCACCCCCCGCGTTCGCTGGTGCTGGCAGCTCACCAAAAATGCAGACGTATGCACAGCCAAAGCAGGCCACAAAGTTGCCCAGCTCGGCCTGGTCCTTCTCGATCACGCCCGCTGGCTGGCCCACCACATGCCCGGCCTCAAAGGCGTAGAAGCAACCAGGCTCACCACCCAGGCCACGGCGCACCAGCGCATACACCGCACTGCCCACCTCTTCAGCCCGGCTCTTGATCAGGGCGTACACCTCGGGCATGCACTGCTTGATGGTCCTGAGCCCGCTTTCAATGCGGTTGATGCGGGCCTGCTCCAGGTACTCAGCACTTGCTTGCCCTGATGCTGCTGTCCAAGTGTCCATACTGTCCATCCATTTCTATAGAGTTCACAGGTGAAGGGGGGATGCGCCTGCGCGTACGCGCTTGCAGGTGCGCCTGCCTGCGCCTGCCCGCACCGTAAGGCGCGGGGCCCATGCCGCAGACTCTGGGCAATGCAGCAGCCTCAACCCCCAAAAGGCAGGGGAAGTAGGTAGCTGGTGATGTCCATGCAAATGCGTGGACACCATGGACACATGGACACCTACGACATAGGCGAATGGCAGGCCATCCCCGCCACTGCACCGCATGCCGGGCGTCTTGCGCGCCGGACCTGCACCGTGGCGCGAATCACGCCTCCAACACGGTGAGCGATGCAGCGCGTTTCAGGCGCTGCGTTTGATGTGTAGGCCAAAGCCTTAGAAGGGCTCATCCATGCCCCCCTGTGCGTAGAACTGGGCCGCAGGCGTGTTGGGTGCGGCCGCTTCAGGCGCGGACGGCAACGCTGGTGCTGGTGCACCGCCCTGCTCATCCTCATCGCCCGCGATCTGATCCAGGCCCACCGGCGCATCGTTGCGCGGCCAGCCCGCTGGACGGTGATAGCGCCACACGCGCACCCCGCCGATCATCTTCTTGAGGTGCTCCCACCCCTGGTGCTTCAGCCACGCCGATATCTGCTGCTGCAGCCCGTTGGGCGCCTTCGCTACATCCACGCCCAGCGCCTGTACCAACTGCGCCAGCGTGACAAACGGGGCCTCACCATGCACAAAGCTGGCAGGCCCTGCAGCGTTGCTATTGGGCTTGCGCGTCAACACAGCCAACAGTTCAGACTCCACCGCCGTCTCAACCAAGCGGCTCTCTTGCATTGGCCGGAACAGTCGCACCTCCTCATCCTCGGTGGGCGTGTACCGCTCATCCTGCAGATACCGCGCATACGCCTCGGCCAGCAGCTGGTGGCGGTACTTCGCCACCCACTCGGTGTTGATGACATTGCGCACAGGCACCGGCCAAAACCGTCGATTACCGGTACGGTCGCGCAGATAGGTGTCTTCATTGGTGGTGCCCACCAGCACGCACTGGCGCGGGAATGATTCGGGAATCTTCCCGTAAGCCACCCGGTACCGGTCCACCTTCGAGCTGACAAACGCCTTGATATCGGCCACCTCAGACTTGCTCATGCCCGCCAGCTCGGCCACCTCATACAGCCAGATGCCCTGCACCTGCTCTTGCCCGTCGTGGCCGTGGCCAATGTCGAACTTCGTGTCGCTGTAAAACTCCGTGCTGGCCAACACCTCCACCAGGGTGGACTTGCGCAAACCGCCCGCCCCCTCCAGCACCGGCATGTAGTCAAACTTGCAACCAGGTTCCATCACCCGCCGCACCATGCCCAGCAGCCAAAACCGGCCCACCAGGCGCAGGTACTCCAACAAATGCGGCTTGCTCTGCAGCGACTCAGGCGACTCGCCCAGCGCATACACCAGCCACCCATCCACGCGCGCCTTCTTGTCCCACACCTGTGCTTGAACCCACTCACGCACCGGGTGGTAACGGTTCTTGTTGGCAACAGTCTTGATGCCCTCTTCCAACGCCGCCATGCTCACAGATGGCAAGCCCCAGGTGTTGGACATCCAGTCCCCCAGCAGCAGCGGGTCAGAGTCCCGCAGCTCACCGGGCTTACTGTTGGGCCAAGGAAAGGCTTGGCGCCTGGCGATGGTGTTGCGCAACTCGTCATAGGCCACGATGTCACGCAGCTCGGGCGCCTTCTCCAGTGCTGCAATCACCGTCTTGCGGGAGATATTCCAGCGCTGCTTCTCGCGGTCGTAATACCAGCTCAGCCACTCGGGCACCAGCCGCCCGCCGCACTTCACCAACTCGCCATCGGCACCAGCGTCATCGCCACAATCAGCGCCCTCGGTGCCAACGGGGCTATCGATTTTTTTTGCAGCAGGCTTCTCAGCGGCCTCCCCTTCAGGCGTGTCCACCAGGGCCACAGCGCGGGCCAAAAACGCCTGCACCTGCTCATACGTCCAGCCGTCTGCCTCAATCGCGTCCTTGCAGTCCCAGCCATCGGGCAGCACGCCAGGCTGCTCCACCGGCAGCAAGCTCACCGTGCAGCCATGTGCATCACGCAGCAGCGCGCCAATGCCGCGCATCGCCTTCATACCCGGCTGGTCGTTGTAGGGCAGAAAGGGCTTTGACTCCTTCAGCGCCTGCAGGGCAGCGTCGTCACCCTCGGGCAGCGCCTTGCGCTCGGCCACCGTGGGCTGCACGCGCTTGCTGTCACAGTCAGGCCAGCACACCACCGTGCTGCCAGCCAGCCAGGCCCAATTGGCCTTCTGCCAAGCCTTGCAGCCACCGGGCCAGCCCACCACACAATACACGCCGGGGGCATTGGCTTCCAGCAGGGCTTGCAGCACGCCTGCCTTGATTTCGCCCTCCACCACGATCACGGTGCGCCCCTCGGGCAAGCGCGCCAGCGGCAGGTACAGGGGGCGCGGCTCTTGCCACTGCTTCCAGTGCCAGCGTGCGCCGCCTTTGGTCTGGCTCTCGCACCAGGTGCGCACAATGTCGTCCTTGCCGCCATCGCTGGTGCGAAAGCGCACCACGTAGCCCAGCAGGTCATCGTTCAGGCGGTACTCGGTCACCTTCACAATGTCGTCGTCAGTGCGGTGCTGGTGCGAAAAGTTCACCGCAGGCGCATACCCTGGCACCGGCGCAATGGGCAGCCAACCCTCAGGCTCAGGCTTCGGCTTGGCAGGCGGCGGCGCTGGCCGGGGTGGCCTGGGCGCTGCAGACGCATCCGCGCCCTTCACAATGCCCGCCACATCCTCCAGGCCCTCTTCGCGCGCCACCTCGGCAGCCGCCTTGCCCTGGCTCAGGCCATGAATGGCCGCGTACAGGCTCAGCAGGTCGTTGCCCTTCTCATCGCTGGCAAAGTCGGCCCACTTGCCGGTCACCAGGTTGATAGAGCAGCTGCTGCCCTTGCCGCCCGCAAGCGAACCGCACACGTACTCGTGCCCGCGCAGCTTACCGCCCGGCAGCCACCGGGGCACCAGGTTGTCGGCATCGCGCAAAAGCGCATCGGCCAGGGCCGTGAAATTGATCGGTGGCAGGTCATTCTTGCCCATACGCCACCCCAAAAGAAACTACAGAAACTACGGAAATTGCTGCACTAAAGCCGGTGTCTCCACCACCAGCGGCCAGATGCTTGAGGGTCATGCGATGCCGATCAACCCCACACGCGCAGCACCTGCGCCAAGTCCACAAGGCCATCGTCATCGCCCTGCATGGCTGCAGGCACGTACTCGGCCACCGGGCGGTTGCGGTACTCCACCTTGCGGTCACGCACGCGGTGCAGCTGCCCGGCGCGGCTCATGTTCTCCACCGTGCGGCGGGCAGCCTGCAGGCCCACGCAGGCCACAGCCGCCATCTCCCGCAGCGTGGGGCCACGGTCGGGCGTGGCAAGCTGCGTGCAGGCATTCAGCAGCGCCTGGCGCACTTCGCCTGCGGGCCTCATGCCACACCCCCTTGGCGGCCAACCCACTTGGCCATGGTGCTTTCGTGCTTGGCTTCCAGCGCCAGCATCAATTGCTGGCCACTGCCCACCAGCTCAGCCCACTGCAGCTGAATGGCCTTCAGCTCATTGGCGCTGATTTCGCCATCGGCATCGGCAGCAGCCACCGCGCCCACCACATCGGCCAGCTCACGCATCAACCCAGCCACCGCGCCTGCGGTGATTGAATCGGGCTGCAGACCCTGCGGCAGGGGCAGCAACGTGGCGCCGCAATGCTCAGCCAGGCGCGTGGGGTAGTCCAGCGCATGGGGCGTGCCCAGCTGCGTGCACATGGCTGCAATCTCAGCCGCATCCATCGCACCCAACTTGTACTGGGGGGCCGCACGCAGCTCCTTTTCCAGAGTGCTCGGGCTCTTGCCCAGGCGCAGGGCCACGGCTTCCAGCCCACCGGGGTAATGGCGCACAGCGCGCCGAACGGAATCTAAAACGTCCATCTGCTCCACCTCTTCAAAACGCTACAGACACGCACCCGCCGTGCGCGAGACACTGCGGGCATGAACAGAAAAGCCACCCCACGCCACCACGCGAAGCAACGGGCACCTGCCCGCGCGCGCTGCACCATGAATGGGGGGAGTAACCCGGCGGCATGGCTGCGGGCGTGGGGTGGCACAAAGGGCGCCCGCCCTCTTCCGGGCTACGATGGGAGTTCCTACACAACCACCGCCGAAAGGGGCGAACATGGAACCAAGAAAGCTCACGCACGACGAACTAGAGGCAGCGTTCAAGCTGGCGCTGCGCGGCATGGCTCGATTGCAGGCCAGGCAAGAAATGATGGAGTGCTTCATCCGCTCTCTCATCGCCACAGCACCACCAGCGCATCCGCTCATTTCGCGAGCCCTGCAGCTAGCAAAACAAGACTGGGAGCATCGGTCTTCTCAAGCCAGATCGACGAATATGCCGGAGACAGACGCCGACGCCATGGCCTTGTGGAACGTGCTGACAGAAGCCTGCTCACAACCAGCTTCGCCCGCGAACGGGAGCTAGAGTTTTCGTTACGCATGGGAAAGCTCCTGGGTGTGGGTTGGGGCCTCCCCCGAAATAAGATGGCTGGTACCACCCGAACCATCTTTTTCAGACGAGGCCCCAAAAAACATGGACCTGAACAACATCGCCGAACAAGTGACGATCACCGTGGTCAGCGCCACCGTGCTGTGGCTGGGCTCCAGGCTGGCCATGACCATCTGGAGCAAGACAGCGCAATTGGCCGCCAGGCTCAGAAACACGTACCAGAACAACGCCCTGGTTTCAGCGCGCGCCAAGGAAAGAATGGAGGCCATGCGCGAGTTCACGCTGGTGCTTTGCTTTGTCAGCATGCTGGGCCTCCAGATGCGCGCCACTGGCGCAGTGCTGCAGGCGTGGGACGTGGTGATGCTGTGCACTTGGACGTGGTGCCTGCTGACCACGCTGCTACACATCGCACGCAAGAAGTAACCCGATCAAGCATGGGAAACCTCCTGGGTGTTGGTGGTGCCAGCCACTACCCGATCGGCAAGCTGTTTGAGCTTTTCGCCAATCGTGTAGCGTGGGTCTTTGGTCCGACCGCCAGCGAGGTCACTGATGGTGGACTGCGCACAACCGCACTCAGCGGCAATCTGCGGCTGACTCCATCCGGCAGCCTGAAGCTCGGCGATAACGTTGGACCAATTCATGGCCCGAATATATCGGATTTCCGATGTTTGATAAAGCGGATTTCCGATGAACCTATCGGCTAGCCTATGAAAATGGCCCGCCCCAAGAAACCACGTACCGAATTCGGCGAACGTCTGTTTGCCGCGCGCACTTACGCGAAGCTGTCACAAACAGCTCTGGCGCGGGCTGTCGGCATGTCGCAAAGCACATTGGCTGAGGCCGAGAGCACCGCGCAAGGCTCATCAAAAACAGCACAAATAGCAGCTGTTACGGGGGTGAGCGCGCAATGGCTTGCTGATGGCCACGGTCCAATGGTCACGGCAGTCACAGAGGCACAACCTACTTACCTCTCCACACCACCGCGCCCAGCAACCAGCAGCCCAACCCCTCTTGCACCGAGCCCGGTACAGACGCTCATCATTGAACTGGGCGAGCTGCTGGCCCAGCACGATCACTTGGCCCGGCTATCCATCGCGCCCCTGCTGCAACGACTTGCGGAGCATCCAGAAGAGCGATCAGCCATTGCACTCCATGTGCAGCGCACGCTCCAGGGGTCGCTGGGAAACGAACCAGCGCCAGGATCTTCCAGTTTCCAGACCGGCGCAGCGAAAATGTCGACAGGAAAATAACTTAGCCAGCCTGCACATGACACTTTCCAAAGCTTTCGCCCTTGCCTGCCTGACCGTTTGCTGCACTAGCGCCATAGCCCAGTGGCGCTACAGCACTGAATCAGACAAGATGACGGGCACCACTACCAAATGGGCAGAAGTCCGGAGCAATAACAGCCTGAGCCTAGACTTCCCATACAAGGGCAGCAACTTCGGACGGCTCTATGTCCGTCAAAAAGACGGGAAAAACGCCGAAGCGTTTGTCACCATCGAGAAGGGCCAGATCCTCTGCCGCACCTATGACAACTGCGCCGTGAGAGTGCGGTTTGACGAAAACCAGCCAGTGCGAATGAGCGCCGCGCCAGCAGCAGATCATTCATCAAAAATCATCTTTATCAGCCCACCCGGCAAGTTTCTATCATCCGCACAGAAGGCGAAGCGGATTTTGATTGAACTGAGCCTGTATCAAAATGGCAATCAGGTTTTGGATTTCGATACACCCGAACCCCTCACTCTTCCGAAGCCGTCGAAAAAGTAACTCTGTGCTTCACCGATAAAAATATCGGAATTCCGTTGACAACTTAAATCGGTTTTCCGATACTTCCCTCGTTCGCAACGAAACGAGGGCACCATGCACCCCACACCCCCCAGTGCAGACGTCTGCACAACCCCTTGCGGCATCGATGCCGAAGCCAAAAAAACCATCCAGGCCCTGCGCAAAAAGCTCAGCCGCTGGGAGCTGGATCACCTGCGCAACCACTGCGCAGAGCTGTCGAATCAACTGGATGAAGCCAGGGAACAGATTGAGCGCCTGACCGAAGAAAAGTACCGCGCCTGGAGAGAGGCCGAGGCATGGCGTGAAGACGTAGACCGCCTGGTCACCGCCCTGGAAGGCGCAGGCCAGCAGGTGGGCCTGACCCAATGCGGCGCGGTGGTGGCAATGCCCGCGAATGGCGCTGCACAACAAGCGGCAGCAGAAGGCGGTGCCGCATGAGCCGCCTAGTGCACCACCTTGTACCCAGCCAGCCGCTCCAGGCGGGCGCTGTAGGCAGCCCAGTGGGCAGCGCTGTCGGTGGGGATGCACCCATCGTTGTAGAGGTATATGCGCTGCGGGTCGGACTCCCCCTTCCAGGAGAGTGCGGCGATCTGCGCAGCACTCAGAGCCCGCTTGAACTTGAAGCGCACGGGAAAGTCTTCGTACTTGATGTGCTCGGTGCTCGCAAAGCCCACGGGCTTGTAGCGCCGGTTCAAAGCCACATAGCTGCCATCGGGCTGCAAGTCCAAGCAGTAGATGAGGAAAAGCTGGCGGAACTCGGAAACGGTGTCTGGCATGGCAACTCCCTTTCAAAAGCCGCCATTCTGACGGGGCCACAGGGCTCTGGCAAAAGCGCAATTGCCTGCGAATTGGCTAAACACCTGGGCCTGCCATTGCTGGTAGACGAATGGCGGCCAGGCATGGTCATCGTGCCAGGTGCGCTGCACATCACCAATGGCGAGGTACCAGCATGATCCGCTGCACCGTCACAGTTGGCGCCCTCACCTACGCGGGCCTGTACCCCAGCACCACCGCCGCCGCCCTGGCAGCGATGGCCCTGTACCCCGACGCCCGTGGCATCAGCGTGAGGGCCGTGCGATGAAGTCCCCCATCCAGCCCCTGCGCCGCATCAAGCGCCCCGCATCCATGGCACTTGCAGCCACAGGCGCCCTGGTGCTGGCCGTGGCCGCATACGGCGACCACACCGCCAAGCAACAGCAAGCCAACAACGCCGAGGCCGAAGACGCCGCAGCCATCGCCAGCCGCCAATGGGCCGCAGAAGTGATTTGCGAAGGCAACCGCTACCACTGGGCCGACGCGCACACCCTGGTGTGCCAGCCCACCCCCAGCGCCCAGCCTGCGGCGCATACCCCTTTGTCTTACCCCATCGCATCCCAGCAATGACCACCGTTACCACCATTCACCTCATCGACCAGCCAGGCGGCGGCGTCACCGTGTGCACCACAGCAGGCACACCCCACCCAGGCCAGCGCCTTACCCCCGGCCAAGCCCTGGCCACCGACCTGCTGCGCGAATGCACCCACCGCGCCAGCGACGTGCGCTACTGGCAGGGCCACGACAAGGCCATGGCCTTTGTGCTGGAGCTGAGCAACCCCGAAGGCCTGGGCTATGCCGACAAAGCCACCCTGCACGCCGCCGCCCAGGCCGTGCTTGGCCGCCCCTACGGCCTGGGCAACCCGCCCGCGCCCAGCAAGCCCACCACATCCCCCGCTGCGCCCGCCGCAGCCTGACCCCATCACATCCAGGAGCAACACCATGCCCCAGCCCAAAACCCCCAGCGCCCCCAGCAACCAGGGCCGCAGTGGATCCGGCAAAGTGCCCGGCGCAGGCCTGCACAGCATCAGCACCACCGGCAAGCGCTACGGCCCCACCGAGGCTACCGTGGCCCTGGCCGTGCCCAGCTACGCCCCCCACTGCGCCAGCACCACACCCACCGGCTACACCTGCCCCGAGCTGACCCGCGCCCCCGCCCGTGCCGGTGCGTGCGATGCCTTCAAGCTGCCCAGCCGCAGCGCGTTCACCAAGTGAGGCGAGCCATGGCCACAGACCAGCCTCTGAACCTGCACGCAAACCCCACGCCCGTTTGCCCCCACTGCGGCTATGCGATGGACTCCGATGACATGAGCAGCGCACCGACCGACTCGTGCCAAACGAACCTGTTTGACATCGCCCCTGCTGAAGAGTCAACCAGCACTACCTGCCCTGCTTGCGACGGCGCTTATTGGGTAAAGGGCGGCTACCGACCAACCTACACAACATCCTTTGCCGAAGAGGATCTGTAATGACCGAATCCCACGACACCTACACCCAGGCCCTGCCCACCCCCGGCGCAGGCCCGCAAATGCGCATGCTGCCCGTGGGCGGCATCGTCGCCAGCCTCACCAACCCGCGCAAGAGCTTCAAGGCCGAGCCGCTGCAAGAGCTGGCAGACAGCATCCAGGCCAGCGGCGTGCACCAGCCCATCCTGGTCCGCCCCCTGCCCGCTTCGCGGCTTGAGGAAACCAGCCGCGCCCTGCGCTCCAGCGTGCTGGCGTGGCCCTTCGCCACCACCCGCAAGCGCGAACCCATCGAATACGAACTGGTGGCCGGTGAACGCCGCTGGCGTGCCTGCCAGCTGGCGGGCGTGGCAGAAATCCCGGCCATGATCCGCGAGCTGACAGACGAGCAGGCGCTGGAAGTGCAGGTGGTGGAAAACCTGCAGCGCGAAGACGTGACCGAGCTGGAAGAAGCCGAGGGCTACGAGGTGCTGATGCAGCACGGCACCTTGAACGCCGACCAGGTGGCCGCCAAGATCGGCAAAAGCCGCAGCTACGTCTACGCCCGCCTCAAGCTGCTGGCCCTGGGCAACACCGCCCGCAACGCCCTGCGCGAAGGCCTTATCGATGCCAGCAAGGCCCTGCTGATTGCCCGCATCCCCGACGAAGGCCTGCAGATCAAGGCGCTGGAGTTCTGCACGCGCCACGACTACCAAAGCGACTTGCCTGGCTACCGCGCGTGTGCCAATCACGTCCAGAACAACTACATGCTGCGCCTGGACAAGGCCCGGTTCACCATCACCGACGCCACCCTGCTACCCGAAGCCGGGGCCTGCGGCACCTGCCCCAAGCGCACCGGCGCGAACCCCGACCTGTTCAAAGACGTGGACAGTGCAGACGTGTGCACAGACCCCAAGTGCTACCGCGCCAAGGAAGACGCCCATACCGCCCAGGTGGTGGCCGCAGCCCAGGCCAAGGGCCAGACGGTGATTGCAGGCGACGAAGCGGCCGAGCTGGCCTACGACAACTACAACAGCAAGCTCAAGGGCTACAAGCGGCTGGACAGCGTGGACGACAGCCCCACCGACAAGCCCCTGCGCAGCATCATCGGCAAGCAGATGGAAGCCGAGGGCATCAAGCCCACGATGATCGCCAACCCACGCAAGCGCAGTGAGCTGCTGGCCTGCCTGCCCAATGAAGTGGTGCTGCGCCTGCTCAAGGCCGTAGAAGGCCAGGCCAAAGCCACCAAGGAAGTGGCCGCAGAGGTCAAAGAACTGGTCAAGACCAAAGAGGCCAAGGCACTGGAGAAAGCCAAAGCCAAGTATGAGCAGGCATGGCGTGATCGGTTGCTTGACTTGGCCTGGGCGCAGATCGAAGGGCAAATGCCCTACCAATTCACCGCCGACGTGCACCGCTACCTGCTGCGCCGCGAAATCAACAGCCTGAGCCAGGAAGACGCCGCCGCGCTGGCCAACATTCTCAACCTGGGCAATGTGGGCGCGCACAACGCCCTGCAAGACTTCGCGCAAACCACCCGCAGCCCTGACCAGCTTCACCTCTTGGTCATCATGCAGCGCGACAGCGGCGCAAGCCACTACGCACACGGCCGCCCCAAGAATGAAGGCCTGATGCTGGTGGCAGCCATCGCGCTTGGCGATGGCTTCGAATCTGCCGTGCAGGACAGCCAAGCCATCGCAGCCGCTGAACACCTGCCCAAGGCCCCGGCAGAGGCCACCACGGGCACAAAACAGACCGAGGAACCCAGCGCACAACCAGACGACGCAAAAGCACCCGGCGCGAAAAAACCGGCTGCGCTGGCGCGAAGCAACGCGCGCGCGAAAAAACCGAGCGCTGCGGCCGAGGCCCCGAAGGACTCACCCCAATTCGCGGCGGCGAACATCGCGGCTGCGCTGGCCGAGCTGGAGGAAGGCAACTCAGAAGGCGCAGCCGCTGAAGTTTCCGCTGCGCTGGCCCAGCTGGAGGAAGGCCAGGACGTGGCGCCTACGGCGCAGGGCAACGAAGCGCCCCCCGCTCCTGCGGGCGGGGATGCGCCCCAGCCAGACCAGCCAGCGGGGGGCATTCGGCTGGGCCTGGAGGTGCGCATCAAGCCCAACGCCACCGGCAAAAAGCAGGCCACCCACATCGGCAAGCAAGGCACCGTGCTGCGCCAGATTGGCCCCGATGCGTGGGACGTATCCATCCCCCGCGAAAAGCGCGGCGTGCCCCTGTTTGTTTGCTTCCACACGACTGAGCTGGAGGTGCTGTGATACCTATCAATCCACCAGCGTTCCCATCCGAGACGGCACCCAGCAGATCCGGTGCTTGGGGTATGACCCTGCGCGACTACTTCGCAGCCGCAGCCATTCCCGCGGCTGCCGCCAACCTCCGGAAAAACCTTGAAATTGATTCCAATGTGCTTGCGTTTTGCGATGACCATCAAATGGACATGCTTGCTGATGACTGCTACGCGCTAGCCGATGCACTGCTTGAGGCAAGAGCATCGAAAAAGACCAGCATGGGTGATTCCGTCAGGCGCATCAACCCGACGCGAACAGAAAGCTGTCTCGATACCGAGGAGCCGTAATGCAGCAAACCGACCTCATCACCCCAACCCCCAAGCTGCGGCCGCAGCGCCCCAGGCCCAGCCCCAGCTGCTGCGCTGCCCCTGCTGCGGTGGCGCCCCCACCCTGCGCAATAGCAAAGCCCAGTTTGCCGAAGACACCTACTGGCACTGGGTGGAGTGCAGCGCCTGCGGGCTGGCCACTCGCTACATGGCCGGTGCGGCCGAGCGCTGCACCCAGGCCGTGGCCACCGCCTGGAACACCCGCACCCCCGCCAGCAATAGCGCCGCGAAGGAATCCGCCCAATGATTAAGCACCTCTACCTCAGCGGCCCCATGACGGGCCACGAAGACTTCAACCGCCCTGCCTTCCACGAAGCAGCCCGCCTGCTGCGCCAGGCAGGCTACCGGGTCACCAACCCAGCCGAGAAGGGCCTGCCCGACTCTGCCCCCTGGCAAATGCACATGCGTGCAGACATCAAAGCCATGATGGACTGCGACGGCCTGGCCATCCTGCCTGGCTGGCAAAACTCGCGCGGCGCCAATGCCGAAATCAACCTGGCCCACGCCCTGGGCATGGACGTGCATGGCGTCATCGTCTGGCTGGCTGCGGCCAGCAAGGCCAAACAATCGGAGGTGGCCACATGCTGACCAACCTGGCCGACTGCATCCCCACCATGGCCCGCGCCCGCAAAGCGGCCACACTGCTGACCAAACCCGAGATTGAGGAAATCCTGGAACCCCTGCACCAGTGCGAGAAGCGCCTGCGCGAAGGCGTGGCCACGGAAGACCAGGTCATCATCCTGGCATCCAACATGCGCATTGCCCTGGCCATCGAAGACCAAGGCATCGTGCGCGGCCTGCGCCACCACCTGCAGCCCGCCCTTGACGCGCTGGAAACCGTCCACGCCCGCGCCAACGCCACCGGCTGCTGGGTGCCCACCGCCCTGTGGTTTCATGAACTGGACGCCGTGCGCGTCGGCCTGGAGATGTTCGGCCACCAGCTGCGCTACCTCAGCGCCCGCGAGCTGCACCAGGCCGTGCGCAAGGTCATCACCCGCATCCAATCCCAAGGCCTTGCCACCGTGCACGCCCAGCCCAAAGACGTAGGCCTGCAGGCCGCAGGAGCAGCAGCATGACAACAGCACAAGACCCCATCGCCCACGCCGCCCGCCTGCTGCGCGAAGCTGCCGAGGAACTGCGCCAGGAGCACGCCTTCCCAGGCATCGAAGGCTGGGCGAACGAGACAGACGCCAAGGCCGCCTACGACGAACACCTGGCCGCAGCCCAGGCGCTGGAGGATTGGGAGGCTGCCGTGGGCGCAGGCGGGGTGCAGGCACTCAGCGCAGCGCCAGCCGGTTTCGTTCCCGTCGCCGCTTTCGACCGACTGCATGCTCACGCCGAGTCGCTGGCAGCACGACTGCTCGCAGCATCCCCCACACCCCCAGTAGAGCAGCAAGCCCAGCCCGGCGCGGTCTATGCGGAGCTGCATGAACCAGACGCAACCACCGTTGGTCTGGGCGCTGTTTGGAATAGACACAGCATGCGCGACTTCGCAGACCGCACCCATGCACTGCGCATGCAAGCCGCCCCCAAGGCAGCGCCAGGGGAGCCTAGCGATGCGGATATTGACGCCTTCCTGGATTCACCTGGGGGCATTGAGTGGGTTATCGCAGACAAGCGGGAACGGTATCGCTTGCTGGTGCGCGCCGTTCTCGCCAAGTGGGCAGCACCCCAGCAGGAGGCGCAGGAGCCAACAGAAATCCCCGAAGAAATCGAGCGCATGGCTGCCGACAGGTACAAAGTGGTGCCATCCCATGAGAGCATGTTCCATCGCTGGGCCGTTGTTGCGGGCACCGGAACGCAGCAGCTATACCTAGGGCGCGAAGTTGAATGCCAAAACATGGCGCGCAAATTTGCTGGCGCATTTCTTGACGGCGCATTTGTCGCCATGCAGCGCACAGCACCCCAGCCAGCGCCTGCGCCGCTGAGTGAGCCAATCGATCAGTTAGAGCGCGCACTGGCAATCATTGGCGTGGTTGGGGCAATCGATGGGCACGACGTTGTGAGGCGCGAATCAGTGCTGGAGATTGCACGCCGCGCAGCCCTAGCCGCGCAGGGAGGTGAGTAATGGACGCCACCAGCATCATCCCTCCCGGCACGCCCTTCGTGTTGCCACTTGAACGAGCGGCCGAGATGGTCAGCCTCTCAATCTCCACAGTGCAAAAGTTGGTGCGGCAAGGTGACTTTCCAAAGCCCAGGCTCTTGTCAGATAACCGCGTGGGGTATCTGGCCATCGAGGTAGCCGCTTGGGCTCTGCAGCGCCCCACCGCCAACCTGCTGCCCCCGCCCAACACCGGCGCACCCAAGCCTAAGCGTCAGGCGGCTGGGCAATGATGGCCTCCAGCGCCGCACTGAGCTGGCCCAGCCAGTGCAGCCGCTCTTTGTCGTAGCGGTAGAGGTTGTAGTCGCCCGCCACGCCGGGCACGATGTGCCCCAAAATCGCCTCGCCCACCTCATGCGGGCAACCCAGCGCGGCCAGTTTGGTGCGGCCCGTGCGCCGCAAGTCATGCGGTGACCAGTGGGTGACCGTGAGTCGCTTGCGCACATGGTCGGGCCTGCTCTTGCTGTAGGGCTGCCGGTAGTGCACCTTGGTTTGCATGTACGCCTGCGACTGCGCCCGCACCACCCCCGTGCGCGACGTGCTGGGGAACAGCAACCCTCCAGCCCCCTGCAGCAGCCGCCGCACCACCGCATCGACCCGCCCCAGCAGGGGCACGCGCAGGTCAGCCGCCTCATCGCGGTTGCGGTTTTTGGTCATGCTCTTGGGCATGGTCCACCACAGCACCCCGCCATCATCCCGAATGTGCTCGCGGCGCATCTCCACAATCTCACCACCTCGGGTGCACGTCCACAGCTGCAGCGTCAAAAAGTCACGCACCTGCTGGCTGAACAGCGGGAAGTCCACCAGCACCAGCGTGCGCACCTCATCATCGCGCAGCACGCGCTTGGTCGTGCCCTTGTGCTCGCCTTCGCGCTTGGCGCCCTTGCTGCGCAGCTTGCGGGCCAGCACCTGGCTCCACCAGTTGGGCAGGTCTTCAGGGATGCGCCCGGCATCCATGGCAAACGTCCACGCGGCCGCCATCTCGGTCTTCACCGAATTGGCCAGCATGGGCCGGTCTGAAAGCCCTGTCACCAGGTCAAAAACGAAACGCCGCGTAACTTCCGCTACCGGTAGGCTCGCGTGCGCGGCCGTGGCCACCTCCAGCCGCCGCGCCACGGCTTTGGCCCCCTTGGGCTGGCGCCGCACTGCCAGGTAGCCCTTGGCATAGTCGGCCACCAGATCACCCAGGGTGTAATCTGCACCAGGCGCGTGCACCGGCTGGGGGCGCACCAGGGCGCGCAAATCGGCCCCCGCATCACGCTGGGCCCGCAGCTCTTCCCACCGGGCCACAGCAGCAGACACCGGCATCTCAGGCCAGTGCCCAAGGCGCACCTGTTTCATCTGCCCCGTGGCCACGGATTTGTAACGGTAAATCCACGTCTTGCGGCTGGCCGAAGCCACAAGCCGCAACCCTTGGCACCCATCAACGACAATATGATTTCCCGGCTGTAACGCCTTTGCCGCCCGCGCATCAAAATACATCCGCCACCCCTTACTTACAACCAGCCAGGCGGCGTAGGCCAATAAAACCTACGCCAAACCTACGCCAAGGGCGCAAGTGTAGCCAATAGCGGGCAAGCGCAGATAACAAGAACAAGCAGCGCCAAAAAGCAAAGGCAAGCGGGAAAACATATTCATATCAACGACTTGCAATAAAAAGCCGTTGCGAATCAAAGAGTTATGAAAGCAGAGCAAACGATGAATATCGTTATCCTAGAGAATCGCCGCCTCCTAGGGAAAATCGCTCACATATTCATTTACTACGCCAAAAACTACGCCTGAAAATCGATGTTTTGCGAAGTCATTGAACTCAGGAAAAACGGGCTGCGCCTGCGGCCGGAGGAATGGCCTGCGCCGGTTGCTGGTCAGCTGCGGATGGCGCAGTGGGACAGCTCGCACACCAGCTACCACCGGACGATCAGGAAGCTGGTGCTGTGGGTGCCGTGGGGCACGCAGATAGTGCCGGGGCCTTGGCTGGGTGACGCACAGATGGTGGACGTGGTGGGGGATGCGCAGCTGCTACGGGGCGACGTGCTGCACAGTGAGGATGGGCGAATTCATGAGCACGCCCAGCTTTGGCTGCTGCGAGCCCGCCGGGACATGGATGGGCCACCCCTGCCCCCCGTTTGACCCAGGCCCCTGGATTAAGCGGCTTCCCGCGTCGTAACTACTGGGCCAGTAGCTTCGCGGGCCAAATCCAAGCCAGCGCGGCATGTGCGCAGCGTGTTGCCCAATGCAGAAGCACTGCACCCCGCCATGCGGGCCGCGTCAGCTTGTCGCACGCCATCCACCAGCACCAGGCGGGCGGCTTCGCGCTGGGGGCCTTGGCGCAGGCGCAGGAGCTGGGCCAAGGCCTGGAACTGCTCGTAGGTCATGCAGCCACGAACCTCGTTGGCTCGTTTTCATCCCACAGCAGGAGCGTTACGTTTCGTCCTTCACGGGCGAGTGCAGCCTTCTTTTTTGAATCAATTTCCGTGACACGCTGGGCACTCTGAAGTGGGTAAGCAGCACGGGCCTTTTTTGAGTAAAAGGCCAGCACCGAGGCAGTAGCGTCAAAGCTGCCGTCTTGCCAAGTGACTGAGTAAAAAAGTGCCATGGTGGTTTCTCCGCCCCTACTACCGGGAGGCGCCGGGGACCGCTTGATTGCTGTCCATGGGTTTAATTATGCACGCTTTAGCGTGAACATCAACGCCCAACCCAAAATATTTTTAATCGATGCGAGGCAGCGGCCCCTCATCGTTGCGCGGGGCCATCAAGCGCCCCGCCCGTTCTAGCAGATGCTGCCCCTGCTCGCGCAGGGCTCGCCTTTGGCGCTGTTCAAGTTGTCTGGCCCGGCGCCGCACGCTGCGGCGGTTGTCGGCCACGTCCTGGTCGGGGTAGTGCTTCACTGGGCTCCCTCCCCTGCGGTCTTCGTGGCCAGGGCTGCGGCTGCGCGCTCGCGGTTGTCTTCTATGTCCAGGATCTGCTCCAGCTGCTCGGCTACTGCCCCGTACTGGGCGCGGCAGGTGGCGATCCAGCGGGCGGTGTCTCGCTCGCTGGCGTAGCCGAGGTTAGGGGTGTGAGCACCAGGGGCGGCAGCGGCGCTGGGCGCACCCGCAGGGCTGCTGGCAGTGGCTCGTAGGCCGAGGCCACGGGCGGGCGTGGCGATGTTGTTGAGCATGCCGACAGTGCCAGCATCAAGGCACTGGCGATCAGCAGAGAGCGTGGCGATGTGTGCACGGGCGTCCCCCAGTTGTTGATTGATGCGGGCCAGGGCTGCGGCTTGCTGGGCCGCTGCCTGGTCGTTGAATTTGCGCTGCGCCAGGGCGTTGGCATCGCGGGCGGCGCGCTCGATGCGCTCGGCCTCAGCCCGCAGGTCGGCTTCGGCCTTGGTGTTGGCTTGCCAGCGCCATTCCTGCACGCGCCAAGCACCGGCACCGGCCAGGGCGGCCGCCACCAGGGCGGTGGCAGCATAGGTGTAGAGGCCTTGGATCATGGCTCACACCTCCTGCACGCCCAGCTGCGTGCCCGCGCTGGTGATGGTGATGACGCGGTTCACGCGCTTGTCGGGCACGCGGGTGCTGACGTGCACCCACGATGTGCTGCCGAAGCGTTCGTAGATGAGCTGGCCAATGCCCAGTACGTCCACCAGTGGCGCCAGGGCGCGGGCGATCTGCAGCGGGGTGCCGTAGCGCGGGGCCACGATATCGGCGGCGCGGCCTTGGGCGTGGTCGCTGGTGGTGACGCCGCCCACGGCTTTGTTCACGGCCCAGGCGCGGTATCCGCTGGTGACGGTGACCGGCACGCCCAGGGTGGAGCGGATGCGCTCCAGCATCTCGGCGGTGCTGGTCAGGGCGGGAAGCACCTCGGGCGGCGGGGTGTTGTCCAGCTCCAGGCGCTCTGCGGTGCTGCTTTTGGTCAGCTCGGCCAGGGTGAAGTGTTGGGTGAGTTGCATGGGTTACCCCTCTTTGACTCGGGTTCGGACGATGAGCACGGCAAAGCCCACGATCACGCACACATCGGGCAGCGTGGGGGTTTGCGCGGGCAATAGGTATGGCAGCCAGGTGCTGGGCTCTTGCACGGGCAGGAAGGGAAGCGCGGGCGCGATGACGGCCCCTGCCCCGCCCAGGGCCAGCAGTGACCACGCCACGGCCTTGAGCCATTCGGTGGCCCGCTCGCGCGGCTTGAGGCCTGGGCGCAGGGGCGCGGTGCGCTCCAGCTTGTTCAGGGCCTCGGCCAGCACCAGCAGGCCCGCAGTGAAGTGGATGAGTTGCAGCCAGGTCATTGCGTGCCCCCCTGTGGGTTCTGCGATGCGGGTGGCCCGCTCAGGCGCCGGATGACGCCGGTAAGCACCTGCTGCGCCCCGCCTCCCACGGCGAAGGCACCGCCCAGCAGCGCGGCTTCGGGCAGCTGCACCATCAGCATCACCAGCGGGGTGAGGTAGCCCGCCGTCAGGCTGCTGGCAAACGCCACGAACATGCGCCGCACGGTGGTGCGCAGCAGCTCCACCCAGGTGTCGCTGGTGCCTGGCACGGTGTTGAGCAGGATGATGGCCACCAGGCTGCCGAAGAAGCCCGCAATCAGAATGTCAGCCCGCAGGCCCAGCGACACACCGAAGGCGGTGATGGCGCTGGTGCTGGCCGCGCCCATGGCAATGGTGGCCACGCCTGCGGCGGTGGAGGTGGGCTCAGGCATCGATGGCGACTCCGGGCGTAAAAAAACCCGCCGAAGCGGGGTGTGGTGCAAGGGTCGTGCTCTCGCACTGCATAGCGGGCTTCATCGGCTTTGTTCCGAAAATCAGTAGCCCGACACATCCACGAGCAGCAAACTTCCGCCCAAAGGCTGCTGCATTTGCGCCGGCGCCCCGCCCCAGGCGATCTGGGCCACCCGCACATCGCCAGTGGTGGCTGAGTTCCCGACTGTGGCAACGCCGTCGGCATGGATGAAAGACGTCGGCGCGCCGCCGCCGCTGTCCACCACCACCCTGGCTGCGGTGAGGCAAGCAGCCCACATGCTCGCGTAGGGGGCGACCAGGCTTGCCACCGGCAGCAGCGCGTCCGGGTCGGTGGCAGCCGGCACTGCTGCCGCCCCGCCGATCTTCATCACCTTCCAGTCGGTGTTGTAGGCCACGCTCCCGTCAGCACGGCGCACCGTGATGCCGTGGCCGGAAGACACCGGTGCGCTCCGATCGAACACGTACCAGTTGACCGTCGCGGCGGTCTCGGAGCGCAGCGTGTACGTCGGTCTGGGCAGCGCCTGATTGCTCGTGACGTTCACCGGGGCGCCGGACGGGGTGCGGATGCAAAAGATCGGCGACACCAGATTCGGCACCACCACTTGCGCGCCAACAATGCCGGAGGGCACCGCGACCGCGCCAGAAGCAACCAGCGCAAGGTTGGTGTAGTCCTGGTCAATTTGCACCACGCCGTGGTCGCCGACGATTCGAAAGCCATACGGCATGTTGGTCCATTCGTGAGTAATTTCAGGGTCTGCGGCCCCATGGTTTTCGCCCGAGCCGCCGCAGCCGCTAAAAGCAAAACAGCACCACAGAGCTGCTGCGCCGCGCCAGAGCGCCCTGGAAAGACCAGGTGACGGTTTGGCCCGAGACGGAGATGCCCGGCGCACCCGGCGTGGCATCGAGAAGCGCCGCCATGAATTGGCCGTTGACCGCGCCCGCGTAAAGATAGCTTCCATTGCTGACCCCAGTAGTGATGATTCCAAGAACCCGCCCGAGCCGCTGCGTCGAGTCGAAGGCCAGCACGCCTGCCGGCGTGTAAGTGCGAATGCCATGCGCGCTCATGCCGACAAGTCTCCGATCTGAACCCGCAGTACGCCGTTGGCGTCGTAGACCTTCTGCACATTGCTGTTGAGCGTCATGCGCCCGCCCGCGCCCGAGCCGTTGAGCTGGATCTCGCCGGTGCGCATGTTCATGCGCAGCACCCGCTGCCCCTGGCTGTTGACCGCGTCAGACTCCAGCCAGTCCGCCAGCTTTGCCGAGCCAATCGACGCCTGTGCGATGAACGCAGAGTTCATGAACACCTGCCCGCCCTGGATCACGAACGGCACCCCCGTCGCGCCGTTGGCTTCGTTGAGCACGGCGATACGCTGCGCCGCCAGCAGGATCTGGCTTGTGATGACGCCCTGGTCGTTCTCCACGCCCACCCCGATCCCGGCCATGTACGGCTTGCCGTCCACGGTGAGCTGGGTCTTGATGGTGTACATCGCGGCCAGGGCGCTGGTGATCGCGTCGATCTGCACCTGCGAGTCGCCCGCTGCGTCGATGCGCTCCAGCAGCGCCTGGGCCAGCTGCGTCTCGGTGATCTGGTCCTTCAGGTACGCCAGGATGTCCGACGCGCTGCTGCTGGCTTGCCCATGCACACCGGCACCGGCTGGATGCCAGTCGCCCTGCATGCCGTTCTTGTCCACCAGGCGCGCCCAGAAGTAGAACCCCGCGCCTGCGGCCAGCCCCATCATCGTGTGCGTGTTCTGCGGGTAGGCAAAGTCGCCCAGCTTGATGGCCTGCCCGCGGTCGCTGGTCTGGCTGTACCACAGCTCGGTGCGCTCGATGATCGATGGCCCGGTGGGCAACCCCCAGTCGATGCGGATGCCAAACACCAGGCCCGCGGCCGTGAGGCTGGTCACCACGGGCGGCGGCGCGAGGATGCCGTCAAGCTGGGTCTCCACCGAGGTGGTCCATGCCGACGGGATGTCCAGCGCGTTGACGGCGCGCACGCGGGCCAGGTAGGCGCCGGCATAGATGTTGTCGATCTCGACCGACGTGCTGCCGGTGCGCGGCACCTTGACCCACTGCGAGTTGTTGCGCCGCCACTCCACTTCATAGGCCACGGCCTTGTCCACCGTGGGCCAGCTGATGACGGCGGACTGCGATGCAATGCCCTGGGCGACGACGCTGAATGCGCTGATGGCCACCGACGCCGGCGCCGGCTGCACGCTGGGTGGGATGACCGAGACCGGTGCGCGCTGGATGCGCGTGCCGTGATCGACAGCATCGAACTTGCCGGCCTCGTGCTGCACGGCGTTGATGTCAAACGTCAGGCCCTCGCCTTCGGTGACGGACACCACGCGAAACGTCTGCGCGGCCAGGCGCTCTGACTCCAAGGTCCACACCGCCTCCGGCTCCGGCGTTGCGCTGTAGGGCTGCGTGACGGTGATGTGCAGCACCGTGCCCGGCAGGCCCACGAGGTCGGCGGTCAGCTCGGTGCTGTCCACCGTGATCGTCGTGCCGTCAACCGTGAGCGCCACGCCGGTGGCATCGGAGACGGTGCGCGTCTGTGCGACGCCGCTGGGCAGGATGACCGTGAGCCTATCGCCCGGCCGCACGCCCAGCTCTGCGTCAACGGTGACCTTCGTTGCCGTGGCGGCGCGGATGCGCCCGCCGATGCGCCGGCCTGCCAGGGTGGGGTCGGCCACGCGGATGACCTGACCAGGGGCTGCAATGGCGCCATCGAGTCCCACCGAAAACGACACATTGCGCGTCTCCATGCGTGAGGTCAGCAGCAGCCACTTGCCCATGCGCTGGGCCTGGCCCTGGCTCGAGCAGGCAAAGGCCGTGATCTCGATCTGGCGCAGGCCGTAGCGGGCGATGCCATCGCGGTCCTCGACCACTTCGATCTTCGCGCGGCCCATGTCGCTGGGATCGTTCCAGCTCACCAGCGCCACGGTGTAGCGTGTGCGCAGCCCTGCGCCCGTGTACGTAAAGCGCCCGTCCACGACGTTGGCCGCGGTGTAGGTGTAGACCGGGTCGCGCGGCATGTCGGCCACGGCCACGGCCGCGCCGCTGGCCCAGTAAGCCATGCCACGGAATACGCTGGCCAAATCCTGCAGCACGCGGTAGGCGTCTGCGCGCTGCTGGAGGTAGGCATTGCACACAAAGCGCGACTCGGTGCCGCCGCGCCCGTTGGGCACCAGCTCATCGCAGTACTGGCCGATCTGGTACAGCGCCCACTTGTCCAGCCACCCGGCCGGGATGCGCCGGCCCAGGCCGTAGCGGTCGTTGCCCACGATGTCGAAAAACACCCAGGCTGGGTTGTTGGAGTAGGCCAGCTGAAAGGTGCCATCCCACACGCCGGTGTAGATGCGCGCTGCAGCGTCGTAGTTGCTCGGCACGCGGATGATGCGCCCGCGCGCGTGGTAGGCCCGCGCGGGCACGGCGTTGAACTGCGCGGCATCGAGCGAGACCCCGACCAGGGCCGACATGGGGTGGCGCAGGCGGCCGTCGATCACGTCGGTCACGGACTCGACGAAGGTGCTGTCGCTCACCGCAGAACTGGTGCTGTCGGGCGTGGTACGGCGCACACGCACCGTCCAGCCACTGGCAGCACGCGGCAGGTCGATGCGGTGGGTGCGCGTGTAGGTGTTGCGCGTTTTGCCATCAAACGCCCCCGCCAGCACCTGGGTAAACGCGCCGCCGTCGGTTGCCAGCTCGATGGCGTATTCGACGCGATAGCCGCTCATGTCGCCATTGGTCAGGTCGGTTTGCGACAAGCCCTGCACGCCCAGCGTCACGCGGACGGCCGACAGCTGTGTGTTGGACACCGCATGCGTCCACACCGTGCTGGCCTTGAGCGGCACGCCCACGGACTGCGTGCTCTCAGATGCGGGAAAGCCCGGCACCGGGTCCTGGTACTGCGTGCCGGTGCGCACGTCCACCTGCACGCCGGTGAAATTCAGCGAGCCGTCGGCGTTCTGCAGCGGCGTGTTGTTGAGGTAGATGGACTGAAGCCCGTTCACCAGGCCGGAGATCTCGCCCTCGCTCAACAGGTCGAGCACGCGCGCATAGCTGGTGCTGTGCAGGCTGTCGGTCGCCTCGACGGGCTGGCGCGCACTGCCGCCGCCCTTCTTGGCGCCGCGCAGGCTCCAGCCGCCAGAAACGAGAACGGCCCCTTGCGGGGCCGTGCTGGCGTCGAAAATAGCATCTCGCTTCATTGTTGGTCTTCCGCAAAAATACCCGCGCTGATCGTTGCGCTGCCGATGAACATCTCGCCGTACAGCAGGGGCACTGCATTGCCCTGAGCGGTGGTGTTGACCGGGCCGTTGAAGTTGTAGCTTGCGCCGTTGTCGGGGCCGTCGCGCGTGCCCAGGCTTTGCTGCTGCGGGGCCAGCAGCTGCGAGACTCCGGCGAGCATGAGCATCTTGCCGAGGGCCACGCCATAGGTTGAAATGGCGACCGCCAAAGCCGGAGCGCCGCCAGCGCCGAACACGCCTCCAGCGATGTAAGGCGCCGCGAAGAACAAGGCGGCGCCCAAGATCAAGGTAAACAGCCCGCCGCGCTTGGCGCCCACGAGCATGGGCGCGATGCGAATGTCGTCGCGCCCGGCCGGGTCGTGCAGCCGATCCTCCGGCAGGTTGCGCTTGCCCAGAAAGCAGGCGTAGCCCACGCCACGGCCCTTGCTGGCCATCAGCTCGCGCTCGAAGCCGGGCAGCAGCACCGCCAGCGCGCGGATGGCCTCGGCGGTGCTGGCCACTGCCAGGCGGTGCACGCGGCCGAACTTGGCGCCCAGCGTGCCATAGAGCCGGATGGTGCGCAGTGTTTCAGTCATCCTCGATACCTCAGTTGCAGACGTGTGCACTCGGCCCAGTGGCCGCCGTACACCACGCGCTCGGAAAGCCGGCCGTACAGGTGGTGCAGCATCGCACCGGGCACGGGGTACAGGCCGGGCTGCTCCTGCAGACCCGTGTGGCCCAGGTACACGCCGGCGTGGTTGGCCACGGGCGAGCGCACCTGCATCAGGATCACATCGCCGGGCTGCAGCGCCTCGCCGCGCGCCAGGGGCGCAAAGCCGGCACGCTCAAACCCCTGCATGTACAGGTCCTGGCCCTTGTGCCACCAGTCGTCTTCGCGCTCGAAGTCCAGCAGCTCGATGCCGCGCTCGCGATGGTAGTAGTCGCGCACCAGGGTGTAGCAGTCGAGCACGCGGTGAAAGAACATGCGCCCCAGCAGCGGCGCGCGCCAGCCCGTGGGGGCAAAGCTGTGGAGTTCACCCGCTCCCTCTGCCGTCACGCTGACGATGTGCCAGGGCAGGCCCGAGGCTTCGCAGCCCGCCAGGTCGGCGTCGCTGGGCAGGGGCGGCGCGTCAGGGTGCGAATGCACCACGGCCAGCACGCGGCCGGCGTCTTCTGCGGCGGCGTAGTCTTCGGGTGCAAGTGCGAAGTGTTCGGTGCCACTGGCCGTGTTGCGGCAGGGCACATAACGCTCGCGCCGGCCGGCCGCAACGATGAGCCCGCAGCTCTCGCGCGGGTACTGCGCCACGGCGTGCGCATGCACGGCGGCCAGGGTTGCTTTGCGCATGTCTATCCTCGCAGGGTGTCGGCGGCGGGCTGCCCGCCAAAATTGATGATGGCTGCCACTTCGCTCACGCCCTGCTCGGCGGCGAAGCGCTTCTGGCAGCTCGACACCCTGCCGCCGCAGCGGTCCAGGACCGGGTCGGCCACAGGGTTGTCGTCTTTGTCGAAGCAGGCGCTGCCGGTGTAGTTGCAGTACGGGCCGCGGTAGCCGCCGGTCCACAGCCAGCCGCACACATTGGCGATGATCTGGCGCCCCGGCAGCTGCACGCCGTCGAAATCGAGGGCGCTGCGCAGTTCGAACTCCACCACTTCGCGGTCTTCGCTCGTCTTGGCCTCGACCAACCAGATCTCGGGCGGGAAATGCTCAGCCGGATCGGCGCTCGGGTTGCCCCCTGGGAAGTTGCGCGCATCCAGGTATTTGCCCAGCGTGCGGTGCCGTGTCAGGCGCGCGCCCACAAGGTCATCGAGCGCCAGGCACAGCGCCGTGATGACGCCTGGCACAGGGTTGCCATCGGCGTCTTGCCCGATATTGCCAACGCGCAGCTGCGGCGCGGGCTGCTGGGCGTCGCCCGACTTGGCAAACCCCGTGGCCTCGATGGCCCAGGGCGCGTATTCGTTGCCCTGCCACCAGATGGCCCCCTGCGCATAGCCGTGGAAACGCAGCACGTCGCCGCCGATCTCGGACGCATCCAACTCGAACAGCTGGACCAGTTCGCCGGGTTCCAGCTTTTGAATGTCGGAAGTGATCATGCCGCCTATCCTCTGTGAATTCCCTTGGGGTCGGCGCTGTCCAAGAGCGCAGTGCGCAACCGGAGCGCAAGGCGCTTGCGCCACCCATCGGGGCCATTGCTCAGGCGCCAGAGCCTTCCGCTCACCGTCCATTCACGGGGAAGTTCACGGAATACCAGGCTGATGAGGATCTGCGCAAACAGGTCGAGCACCAGGCCAATGGCAAGTGCCGTGTAGCCCAGCACCTTTTGCGCGGGGGTGAGCAGTCCGTCCTCGCGCATGTGCTTGAGGTGCATGATGGCGACAAAGTGCACCCAGAGCAGGTACACGGCAGCGATGGTGATGAGCGCGTAAATCACAGCTGCGCCCTCAGTTCCGCGATCTGCACGTCCAGCGCTTTCAACGCTGCGTATCCTTTGTTCTTGACCAACAACACCTCCAGCGGAATCCCCAGCGCAGCGGCCCGCTCTTCCGCCAAGGTCAGGATAGTCTCCCGCGTGATGCGGGCCATCAGGTGCTTGGTCTCCAGCGCCTCAATCTCAGCCCTGGCGGCTTCTGCCGGATCAACGAAGGGCGGCTCGAAGGGCTCTGGCACATTGCCCTGCGCAACCCACTCAAGGTACGCCGCGTAGTCGCGGTTGGATAGGTCTGGGGGGATGAATGCGCCGTCGATCACGCGCACCACGCCGCTGTCAGTTTTGGTTTGTTGGTACATATCAAAGCTCCGCGTCAACCGCCACCACGTCTGTGGCTTGCAACGATCCCGCCGCAGCCGAAGTGGCAAATATCAGGACTCCATCCGGTGTGGCCGCGGACACTTTGCTTGAAGGGGTGGCATTGAAGGTGTAGGTCCGATTGGCCGTTACTGTGCCCGAGGTCCGCTTGGAGACCTTGTAGAACACGCGGGAACCAATAGACTGCGACCCCGCTTGTGCGCCGGTCAGAATGTCGCTGGTAAGGCGCTCGTAGTACCTTTGGCACAGCATCAGTTCCAGACCTTGAGAAACGTCCTCGAACGGCGAGGCCGAGGTGCCCCCCTCCACCTGCACCCCCGTGATGTCTATGGTGAATGCTTGGTTGAAAGGTAGGGCCAGCGAGAATTCGAGGTAGTTGCCCGTCCCAATCGTCTTGCCTGCCACGGACGGCACATCCACCGTGAACGAATACCGCCCCCATGAGCCGGTGATGGTGGGCTGTGGAAAGTAAGTGTCTACGGCGGTGCTGCCGTTGAAGAACTGCCTGAACCGGCCCCCGATTGTGGTGCCGGCCCCCGCGACTCTCCGTGCGTAGAAAGACACGGTGGCCTTCCGCCCATTCAGCGTCTGCGCAAACTCAATGCGCTGGGTCAAAAACAAGTAAGTTGCACCCGCGCCCGAGCTGGTCTGCTCCACTCGCGTGTGGAAAATGTTCCCGCCGGTCAATACCTCGTCGCCAGGGGTAATGGCCATGTGGCTCCAGACGCGCGCAGCGCCGGAGCCGTTATAGACTAGGTGCCACCTGTCCATCAGGAACGCCCCCGAAGCAGGGTTCGTTAGCGAGGGCACTCCGCGCTGATTTGTGCGCATGGTTCCGTTAATCAACAAATTGCGAAGGCCGCTGAACTGACCGCCGTTGAGGCTCGGCACCGTGAGCGGCCCGGTCATGGTGTCGCCGGCCATGGATACCTTGGCGTCCAGCGCAGCCTGCTGCGCCGTGCTCACGGGCTTGGCACTGTCAGCAGTGTCGTCCACGCTGCCCAGGCCCACGTCAACCTTCGCCAACGTGACAGCGCCCGTCTTGCCGGCCACCGACAGCACAGCGTCTGTCGGTGTGCGCAGCTCGATCCAGTTTGCAAGAGCGGAGGCAGGCTCTGCGCCCAGAGCAAACGTCTTGTTCAGGTCGCTGCGCACAGCCACATCACCGCGCTCTGCGGTGAGCGCCAGCATCGCGGCTTGCGAGGCGACGGTGAACACGTCTGTAATGGCGATGGCAGGCAGTTGGCTCTCAGGCACCTTGCCGCCCGCATCCAGGGAGGCTACGCCGTTTGCAGATCCCTTGGCGCTTGCCAGAATGCGGGCGTCCAGGGCAGATTGCAGCCCGGCCACCGTGCCGATGGCTTGCTGGCCTGTGTGAGTCGCGCGATCCCGCAGAGCAGCGGCATTCGCAGCGCTCACGCTCCCGACGCTGCCTTCGAGTTCCTCAAAGTTCTCATTCACTTTTACGAACGCGTCGCGCAGCGGATCTCCTGTGCCGTCGTTCTGGACGGCACCGACGTTGATTTTTTTGATGCTCATGGCTTGTGGGCCTCGGTAAAGGTGACGGTTAACGTGTAGATGCCGCCGCCGAGCGCCCTGAGCTGGTACGCAGGGGCGCGAAATTGCGACGATTGGCCGGCCGGCGGGGTCCACAGAAAAGCGCGCCAGCCGGCGTGCCGGTCGAGAAATTCGCGCAGGGGCGCGATGGTGGCCAGCCGCCCGGTGAAGCTCAGCGGCCACGACTCACTGCGCGCGTGGATGCCGTCGGCTGCCACCTGGGCATAGCCGTCGCCAAACTGCGCGCGCAGCGTGCGGTGCTGCACCTCGCCCACGGGGTCGATCTGCGGGCACCAGGTGAAGGTCTCAGTAGCCATTGCGCATCTTCCAAAGTACACCGCCTTGGCGGTTTTCTTTTGCCAGCACTTCGCGCACGGTCTGCGTCACCATGGCCGACAGCGCGCGGCCCTGGGCCTCGGTGGCGCCGCCGCCTGGCGAGGCCTGGCCGCCACCCTCGACATTGACGTGCGTCGTGATGTTGAGCCCGGCCGAAGCCGCTGCCGCCCCGCGCGATGCGACGGCGGGCGGGCGCTCCAGGGCGACAACGCCGCCGTCGGCATAGCCGCGGCCGCCGCGGCGCATCGCCTCGACCACCGACACGCCGCCAGCGCGGCGGATGTCGTCCTGGCTCCACACCACTTCGCCCGCGTGAACGATGCCGGCGGGCTGGTATTTGCCACCCGGGCCGGTGTAGCCGCCCGACGACAGCTTTGGCAGATTCGTGCCAGAGACGCTGCCCCAGCCGCTCACGGGCGCTGTCACCGCTCCCGATGCCTGAACCCCTGCTGAAGACCAGCCACCAAACGACAGGCCGCCGAACATGCTGCTCAGGAACGACACTGCCGCCGCCTGGATCTGGATGCGGATGAGGTCGGCAATGATGGAATTGGCCAGGCTCTTGAAGTCGAGCTTGCCAGTGGTGGCGAACTGCACCAATGCATCCTCCATGCCGCCGAATGCCTTGGTCACCATGCTCTCGGTCTGCGCGAACACGTTGGCCGACTCGTCGGCGTAGTTGCGCAAGGCGCTCTGCGCGCCCAGGGACCAGTCGCCCTGCTTGGCCTTCAGCTGTTCGTGGTACGCGTCGTAAGACGCGAGCGCCTTTTGCTGGAACTCACCAATCATGCGCAGTTCGTCGTCGTACTGCTGCTGCGCCTGGGCAGTCCACTTGCCGCCGAACTGTGCGCTGCGGCGCTCGTCGTCGAGCCGGCGAATGTCCGCGGTGTACTTGTCGGTGATCTGGCTGATGGCCGCCAGGCGCTCCTGCTCGGCGCGGCCCATGCCAAAGCCATCGAGCGCGCGCGCGTACTGCGCCAGCGTGTCGTTCAGTTCCCGCTGGGCGCTGGTTTGCGACTGCGCGGCAGCCAGGTCTCGGGCGCGCTGCTTTTCCAGCTCCTTGGTGGCGTCGATCTCTTGCGCCAGGCCCAGGGCAATGTCCTTTTGCGCATGCGTGAGCTCCACCTTGCCGAGCTGCAGGTCGTACAGCACGCGCTCGGCGGCGGTCAGCTCGTTGACCTTGCCGACCTGGTCGTGCAACTGCTGGATGTAGGCCGCAGCGGCTTTCGCTGCTGCTTCTGCGTCTTTTTCCGCCTGGCTTTTGCCGGTGCGCCCCTTCTTGTCGCCGTCCTTGAGGTTGACGATGCCGGGGGATTTTGGGATTAGGTCTGGCGCAAGCAGACTGGCAGATCGACGCGGCTTGTAATTGCCAAGCAGCAAGGCGTTTTCGGCGTCGAGCGCATTGTTTCGCTGGGCATCCAAATACTTCAGCTTCAGTTTCGTCTGTTTTATTGCGTCATCAATAGCGCGCGTGTCAGAGCCGGAATTCAAGTACCTTTTTTTATCCCCCTCCAGCCCTTGCAGCTCTTCGCGCAATGTCTTGATGTTGCCTTCAACGGACCTGAAGGGGTTGATAGTCCCAAACGTTGCGATGGCATTAAGGAATCCACCAGCGGCCTGGGTGCCGCTGATCATGTCGGCGGATGCTTTCACGACGGCAGACGCCATCTCGGCCAGCCACCCTACAAAAGTCTGAAAGGCCGCACGGGTCTGCTCATGAGACAGCGTAGCGTTCAGATCCTCCACGCTCTTCTTCATCTGCGCCATGCTGCCGCTGTCGCCGGTCAGCAAGTCATTGATGGTGTTTTGCAGCGCGCCCAACGCACCGCCGAAGGTGTCGCGCGCTGCGGCTGCCGCGCCGCCATAGCTTTCGTTCAGCGAGTCCAGCACCATCTGCTGTGCCTCGGCTATCTTGCCTGTGCGCTCCAGCTCGCGCGCCGCTTCGATTTGCGATTCAGAGAACTTGAACCCCTGCTTTTGCAGCGATGCCATGCCCACGCTGGGCACATCCAGCGCGCGGCCCATGATCTCGGCAGACGCCTGGATGGTGGACCCGGTGCGCGCTGCGTGGTCTGCTGCGGCCTGCAGCGCGGCGGGCAGCTTTTCGCCCGTGATGTTGGTGAAGGCCAGCAGCACGGTCTGCGCGCTGTTCACATCGCCAGCAGCCACGCCCAGCGATTGCTGCATGGCGTCTGCCATCTGGTTCAGGCGCTCCTGGCTGTAGCCTGCGGCATTGCCGGTGGACTTGAGCACGGCCTGCAGTTGTGCCTGTTCCTGCTCGGCTTGCTTCGTTTCTGCAATGAACTTTTGGAACACCGCGCCCACGGCGATGCTGGAGAACACAGCGCCAATGGCGGTGCCCACACTGGCCCAGGCTTCTTCGGTCTCTTTCGCGCGCTTTCTGGCGGCGGCAGAGATCTCGCGGCCCTTGCGGTCTGCCGTGCGAGCGGCGCGGTCCATACCCTGCTCGAAGCCGCCGATCTTGGCGATAAGGTCGAGCGTAAGAGTGCCGAGGCTTCTTGATGCCATGTCGATTGCCCATAAAAAAACCCGCTCGAAAGCGGGTTGTGCGGTGTGATTCTGCGGCTATTCTTTGGAGAGCCACTCGTAAATGCGCGCACCAAGGATCAGCAGCAGGCCGGGTATCCAGGTCGCTTTGAAGGTGCCGAAATCGCTGGCCATGCAGCCGAACATGCCGATGCTCAAAAGCACGACTGCGATGATTTGCACGATGCGTGCGATTCGAATTCCTGTTGACATGGCCCCTCCCGTGGTGAAGGCTCCATGTTACCGAATCGGCGTGCCATCCATGTAGCTACTCGGGGCCTGCGAGTCCATCTCCTCCGACTCCGGCTGGCCCAGCAGGTGGCGTATCGTTTCCGCCTGCGCCCGGATCGTCTGCGCCTGGCTGGCCACCGTCTCCAGCAGCAGGCGCACCGAATCGCTGTTTGAATCGCTCATACGCTATCGCCTTCCAGTGATTGAACCACTCGCGCCGCTCTGCGCAGCCTTTGCAGGTCATCGCCATTCCTTCATGGCCCGTTCCAGCGCCGCGCTGCCCTCGTCGGCCGCCTCGCGCTTGGGCAGGTAGTCGTCCAGATCGCCCCGGCACTGGTTGGCGCAGAACGCGGCCAGGGCGGCGCCCTGCTCGATGCGCAGGCCCAGGTTCAGGCTGCCGTGTTTGCGCCGGTACTGCACCCAGGTTTGCAATTCGTCTTGCCCCATGCGTTCCTTGGCCTCCGCGAGCGTGGTGCCGCCGATGCCGTTTAGCACCAGCTCGCACCACAGCTCATCGTCGGCCGTCAGGCTTTTGGGGCGTTGGCCTCCTGTACGGCATTGACCAGCACGATGGCCAGGCTTGGGTCGAGCTGGTAGGCCTGCTCGTAAGTGATGGCCTCTTGCGCGTCGCCCAGCAGCACGCATTCGCTGAGCATCTTGGCGGACTTGCTGCGGTCTTCACCCAGCATGGCGACGCGCTCTAACGTGCCGAACGAGCGGCGCCGCACCCACACGTCGAACGAGTCGCTGACCTCTTCGCCAGCGGCGTTCTGGCGCGTCCAGGTGACGGCGGTTTTGACGGGCGCGGCCTCAACAAAGGCGCCCGCGGCCTGCAGCTGTGCGAGGTTCATGCCTTGGGCACCCAGGCCGAGCCGCCGCTGCGCTGGATGGCGACGGCGGTGGACACCACGGCGTTGCCGGCGAAGTCGAACGGGAAGTCGCTTACGTAGCCCTGGAAAGTGAACCAGGTGCGCGTTTCGGGCAACGTGAAGTCGGTGCCGCCAGCTGTCACCGTGGGCGGGATGCCCACGCCATCGCTCCAGCCGATGGCCCACTTGAGCGGGGTCGCGTCGTCGGATTCGCTGAGCTGGTGCAGCTTGACATGGCTGGCATTGCGCGGATCCGCGTTGATCGTGAGGCTGGCCTGGCCGGGCGTGCGCAGGCCGCGCAGGTAGCTGCGGGCGTTGGTTTCTTCGAGGCAGGTGTCCTCGATCTGCTCGGAGGGCGAGCCGCCGGGGTTGAAGGCGGTCGCGCATTCGACGTTCAAAACTTCGAACTTTGCCGGGTCGGCAACGGTGGGCACCAGCACATAGACCTGCGTGCCTTGCGTGAGCATGCTCATTGGTTTTCCTTTCGGGCATAAAAAAATCCGCCAGGTGGCGGGCGGGTTGGGAAGCGGTGTGGGCTTATCGCTGGACGATCCAGTCAAGCCGGAAGGTGGTGCGCCAGCGCCCGGTGGCGTCGTCGCGTTCGCTGCCGAGCCACAGCGTGATGTGCGCGTGCGGCTCGATGGCATCGCGCAGGGCCAGGGTTGCAGCGGCGGCGCTGTCGGGCTCTGCCGCGTACACATCAACCTGCACTGTGCATACGTCTGCATCGGGCAGGTTGCCAAGGTAGTTCTCGGGGGCGCCGTCCACCACCTGCCACACGGCATAGGGCAGCGCCACGCTTTGCGGCGCGGCACCGAACGGGAAGAACCGCATGGGCGCGGTGCCCAGCGCGGCCTGCGCGGCGGCACTGGCGGCGACGATGGGGAAGATGGGCGGCGTCATGTGAGCTTGTCCAGTCGCTTGGTGGCCTCGCCCGCGAAGGTGGCGATGGCGGCGTCAATGTTGCCCGTGAGGGCTGGCAGCATGAAAGGCGTGGCGCGCATTGTCTCCGTGCCCAGCTCCAGCAGGTGCCAGTGCGGGGTCGGGCCCTTGTCTCCCTCGTCGGGGTTGCCCTTGGGGATCGCCCCCTTGGGGTTGGCCACGCCGATGCGGTACATGACGTTGCCGGTGTGCTTGTAGGTGCGGCTGCCAAAACGCGCCTGGATATTGCTGGCGATCTTGCGGCCCGTGGCCGGGTCGTCGTGCCCCAGGGCGTTGGCTTTGGCGGCCTTCACCACCAGCGTGGCCGACTTGCGCAGCGCGCCCATGACCACCTTTTTGCGCACATCGTTGGGCAGCGCCTTCATGCGCTCGATGGCCTTGTCCATGCCCTTGAGGTCAAATTGCGTCATGCGGCAACTCCGAGCACGGCAGCGTGAGGTATTCGCGCCCGCTGTCTTTATCAGCCAGCACGCCGGTGATGTTGTAAACCTTACCGTCGTGCAGCAGGCGCATGGCGGCGGTGATGTCGGGCCGGTAGCGCACGGTAATGCGCACCGACACGTCGGACTGCACCGCCTGCGCTGCGATGAACTCGCGCGCGCTCAGGGGTTCGACTGCGGCCGGCACGGTGGCGACAGTCGCCCAGGTGGTGACCATGGCGCCCGTTTGCGGGTTTTGCGTTTGCTGTTTGCGCTGCAGGGTGACGCTGTGGCGCAGGTTGCCGGCTTTTAGCATGCTAGACCCCCATGCCTTTGCGGTATGGCGCAATGAGTGCGCGGGCGCCGGTGGGCAGCTGCACAGGGGCGCCGGTGGTCACGTCTTCGCGGTTGGCGTAGAGGTGGCCCACGATGAGCAGGATGGCAGAGCGCACCAGGTCGTTGACCACCATGGGCGGGGTGTCCCACACGGTGCCGGCGGCGATCGCGTCGTCCATGGCCTGCTGGGTGTCGAAGATGGTGCGGCCTGCGTATTCCTGCGCCAGCAGCTCGGCGGCGTTGACCTTGAGCTGCAAGTCGGCATCGTCAGGCACGCCCTGGGCGCGCAGGTGCTCGCGCGCCTGGTCAAGCGTGAGCAGCGGCATCGGGCTCACCCGCCGGGGCGGCTGGGTCTGCGGCTGGTGCGGGCTCGGCTTCTACCGCAGGAGGTGTGGCCGGGTCGGTGGCGGCGTCGGGGGCCGGTGCCGTGGTTGGCGCTGTAGCGTCGGCTGCGGCCTTGTTGTCGGGCTCAGGGGCCTTTTTGTTGCTGGGCGCGCGGGCGGCGCGCTGGGTGCGCTGGGCCGGTGCGGGCTGTTCTGCCTGCGGGGCCGAGGCCTCGCGCACCAGGCCATGGGCGGCCAGGGCGGTGAAGGTGGGGGGCGAGAACTCGGCCTCTTCGCCGCGCCGCAGGTTGAGTGGGCCATGCGTGAAGGCCGCGAGGGCAATGGCTTTGATCATGGGGATAGTCCTGAAATGTGGGGTAGGTATGCGCCCAGCGCCGGGGATGGCACTGGGCGCGTGCTGGCCTCAAGCGCCGGGATCAGGGAGGCGTGAGGTCGCCCTTGACGAAGGCCTCGGGACGGTACAGCGCCATGGCCAGGCGCTCTTCGCCACGGATGGTGATCATGTTTTTCACGAAGTCGTCTTCGTTCTGCGTGGCCACCACCACGTTGGCTTGCTCGCGGTCGAACACCTGCGCGCCCAGCTGGAAGGCGCCCACCAGGAATTCGTCTGCCGTCATGGCCGGGGTGGTGACCACGGGGCGGCCCCACAGGCCGGGCTGGGCCAGGCTTTGCGGGTTGGCGAAGATGTAGGCGCCGGTGGTGTCTTTGAGCAGCTCGATGGCGGCCCAGTCGCTGGGGTGCAGCACGATGCCGGTGCTGGGGTATTCGGCCAGCTCGGCCTGCAGCAGCGCCAGGCGCAGGATGTCGATGCGCGTGGCGCCGGCCACCACGATGGGGGCCACGTAGGCGGTGGCGCCGGTGCGGATGCCCAAGATGTTGTTGCCCACACCAGAGCCGTTGAGCAGCTGGGCTTCTTCGGCCAGCTCCAGGCCGTAGCGCAGGCGGCCGTCGATCTGGCTTTGCAGCTGGGCGAAGTCGTCGAGGATCTGCTTGGTGGCCTTGATGAAGTGCGCGATGGTGACTACGTTCGCGTTCTTCAGGTCATAGGTGATGGCCGATTCGGGCTTGCGCACGTTCTCGGCCACGGTGGCAGCGGCGTTGGTGAAGCCGGTTTCCTGCAGATACTGGATAACGTTGCTTTCGGTGCGGCCGGGAGTGAGCAGCTGGCGCACCGTCATACGGCGCATGGGCGATGCCTGCACGCCGGGCAACAGGTTGGGGGCAACACCGTCGCCAGCGCTGGCGGCATCGCTGGTGATGGCCTTGACGCTGAAGGCGTAGGCATCGCGCGAGGTCTTCATGCCGCCGCCAGAGTGCCAGGACTTGTAGCCTTCGGATTCAATGAACTGGGCGCCGATGGATTTGATTTCAGCATCGCCTTGCGTGCCGCGGCGGTCGGCCTTTTGCTCGACTTCTTGCAGGCGGGCCTGCAGCTCGCCTTGCTTGACCAGCAGTTCATCGACCTTACCTTTGGTCTCGGCCGACAAGGCGCCGGCGTTTTTGGCTTCTTTCAGGGCCAGCTCACCAGCGGACTTGACTTCGTCGCCGATGCGCTTGAGTTCACGGGTGATGGCTTCGGGGTCCACGTCTTTGATTTCACCAGCCAGGGCCAGCATGCCGATGGCGGCGAAGACGTCGGGGTAGGCTGCGACGATGCCGGCGACATCCAGGCCAACAGCCTGGGCGCCGATGGACACAGCAGCCAGGGCGCAGGCGGCCAGGGCGAGAAGGGTGCGGGAAGTTTTCATGGGTTGCTTTCTGAAAAAATGAAGGGGTTTAGAAACGCAGGGATTGCAGGGATTGCAGGAGGCTGGGCACGCTGGCGGGGTCGGACTCGCTCCGCTCCATCAGGTGCTTGTAGCCACGCCCGGCAATGGCCGTGGCTTGGCTTTTCGAGAACCCTGCCTCGCGCAGGAAACCCTCGAATTCGGTGAGGCTCAGCACATCGCCACGCACGATGCGCGACTTGACGGACTCGACCCTTGCGGAATCGTTGGCCGGGAAGGTGACCAGGCTGGTTTCTTCCAAGTCCACCGCTGTCAGGGTGCGGATGCGGTCCTTTTCGTTCCAGCTTTCGCCGGTGACGTAGTAGCCGATGGACAGGCCGGTGACGGCCCCCGCCTTCATGAGGGCGTGCGCCTCGCGGGCCTGCACCACGTCGTCGACCAGCAGGCGGCCTTCCAGGTACAGGCCGGTGCCGTCTTCTTTGGCCAGCTCGTACACGCCCAGCGGCTGGTCGCTGCGGTGCTGCCACAGCACGGGCAGCTTGCGGCCCTTGGCGCTGCGTGCGGCCAGGCTGGCAGCAAAGGCGCCGGGGGCGACGATTTCGCGGTAGCTATCGACCACGCCGAAGACGCTGCCGTAGCCAGAAAAAAAGCCGTCTTTCTCGACGGCTTTGATTTCAAAGTGAAAGTCGCGCGACTTCATCGCTTGCGCGTGTTTGTGGTTCATGGCTGGGGGTCCTTGTCTGTGATGCCGAGAAATGTGCGCAGCGCATCTTGCGCAGCGGCGCCGCCGGCGTTGACGCCCAGCATGTCAATGGGCAGCAGGTTGGACTGCACGGTGAGCACGTTGGCGTTGCCGCCCATGAGGGGCAGGTTCTCCAGGCGGCGCACGTCGTCGCGCGTCATCACGCCGTTTTGCACCATCTGGCTGTAGAAGGCAGAGCGGGCGGCGCTGTCGCCGCGCAGCAAGCCTTCGAGCGCCCATTCGGCGCTGTGCGTGAGGCGCTCGACCGGGGTGAGCAGGTTGCGGCGAATCGATTGCTCGATGCGCACACACCAGGGCCGAAGCACGAAGGTGATGAAGCCCATCATTTGCTGCTCGATGCCGGTGCCCCAGCTGGTGCTCTTCTCGCTGTGGCCTACCATGAAGGGTGGCACGCGGAACCAGCGGCACACCTCCTCCACGTTGAAGCCGCGCGTGGCCAGCAGCTCGGCGTCCTGCGGGTTCATGTTGAGCTGCTGAAAGCCCATGCCCATCTCCAGCACCATGACGCCGCCGGCGTCGCTGACCTTCTTGACGTGCTGTCGAATGTCTTCGCGCTGGTCTGGCTTGAGCACGGTCGCGCCCGTGGTAACCAGGCCGCTGCTCTTCATGCCGCTGCTGAAGGTGTGGGCGCTGGCCTTGTCGGCGGCGATGGCGCCCCCGATCACGTTGGCCCCCATACGAATGGGGGAGACGCCCACCTGGCCATCGAGCGTAAAGGCGGGCGTGTGCCACATGGCCGCCTCGGTGATGATGCGGTCTTGCCCGGTGGCGGGGTCGTTGTACTTCCATTCGATGGCGCCGGACTTGAGCAACCGGCGGCTGACGCGCTCGGGGTTCAGAAAGTCAATGCTGGTGATGATGCCGCCCGCGCTGGTGCGCTTTTCGGCATAGGCGTTGCCCCACAGCAGCAGGCTGGCCAGGTAGGCCTGCCAGAAGTCCACCGCCGACATGTAGGCGTTGGGCTGGGTGCGCAGCAGCTGGTAGAGCTGGTGGCTGGTGGCCAGTTCTTTGGAGCCATCGGGGCGGGCGCGGTACAGGCCCATGGGTAGGGTGGAGAGCGTCTCGCTGATCAGGCGCACGCAGGCCCAGGCGGCACTGAGCTGCAGGGCACTGCGGGTGTTGACGGTCTGCCCCGACCAGTTGTTGCCAGCCAGCCAGGCAGACCAGAAGTCGCCATCGGTCAGGCGGATGGTCTGGCCCAACCAGTCGCCCACGGCAGCTTTGAGGCCGCGCCCCGGTGCGGCGCCCAGGGCTAGCACTTCACTGAGGGTTTTGTTGCGCACGGTGCAGTCCTCGCAAGATGGTGGCGGCCAGCAGCAGCAGTGGCACGGCGCCGGCAATCAGCGCCCAGCCCAGGCCGGCGAGCTGGTACACGCCAGCAATGGCCAGGCCTGCGCCGGCCAGCAAGGCCAGCAGCGCGGCGGCTTGGGGGGTGAGGTGCTTCATACGATGATGGGGTTTTTCAAAAAGTCGTCTAGCGCTGCGCTGTGGTCTTGCTTCAGTGCCCTGCCCAGCGCCATCAGCATGGCGATGGGGCCGTCGATCTTGTTTTCTGGCCGCTCTTTTGTGGGCGACATCAGCTCGTTGAACTTGCTCACCTTGACCACCAGGTTGCTGACCATCCAGGCCAGCACGGGGTTGCCCTCGTGCTGCAGCTTGCCTTCGAGCACCAGGTTTTCCACCTGGATCAATGCCGGGGTGAAGAACATGGCACGCTGCGCGATCTCGACCAGCGGCAGGCCTTCTTCGATCAGCTTGCCAGCGAAGTACATGGACAGGGCCGGGTCGAAGGCGATCTCTTGCACATCAAACCGGCGGCAATACCTGCGCATGTCGTCGGCCACCACGTCGAAGTCGGTGAGGTCGCCATCGGTGACCACCACGTAGCCCTGCCGCGCCCAGCCGGCCAGGTGGGCGTTGCCGCTTTCCTGAATGGCCAGATCGTTCAGGTACAGACGTATGCACACACCCCACTTGCCCGTGGGCGCGTCGTGCCATGCAATGGCCAGGGCTGCAAAGTCCTTCTTTTGCGCAAGATCGAGGCCCATGTAGACCTGAGCGCCATCAGGGATGGCTTCCACACTCAGGCCCTTGGTGCCGCAGCGCTCCCAGGCGCGCATGTCCATCCACGGGCTTTCGCCACTCACCCACACGTTCAGGCGCTTGGTGAGGAAGTTGTTGAGCGCGCTGGGCATGGCGGATGCCTTGCTGGCCTGTGCGGTCAGTTCGTCGAGCTGCACCGACTTGCCAAGATTGGGGTTGGCCTTGATCCAGTTGGCGCTGTCCATCGGATCGTCGCCATCGTCCAGCGTGTAGATGATGCCGAAGACGCGGTCGTCCTGGACCACGCGGTCGAGGATCTTGGTGACGTGGGTGCGGCGCTCGTAGCAGATGCCGCTGCGGTCGGTGCCTGCGGTGGTGATGGTCCACAGCAGCGACTGCTCGCGGGCGCCACGGGCGCTGTCGATCACGTCATACACGGCGCGGGTCTTGTGCGCGTGCAGCTCATCGAGCAGGGCGAAGTGCACGTTCAGGCCGTCCAGCGTGCTGCCCTCAGCCGCCAGTGGTGCGGCCTTGCTGCTGGTGTGGGCCACCGTGAGGCTGTGCTGCATGATGGCCACGCCCAGGTGGGTGCGCAGGCCGGGTGAGCGCTCGGCCATGGCCTTGGCGTCATCGAACACGATGCGCGCCTGGTCGCGGGTGGTGGCTGCGGTGTAGCACTCTGCGCCGTGTTCACCATCGGCGGCCAGCATGTACAGCAGCAGGGCCGAGCCCTTGGCGCTTTTGCCGTTTTTGCGGGCCTCTTCCTCGTACGCTTCCAGGAAGCGGCGCAGGCGGGTTTCGTGGTGCACCCAGCCGAAGACGGTGGTGAGGATGAAGCACTGCCAGGGCTCCAGCTCCAGCAGCCGCCCTTCGCGGGCCCACTTGCCCTTGATGTGGGGCAGCAGTTCAGCAAAGGCACAGGGGCGCGCTGCCATCTCGGCATCGAACACCCAGGGCCAGTCTTCGCTGCGCTCGCGCAGCAGGTCATCCGCCTGGCGCTGCACAGCGAGGCGGGTCCATTTGCAGGTGGGTATCGTGCCGCCGAGGACATCGCGCATGTACTGCTGCGCGCGTTCGACGTATTCGTTCATCGGTTGGGGTTGGTGAACATGGCGAAGCCCTGGGGCTTGGCCTGGGGTTTTTCTTCAATGCCGGGCAGCGTGGGCTGCACGTAGTTGCTGGCCTGCACCCGACCACGGGCCGCAGGGCTCAGGCCGAAGTGCATCAGGTAGCGGTTGAGCTGCTCGCGGTGCTTGCCGATGAGCTGGACGATCACACTCTGCTGGGCGTAGCCCGAGGGCGTCACCGCATAGCTGGCCTTGTACACAGCGTCGGCGTAGTCGCTTCCCTCATCCACCAGGCGGGCCACCTGGCCGTTGAATGCCGTCTCCAGCTCGGCCAGCCGCCCGGCAGCCTGGCAGTACAGCGCCAGGGCGGCCCGGTCCAGGCCGCTGATGAGGCCCAGCTCTTCCAGCAGCGGCGTGATGCGCTTCCATTCCTTGCGCGCCTCAGCGCCCAGGTGCTTTGGCGGGCTGGGGATTTCAATGCGGGGGTTCACCCCGGCCGCCAAGTCGAGCGGGCGCTTGCCCGCGTTGCCTTCCAGCACCCGCAACGCCACGGGCTTCGGCAGTGGTCCGCGTGTTCCGGTCATTCCTGTATCTCCTATGTCACCCGTCAGGGGAGTACCCCCCTCCCAAAACCCGCGCACGCAAAAATCTCAT
>Ga0181556_1000565_pt1 | contig 39799 bp, 32 predicted proteins | sample 011ome_14_FD_148651 | JGI IMG/M metagenome (GOLD analysis project Ga0181556, IMG submission 148651) | Coastal salt marsh microbial communities from the Groves Creek Marsh, Skidaway Island, Georgia - 011505AT metaG (spades assembly) | ecosystem: Environmental > Aquatic > Marine > Intertidal zone...
CATTCGCCATCCAGCGATCGCCGGCCACCTGATGACTCGCCGGTTGCGGCATCGGTGAATGCGCGATAACTATTCAGCGGCGCGTGCGCCGCCATTCTATGCAGACTGGTGATTTCCTGAGTCTGCCAAAAGCGCAGTGCTTTTATCTGCTGTAAGGTCAGATCTGCCATTAGACTTCCCCAGCCTCACCGAAAATATCACTCAGCACAGGGAGTGGGAGTTTCGGTTCTCGATCAAAATATAAAAGACCGTTTATCTCCTGTTGCACATCGGTGAGTTGCGTCCAAACAAATCCCTGAAGCGTCTCAAGTGAGCGAATGTCCGTCATGATCTTGCGCGTTCTGGCTTCCAATGCCTCGGGGGTCTCAGCGAGGTTACCGTAGCTGAAATCTTCTTCGTTAAACGAGCCCATGCCAATGCCACCGCATTCGGTTAACAGAATCGGCAAGCCAGTGACATGGGCACCAGGCAAGGCACCGAGGCGCTCTCGACCGCCAAACTCGCTCGTAACCGCACTGTGCGGATCCTCGATTAAGGCAGTCAACCGTTCAGCGATATCGCTATCCTCGTTGTAGAGATGGAGTGTCCATAGATCGCCAGATGAGTACTCCCAACCATCATTACCAACCACCACACGACTGTTATCGAGCGACTTCGTTAACGAGGTTACGGCATCCGCAAAGGCGCGTTGCTCGGGACGTTCGCTCTGATGCCAGATACCCCAGGATTCATTGAACGGAACCCAAGCGATAATCGACGGGTGAGCGCGATCGCGCTTAATGAGATCCATCCACTCCCCGGTCAATGACTCAACCAGCTCGGAGGAAAACACACGCCCGGAGGGCATCTCCGCCCACACCATCAAACCTAATTTATCCGCCCAGTAGAGGTATCTCGGGTCCTCTGCTTTCTGATGCTTTCTTGCACAGTTGAAACCCATGGAAAGTGTGAGTTCGACATCACGACGAAGCTCCTCATCGGTGGGCGCCGTGTACCAGCCCCCGGGAAAATACCCTTGATCTAAGACGCCTCGCAGATACCTAGGCGCACCGTTTAGACAGAGCTGACCGTCGATAACCGAGACCTCGCGTAACCCTGTGTAGCTCATGGCCTGATCGCGCTCACCCGTCGCATGATTCAGAAGCGTCAGCCGGACCTCATAAAGATAGGGTTGTTCGGGCGACCAGAGTTTGGGGATCTCGATGGCGAGGGTTGTCCGGACCTCTGCTCGTCCCGCGGTCTGAACCGTATCACTCGCGACCACACCATCGCCGTCCATAATCTCGACGCTGACCTCCCCGTCAACGTGTTCGGAAAGAAACACTTTGTAATGGAGGCTCTGCTTATCAACCTCGTAGGCATACGAAGTGGACTCAATCGATACGGTGGGCAATGGCTCGAGCCAAACAGACTGCCAAATGCCCGTCACGCCATCGTAGTCGATAGGCCAACGCGTCGTACCGGCTTGCTTGCCACGGGGCTGCGTCCATGACAGCGAGTCTTCAACCCGAATGGTTATGTGATTTCGTCCCGGCTGCAACGCGTGCTGTATATCAAAGCCAAATGCAGCGTAACCGCCTCGGTGTTGACCGACCTCTAGCCCATTAACGAACACACGGGTGTGGAAATCACTCGCCCCAATTCGAAGGACGATGCGCCCACCCCAAGCCTCGGGGTTGGCAATCTCTCGTTGGTACCAAACCACACGAGCACCCTCAGACTCGGCCATACCACTGGCAACAGATTCCATGGAAAACGGCACGATAATCGTTCCGGCATTGTCCCATGCTGCCTTAAACCAGTGGTCCGCAAGTCCTCGATTATCTTCATCGACTCTGAACGACCAACGCCCGTTAAGGCTCTGCCAATCGTCGCGGGCGAGAATGGGACGCGGGTATTCCGGTCGCGGCAAGCAAGCCTCACTCGAGTCACTGGTTGGCGGTGTTTTATCTACCCTGGGGGACATGTCGTTGTTATCTTTTTCGTTATCTTTTTAATTACAGATGGCGCAGAGCCACACCATAGCCGCTTATCGTTTTTTTCGCATTGAGTTGTGTTTCAAATGATCCCTTAGGTAATCTCATCTCGTTAATCACCACTCTGGTTCTCGATGACCGGAGACGCATAAGAAGACTGTTATGACTGAACTAAAACCCATTTCTTCCCTGATGGCATCCTGCCTAGGTGCAGTGATCCTAACCGTAAGCTCGCTTTCATCGGCCGCGGAACCGGCGCCTGTGCTCGATGCCATGGATGTGTTTGACCTGGAGTGGGCCTCTGACCCGCAGGTGGCACCCGATGGCAAGTCCGTCATCTATGTCCGTCGATCGTTCGACGTCATGAGTGATGCGGCCAAAGCCACCCTTTGGCAGGTTGCTGCTGACGGTACTGACCACCGCCCACTGAACAGCAACTCACACCGAAGCACCTCCCCGCGCTGGTCTCCCGACGGAGACAGGGTCGCCTTTGTCTCGAGTGAAAGTGGCTCCAGTCAAATTCACGTTCAATGGATGGATACCGGACAGACATCGGTGGTGTCACATCTTCAACAAAGCCCGTCAGATCTCACTTGGTCTCCTGATGGTCAATGGCTCGCCTTTACCATGTCGGTCAAAGCATCAACTCAACCCATTGCCAAGCGGCGAAAAGCGCCAGAGGGCGCCGTGTGGGCCAAGCCGCCTGTTACCGTCACCACCACTCGTTACCAATATGATGGTCGTGGCATTGTCGATCCTGCCTACCGTCATGTGTTCGTGATTCCCGCCGACGGAGGCGCAGCGCGACAGCTGACATCGGGTGACTTCAATCACTACGGGCGACTTAGCTGGTCTGTCGACAGTTCATCCATCTTTTTTTCCGCCGACCGGTCAGATGATTGGGAGCTCAGAAGTACTGAAGCCGATATCTACTCGGTATCGCTAGCCAACGGCGCGCTCACACAAATCACGAACCTGCCGGGTGCCGAGCGCTCACCCGCCGTATCGCCAAACGGCAAGCTGCTGGCCATCAGCTACGAGGAAAGTAGGCCACTGGCCTTTACGCCCGATCGCATTGCCACGGTCGACCTTTCCTCAAACGACGTTCGCATTCTCACGGAAGCGGTCGATGGCGATGCGCGGAATATTTTGTGGCGAGCCGACGGCAAGGCACTTTACTTTGCCTTTGATGAACGCGGTGAGCGCTACATCAACGAGGTCAGCCTCAACAAAGCCGTTACTCGCATTGCTGCTGGATTAGGGGGTACAAGTGTGGGGCGCCCCTATCTTTCGGGTGGTTTCCATACAGCCGGTGGTGTCATTGCCTTTACCAAAGGCGGACCTGATCGACCTGCGGACATCGCCGTGGTGCAACGGAAGTCGCCCCGAGTCATTACCGCGCTCAACGATGATCTTCTCGACTACCGCTCATTGGGTGAGGTTCATGAGATCGTCTACAACTCATCATTTGATGGTCAGGAGATCCAAGGCTGGTACATCACACCGCCCGATTTCGATCCCTCCAAAAAGTACCCACTGATCCTCGAGATCCACGGGGGTCCCCACCTCGCTTACGGGCCTCATTTTTCAGCAGAGCTGCAGCTGATGGCCGCGGCCGGCTACATCGTATTTTACGACAACCATCGTGGCAGCCTCTCCTACGGAGAAGATTTCGCACTGCTTCTACAGTACAAATACTCGAGTGAGGAAGACTTCGCTGACCATATGTCCGGCATCGATGCCTTGATCGAAAAAGGCATTGTGGATAGTGACAACCTGTTCATCGCCGGTGGCAGCGCGGGTGGCATCGCAACAGCCTATGCCATTGGCCTTACCGATCGTTTCAATGCAGCAGTTGCCGCAAAGCCCGTCATTAACTGGGTAAGTAAAACGCTGACCGCCGACTCGATGGTCGGTCAGATCTATCATCAGTTCCCAGGTCCTCCCTGGGAGCATCTCGATCACTATTGGAAACGTTCTCCACTGTCTCTGGTGGGCAATGTCGTCACGCCCACCCTCCTACTTACCGGTGAGGAAGACCGGCGGACACCTATGTCCGAAACCGAGCAGTTCTATCAGGCTCTAAGGTTGCGAGGCGTGGATTCAGCTATGGTTCGACTGCCTGGTGCATCGCACGGCATTGCGAGTAGGCCCTCGAGGCTCATCACCAAAGTGGATCATATTCTTGCCTGGTTCGAACGCTATCGGAGCGACGAATCAAGCACAGAGTGACGGAGACTTGGGAAATACCCCACTTCTCCGTCCGCAAGTGAACGTTGCGTGGGACTGGGTTACTGCTGCAAATTCTGACGCAACCTTCTGGGGTTTCTTAGGGCTCGTCAGATAGACCGACGAGCACTTCTGCGTACATCTCTATGGCATCAAAGAGATTCTTCAATCGCAGATTCTCGTCGCGACCGTGCTGGTTGTTGTCATGATTCGCAACAGGAAGGATGACAATGGGGGCATCGAGATTGTCCTCAAACAAGTAAATAGGCAGCGATCCGCCCATGGTAGGTGTTATCAGCGTCTCCTGATCCCCAAGCCTATCCAGTATGACCTTCAAATCACCGACCACGTTGGCGTCAATGGATGTTCGGAACGAGCGATAACCGCCCGGCCTGGGGACCATCTGCAAGTGATGCTCTCGAGCAGCGCCTGCCGATGGACCGTTTGCCGATACCGTCATGCCCATTTTCTCAAAATGCGCCTTTAGGGCGGCTAATAATGCCTCGGGTTTTTGGCCCGGAACCAGACGCAAATTTAGCGAGGCCTGCGCTGTAGGCTCGATAATATTTCGCGCCTCGGGACCGACGCCCCCGCCCGAGATACCACGAACCACGATCGCCGTCCGCATAATGGCTGACTCGAGTCGCTCACCTGGTATCTCGTTATTGCCCAGACCGAGCTCGTGTTTCATCTGCGCATCGACCGATGGCATGGCTGCGACTGCAGTCACTTCCCGCGCGGAAATCGCTCTTACATCGTCGGAATAACCCTCGACGACAACACGCCCCTCATCATCCTTTAGCGACAGCAATAAGCGCATCAGGATCTCATTGGGATTGGGAGCCCAATTGCCGTAGTGCCCTGAGTGCAAAGGACGATTTGGCCCAAACGTCGTCAGATCAACCGTCATGCTCCCCCGGACCCCCAGTACCAGCTGTCGACGGCCCGACTGATGCATCGGACCATCGCAAAAGAGCATGACGTCGGCGACTAGATCACCGGCGATCTGATCAAGGACACCCGCCAAGGTTGGACTGCCTCTCTCCTCCTCGCCATCGAGTATGAGCTTCACCGTCACATCGGGCATCTTATCCGCTGCCACCAACGCATCGATGGCCGCCATTAGGGCGATGACAGGTGCTTTATCATCCCCGGCAGAGCGCGCCACAACACGCCATGAGGGGTCAAAGGCTTCCTGATCCCAAGATAAGATTTTCGCATCGGCTTTGAGTGGATTATCCGTCCAAAGTGTTGGCTCGAACGGGGGCGACGACCACTGACCGGGAATCACGGGCTGACCATCAAAGTGTGCGTAGACCAAGACTGTGGGCGCGTCATCCGACCCCGGCCGCTCGGCTACCACATAGGGTGCACCGCCGGCAGATACGACCTTGGAGGTAAACCCGCGGCGTCCTATGTAGGCCTCAATAAACGCCGCATTATCCATCATGTCGCTGACGTTGCTGGCAACGTTGGGAATACTCAGAAACTCGCGGAAGTCAGAGATAATCCCGCCTGCTTCGGCTTCATGATGTTGACGGGCGATATCGGCAGGGCGCTCAGCTAATGCAGCGTGCGACGCCAACCCCAAAAGCACCAGCGCAGTCAAAATATTGCGTGCAATTCTCATAGCGAGCGACTCCAATGCATCCGTATTCGAATCAGTTTAGCAATCGGCCAACATCGCGCGACGTTGCGACCTCACCTTGGTCAAAATAGCTGTCGTGATTCTCCTCGATGCTCCCAAGATCATAGAGGTAATTCACCATGAGTCCCGCCGATTGTTCTAGACCCTTATCGCTCAGATCTGCAGCCCAATGAATGGCATGAAGACTTGCGCCATTCCCCAAGTGAAAGCGTGCCACCGGATCAAGAGCGAGATCGTTACGCCGCTCCTTCACTAGATACTGTGCACACAACGCCAACAGGTCGTGACGTCGCGCATCCGCTGTCTTGGCGGTGTCTGTCCTCGCCATCGATCGCATCTCTTCGAGATCGATACCTGACTCTTGTGTCGCAAGCCATCGGCAAAAACCGGGAATAGGTGAAAGCGTGACATAGCGCTTCATCTTGGAATAACGCTTACCGACCTCCTCCACCACCTGCTTGATCAAAAAGTTACCGAATGAAACGCCGGCTAAGCCCGGGTGGCAGTTGCTGATGGAATAGAACACCACCGTATCGGGTCTACCTTCGGCATCGACATCTTTTGTTTGATCGATCAAGGGTCCGATAGCGTCAGGAATACCCTCGGTCAGTGCCACTTCCACGAAAACTAAAGGATCATCGGGCATGGCAGGATGAAAGAAAGCAAAGCACATCCGATTGCCGCTAAGCCTTGCCCTCAAATCATTCCAGCCCTGGATAGCATGTACCGATTCGTACTGGATAATTCGCTCGAGAATGGACGCTGGTGTATTCCAATCAATGACCCGCAACTCGAGAAACCCTCGGTTGAACCACGAAATAAACTGATGTTTCAGATCGGTCTCCACCGCTTTGAGCTGGGGCAGATCACCCAGCTCCTGAATCATTGCCGCGCGCATTTTTACCAGAACCGGGGTAGCTTCAGGCGCCATATTCATCCGGCGAAACAGTTTAATTCGAGGGGCTTCGGCGGCGCGTGACAGATTGGCTAGATTCGATTCGGACGGGTCCAGTTTGTAGCGCTCGGCAGCCGCTAAAACAGCGTCACTGTCAGCCGAAAAATCATCAGCTAAAGCTTCAAAAAAGAGGTGCCGGTTGGCACTATCAAGCGCCTGATAGTCCGCGACGACCTCACAGGCCAAGGCCAGACCAGAGGCTTCGCCTCGGTGGTGGATGAGCTGTTTACTTTTTGCAAGCAGATCACTCGAGGGAGCCTCAAGCGCATTTTGTCGCCGACGCGCCAAAATATCCCGGCCGGCACTAATGACTGAGCTTAAGAGTCCTGACAGCCCGGCACCGGACAACCTTTGTTCGTCACTGCTGTGCTGCTCTACGTCACTCCTCATGCTTCACTGCTCCAATCACCGTCAACTCACTATACGTCGACTGGGAATATCACAGCAATGTGAAGGAATAGGGTCCAGCAAGGCGTCGTTCCCTCGCTTTTCAATCTATTTTTCTGTGAAAGCGCAGGTTGCCGCTTTTACACACCCGACCCAGACAACCACTCACTAGAAAAAATGGCGCTTCGCGCATTAGCAACTAGGCTTTAGAGCAGAACAACAACACTAAGGGGACATAAAAAATGAAGCACCTGTTAATACTTATGATCACAAGCCTACTTTCCGTTGGCGCGCTTGCTGATGCGCTAACACTCGAAAAACGCCAGGCAGATACCGTCATGAATGTGACTTCTCTCGAACTGGGAGATGACGAATCCGTTATTAATGCCGAGGGTGATATGGGCGTTTATGGACGCGTCTACGTCACATTTCGCCTGGCCTACGACGAAGGTAGAAGGAGCGGCACCGTTTACGGATCAGGGCGAGGCGCCGTGGGTAATGATATCGCCATAGGAAACTTCTCGGGACGCTGGGAGGTCACGGATGGAACAGTGACCATGCGCCACGTCGTGGCACTGAACGACGGCACCTTCAATCTCGACATCGTCACGTTCCGGCCCGTCGATAGAGAACTCATTGTGCGAGCTTATGTCCTTAAGTGACGTGTTCGTTAATCAACCTATCTGCAAGTACACCCATCAGGTAACACATTATGAAAATCCAAGGACTGAGTATTCTTCTGGCTGCGACCATGATCGCGAGCACAGCTCACGCGGGAACAGCAGAAGAAGTACGTGATGTCGTAAAAGCGAACATGGCACACACCAACAAAATGATGAGTCAGGACTCAACCCGAATCTCTAAACATGGATCCAAGGAATTCTTCTCGAGTGGCGGTCTACTCAACACAATCCAGAGGGATAGCGACGCATCCGACTTCGACTACTTTTCAGGATCCGTGAAACACATTGAGGTCGTCGTTTTGGTAGAAGGACAAGCCGCTGTCGCTCACTACTACCAAGAAGCCGCGATGAAGCCGAAGGGGCTACCGGCAGTGCCCAACTACCGGACTCGGGTCACACAGGCATTCGTGAAAGAGGATGGTATGTGGCGGATTAAAGCCGCGCATTGGTCACCGTTACAGGGTGGTGCCGGCACGTCACAAACGGTCGTCAAGTAATCTTAGTTATAGAAGGTGAGCTGGTCGAAAACTACGCCAGACTAACCAGAGTCAAATAGTGCGCTGACTGCGCTGATCCAAAGCCCGCGAACCTGCGGGCTTTTTTTATTGTCCTGCAACCACTGCGCCACGGAGTATTTGACAACCGTTAACGCCCCACGCAACGTTATACCGTTAAGCCAACCTTGTTCTTGTACGAGTGACATGAGCACCTAACATTTCGGAGTCTTCCAGTGACAGATGTACCCAGAGCCAGACCTGCCAGCACCGTTGTCCTTTTGCGTGACACGGACAATGGCTTGGAAACCTTAATGCTCAAGCGCAACAAGGCGCTGATGTTTGCCGGTGGCTTATGGGTGTTCCCGGGAGGTGCGCTGGAGGAAGCTGACATTGAAGCTGCTGATGGCGATATCTCGAGAGCCGCTCGTATTGCTGCGGCCAGAGAAGCCGAGGAAGAATGCGGATTGAGGCCAGACACTCAAAACATGGTCCACTTGAGTCACTGGACCACGCCGGTTGCTGAACCGAAGCGGTTCGAGACCTGGATTTACGCGGCGCCTCTCGCTGAGGATGCTGACGTTGCCATCGACGGTAGCGAGATACACGACTTTGCCTGGATTCTTGTTAAGGACGCCGTGGCACAACATGAGGCAGGCGATTTTGGCATGCTACCGCCTACGTACATCACACTGCTGAGCCTATTACGCTACCCGACGACGGCTGAAATGACTGCCGGCGAAAGTGAAATCCCCCCGCCCTACGTGTTCCCGGTCTTTACAAAGGCTCACGGGAAAATGGCAGTACTGTTCCAAGGCGATGCGGGTTACGAAACGGGCGATGGTGGCATGGCGGGGCCACAGCACCGCGCGATCATGCATGAAAAAGGGTGGGAATATGTTTACCACGACGTCGGCGAACAGTATCCGCCGTTTGTTCGCCCCTGAATCATCACACCTGTGATCGCATAATCCATCACCGGGCGAAGACGTACCACCACCGAGACGAAACCGATTTAACGAGATTTTTCCCGCTCAAGCGTTTAGCATGCGCGCGCACGGGGGGAGCTGGGGAATCTGCTGTCCCCAGCCTACAAAGCCATTAAACGTACGCCGGTAAGAAGCGACCAAAAACCGGTTTCGTTCGTATGAGTAAAATTCCAGGATTGACGCGATAACATGAAGAGCCCGGTAACCGAGATCTGTGACCTTAACTCCGAACTACCACCGGATGCACCCGATGCACCGCAGTGGCTCGTCGATGCGTTGCAGGTACCTCGTGAAGAGGGCTGGGTAACGTCAGAAGGATGCGAAGTTCACTACTTCCGATGGGGTGATCCTGCGAATCCACCCCTGCTTTTGATGCACGGTTTTCTGGCCCACGCACGCTGTATGGCGTTCATTGCGCCGTTTCTCGCTGAGCAATACCACGTCGTTGCCTATGACTTATCGGGCATGGGTGACTCGGGTGTTCGGTCGTCCTACCCTGACGCTATCCGCGCGCAGGAAGTGGTCGATGTCGCACGAGAAACCGGTCTATTTGATCACGCCATTAAGCCCATTGTGATCGCTCATAGCTATGGTGGTCACGTTGGACTAGCCGCCATGAACGACTTTCATGAGCTTTTCGGTGGGCTCGTTGTCTGCGATCTGATGGTGTTGCGACCCGAGCGTCTGAAAGCCCATTTCGGGGGCGGACGCCCGATGCGATCAGACACGAGTCGTCCGAACCGAATTTATCCTGACTACGAGGCAGCAAAAGCGCGGTTTGTCCTCTCGCCAAACCAGCCCTGCGGTGAACCTTACCTATTCCATTACATGGCCTACCACTCGTTGAAAGAGGTTGAGGGTGGCTGGACCTGGAAGTTTGACACCAGTGTTTTCGACAGCGATTTCGCGCTGAAAGATCGCATACTCAATCAGGTCGACGCTGTTGTTGCGGCACCGGGGCGAAAGGCCTACGTCTACGGACAGCACAGCGCCTTGTTTGATGACGACTCGGCCGACTACGTGCGAGAAAAAGGTGGCGAGACCATTCCCTTTATTAGCATCCCCGGCGCACGCCATCATCTGATGCTCGATGAACCCATCGCCTTTGTCAGCGTGCTTCGCTCCCTAGTTGCACAGTGGCACGCTGCGGATAAACAAGCCCAAGATCTATGAGCATCCAACCCATTGGCATTATCGGATCGCAGCTTGACGGTTCGAGAAATCATCACTTTGGACAGTAGAAACAGCATTCTGTTTCCGGTCGTCATGGCGAGCCTAGGGGTGCTGTTCTTCTCCATGCTCGACGCCGTCATGAAAGCGCAGGCACTGGCCATGGGCGCCTACAGCGCCACATTTTGGCGAGCGGCCATGGGGGCCCTCTTCGCATCCGCACTCTATTTACCTAACCGGCCCCAGCTGGCGACAGGACGAGTGCTGAGGCTCCATATTACTCGCGGCGTACTCACCGCATTCATGATGCTCTTTCTGTTTTGGAGTCTGACGCAACTGCCACTCGCTCAGGCTATTGGCCTTAGTTTCGTCGCACCCATCATCGCTCTATACCTCGCAGCGCCCATGCTCGGCGAAGAAATTACACGCGGTGCAAAACTTGCCGCTGTCCTAGGGTTTGGCGGTGTTCTTGTGATTGCCGGCGAAGACATGTTTCAGGTGCGTGATGACAGCAGTCTGCTCGGTATTGCAGCGGTCCTAGTCTTCGCCATCATGTACGCGCTCAATATCATCTTGCAGCGAAAGCAGGCGCTCGTGGCTCGACCCACGGAAATAGCCTGCTATCAAAATGTGATCATGACCTGCGTCCTGACGCTGGGTGTACCCTTTGCCGTCTCCCTTCCCGCTGACGTAATTCAGTGGACGGCCTTATCGGCGGCCGGGGTGCTTGCCGTCATTTCACTCATCCTCATGTCTATCGCCTACCGTCGCGCAGAGGCGCAAGCGCTCGTTTCAGTGGAATACACGGCGTTTATCTGGGCTGCACTGTTTGGCTGGTTATTTTTCGCCGAGCCCGTCAGCACCGGCACGCTCATGGGTACAGCGCTGATCGTCGCCGGATGCATCATTAGTACACGAAAAGCAAAAGCCTAGGCATTTGGGGTTACACTCTCTCCATGCCTCAACCGTCCTACACCAACTTGTACGATGTCGCCTGCCTGCGAAAAGGTGGGAGTGATGTCGTAGAGAGCCTGCTGCCAACCGTTGCAACCAAAGTGCACCTCAGCGGCTTGGGCTCCGACCGCTACCTTGCAGAGTTCACGCGAAAGGTATTTCAGTCCGGCTTCGTATGGCGCATCGTCAACAATAAATGGCCGCAGTTTGAAGAGGTCTTCTGGGGCTTTGATATCGAGCGTTTACTGATGATGCCCGACGATATGTTGGAGCGTAAGGCCAGTGACCCGGGAATCATTCGCAATTTCAGTAAAGTGAAAACGGTGCTTGATAATGCCCTGATGATCTCGGACACAGAGCGCCGCGAAGACAAGAGTTTTGGCGAGTTCGTCGCCAGCTGGCCCGATGATGATGTCATCGGCCTCTGGCTTTTCTTGAAAAAACACGGCAGCCGGTTGGGTGGAAACACAGGGCCCTATGCACTCCGAACATTGGGTGTTGATACTTTTCTGATGACCGCCGATGTCGAGTTCTTTTTGCGCGAAAACGCTATCGTTGATTCCGGGATTCACAGTCTGCGCGCACTCAAAGCCACACAAACGTATTTCAACGACCTCCGCGAGGAGAGTGGTAGAAGTCTGTCGGAGCTAAGTCGACTCGTCTCGTTAGGGGTCCGAAGAAACCAAATACCGGAGTAAGCCAGCGTATTGCCGACTCCAAAAAAATAAATAAGGAGGTAGCACAATGGGGATAAATCGAGTTCTAGCAGTTTTAAGCGTCGCTGTTCTCGCGAGCTGCGGTCAAAGCCCACAGGAAACGAGCAATAACACGCCCACTACAACGTCACCATGGCACTCCTTAACCGAAACCGAAATTAATGAAGCAGCTGCCGCCGTAAGCGATGCGTTTGGCGAGGGTATCTTGTTCAATCGCATCAGCCTCACCGAGCCTGACAAGAACAAGGCGCGTGCTTGGCAGACCGGTGATCAAGCAGCCCGCGGTGCAGATATTGTCTACAGGCGTAACAAGGCCTCTTATGTAGCGCGGTACGATTTTGAAACCGCATCGCTCTCTGCGGCGACAGAAATAAGCAGTGGCCAACCGATGCTGACCGGCGCAGAGATTCTTGGCGCTCTGGAGGCTGTCAGTCAACTGCCTGAAGTGGTTTCTGCGCTCGAACGACGGGGCGTTAAGGGTACGGACGGTCTCTGCCTACCGCGTACTGTAGGACGCTTCTTTTCTGACCTCGCGAACCCCGTTAACGATCGGCTCGTTCGCTTCGATTGCTTCAACATCCGCGGGCAAAGCGGCTTGGGGCTTCTGCCCACGACTAGTGCCTATGCGCGACCGGTGGAAGGTATCAGCATCTTGTTTGATGTCGAGGAGCTGAAACTTATCGAAATCACAGACTCGTTTGCGGACTCCGACACACCACCCAGTGATTTCGAGGTCATCGAGTTTCATGAGAGCGCGCTCGACACGCGACCGGCACTAAAACCCATGACCATCGAGCAGCCAGAAGGACAGAACTTCTTGATCACGGGAAGCCGAATCGACTGGCAAGACTGGCAGTTCCATCTGCGCTTTGACCCGCGACAGGGCACGATCCTCAACAATATTGGCGTTGTCTCCGATGACGGCTTCAGACCCGTTGCTTATGAAATAGCCATGTCTGAAATGTTTGTCCCCTACCAGGACCCTGACGCACACTGGTTTTACCGCGCTTACTTCGACATGGGTGAGTATGGCTTTGGCAATATGGCCACGGAGCTGAAAGGCAACGATTGCCCCCCAACGGCGGTTTATCAGGATGTCGTGTTACACACGGCGGGTGGGGAGGCATTTACGGCTGAAAATCGTGTCTGCATTTTCGAGTTCGACCCGGGCTATCCCAGCTGGCGTCATCACGAGTCCCTGTACGATGATGTGCCGGGCATGGCGATACACAATTCCCGCAGAGCGACCCATCTCGTTGTGCGGATGGTGGCGGTGATTGGCAACTACGATTACTTCCAGGATTACATTTTTCAGCAGGATGGCCGAATTCGTATTCGACTGATATCGACCGGCATCGACGCAACGAAGGGCGTGTTTTCGGCGTCCTTGGATGATCCACGAGCCGAATCCGAGACACAGGCAGGGACGCTGATCGCTCCCTATCGCCTTGGCGTTAATCACGACCACTTCTTTAGCTACCGTATCGATATGGACGTTGATGGGGTCGGCAACAATTTTGTTCGGCAACGATTGGTGCCGACTCAACAGCCTAGCGATGCGCCTCGACAAGGTATCTGGACGGTTCAACAAGAACAGGTGACGACTGAGCAACAGGCGCAAACCGTGATGAAGGTTGAGCGGCCAGCACTTCTGACCTTTGCTAGCACCAGTGCAAAGAACGACATGGGCTACCCAACCTCTTATCAGCTGATATTTCCGAACACACGTCCGTTGGTCACACTGGAGGACCCCATCTATCAGCGCGCCGGGTTTCTCAAAAATAACCTGTGGGTCACCCGCTACAAGCCCGATGAGATTTTCTCGACGGGCCTCGCGGTCAATCAATCGGATGTCGGTGTTGGACTGCCCCAGTACGCGGCAGACGACGAGACTATAGAAAATACCGACCTTGTCGCCTGGCCGATGATTGGCTTCCATCATGTACCCATGGCCGAGGACTGGCCCGTGATGCCGTCTAAGGTGGATGAGATCACGCTCAAGCCGCGAAATTTCTTTAATCGAAATCCAGCACTAGACGTTCCAGAGTAAATTGCGTCTCATGAGGCTGTGCAGAGGAGTTGGATTATGTCGGAAATAACGATCACAGAAATACACCGCTACCCGGTTAAATCCATGTTGGGTGAGACCCCCTCAGAAGTGATGGTTAGCGAACGCGGTATCCAAGGCGATCGCGCCTGGGCAACGCGTGATGAAGTCCGTGGTGGCATTCGCGGCGCCAAGAAACTACCGCAACTGATGCTATTTGGCGCGCGATCGGTCGATGGCAATACATCGGAAATTACGGCTCCTGATGGTTCAACCTGCCTAACAAGCTCAGACGAGATGAATCATTGGCTGTCAGAGAAACTTGATCACAGCGTCACCCTGTGGCCGCTACTTCCTCCCGATAACCTCGAGCACTATCGACGAGGCGCCCCCGACTCAGAAGATTTCGAACAGGAACTGCGAGAGATCTTCGGGCGCACCCCCGACGAACCGCTCCCTGATCTCAGCGCCTTCGCGGAAGTCATCGAATTCGAGTCGCCGCCTGGGACCTACTTTGATGCGTTTCCGATCATGCTCATGACGCAGCAATCGCTGGATACGATGTCACAAGTAGCTCCAAGTTCGGCGTTCGATGAAAAGCGATTTAGAGCCAACTTCATTCTAAATGTGGATGGCTCGACCGATCGATTCCCAGAGCAAGCGTGGATTGGTAAAGAGCTGCATATTGGCGAGGTGGTTCTCAAAGTAATCGATACCTGCCCGCGCTGTTCGATGACCACTCACGCCACCGACACCCTCCCGCGAGACACCGACATCATGCGGCATCTAGTGACTGAAGCAGAAGGCAATCTAGGTGTTTATGCAAAAGTCGTCCGCGGCGGCGCCATCACTCAAGGACAGACTGTGACGGTCGTGTAACTGAGTCCGTCCTTGTTTCGTCAGACCTGAGCACGGCCACTGTGCTCAGGACACCGTAATCGTCTTTGCGTTGAAGCTATCCCATGGCCCCGTAATAGCGAGCGTCTTTGTCGGCGCGTAGACGTTGACGAACATTGTCTGTCCATCGGGTGAGAAACAGGCTCCGGCGAGCTCGGTCTGCAGTCGAAGGCGCGCCAGCGGATAAGCATTCCCGTCGGGCGCAATCCCTCTCAGGTGGTTATCAACGACTTCGGTGTACTGGTCCTCACAGACAATGAGGTGCCCGTTGGGCGCAACGACCAGATTATCGCCGTAATCAAACTGATGCTTCGATACGCTCTCGAAAAACAGTTCCAGCGAATCGCTTTTGCCATCAGGGCTAAAGGTGAGCCGGAAAATTTGCCCGAGTCGTCGTGCACCCCCGCTGGTTGAGCATATAAATGCCTCGCCATCGCCCATATGGATACCTTCACCCCTGGCCACCAAGCTCGCGCCCTTAGCAGCGGCACGATGGCGCAGATCATCGCCGGGGGCTTCGACCTCATCAAGGTCAATCCAGCTTACTTCACCGACAGAACCCACAGCAGTAGAAAACCCTGACCAGTTTCTCAGGTCGGGCGCACCCTCCACTTTCATGGCTTGCAGACGCCCTCCGCGAGTAAGGTCCCCCGGGACTGCAGGGATGAATCGGTACAGAACACTGTCATCGCGATCTTCTGTGAGATAAACAAGGCCCGTATTCGGGTTCACACAAGCGGCTTCATGATTGAACCTGCCAAGGGCTTTGAGGGGCGCAGGATCCACCAGTCCCGTGGCCGCTGCGGGCACATCGAATACCCAGCCGTGATACTGGTTGAGACCCTCGCCGTACTTCAATCCGGGGCCAGTGGTCGATTCCTCGCAGGTCAGCCAACTACCCCAGGGCGTGATACCACCCGAGCAGTTTCGCATGGTGCCACCTAGCGAGCGAAACTGATCCAATACCTCTAACGTGTCCTTATCGAGAACAACGTGTGTTGTCCCCCCGGGAATAAACTGACCATCTTTGGTACCAAATCCGGCACCGAACACCCCACCGCTTTCGTCGGTAGAGACCAGCTCATGGTTACGCACTAGCGCCAAGCGTCCGTCTCCAAGATCAAAGCAACCCATCCCATCGGCTTTATCTGGAACTGTTGCCCCGTCGGTCATGGCATCTCCGAGACTCGAAACGAGCTGATAGGAGAAACCGGCGGGAAGATCGAGCAAACCCTGAGGGTCGGGGACCAACGTACCGTAGCCCACCGCGCGTGAAAAGGATCGATCGGGTAAAGGTCGAGTGATGCAGCCACTCGCAGACAAGGCCGCGAAGGCTAGGCCAGTCGTGTGCAAAAACGTTCGTCGCTTCATGGTTTTACCGTGGTCATAGTCTTAAACGGGCGCAGTCTCAGCCGACTCGCAAACCCACCCAGGTCGCAATGCCCAAGCGTAGCAAACTAACCGCCTCTGAACCCATAGCCTTACAGGGTATTGCAGTGCCCACACCCCCTTTGAGGGGGAGGCTGTAAGTAGACTCGTCTAAGCGTTGTGAGGTTGTTGCGTAACACCGGCTGAACAGCAGCGTATGTAAGCATCGAGGGAGTCGATGTCAGGCGAGTTTACTTATCTTTGCGTTAATGAGCTCAGAACTAATGTTGGGCGCAATAGCCTGACCCATCCACTCCGCAGGCCAGTTTTGCTCTAGCGTCAGTAGATGCTTAAACAAAGCGCGTATCCGAGCACTTTGCCGAAGGTCCTTATGATAGAGCAGCCATACGTATCGATGAGGAACACTCTCCGTATTCGGTAAGCGCACGAGGTCCTTAACGCCTGCATCTGCAACGCTACAGCAAGCTAGTGCCGCCACCCCCATTTGATTAGCTACCGCATCGAGGCGGGCAATAGGCGTGTCGACTGAGTGCCTCACTTTGATCCCAAGGTCGGCGGCCGTTGGCAATCCTGCAGGGGCTGTCTGAGATGAATCAATGAAGCTGAGTTCCCGCTTACCCAGTCTTGCATCAACTAGAAGGGTCTTGTGAACATAGAGCCCCATAGTCAGCAAACCAAGCTTTACACCCACAATATCTTTGGGGGGACGCTCCTCAAGCTTTAGGCCTCGAATGGCGAAATCCGCTTCGCGCCGAGAGAGATCCACCTTGTCGTTAGACGACCGCACATCCAGTTGAATGCGAGGGTAAGCCTTTGAAAATTCGCTTAAGCTGCGAAAAAGAAGCTGGTTTACGGGCTTAAAATCCGCAATCGATACCTTCAACTTTCCTGCCAACAATGCATCTCTGCCAGTTAGTCTAAGTTGTCCATCAGATATGGTGTCTTCGACCGTTTTCGCGATCGGTAATAATTCTTCGCACAGCGCCGTGGCGAGAAGTCCGTCAGGGGTCCTATCAAAAAGGCGGCCTTCGATGGCCGCCTCAAGCGTTTCAAGTCGCCTAGCTACCGTGCTGTTACTCACGCCCATAGCGGATGCTGCCGTGCGCGTTGACCCATGACGACTGCAGGCCAACAGCACCTTCAAATCGTCCCAGCTAAGCTCTTGCATAGTTTTCCTTGTTTAAGAGAGCGGCTTACCCTCTTTATCAGTGAGCACTAATGCGTCACCGGTTACTTTACACAGCAATCTTTGGCGTGAATCGCCGTCAGGTACCACGGAGAGTTTCACGGTTAGGGTGCCCGAAAACTTCTTGCTCCCTTTCATCGCTACGCGCGTTTCTTCACCGAACTTTTCGATTACTTCAGCTTTGCACTGCCCGTAGGCAGCGTTCACTGAAGTGGATGCGTTAGCCTCAACGCCCAACCCTAAAACGACCAGTCCAGAAACTACAACAGACTTAAGTTTATCCATCTTTCATTACTCCTTGATTAACGTCACTACGGTTTGACGATCGTCAGGATACGCGGGAGTTAAGGCAGTCGCTTGTAACAAAATCGCAGTGAGGCGCCCCAAAAATGGAACGCCGTGAAACGCGTGATGGAAGATGAATGCTTACGATCGAAAGGGTGATTCTGCACGCCCTTTAGTCAGCATGAATTGGGTCAGGAACAAACCGACGGTCGGTCTGATCCCACCACCAAAAATCGGGCAATGGCACGCGATCAGGCCACTCCTGATCCATCGTGTCACCGTTATAAAGACGGCCATTGATCAGCACCTTGTCGATATCAACCGTGTTTCGGATGTTATCGAGCGGATTCGCGTTCAGAACGACCATATCGGCCAACTTGCCTACCTCAATGGACCCCAAGTCCTGATCGACACCAATGATGCGCGCGCCATCGATAGTCGCGGCTCGCAAAACCTCAACCGGCGTCATGCCGCCCATGGCAAAGGCCCACATTTCCCAATGATAGGCTAGCCCCTGGAGCTCCCCGTGGCCGCCAACACCGACCAAACCGCCCGACCGCTGAATTTTTGCCACCTGAGCCGCCGCTTGCTCAAAGTCAAATTCACTCTCATGAAGCCAGGCGGACCGACGCAATGTCATCTCATCGAGACGATTCTTAGGATAAAACCGATTGAGCTTGGGATCGTCATGCACATCGGTTCGGGTGAAGAAGTAATCAACCAAGGTAGGCGCGTTGTACTGAACAACCAGCGTCGGGGTATAAGCCGTCTTGGTTTTGGCAAATACCTCTACCACATCCTTGTAGAACGGTGCGTCCGGCAACGTATGCTCGTTTCCATGCATCCCGTCAATCGCATGTGTAATGTTCATTGCCTGGTCACCCGCACCTTCTGTCGTCGGCATAAGGCCCAACGCCTGGCTAGCTTGAACCACCCACTGTCGCTGCTCACGGTTACCCACCACATAACTTTTGATGTTGTTGGTGTGGTAGTGCTGGCTGTAGCGCCTTAGATACGAGTAGGCCTCGTCGTATGATTGGAAGTCGGTGTCACCAAATACCCCGCGCGCTGTCATGAAAGCGCGCTGACCAATGGACTGCCCCGTCTCAACAAAATCCCGATAAGCCAAATAATCGTTTGAGGCTGTCTGTACATCGAGTCCTGCGGTTACCCCATAAGCCACATTGGCAACGAGTGACCAGTTGTGAGGCTCAAGTACGTCGCTCGTTCTGAACTCCCAGTGAGCATGCGTATCGATAAAACCGGGCACTACAAATTTATCATTAAGGTCGAGCCTTGTGGCCCCAGTGGGCACCGCTAAGGTTCCATGATCGCCGATAGCATGGATTCGGTTATCCACGACAAGAATATCCTGCGATGCGCGGACACGGGCCATCGCATCAGTCTCAGCCTCGGACATCGTGATGAGATTAGCTCGTTCCAGTAGAAGTGCACCGGTTGGGGTCGATCTGGGTACGACCACGTCCATATCAACCGAGGTGACTGCGGGATGCTCGTCGTCAGCAACGAAACCATCTGACGCGTCGTCCTCTGTGTCTGCCACTGCATCCTCTGAATTCGTTTTATCCTTGTCAAAACTCATACTCGCGAGCGGTCGGGAGTGGAACGTGTTTCCTATGGCCCACCACACGCCATCGCCATCACTGGACCAGCCCAGATAATCAGCACCCACATGGGTTAACCGCTTAACCGGCACCGGCCCACCTCTCAGGTCGGCTTCAACTGACTGCGCGCCGGCCTTTGGCTTCGCAATCCACCACACCTGCTTATTGGCAAACGCCAACACCGAATTGCCGTCTGGATGTATGTATATCGCTTCAGCACGCGGGGGATCATCGCCACGCCGATTGCCGCGAGGCGCATTAACCGTCATTTCATCGCGATAATCGGTGCCGCCAAGCGTGAGCGAGAAGAGCCCCTCATCACCCGTCAGATAAACGCGATCTAACTCGGGGCCAAAGTGAGGATAGCGTCCGCTCTCAAGTGCCTTGATAACGGTTTGCTCACCACCCTTGGCGGGTAGCGAGATCAACTCGAGTGGAATTCTCAAACCACCGAACTCACTAAAGGTCTGGTTGCGGAGAAACTCGTTACCGCGCATAGCGACCATGGTGCTACCGTCCGGACTGAACGCTAAATCGGTATAAAAGGCCTCGACATCCGTTAACCGCCTTGGCTTACCTTTGCCATCGGAGCGCATCTTGTAAATGTGTCCGCCGCGGGCATGAGACCAGGTGGTGTAGGCGATCCAGCGGCCGTCTGGCGACCAGACGGGTTTAAATTCATTCTGATCACCCTTAGTCAATCGCTTGAGGTTTTTTCCGTCAGCATCCATGACATAGATTTTGGTCAGAACAGACGCTGCAATCGTGCTGTTATCAGGCGAGGGCCTTGGGTCCTGAATCAGCGTGGCTGTCAGGTCACCTTGCGGCACGCGATAGGGCGCAGTCAGGTCAGGACCAATATCAAGGGCCACGTCTGCCGTGAATGGAATTTCTTGCCGGTCTCCCCCCGCCACGTCAACGCGCCAGATTTTGCCGAAGGCATTGAACACGACAAACTTGCCGTCAGGTGTAAAGGTGTAGCCGGGTAAGAGATCACGACTCGGCGGACGGTAGTTCTCTTGAGCATCGCGCTGCACGGGGTATGTCAGCCAACGGTCGGCGCCAGACTTAAGGTCACGAATCCGCAGCCCGGTCTGCGCTTCAAAGCGGGTCCCGTAGACGAGGAATTGACCGTCCGGAGAAAGAACGGGACGAAACGCACCCCCCTCTCCTTGGGTTAGCGGCTCGATATCGCCCGTGGCGAAGGCGTAGCGATTGATCTGTGATGCAGGGATATCCCGCCGAGAGCCCTGACCCTTGGCAAAATAGAGATGCCCACCATCGGGAGAGGTCTCGGCGCCAACGCCCCAGAAGCGCTCATTACCCCCTGAACCCGTCAGGGTAACGCCTGATCCACCATCGACGTGGAACATCACTAGTTCAGTGTCGGCGCCGACTCGAGTAACAATGAGGTAGTCGCCATCCGGTGTCCACTCGGGAGAGATCATGCCGGCGTGGCGTTCCGAGGAGAGTTGCCGGGGGTTGGCACCGTCGATATCCGCAATCCACAAATTAGTCGCACCGTCTCGATCGCTAATGAACGCAATGCGGTTCCCGTCGGGTGAGATGACGGGCTGGCTGTCGTAACCCAGACCTGAGGTGATGCGAACTGCCTCACCGCCCTCGATGGGCAAGCGATACAAATCGCCCAGAAGATCAAAGATGAGGCTATCGCCCTCAGGCGTCACATCAATGGAGAGCCATGAACCTTCATCAGTGGTAAAACTGAGAACATCGGTGTCGCCCTCAAGCGGCAGCGTTTCTTGTTCGGAGTCCGCCTGCGCCGCGAACGGAGCCACGGTCATCGTGGCTGCCAATAATGCCTGCGTTAATCGATTCATCTGTGATCACGTCCGTCTTTTTTAGAACTAAGTTATTTCGATTATAAGCAGACGTGGCCGTCACACGCACGACGATAACGTCGTGGAAAAACTCAGGGAGTCCGGAAGTGATTGATTGGACCATCAACTTGCAGCGTGCTGTTTTCGGTAACCCAAAGCGCTCCGCCTTTGGCAATTAACGCCACTCGGCCAAGCGTCTCGATATCCTCTAAGGGATTGCCTGCAACCACGAGAATGTCGGCCTGTTTCCCAGGCTCGAGACTGCCACGCTCCGCGAATACGCCGAGTATCTCGGCGTTGGTTTTGGTTGCGGCCGATATGACCTGAATCGGTGTCATACCACTATCGACCAAAGCGGACATTTCACGCCACATCGCCTCGAGATGCATATTGAGCGGGCTAGCCGCATCCGTACCCACACCCATGCGCGCCCCGGCTTCTATGAACTGACTGGCGGACTGTTTCGAATTTCTTATCTCAGTCGCCGCGTTCCTAAAGTAGGGAAGCTGGTGAAAGTCATTGAATGAATCCATGAACTCTCGGTAGATATCATCCGGCATATCGGTTTTGTACTCGGCTCTCTTCAGGCGCGAGGGAAATGCCAGCGTCGACGGATAGACCCAAACACGATGTGAGATCGTTTGAACAACGGGAATCTCTTTGTGCGCGATGGTATTAATCAACGCCTCTTCATAGGGTGGATTCCCGGCCGAGCCAACGTGTTGAAATACATCAACACCCGCCTCAATCGCCATTTTAATAGCTTCCGGGTCGTAAAGATGAGCATGAACCTTGACCCCGCGCGAGTGAGCCGCATCCACAATGGCGTGATAGTCTTCCTGAGTCAGGCCTTCCCAGGTCTTAATGACATCGGAGCCACGGTCGATGAGCTCGAGGGCTTTGCGAGCACCCTCCTCCGGTGAGCTGATCACCTCCTCATAGCTATCGGGGATGGTGTCGTACTGAACGCGGGTTATCCAAGGACCCGATACCAGTAGACGAGGGCCGGGAATCTCGCCCGCATCGATTTTTCTTCGGACATCAAGAATCTCAAAGGGTGCGCCCAGATCAAGCGCGGTAGTAACGCCCGCTCTCAGCATCTGCTTGGCAGCGATGGGCATTACCTCATCCAGGCGTTCATCGCCGCCCAAAAATTCGTAGTAACGCTCGTAAGAACCATGTCCGATCAAATCGACGTGAACGTGATTATCGATCAGTCCGGGAAGTACCGTGTGCCCCCCTACATCGATAACCCTTGCATTCGCCGGTATTTGAACTTCGCTGGCCGACCCCACCGCCGTGATAATGCCGTCTTCATAAACAACGACACCGTCAGAAATTGGGGCAACCTCATAGCCACCGATCACCTGAGCCCCAACCAGGGCGACAGGTCCATTGGGGAGGAGCTGCGAGGCGGCCGTTTGGAGCGAGGCAGAAAGGAGTTGCAGTAAAACGAGTGGCACCCAAAAAAACCGCGTCAGTGCAACCGGTCGTGGTCGACGTGTTACCGATTTCTCAACTGCCATACCCACCTCAGCAAGAACCTGTGAATGACAACGTTAAACGACATGAGTGGCCCTGTCATCGCCTTCACCAATCGGTATCGCCACTTGGTTTACCCCAGTCCTTCATTGAACTAAACTTCCTACTATAGACACTCAAAAATAAATATATGTCAGACACTAAACCCAAACGAATTAGACTGAGTCCCGAAGCACGGCAGCAGCACTTGCTCGACTGCAGTGCAGAGATGATCGCTGCGGACGGCCTTGCTGGCTTCACCATGGAAGGACTGGCTAAACGAGCTAGCGTGTCGGCACCGCTGGTCTATAACTACTTTCCCAATCGAATTGAACTTCTGCAAACGCTGCTAAAGCGCGAACTCTCGCGATTTAATAGGCGAACGGTTAAAGAGGCGGAGCAGGCCAAGAGCTTTGAAGAGATTGTGCGCATGGCCGTGAGAAGCAATTTTGCGCATTACGCGCCGGGAACCGTGCTACCCATACTCATCACTCAGCCAGAAATAGCGAGCGTCGTCCAGAAAAGGTTGGCGCAAACCTCGTACGAAGCCGCGAGCTTTCTTATTGAGAAAGCCGCCGACTATTACCGACTTGACGAGGATACTGCGTCGCTCATTGTACAGCTCTCCTCGGGTGCTGCTTGGTCCGCGGCAGAGCTGGCTGGCAAACGCGGCTTGGGCATGGATGAGACCGTCGAGCTGACGGTCAACTACATTATTGCCGGCATCGAAACGCTTGTAGCCGGACAAAAGAACGAAAGAAAAATTAAGTAACACGCCACTGAAACGTAAAGCTTACCGAGAGAGGCTGAATCAATGACTGTAAATCGCCAATGGCGTCTCGCTAAACGCCCCGAAGGCATGATCGGGGAAGCCAATTTTGAGTTTGTTGAGACCACTGTTCCCAAAGTTATCGACCAGCAAATACTCATCAAAAACCTGTACTTCTCTTTCGACCCCACACAACGAGGCTGGGCGGTTGACCGCCCCAGTTACCTGCCACCCGTCGGCATTGGTGAGGTCATGCGAGCCGGCACCGTTGGCCAGGTTGTGCTATCCAACCATGACGATTTCTCAGAAGGAGACCTCGTCCAGACCATGGGCGGTTGGCAGGATTATGCCGTCATTACCCCGGGTGAAGGCGTCATGGGCGTTACCAAGGTTCCCGAGGGCGTCACACCGGAAATGATGCTTTCTGTCATCGGTTTAACGGGCATTACCGCGTACTTTGGCCTCCTGGAATTAGGCCAGCCAAAAGCTGGCGAAACGGTATTGGTCTCAGGCGCTGCCGGAGCCACAGGCTCAGTTGCGAGTCAGATAGCCAAGATTAAAGGGTGTCGCGTGGTCGGTATCGCGGGCGGTCCCGAGAAATGCCAGTGGCTCACCGAAGTGGCAGGACTGGACGCCGCTATCGATTACAAGCAGGGCAACTTGGATGAGCAAATTGCCGCCGCCTGCCCGGATAAGTGGGATGTCTTTTTCGACAACGTCGGCGGCGATACGCTTGAAGCGGCCCTTAACCACCTCAACCTCTACTCCCGCGTCGTGATGTGCGGTGGTATCTCTGGCTACAACGCAGAAGAACCGATCCCCGGGCCTTCGAACCTCATGAATCTCGTGACAAACCGAGCGCGCATGGAAGGGTTCATCATCCTCGATTACATGCCCCGGGCTATGGAAGCCATTCTGGACCTCATGGGCTGGGTGATGTCAGGCGATCTGAAGTTTCAGGTCGATGTGCAGGAAGGTTTCGAGAACATTCCAAATACACTGCGTCGCCTCTACACGGGCGAGAATCATGGCAAGCAACTGCTCAAGTTAGCTGATCCCTCGTAAAGTCTGGGAACGGGACTGATGCCTGAATCCGTAGAAGACCCAAAATGGTTATTTGTAGTAAATCCATGAAAGGTCCTTTTTCACATCATCTGCCCGGCGTCTTCTCCGTTATCTTCCTCTCTGCCTGCGGAGGTGGCGGTGGTGGGAGCAATCTTGAGACTTCCCCCTCACTCAATAATGCACCCGAATTTGTAGGCGTCATGGAGTACTCGGTTGACGAGAATACGACAGGCGTCACAACAGTCGAAGCCACCGACCCTGATGGCGATGCAGTTACTTATAGCCTCTCTGGCTCAGATGCCAATGCGTTTAGCATGGGCTCCACTTCCGGCACGCTCGCCTTTGTAGACCCTCCCAATTACGAAGCGCCCGCTGATAGCGATGCCGATAATGTGTATGAGATCACCGTCTCTGCATCCGACGGAACTGCATCCGCTTCGCTGGGTCTCGTTATTACCGTTGCTGATCTAGCGGGCGACAAAATGGTCTTAATGGGGAACAGCTTCTTTAGACCCTATGCTGAGCACTTCGGGGTGATGGCAGCGGATGCTGGCTTTTCCGATCACAGCGACACGGGCGTATTCGCGGGGGGTGATAAAGGCGTACCCAAGTATCTGTGGAGTGATCCCAGCGAAGCAAACCAAGAGAACAAGCAACTGATTCAAGCAGCTTTGGATGAGGGTGGTGTCGATGTCTTCGGCATGACCGGTAGTAACATTGCTGAGTCCACCACACCGACGGAGGGTTACAGTGAGTGGATCGCCTACGCGCTGCAAGAAAACCCCGACGTCGATATTTTAATCTCGGTACCTGCCATAGATTTTCCCGCTGACTGGCAACAGCGTGCAGAAGAATTTGGAGTCGCAGACATTCACGAGCTTTACGCGTTTTTCGTGGATGAAATGATGCACAAAACTCTGATTGATGCACTGCGTGAGGAATTTCCATCAACGCACATCCTCTCCATTCCCACCGGTAAATCCGCGAAGGTATTGGCACAGATGTATCAGGACAATGGGTTGTTGGACGACGTATTACCAAGAGGCCCTTATGACGAGTCTCTATTCACGGATGAAAAAGGCCACCAAGGTAAAATTATTGTTGAGACCGGCACCTTACTTTGGCTGAGCGGTCTGTACGGGGTCGACCTATCGAGCAATGACTTTGATACCGGTTTTGATACTGATTTACACAGCGTTGCCGCTGAGATCATGCAGCAACATGATCCTAACTACAGCCGATGAATGCCCGCGCACGCGCATTTCGGCGTTTTTGAGCAGGCTCGCTACGAGACCTCTGCGCAAACAACGAAAGAACGAGACAGTATGGACAACAACAACGTCGGCTTATTAGAAAATAACGAAGTCATTGACCAAGTTTTTGAGCATATCGATAACGGTACGACCGATCTTGGAACAGCGCAGTGGCATGAACCGGTAGAGCACTACACAAGCCAAAGCCGTTACGAACAAGAGATCGCGCTACTGCGACAGAGGCCGGTTGTATTTTGCCCATCAGCGGCTATCCCCGATGCTGGCAGTTTTATCTCGCGAACGGCGGCGGGCACGCCACTCCTCGTCGTCAGAGACAACGACTTAAAGGTTCGCGCCTTTATCAACGCCTGTCGTCACCGAGGCATGAAAGTGGCGTCTGGACAGGGATGTAAACGAACCTTCTCCTGCCCCTACCACGGGTGGACCTACAACCTCGATGGATCGCTTCGCGGCGTCCCCGGCGAAGAAGCCTTCCCCGATCTGGAAAAAGAAACAGCGGGATTAAAGGAACTCTTCGCGATTGAGCGGGGGGGGTTGGTTTATGTGCAGCAAGAGGGAGCTCCCAGGCTCGAAACGCTCGATACCGCGCTGGATTTTTTCGAACCGTCCCAGCTGCTCATTCATCAGAGCGACACCCTTGATGAGGCTAACTGGAAACTCCTCACCGAGACGCTGCTCGAGGGCTATCACATCAAGTCGCTGCACCGAGAAAGTTTCTATCCCTTCGGGCTAGATAACGTGAATGTGGTGGAATCATTTGGTCAAAATTCACGCGTCGTATACCCGTTTAAGCGCATCGAGAAGCTGCGCGCTGTATCTCCTGATGACCGTGAAATCGAAGGGTTTGCGACCCTCGTCTACCACCTGTTTCCAAACGTCAGCGTTTCGGTGCTATCAAAGCATACGAGTGTCACCGTCATTGAACCGTTGTCACCGTCTCGCACCCAGATGTTCTCCTATTACATTAAGCACTCGGCCAAAAATGGCGTTGAAATTAGCGTTGAGGAGGCCATGCGAGACGTTGACTTTGTCAATCAGTCCGGTCAGGAAGAAGATCGTGCTGCCGCGAGGGATATACAAGAAACTGTTACAACGTCCGCTAATTCACATTTGACCTTTGGCTACTACGAAAAAGCGATCGTCAGTTTTCATCAGCAACTTCAATCTGAGTTTGGGGAGGCCTAAATGGTCGGGCTCGTTATTGGAGTGGCTCAATCTGTCGTCACTATGACTCATCGGAAAAAGGGATAACCCCGGGGAGAGAACAGCATGCAAGACATATCAAAATCGATAGAGGCCTGCGCCGCACGCTATGGTGAGCAAGCGGCTGCCATGCGTGACTACCTAGTGGCGGGACAAGATGCCGCCTTGGCGCTGGACAATCGAGGCCCCATTGAATTCGACGCATCGGGCAAACTCGCTCAGCACATTCAGGATGCCTACTCGACGTATGGATTTTATGTTTTTACGGGGGTGCTCACTGAGGAAGAATGTGAAGACATTGAGGTCGATATGGTGGCGCTCAAGGCGTCGTTCCCGGTCGCTCCCGATAGTACGGTTGACGCGGAAGGCCGGCCAGCCCTTGGTTCGGACTCGTTAACGCCGCATCTCGTCTGGTCAAAACCACTGGGCGACCCACTCGGCGGCACCCAGCTCGCGAACGGACGACACCAGGTCAAAATGTTTGAGCCCGAGGCTACGGCTGACACGCCGTTAGCATCGCCGTTTATTCTGCTGGGCTCTCTCCGTTTCTCAGATGCCTGCTTACGGACCTATGCACATCCAGAATTGCTGCGGGTTGCGGCAGCCATCAACGGCGAGGACTTTGCCCCCTTCAACGAGGCGCTGTTTATTAAAGAGCCGGGAATTGGTGCTGCAGTCTCATGGCACCAGGACGGCGTGACCCATTGGGACAGCCCCGATTTCGATGAAAACATCCACGGGTTTAACTTCATGGCGCAGCTCTATGGGAGCACGGCGGTCAATGGGGTCTGGGTGCTACCAGGCAGTCATAAACTGGGCAAAATCGACATTTCGGATCTGGTTTCGTCATCACAAAGCGAGCGCATCGAAGGCGCAGTTCCTCTGGTCTGTGACCGCGGCGATGTCGTCATCTGCAACCGTCAGGCGCTGCACGGCTCGTTCCCTAACAGCGGGTTTGAGCCGCGCCTTACCGTTAACTTCGGTTTCCACAAGCGATCGTCAGTACTCGGTGTGAAAGGCGGCGGCATTCACTCCGATGCTCAGGTTTTCGATGATGAGATTATCGCGAGACGATCGCGCGTTTTAGGTTATGCCATCGCCGCGCGCAAGGAGCGATTCCCTGAGGAAACAGCCTACGAGTACAAGCCTTTTGCTGAGCAATCACTGTCGTTTGTTTGGGATGACGCAGCGCGGGCGGACATCCATGACTACAACCGGGATGACCTCAGCATTTAGGCCTAATCACCTCAATCAAGCGAGAGAATATCGGTCAGGAGCCCCTCCATATAGGGCTGGTTCTCCATGTGCGGCAGATGACCCGACTCGGGCACAAAATGCTCGGCTCGCTTAGGGAGTAAGCGCTCTATTTTCTCGGCAAATCCCGCATAGACAACGACGGTATCGCTGTCACCCCAAATGGTGGTGACCGATATATCTGACACTTGAAGGTCGGCATGGATGCGATCCAGTTCCTGCGAATCATGATTCTTACGCGTCGATATCAATGCGCGCGCAAAGCCTTTATGAACCAGTAACTCAGCGTATTTGTCGTCCCAGCCCTGAAAGCTAGTCGGGTCTTTAAAGTCGGATAGCTGACCTGCGGGAAGCTCGGGATAGCGGGCGATGAGCTCATTAATTTCCTCCTGGCTGACCTGTACGTCGGCCGCGCGGCTAACATCTCTGAAACCGGACGACGCCACGTAGATCAGTTGCTCTACCCGCTCGGACGCGAGGCCTGCTACCTGACTGACCACCCGCCCACCGTTGGATAATCCGAGCAAATTCGCTTTTTCAATCTCTAGATGATCGAGTAATTCGAGTACTTGGTTGGCGAATAATTGATCGGTGTAAGCCACGTCTGGATTGTCCGAAAAGCCCCTTCCATAAAGATCGAGAGTGACAACACATCGCCCTTTCGAGACAAGGAAGTCGTACGTTGGATCCCAAATGTAGGAGGGTACCGAGAAGCCATGCACCAAGATATCGGCAGTCGCACAAGACACTGCATTAGCCTGCCGATAGTAGGTAACGCCCTCGGATAGCGCGACAAAGGCCGCACCCTCAGGTAGCGCTATACTCGCTCTGAAGGCTGCATCTTTGGTCACCGACTCGTAACGACTATCGGCTGATACCGGCAACGCCGCTGCAACGTACAACGCCAAACTTAGGCTAAGTAATGGCAAAACACGTCCCATCACTGCTCTCTCCGGCCGAAAAAGCGTTCCTATCACAAGATCACCGGCGACGTCAGTTGAACATCAGCGCGAGACCACACGGATGCCCACTGATTTTGGATCACTTTGGCTTCATTTTTCTTATTCTGCGCCTCAAGCGCCTTCATCAGACCAAACAAGGACCAACCGTTGTTCTGGTGCCAACGCAAATCTTTTCGGAACACCGCTTCGGCTTCCTCAAACCGCCCTGCCTCCAACAGCGCATTGCCCAAGTAAAGACGCATCGACTGCGGCCAATCGGGTGGCTCGGTGTAGTTATTCGTGTCTTCCAAGGCGACGCCCTTTTCAAAGGCGACGATGGCGCCTGCAAGATCCCCCTCTGCAAGCTTTATCTCACCGTCTAAGGCGTGGGCCGCTAACGCAAGAAGCTCTGCCGTGGCCGTAGCTCCAGCACGATTCACTGAGACATCGGGTGACTGCGCAATGCGTTGAATATCACTGAGCTGCTCCTTTGCCTGATCGAGCGAGCCTTTAGCAATGTGGGCACTGCCCTTTACATAGGACAGGATGCCATCGAGGTAGGGCGTCGACTGTTTGAGACCCTCAATCGCGAGTAACTCGTCCCACTGTCCAAAGATTTTAAGCGTCACCCAGGGCGCGGCCACCCGCTTCTGCATTCGACCCATGGGTGTACCGTGTTGACTAATAGCCTCAGCCATCTGCTTAGCGGATCGTATAGCCAGCTCGGAGCTGCCCTGCATGGTGGCGGCATAGCGCACGAAATCAAGTGCATGCCCGGCGTGTATTTTGTGCGACAGCGGGTAAGTGCCAATCATGGGCAGAGGCAGATCACCCCAGTGCTCGGCGAACTGCTTATCGACGGCGAGCGAACGGAGATTGTTGTCAATCGCGCGTTGATAGTCGCCTACACGAACAAAAATATGCGCCGGCATATGCACCACGTGTCCCCCAATCGGTAGGGTTGCCTCCAGCGCATCGGCAGACACCATAGCCCGCTCGGGCTCGAGTGATGCCTCTATGAGGTGAATATGGAGGTGATAGACGCCCGGATGCGGATCGCCGGTGTTAATGACATGCTCAAGCGCCTGTGCAACAGCGAGCGTCTCCCCTTTCGCCTCACCGTTTTTATCCCAGTAGTCCCAACGCCGAATGGACATAAAACTACCGGCGTAGAGCGCAGCGATGTCCGGATCATCAGGGTACTGCTGGTTGAGCTTGCGCATCTCGGCTAGGTAAGCGCGATCGCGCTCACGAGGGTCAGGAATGCTGTTCGCATCGTAGAAAACGTACAGCGCGTTGATCAGCGATGCCTCCATCGGAGTCGCACGGTCGATGCGGTCCAGCGCTGCTTCAATCGCGGCCAACCCAGCACCTTGCGGATCGTCGGGCATTTGTGCGTAGCGGGAATTAGGATTCGGTCCCGCCGCATGAGCAATCCCCCAGAAGGGCATGGGATGCGATGGATCGAGGCGCGACGCTTCCTGATAGGACGCTAGCGACTCGGGGAAGTAAAACCCCCACGCAAAACGCAAGCCCTGATCGAAAAATGTTTGTGCGAGGTCGACGTCGGTCGATATTGCCCGCGAATAGGTTCCGGACTCGGGCACCAGTACGGCATGACGACTTACCTTGTCCGCATCGGCGGCCATCGAGTAGCTCGAGTGACTCAGAAAAACGAAAAATGCGGTAATGAGGAGTCGGGCTCTAACAGTCATGGGATCACGCTCTCTTTTTATTTCCGATTCATATCGACGGCCAATCACGTTAGCGTCAAGATTCGAAGGACGCCAGCCCTTTACTGTTTAGAACAGCTGATCAGGTCGCCAGGCCAATGTGCGTCGTCCACCGTGGGCGCTGGAAACGGTCCGGTTGCTCTACAGCGGCGTAACTGGCTATGGTGTTAGGAGAGACATACTGGGGCAAGGACAATGCAGCAAGAAAGCCAGCAGCTGTTTAACTCAACGGTTTTGGAGCAGCAGGCGCTCATCCCCGAGATTTACGGGTCAGTAGACTTCGGCCAGCTTCCCGAGCGCTACAACACCGATGTCGATCTCAACAAGATGAAGCCGTCCCGTCACCGTGACTACGCTCAGCGTGTGCTAGAGAACCCTGAGCTGGTCGAGCGCATCCGTAACTACACCATGATGGGTGACAAGGTTGCCGATGCTTACGCCGCACTCATTCCGGACTTCGGCTTCAGATCACTCGTCACCATGCTCGAGCGAGCCTGCGATCACGGTGTGGAGACTGTTGAGGATGCTCCCGAAGAGCTGGTTGCGTTTATTCGCGCTATGGAAGCCACGCCCGACTGGGTAGATATGGCCATGGTGGAGGAAGGCGCCAAGCACGAGCGTATACCGCTGGGGACCATTTCGCCTTTTGCGATTCGCGGCGCTTTCATTGCTACGTTCATGAATAAGTATACCGCCTTACCCATGACAATGACGGGGACACTGACCGACCAACAATCCGTCCGCCGCGTCTTTGAAACCGCCAGTTTCTTCACCGCAACAACCATGCCTCGCGCCATGGAGCGCTTCAACCCGGGATTCAAGGCGGCAGCGAAGGTTCGCCTGATGCATTCAATGGTGCGCTTTAACATCATGCGAACCGGTAAGTGGGATGTGTCTACCTATGGCATTCCCATTCCTCAGGTTGACCAGATGCCGGCTGGACTGATTGGTATTTTCCTCTTGTCCTATAAGCTCCTCGCTCAAGGCCGTACCGACTTTACCCCGACTGAGCGCGCGCGCGTTGAAATGGCCCGCTACCGCTGTTTTCTTTTGGGCTTACCCGAAGAATTGCTGGGCGAAACCCCGCAAGAGATTGTCGACTTGATGACCGCACGGACCTTGTCGCTGCGAGAAACCTATGACGATGAGACCTGCGGCGAGTTAGTAAGAGGCACGATGGATGCCGAGCTTTTCACCGACCCTAGCCTGACAGGACGTTTCCACCGCTGGATGGAGCGCGGATTTTCGAAATACTTCCTGATTCAGAATTTCTGCGAAGGCAAGGTCGCTCGAGCGGAGGCCATGGGTGTTCACTACCGATTTAACGACAAAATTGCCACGGCCTGTGCCATGGCGACCATCGTTGGTAGCTCCAACCTTTGTGCACTGGGCATGAAAATTCCCGGTATCGCCGGGGTGGTGGATAGAGGCCTTATCCGGAAACTGGGTCGTCTATTACAGACCTATGGTCATGCTGACTTCATTACCGACGCCAGTGATTACAAGCTCGTTGGGGCAACTCAGTCGCCCTCGTCGAGTGCCTAGAACAATGATCACTTTCCTTCGAATACTGGCGCGCGCTTCGCAATAAAGGCTTCTACAGCGTTTTTGTGATCGGCTGTTCCACCACAATGGATGTGATGCGAAGCCTCCAGGTCCAGACAGTCGTGGACATCCGCCGATGTCAGCGCACGCGCTAGGTTCTCTTTCATGTAACTAAAGGCCACCGTGGGCCCGCTGGCCAGCTTTCGGGCAATGTCTGTCGCGCGCGCCTGTAAGTCCTCGGGTGTGACTACCCAGTTGGTCAGGCCCAGCCGCTCCGCTTCCTCAGCCCCGATGCGCTCGGAAAGGAAATACAGCTCTCTCGCCTTGGCCGTGCCGACGAGTTGCGACATGAAGAGTGTGCCGCCGTAATCGCCCGAAAAACCCACTTTGGCAAAGGCAGTGGTCATGAAAGCCGTGGACGACATAATGCGAAGGTCGCAAGCCAGTGCAATGGACAAGCCTGCGCCGGCGGCGGGGCCCGATATGACAGCGAGCGTGGGTTTCGGCATTTTATTCAGGCGGCCACTCGTAGACCGCTGGTTTAGCCGTTGTCGGTGAATGAGCGTCTCTAAGGGACTGGTAGCACCATTTGAGTTCACATTAGACATGGCCTTCACGTCGCCACCGGCACAAAACGCATTGCCGCTGCCGGTCACCACCACGCAACGAACGTCGGGGTTAATCTCCGCATCACTCAGCTGATTTCCCAGCGCTTGAAGTAGGTCACCCGACAAGGCGTTGCGCGCCTCCGGACGATTGAAGGTCAAGGTCAAAACACCCTCATTGAGTTGAGCAAGTAAATGGTCCGTTCCCGTATCGATCATTTGTTGAGTCATATCGCCTCCCGAGACGCTTTAGAGAAAGTTAAATTCCACGCCGCAAAGAGTCACAACCCGCCCTTCGCGCTTTAATCCCAGCTCATCCGCAGCGGTGCAGATGGCAGGCAGATCCACCGCCTCAAAATCAATCACCCTGAGCGCGGGGTCAGCGGGCGCCGCATCGTAAGCAAAGCGTATTTCGGTATCGCCCACTTCCAAGCGCCACCCATCGCCGCTTGGCATTAGTTCAATACCATAGGCTTCGGCCCAGCACAGGCCTGTTGCTTGAGGGTCGGGCGATCTTATTTCTACTGCCAAGATGCGGCCTACATGTCGTCCGGCGCGCTGCTCCCAGCCATCACCGGCCCATAACCAGGACTCGGGAGGGGTCATTTCATCGAGCGAAGGAATCGCACCGGGGACATCTTTTGGGTGCAGGTGAATGGCTTTCGCATTACCACGAGCATCGGCAAATACCGTGCGTATCGAGGTATCTGACAAGCGTGTTTGCTCTTGAGCGAGGTCCTCGACCTGCACAATGACCATGTAGCCACCATCCCCGCCGCGGCGCTCAAGAAAACGGCCAGCCGCTGTGTTGGGCTGGACCGGGCTGACTACCTCCAGAAAACAATCACCTACGGTGTAGAGTCGATTATCAAGACCGAAGTAGATGATCTCTGGATCTGCATACGACTCATGACAGCCCAGTAAATGGCGCAATGTCGTGTCGGTCTTCGCTAGGTCCGACGCTGCAAGGGCGACTTGCCTTATTCGCATTCCTACCTCTCTCATTATTTTTTTGAGGTTGCTTTCAGTCTAGACGGTCTTTGTCTGCGGTCTCTCTATCGCTTATTTCCTGCCGCTTATTTCCTACCGCTTATGTCAGCGAAGCTCACGAATCACTGCTGACATTGCTCTTGGATTAGGGCACCTCACTACCGAGCGCAGCCTCATAAAGATAAAACCAATCTTGTCGGTCTAACTCAACCATTTCAGCTGCTGATATATGTGAGATTCGATCGAGATTATTCGTACCCAAGACGGGCGTAATCTTCGCGGGGTGAGCGAGTAAAAATGCCGTCGCTACCGCTGCGCGATCGACACCACATCGAGTGGCAATGCTATCCAAGCGATGGGTCAACTCATTTGAGGCGGTCATCAGATCACCTCCTCCCAACGGAGACCACGCCATGACGACGTGTCCGTGCTGCTGATGGAAGGCCAGGTCACCATTGGTAAAAGGCGCAATGTGTTTAAGGCTCAATTCCATCTGATTGGTCACGAGCGGATGACGCATGGCCGACTGCAGCAAATTCCAGTCCCAAGGCCTAAAGTTGGAAACGCCCACCGCGCGGACCTTACCCGCATCAACCAGCGCATCGAGCGCTGCGCCCGTCACATGATGATCCATGAGCGGGTCGGGCCGATGAACAAGAAGCACATCAATCTCATCAATTCCCATCTCTGACAGAGAGGCATCGACACTGGCGTTAATGTGCTCTGCCGTCGTGTCGTAGTGCTTAACGCGCGCTCCCGAGTGACGGCCTGCATCGATGACAATGTCGCATTTGGAGACAATCTCCATGTGCTGACGCAGTGGGGGATTTGCTTTCAATGCGGTCCCCATGACCGCTTCAGCTGTGTACCCGCCATAGATATCGGCCTGATCGAAGGTTGTAATACCCTGATCTAGCGCTGCGTTTATTTTGGCGTCGACATGTTTCACTGACGTATCGCCGTCATCTGCCAGCCGCCACATGCCGTAAACGAGCCGGCTAAAGGCGAGACCCTCTGCTAATTCGATGCGTTCCATAGTTACCCCTCAACCTCGAACCCTCATTGTACTGGCCAAAGCTAACGCCAGCGAACCCGATGAAAAGAAAACGCTCTTGACAGTGGAGGGGGTTCTTGGCGATAACAGGTGCGGTTCGAGAGGATAGCCCATGATTGAGTTCTTAAATCCAGACGCTGACGTTGGCATTGAAAATACGCCGTACGATTTATCCGTGAAGGTTGACGGTGGCAACGCCACAACCATCGGATTGCTCGCCAACGGCTTTCCGGACTCCGTGCCTTTTCTCGATGAAGTAGGCAAGGCCATTGGCCGGCTTCGGCCCGGCATCAACCTCAAAGCCTACAACAAGGGAAACGCCACCATTGCCGCACCCGAGAAACTGCTGGGTGAGATAGGCGGCGACTGCGTCGGTGTTATTGCAGCCTACGGGCACTGAGGCTCTTGCACTACCGGCACCGTGCGTGACGGCATAAACCTCGCCAAACTTGGCATCCCCTCGGTCGCATTGGTCACTGAGGAGTTTTGGGCACAAGGCAATTTCGTCGCTGAATCATTGGGCATGTCTGATGTGCCAAGGGTTCAATTACCTCACCCGGTAGCGGGAACAGGTTCGGAAAACATGACCGCTGTCGCGGACTCGGTAGCTCAAGAGATTGTGGCAGCACTCGAGGCAAGCAGTGACTAATACCCTATCTGCGCGAGACGAAGAGGCAGCACTCGAAGAACTCCATCGACGAGGCTGTACTGATGGACTGCCTGTCGTCATTCCCACAGCCGATCGCGTTGCCCGAATGGTTCTAGCGTCAGGTCTGGAAGCGGACATGATGCTGGGAACCATGGGGCCGGGACACGGCATCGCCACCGTTGAAAAAGTTGCTATCGCGGCCGTAATGGCGGGATGTAAGCCAGATTACATGCCGGTTGTCGTGGCGGCTGTTAAAGCCGTCATCGAACCCGAGTTTGACCTCACCGAAATGCAAGCCACGACGCACTGTACGGCCCCCTTGATTATCGTCAATGGACCCGCGAGACACACCTGCGGCCCCATTGCGTCAGGCACGGGCGCCCTGGGTCCCGGCCACCGCGCGAACGCGACGATCGGTCGAGCGCTGAGGCTCACCATGATCAATATCGGCAAGGCACGACCTGGCAGTTCCGACATGGCGCTCCTGGGTCATCCGGGAAAGTTCACCTTCTGTCTTGCAGAGGATGAGGAGGCCAGTCCTTTTACACCGCTGCACGTAAGCCGGGGTTTCAATGCCGACGACAGCGTGGTCACGGTTCTGGGTGCCGAAGCACCGCACTCCGTTATCTTTGCTGGCGACGGCGATGACCCCAATAGCTACAAGTCGCTGTTGGAACTCCTAGCCATGGGTTTAGCTAACCCACCCAGCAATAACGGCACCCTGACAGGTGGATGCGCAACGGTGGTATTGAACCCGGAACACAGTGCCATTTTGCACGGGGCCGGACTCACGCGAGAGGATATCGCGCAGGAGCTTTACCACCGCAGTTTTGTAGAGGCGAGCATCGTCAAACGTCTGTTCAGTCAGTTTGCAGGACCCGACCCTCAAGACCGCATGGCCTTCAAGGGACCGGAACAAATCCTGATTTTGCAGGCAGGTGGCTCGGGCGTGTATTCAATGGTCATGCCCTCGTGGTGTGTGGGCGCCCACGCCAACTCGGCGGTTAGCGTCAAGGTAGAGGCCGACATGTTCTGCGAAATTCCCGGCCTATCGGGCGCTTAAACCAATCACTAACCCTCCGCAGTCGTCACATGGACTGCATTGACGACTCGCATGACAGCACCAGCAATCACCGCAGGCACCTCTTCTTGAAGAAAATGACCAGCATCAGTCCGACTCACGGGTGCAGTTGGGAAATTGGTTTCCATCGCCGCAAGACCCTTGGCAAGAATCGGATCTGACATACCCCACACTAGCTCGACGGGGACCTGCAAACTGTCGACATAGCGCTCGATATCTCTCAGCGCACCAGCATCAGGATGATCAGGACCGTCAGACACCATCCGCATCAATGCCAAGGGTGCTTTTGCATTGCCGCTGTCATCCAGTGGCCGACGATACACCTCCATAACATCGGGCGGTATAGACGCCGGATCCCCTTGGACATTCGCCAAATTTTCCCAAAAGTTGTTGGCGAAAACTTCGAGAAGTAATTCTCCGACTACAGGGGTTTTCACTAGCGCATGCGCTCGACTCAAATCCATCTTTTCACGGGGAGCATCAAGTCCCGTATTCATAAGAACCGCACCACTCAACATGTCGGGAGACAGTGATAAAGCGCCCATACCCACGGGGCCACCCCAGTCCTGGCCCACATAAACAACATCAGCTAGATCAAGTTTATTAAGGGCTGTATTCATCCACCGCATATGGTTTTCGAGCGTGTGCAGACTTGCGGGTACTTTTGTGGAAAATCCGAGTCCCACCATGGTCGGCATAATGACCCGTACTCGATCGAGTGGAAGTTCGGCTGCCACCTTTCGGTAGAGGAATCCATTTGTTGGGTTCCCATGCTGAGCATAGATGGGCCTACCCTGCCCCACCTCGAGGACATGGATTTTGATACCCGGCTCAACCTCGATCAGGTAGCTTTTGTAAGCACTGTTAATAAATCCAGCAGCGTAATCAGGTAACGACAGAGACTCAAACTCTTCAACACCAAGCGCTTCTACCCACCCGGAGCCTTTGGCTTCGACGAGTGACCCATCGCGCGTTATCAAAAGCACGAGAGCAGCCCATAATGCACTGCCAGCCAGTAGTAATTTCCATCGCAGCTTCACGATCACACCTCCACACCAAGCACTTTTTATTAAATTGGCATAAGTTATGCCATATTATGATAGATCGGTGCAACACGACAGATTAGCGAGTGTTTCAGGCAGCAAGGACTTTGCCGGCTTCGAGGTTGCGCTGCAGAACAAACATCTCTGGATTGAGGCCAAAGCGATCTGTGTAGTAAAGCAAGTTCGCCCTCAATGTCTCTATGGCGTCCATATGAATAAGTGTCACCGTGCAGCCACCAAACCCTGCACCGGTCATTCGTGACCCCAAAACACCCTCGGTACAGCTCGCAATGTCTACTAGACAATCGAGCTCATCACAGCTGACCTCAAAGTCGTCTCGTAGCGAGTTATGCGATGCGGTCATCAATCGAGCAAATTGCGTCAGCTCGTCCGCTGAAAGTGCTGCCGATGCATCGAGCACACGCGCGTTTTCGGTGATGACATGACGACAACGCCGATAGACCACATCAGACAATTGGTCACCGTAAGTTTCGAACAGGTCGGGAGTCACGTCTCGCAGCGACGCTATGGTGGGATCGTACTGCCTGAATAACGCAACGCCCTCCTCGCACTGAGCGCGACGTTCGTTGTAGGCAGAAGACGCAAGCTCGCGTTTAACGTCACTGGAGATAATTACGATTCGATAGTCACCCAGATTGACTGGGATGTTCACGTGCGACAGCGTCCGACAATCCAGCAGTAACGCATGGTCTGAGCGCCCCAGACCACTTGCGAACTGATCCATGATGCCGCACATCACACCGGCATAGCGGTGCTCGACACGCTGACACAAGGTCGCGACGTCGACGCGACTCATGTCAAAGTCGAAGAGCGCCTGGAGTGCCAGTGCCGTCGCTGTCTCCAGTGCAGCGGACGAACTAAGCCCTGCACCCAGATTCAAATTGCCATCAATCACGGCATCGAAGCCATGAGGTACCAGCCCAAATACTCTCAGCTCTTCCACAACACCGAGAACGTAGCAGGACCAGTGCCCGCTCTCTGGCTGTTCAAATTCGTCCAACTGATACTCAATCAGCTCACCAAACCGGCTCGAGAACACGCGTACCTGCTGGTCAGTGCGAGCTCGGATACCCACGTAAACACCGCGATCAACGGTCATGGGAAATACAAAACCTTCGTTAAAGTCAGTGTATTCCCCGATGAGGTTTACACGACCGGGAGCCATAATGACCTGAAGATCGTTGTCGTCGCCAAACGTTGCCGTGAATTGCGATCGGATATGCTCAAACATGATGCGGTGTCACTCTTGCCAGCGTGTTGAGGTGCACGAACAGCAACTCAAGGTGAATGATCGCCTCTTTGGAAGCCAACGTAAATTGGCCATGAAAATGAAGATGTATCGAAAACTAATGAGCCGGACCTTACTAGCCGTGCTCACCGCGTCTCTGCTGTCAGCTTGCAGTCTACTGGGTGACAAACCCTATCCGGTCAGTGATCACTCGGACGGCTCTCGATTTTACAATCGCGATGGTTCCGATAAGGGACTAAACGACATCAGTCAGTTCTTGTGGCAAAGCCTATGGAATGAATCACCGTGGCCCGAGTCGCTGCCCAATCCCGAAGCCTCAACAATTCCGGAC
>Ga0181556_1000567_pt1 | contig 39664 bp, 34 predicted proteins | sample 011ome_14_FD_148651 | JGI IMG/M metagenome (GOLD analysis project Ga0181556, IMG submission 148651) | Coastal salt marsh microbial communities from the Groves Creek Marsh, Skidaway Island, Georgia - 011505AT metaG (spades assembly) | ecosystem: Environmental > Aquatic > Marine > Intertidal zone...
TCCGGTTCCAGCGTCCAAACAATGTCGCGCAGGGCGATGTTTACAATCCCTTGGGCATAGGTGTTTTTTTTCAGCGCAATGCGGTGCCCGCCCTGTGGCAATTGGGTAATTGCGATGGCGGGGCTGGTCGGTAGCCCTGCAAGGCTGTTGTCAATATCAGCGGCCAGTAATTGCAATGCCATGTCGTGGGCAATTGTGCTGCGCGTGGCGTCCGCGTGCTGGCGGTAATCAAGGACGTGACCAATCAACGATCCCGCCACCGACATCAAACTGGCCCCCACCAGCAGCGCGACCAAGATTTCCAGCAAACTAAAGGCCCGCAGCATGGTTATTGCCCCCCATGCATTGGGGCCGTGGTCATCGCCCGTTGGACATCATCGGCCCCCAGCGGCGCATAGGCGCGGGCGTCCAGCTGTTCCAGCGCATCAAGGTCGCGCAAAATGGCAACATCCCGCAGCAAACGGGTTTCGGCAAAATCACGTAACACTTTGGCATCGACATCCAATTGGAACAACCGCGCCTGCCAAAACAGGCCCAATGCAATGCCCACAATCGTCAGGGCCATCAGCGTTTCCAACAAAATAAAGGCGCGGGCGTTAGGTGTTTGGCGCATAGCGAACCGCCCCCGATGATAGTGTTTCAAACCGCATGCCCAAACAATCGAATTGGTCCGCCACAACAATGCCGCCTGCCAAAACGGACAGGGCCACATCATCACAGGGCGGCGGCGGTGATACGGTGATCACAGACGCGCGTGGGCTGCGGGCTTGGCCCAGCATGGCGTGTAACAGCCGGTCTTGGGTCATTTGGGCCAATTCGGGCGCACTGACGCGCAAGCGGTCGAAAAACCCAAACCATTGCACGGATGTAAACAGCGTGGCCATAATGACCAAGCTGACCAAAACCTCGATCAAGCTAAAGGCGGGCAGGGACCTGGGGTTATTGGATCGGTTCGCTGACAATATCATCCCCGCCTTGTGCGTCATCAAATATCTTGTCAGGGCCGGCCGAGACAATCACAATGGCACCCGCCGCAGGCGCCACCGCGCGATAGGGGGTCCCCCATGGATCCACCGGTACCGATTTTAGATAGGTCTGACCTGTGGCCGTATCCGCGCCCAAGGCATCCAAGCCCGCTGTCGCTGTGGGCATGGATCCATTATCCAATTTGTACAACTGATAGGCCGTGGTGATGGCCATGAAATCATTGTCAATTTTCAATTTACGCGCCTGATCGGGGCGATCAAACACATAGGGCGCGACAAAGGTCAGCAAAACGCCAATGATGGTCAGCGCGACCAATATTTCAATCAAGGTAAAGGCGGAAATTTTTCGGTTCATCTGGGATTATCCTATCGAATTTTGCAGTGACATCATCGGGGTGACCACGACAAATGCCACAAGGAAAATAATGATGCCCAGCACGATAATGGCCATAGGGCCAATCACTTGGGACACCAAAGACATGCGGTGCGCGCGCGCACTGACCAAGCTGCGATCTAGGTCCATGACCACTTGGGGCAGGCGGTTGGACGTTTCGGCAATTTCAATCTGGGCCAGTTGCATATCATCAAACAGTCCACTGTGGGACAGGGCTGTGCGGAATGTCTGGCCCTCGAGCAGGGCGGGTTTGATGCGGGTCAATATGGTTTTGTGATGTGGGTTCGTGACGTATTTCGCGGCCATGACACAGGCCTCGGACACGTCGGATTTTAGGTGTAATGCCAGCGCAAGGGCATGTAAAAACTGGCCCTGTGATCGCGCGCGCAACGCTGCCCCCAACAGGGGCACCGCATCGGCCATCTGGGCCAAACGACGTTGCGTGGGGCGATGCAGACCCAGCGCATAGCCCGCGCCCACCACGCCAATAACACTCCAAAACACCGTCAAAAACCCGCTGTACCCATGGCCTGCGGCCTGCATGATGACCTGTTGCAATGGGGTTAAGTCCGCGCCTTGCAGCAGTTGTTTGAATTCGGGCAGAACCGTGTCGAAAATCACGATCAGCGCCACCACCGAAAACAACAGGACAAAGGCGGGATAGCTGACCGCTTTGGTCAGGTCTTGTTTTTGTTTGCGTGCAAAATCGCGTTCCTCTTTGATCAAGGTGACAGCCTGCGCCAGTCCGGCACTGCGGTTGCCGATATCGATCAATTGCAGCGTTTGCGCAGGGATCGACCGAAATACCTGCGGCAGGGCCGCTGGAAATGGGATGCCGTCGCCCAATTTTGCCAACAGGCGCGTGGCAGCATCGCGCACCTTGGGGTTTTGCTGGCTTTGCATGATGTCCAACGCTTCGGACAGTTTGATATTTTGCTGCAACAAAATGCACAGCGTTTCTAGGACGATCCAGAACACCGCATCATTGTGTTGATGGGTGCGGGCGATGGATTTGGGGCTGATCCCTTGGGCGCGCAGCTGTTTTTGTGCGCCCGCCTTGGTGGGGGCGGCGATCATGCCCTGAACCGGGCCTTGGATGCTATGTCCTTTATAGGCGAAATCGGGCATGTCAGGCGGACTTTAATTTGTTAACTTCGAACAGGGGGGTTTTGCCCTGATCATGCAGGATTTGTGCCTCGGTGATCATGCTATCGTCATATTCTAGCGCGCTCAGGTCGCGTTCGACGGCCTGACGGGCAGTGTGATCCAGTAAAACATGCGACATGACCGGCACCCGCGCGCTGAACCCTGTGTGAAAACAGCTGTCACATCCGTCAAAGGCTGCGGGCAGCACCGTGGTATGTTCGGGGCTGCGGGCCGAGTGATCCCCACAATCAGGGCAATAGGTACGCACAAGGCGTTGGGTAAAGACCCCCAGCAAACAATCGGCCAGCAATGACCGATCAATCCCAAGGTTGATCAGGCGTTTGATAGCGCCAATGGGGCTGTTGGCGTGAACCGTGGAAATCACCAAATGCCCCGTCATCGCCGCACGCACAGCGATTTCGGCGGTGGATTCATCGCGGATTTCGCCCACCAAAACGACATCCGGATCGTTGCGCAAAATGGATCGTAAACCTTCGGCAAAGCCAAAACCAATGGCATCATTGACTTGGGTTTGAACGATGCCGTTCAATTCAACCTCGACCGGATCTTCGATCGTCATGATGTTCATGCCGCGCCCGCAAAGGGTGTTGAGCATGCTGTAAATGGTGGTTGTTTTGCCCGATCCCGTCGGGCCACAGATCAAAATTAATCCGCTTTGGCGTGACATGGCGTGTGTCAGGGCCTGTTGATGCTGATCGGCCAATCCTGTGTCGGTCAAATTGAATTGATTTGCATCGCGGTTAAACAGCCGCAGCGCCAATCGTTCGCCCGATTTCACCGGCATTGAGGCCACGCGAATATCAACACCGCGTCCCCCATGACGCACCGAAAATCGCCCGTCTTGTGGTTTGCGTTTTTCGGTGATGTCCATACCGCTGACCAGTTTAATGCGCGATACCAACATTGGGGCAATGCGCAGATCCAGACGGGCATATTCGACCAATATCCCATCAAACCGCATGCGAATTTCCAAATCCCGATCGCTGCTGTCGATGTGTAAATCTGATGCAGATCGTGAAATCGCCACGGCCAGCAAATTGTTAAACAACTTGACCACGGGTGCATCCGTGTCCGACGATGCCCCCAGCGCAATTTCCGCAGCGCGTTCAAAATCCGCATCCGAGACATAGTTTTCCAATTCGGTGATTATGTCGCCTGTGTCGCGGTTTTGCTGTTCAAACGCTTTTTGTACCTCGGCCTCAAGCGGGATAAATTCGACCTGATCACCCAAGCAATATCGTAATTCGCGCAGTGCCAATGCGGGCGTGTCGGGGCGGTGATGCACCACCGCACGCGCGCCCGTTTGATCGACAAAGACGCCCATTTGGTCTAATTTATTGCGATCCAGCTGTGCCATGTCAGGGCCTTGGTTTTGGGCGTAGGGATGTCTGCGGCAACCGGACACCCACGGGCTTGGGATCAAAAAATTTCGATTTCGACCCGCCGGTTTCAAACAGGCCTGGCCCAAGGGTGTTTTCCCAAATCTGGACAACACTGCGGCGCTGATCCTTGGTATTGACCAAGGTGGGGCGTAGGAAAATCGCCAGATTGCGGCTGACGGTGTTGGACACCTCTTGCCTAAATGCGGCCCCAAGGATGGGGATGTCGCCCAGAACCGGCACCTTGGATATGGCCAATTCCTGCTGTTCCACCCGCAGGCCACCAATGGCGATGGTTTCGCCCTGTTCTGCGGTGACAACGGTGGAAATTTGGCGTTTGACAGTCACCACATCGCTTAGGCCCGGGGTGGATTGGTCAATGCGCGACACCTCTTGCCAGATTTCCATGACGATATTGCCTTGGGGGCCAATTTTGGGTTTGATTTTTAGCGATGTCCCCAAGTCTTCGCGTTTGATGGTTTGAAAGGGGCGCGCCCCATCGCCTTCGCCATTGGTAAACTGCCCTGTGATAAAGGGGACGTTTTGGCCCACCAAAATGGTGCTTTCTTTGTTTTCTGTGGTCATCAGGCTGGGGGTTGCCAAAATGCGGTTATCTGTATCGCCCTGTAATGCGGCCAGCATCACACCGATATCGGGAATGGCATTTGCTCCGCGACCCGCGGCGATCACACCGCCTGCGGCGCCGGCCAGAAACGGATCACCTGCGGCTGATCCAATGTTGATGCCTGTGACCCCTGTGACCACACTGGCGGCAAGATTATCGCTGTTGATCGAAAATTGTAATCCCAAACGCGAAGCTGTGTCCTCGGACACTTCGGCGATGATGGCATCGACATAGACCTGCCGCGGTGTGCGATCCAATTTTTCAATGACGGCTAGGATGGCGGCCATATCGTCATATAGGCCCGATACAATGACCTGATTTGCACTGGCATGGGCTGCGATATTCACCGTGCCGCCCATGGTCGATCCTGCCAGCAATGGCTGTAAATTTGCCACCAATTCGCCCGCATCGGCAAAGCTGAGGTCAACAACCTCGGTCCACGTTGTGGGGATGGCTGCGGGCGTGTCCACGGTGGTGGTGGGTTGTGGCGCGGCAGCTGTTGGTGTCGCTGCGCGCGATGTGGCTGCGGGTTTGGGTTGGGGCAGGGATGCGATAATCGCACCCAATTGATCCACCGCACCTTATGATCCGGCCACCAAAATCGCCCACTCATCAGGGATGTTTTCAATCACTTCGACCTGTTGCAATGCAGGGATGGTCGCAATCAGGTTTTTGATACCAGCTTGCGATATTTTCCCCTCTAGCTCAATTCGCGATACGGTGATGGCGGGGACCACAACGGGCGCAGGCTGGGGCGCGGTGATGACATAGCGATTTGGCGCTGTTTCACGCATTTCAGCGCCCAGATCCCGGGTCAAATCCACGAACAGTTGGTGGATTTCTGCCGCCCCATCCACATCATCACGCGATGTGGAAATTTTATCCTGGGCGTCAAATTCCACAATATAGCTGTTGCCGGTCAATTGTGAAAAATAGGCCGCGGCCGCGCCCAGATCTGCATCCAGCAACCGTACCGTTGCCGCCTGTGCAGGACCCAGTCCCAGTGTGATTGCAAATCCAGTGGCGCAAAGTGTTTTGACAATATTCATTTTACGTAAACTTCTATCATTTTCAACCGATCTCCACGCTGCAATTCAACCTTGTAGCGTTTGTATCTGTCTTGTTGTTCAATGTAATTCATCAGGCCGTCCAAATTATGGGCCGAGACCCCATCAACGGTCAAAATGATGTCACCTTGCTGAAAGGGGCTAAGTGCGAAAAACGCGGGCGGCAGGCTGTCATCCAATTTCCAACCAGGTCTGCCCGATCGGCTACGGCCCGTGGTTGGGGCGCTGCGCAATGCGGCGCTGATGGGGGCGGGCACGCCCAAACGTTCGGCCAAATCGCGCACCGCTTCGATTGGGGTTGTGCCTTGGTAAAATCCGGTCTTGGGCCGGATCGGTTTATTGTCACGGCGCGGTTTGGTTTGGCGTGCCTTTACCTGGGCCGCATCTGCCGTGATTTCCGGCGCGCTGGTCTGTTTTGCGGCGTCATCGCCAAACCGCATGGCAATCCGCACCTATTGCGCTTGGGGTCCAACCAAAAATACGCCCTCGGGTGAAAATCGATCAAACTGATAAATCAGCCCATCAATCAGCACATCATCCGTGGGGGTGATAAACACCAATTGCGCATCCTTGTGCGATTTAATCAAAAAGGAACTGTTGCTATGATCGACAAAACTTGCAATCACGGCATAGGGCAGATCGGTAACCTCACTGCGCTTTTCCCAAAAAAGCGCGTCTAGGTTGACCGCCGCCGCTGCTATGGGCACACCAATGGCCCAGACCACTAGTCCAAAACATCCGACAAATATGTGGGAAATGTGCGGCATTGCCTCTTCCTGGTTCTCAACCACAAGGTAGCAGTGCAACACCCCCATCTCAAATTCTATTAAGAGTAGCGCAGAGGTGTCCCAAAGAATAGATTGGTCCCACTTTGGGACAACTTAGACCCGACATAGCCCCCTAGATCAGGGCGCCAATGATCCAGATTGCGGCCAGCCCAACCGCAATGGTGGCAATGACAGATTGTGTGATCCATGCGATGATGGCCGCAATCGCGGCGGCCAAAACCTTAGGGATATGCAGTGATACGGCACCGTTTGCAGGGTCGATGAATACGGCCGCTGCAATCACCGCGCTTAACACAGCAATCGGCACAAACCGCAAAACAGATCGCAGCGATGGCGAAATTGCGCCCTGAAACAGCCCCGAAAACATCGATACCCGCATCGCGAAATTCAATAATCCAGTCACAACCATTATAATCCAAATCATAGGCGACCTCGGATCCAATCAACACAGGCGCCCGCGCCAATGCCGGCAACTGCCGCGACAATTATCCACAAATTCCACGGCAAATCCTGACCAACCAAGGCCACTAATCCTGCACATAGGGCCGCTGCGATTTCAGGCCCATGACGCAGACGCGGCACAACAATTGCCAAAAATGTCAGTGGAATGGCAAACTCTAAATTCAGATAGGGCGGCAATGTTGCCCCAATTTGAACCCCGAATATGGTGGATAGCTGCCAACACACCCACAGCGTCAATCCACTGCCCAACAAATGATAATGCACAGGCTGGTCCGGCTTTGCCCCTTCAAACCGATGGATCGACACGGCAAAGGCTTCGTCCGTCAATAAATACCCCAGCACAATGCGCCAACGTAATGGCAATGCGGATAAATAGGGGGCCACCGACACACTATATAAAATATGGCGCGCATTGATCACCGCCACCGATCCGCCTACAACCCATGGCGCTGCGCCCGACATCCACAATTGGGCAAACACCACTTGCGATGCGCCGCCAAAAACAATTGCAGACATCAAAATCGTCTGCCATTCACTTAATCCACTGGCAATTCCCAAAACCCCAAACACCAAACCAAAGGGGGCCACCCCCAATTGCAACGGCAATTGATCGCGAACACCACGCCAAAACTCAGATGACTTGCGTGCTTCACTCATGGCCCTGTGTCTCAGGCTTTCATTTTTGTAAAAATATTCTGGGTGAATTGGGCGCGCCTTGCGCGACCAAGAGGGCAAAGCCCTGCATCAAAGGACGGCACAAGCCGCCCTTTGTTCTTGATATCAGGCATTCCACGCTTTGTCTGTATTGCCGACACGCACACGCGTTGGCAAACCAATGTCATCCAAAATGGTCAAAAACGGCTTGGGATCCAACTCTTCTACATTGACCATAGTGCCAGTTTCCCATGTGCCATTGGCAATCAACATCGCTGCGGCCACTGGCGGAACACCTGCGGTATAGGAAATGCCTTGGCTGCCCACCTCATTGAATGCCTCTTTGTGGTCTGCGACGTTATAGACGAACACTTCGACGTCATGGCCATCTTTCACACCCTTGACCAGATCGCCGATACAGGTTTTTCCGGTATATTCGGGCGCTAGGCTGGATGGATCGGGCAAAACCGCCTTGACCACTTTCAATGGCACAACCTCTTGTCCCTCGGCCGTCAGAACGGGCTGTTCGGACAGCAATCCCAAATTGTTCAACACGGTGAACACATTGATATAATGATCGCCAAAGCCCATCCAGAACCGCACATCGGCCTGTGGGTAGTTGGCAGACAGTGAATGCACTTCGTCGTGACCCGTCATATAGGCTTTCTGCTCGCCCACAACGGGCAGGTCCCAAACTTTGCCCACTTCGAACATTTTGTTCGACTGCCATGCACCGTTTTGCCATGAATAAACCGTTCCGGTGAATTCGCGGAAATTGATTTCTGGGTCAAAATTGGTGGCAAACCATTTGCCGTGGCTGCCTGCGTTAATATCGACGATATCGATGGATTTGACTTCATCCATATATTCATCAACCGCCAAACGCGCATAGGAATTGACCACGCCTGGGTCAAACCCAACGCCCAAAATCGCAGTCACGCCTGCGGCCTGACACCGATCGCGGCGTTGCCATTCGTAATTGCCATACCAAGGCGGTGTTTCGCAGATCTTGGTTGGGTCTTCGTGGATCGCAGTATCCATATAGGCCACGCCTGTTTCGATACAGGCCTCAAGTACGGACATGTTCAAAAACGCAGATCCCACATTGATCACGATTTGCACGCCCGTTTCACGGATCAGCGCGGCGACAGCGGCCGTATCCATGCCGTCAACAGCGTGTGATTTCAGCACACCATCAACCTTCATGCTGCCTTTTTCACGAATGCTGTCGATAATGGCGTCACACTTTGACTGTGTGCGGCTGGCGATATGAATATCGCCCAAGACGTCGTTGTTCTGCGCGCATTTATGGGCGCTGACTTGTGCGACGCCGCCGGCGCCTATGATCAATACGTTACGTTTCATTAACCTGTGATACCCCCTTAGGTTGGATCATTGGGACTAGGACAGTGCCGCTGCGAAATCGTCATAATCAAACGATCGCACCAGCCGCTCGGAACCATCCAAATCGCGGATGGCAATAGATGGCATTTTTACGCCATTAAACCAGTTCTTCTTGACCATAGTATAGCCGGCTGCATCTTGAATGGAAATGCGTTGGCCCACTTTTATTGGATCAGGAAAATTATATTCGCCAAAAATATCGCCTGCCAGACAGGATTTACCACAAATCATCCACGGATGATCGCCCGATACATCCATGCGTGCGGGTTCACGGTAAATCAGCAAATCCAGCATGTGCGCTTCGATTGAACTGTCAACAATGGCCAAATCTTTGCCGTTGTTTAGGGTATCTAGCACGGTCACCTCAAGCGTGGTGGATTTGGTGATCGCGGCTTCGCCCGGTTCCAAATACACCTGCACGCCATAGCGATCGGTAAAGCGTTTTAAACGATCCGCCAATTGATCCAGCGGATAATCATCGCCCGTGAAATGAATGCCGCCGCCCAGACTGATCCAATCCATCCGGTCAATCAAATGGCCAAAGCGCTGTTCAATCAAATCCAACATCGCTGAAAACCGATCAAAATCGCCATTTTCGCAATTGTTGTGAAACATAAATCCACTGATTTTATCGGCCACCGTTTCAATCACCGCTGGGTCATGTTCACCCAAGCGCGAATAGGGGCGGGCAGGGTCGGCCAAATCGAAGCTGGATGTCGATACACCGGGATTGACGCGCAGCCCGCGCACATGACCGCGGGACACGTCATCGAACCGGTCAAGCTGGCCAATCGAATTGAAAATCACCTTGTCGGAATTTTCCAAAACCTCATGAATTTCTTTGGGGTCCCACGCAACGCTATAGGCATGCGTTTCGCCGGGGAATTTTTCGCGCCCCAATTTGCATTCAAACAGCGACGATGATGTGGTGCCATCCATATAGTCAGACATCAAATCGAACACGGACCATGTGGCAAAACATTTCAGTGCCAATAACGCCTTGGCGCCCGAATGTTCGCGCAGCCACGCAATTTTTTCCATGTTGCGCAACAATTTCGATTGGTCGATCAGGTAGTAAGGTGTTTCAATCATGGTCAGTATCCCCCAGTTTGGCATAGGATCCAACAACGTTGGTCAGTGATTAACAGAGGCGCGGCGTACCCCAGATGGGCCCGCCATGCAATGAATTATTTGGCTAGATATCACCGAATGGCAATTATTTTAGCAAATTCGCCAATTTCTGCCAAATTTCAGGGTTGATCCTGCCCATTGACCCAATTACACAGACGCAAACTTATTCAGGCCACGCGCCGTGTGGCCCCTTTGTCATAAGAGGATGTCAATGCAACTTACTGAAACCCTAAACGAAGGCTTAAAACGTGCCTACACAATGGTCATCACTGCGGACGAATTGAACGCAAAAGTTGATGAGAAACTGAAAGAGGCGCAGCCAGAAGTCGCCCTTAAGGGTTTCCGCAAAGGCAAAGTGCCTATGGCGATGCTGAAAAAACAGTTTGGCAAAAACCTGATGGGCGAAGTAATGCAAGAAACCATCGATGGCGCTGTCAATTCGCACCTAAGCGAAAACAACGTGCGTCCTGCGATGCAGCCATCCATCAAAATGACAAACGAAGACTGGAAAGAGGGCGACGACGTCCATCTTGAGGTTGCCTATGAGGCGCTGCCAGAGATTCCAGAGTTTGATGGTTCAAAAATCAAACTGGAAAAAATGGTTGTCAAAGCGGATGAGGCATCCGTCACCGAGGCGTTGGAAAACTTGGCTGCTACAGCCGAAAACTTCAAAAAGCGTCGCAAAGGGTCCAAAGCCCGCGAAAAAGACCAAGTGGTCATGGATTTCGTCGGCAAAGTTGACGGCGAAGCATTCGAAGGTGGTTCCGCCGAAGATTACCCACTGGTTTTGGGATCCAACAGCTTTATCCCCGGTTTCGAAGATCAGCTGATCGGGGCGAAAGAAGGCGAAGAAGTCACCGTAGAGGTCACATTCCCAGAAAGCTATGGCGCAGAAAACCTAGCTGGCAAAGCAGCAACATTCGATTGCACCATCAAAGAAGTGCGCGAAGCGGCCCCTGCCGAAATCAACGATGAAATGGCAACCAAATTCGGTGCAGAAGACCTAGAAGGTCTGAAAGCCCAAATTTCTGAGCGTTTGGAAGCAGAATACACCGGTGCGTCACGCGCGGTCATGAAGCGTGCGTTGTTGGATCAGTTGGACGGATTGGTGAAATTCGACCTGCCACCATCCTTGGTTCAGGCCGAAGCGGATCAAATCGCCCACCAGCTGTGGCACGAAGAAAACCCAGACGTCCAAGGCCACGACCACGATAAAATCGAGCCAACCGACGAACACAACAAATTGGCCGAACGCCGCGTGCGTTTGGGATTGTTGCTGGCCGATGTAGGTCAGAAAGCAAACGTCGAAGTGACCGACGCGGAAATGACCCAAGCGATCTTGGCTCAAGCGCGTCAGTATCCAGGTCAGGAACGCCAGTTCTTTGAATTTGTTCAACAAAACCAGCAGATGCAACAGCAACTGCGCGCCCCATTGTTCGAAGATAAGGTCGTTGACCTTATCGTTGAAGGCGCAAAAGTGACAGAAAAAGAAGTGTCCAAAGACGATCTGCAAAAAGCAATCGACGCACTAGAAGAAGAATAAACACGGCACAGTGTTAAAAAAAACCGCATCCAGAAATGGGTGCGGTTTTTTTATGTTCAGCGCCAATGTCTAGCGTCACAGGCCAGATCAATGACGTTAATTATAGGACTGTCGTCCGCGGCGCAGTGCGATTGGACGCAATTTTGATTCGATATGATCAAAGATATGCGCCACCAAATTTTTATTCAGCGCTTTTTCAATACCTTCAAACCCGGGCGATGAATTGACCTCTAACACTTTGGGGCCATCGTTGGATCGCAGCAAATCAACACCGGCCATATTCAACCCAAAGGCCCGTGCCGCCCGAATGGCGGTTTCGAGTTCTTGCTTGGTAATGCGCACGGATTTTGCGCTGCCACCTTGGTGCAGGTTTGACCGAAAATCGCCCGCAGCGGCGGTCCGTTTGATTGCGCCCACCACCTTGCCACCGATGACCAAACAACGGACATCTTCGCCATTGGCTTCGCGCACGAAATCTTGGACCAGAAAATTCGCCTTTAACCCGCGAAAGGCGGAAATGACGGATTGCGCTGCTTTCTTGGTTTCGGCCAAAACAACCCCTTTGCCTTGGGTGCTTTCCATTAATTTCACGATCAACGGGGCCGATCCGACAAGTCCGATTAAACTGTCCGTATCTTTGGGAGAGGCCGCAAAGGCCGTGTGTGGCATGCCGATTTTGTGCAATGCCATCAACTGATGGGCATGTAATTTATCGCGGCTGGCCGTGATTCCTTGGGATCCAGTCAGGCAATATGTGCCAATGGTTTCAAATTGGCGGATCACAGCCGTGCCATAGGGGGTAATCGTCGCGCCAATTCTGGGGATAACACCATCATAGCGCGGCAGACGTTTACCATCATAGTATACTTCGGGTGATTGCGCGTTTATTTCCATATAGCAGCGGGTTGTGTCGATGACCTCAACCGTATGGCCACGCGATTGGCCTTCGTCGATCAAACGCTGGGTCGAATAGTTGTCTTCGCGGCTAAGGACCGCTATGCGCAAGGCGCGGCTGGGGGCGATTTCGCGCATGGTTTTGCCCGAATGATAGGCAGCATATGACAGCTCGGGTTGGCAAAACCGTTCTGTGGCAGCCACCGTAATGCCATCAACCAGTGCCTGACGTCCCACCAACATATGGCTGGCCATGCCGTGCCGATTTGTCAATGTGACCTCAATCGGCCAACTGCGATCACCAATTTGAAAATCAGTTTCAATGACATAGCGCAATTCGCTTTCCCCATTTGATGATGTCACTTCGCGCCTGTCGATAACAGGCGCAGAACATGCGATGATCAGATCGTCACGCCCAGGGATCGGTTGGACCATAAAGCGCACATAAAGCGCATCGGCCCGCCCAAAGGGTTCGATGTCAAAGGCGTGCAATGCCGATGTCCGCGCGCCCGTGTCAATTTTGGCTTTTAATGCAGGTAATCCTAAATGGGGCAGGCTGACCCATTCTTCCCAGCCGACAGTTATTTGATATATCATTGCAGATGTATCCAGAAAAATTCAGAATTGCCCGTTACGTCAGAATGCCTGCAACAACAAGATCGAAAATTTCCCCTTGGCTTTTTGATCAAGTTGTTTCACATGGGGGTATGACACAGAAATTCGAATTCACCCTGAATGCCACTGATGGCAAGGCCCGTACGGGCGTTATTTCCACGCCGCGCGGCGATATTCGCACGCCGGCCTTTATGCCCGTGGGCACGGCCGCAACGGTCAAGGCGATGATGCCTGACAGCGTGCGCCAAACGGGTGCCGATATTTTGCTGGGCAATACCTATCACCTGATGTTGCGCCCGACAGCCGAACGGATTGATGCGTTGGGCGGTTTGCACAAATTCATGAACTGGGATCGCCCCATTTTGACCGATAGCGGCGGGTTTCAGGTGATGTCACTGGCGTCCTTGCGCAAATTGACCGAGGATGGCGTGACATTCAAATCGCATGTGGATGGATCCAAACACCACCTGTCCCCCGAACGGTCGATGGAAATCCAACGCCTGTTGGGGTCCGACATTGTGATGTGTTTTGACGAATGCCCAGCCTTGCCTGCGGATCGTGACCGGATTGCCCAAAGCATGCGGTTGTCGATGCGGTGGGCGGCACGGTCACGCGATGCGTTTGGGGATCGGCCCGGTCACGCGCTGTTTGGGATCCAACAGGGCGGTTTGGAACAGGATTTCCGCGCCGAAAGCGCAGAGGCGTTAAAAAACATCGGGTTCGAAGGCTATGCCATCGGCGGTTTGGCCGTGGGCGAAGGCCAAGAGGCCATGTTCGGCTGTCTGGATTACGCCCCTGATATGTTGCCCACGGATAAACCACGATACCTGATGGGCGTGGGCAAGCCTGACGATATCGTGGGCGCGGTCAAGCGCGGTGTTGATATGATGGATTGCGTTTTGCCATCGCGGTCGGGTCGTACGGGGCAATTGTTTACCCGTCGCGGGGTTGTGAATATCAAAAACGCACGTCACCAAAATGACCCGCGCCCGATTGATGAACACTGCACCTGTCCCGCGTGCCGTAATTACAGCCGTGCCTATCTGCATCATGTGTTCAAATCCCAAGAAATCATCAGTTCCATGCTGCTGACCTGGCACAATCTGCATTATTTCCAAGAAATCATGGCGGGCATGCGCACGGCGATTTCTGCGGGCAGCTTTGACGATTGGGAACGCCAGTTCCATGAAACACGCGCCCTTGGTGATATCGAACCGATCTAGCCGGTGGCTAGGCCTGTTTGCGCAGCGCCAAACACGCCGCACCGTTTTGTGGGGCGGGGCCGAGATCGCCCAGCCACATGTCGGTGCGACCCTGTGGATGTGTGGGCGTTGGAACATAGCTGTATTCTGTGATCAGGAGTGTGTGTAGGGGCGCATCGGCCCATGGTGCAGATTGATCACGAAACGGGAAAAACACTGTGCGTGTTTGCGTTTGGGCACGACAAGACACACAATACCCTAAGGTTGGATATCCCGCATCAGCCCCAGGGATTGCATTCAGGCGTATCCCAAAAACTGCGATATCGGAAATTGTCCAGATGTCGGGCTGTTGCTGTAACAGATCATATATGCTGTCGCCCACGTGGCGTTGATGTGACAGGCCTGCGTTGGTGTGCGCCAAAATACGCGCGTGACCCTGATCGATTAATGTCAATCTGGGATGCTTGGCGGTCAAATCCTGCAAAGATGTCGGGCAATATGGCCTGTGTGACAGTTCCAGATATGGTGCCATGTCGGATATGGGGTAGGGGTGTTCACGGCTGTGATAGTTCCCGGTGACATAGGCTGATTTCGGAAACAAAAAAGATGTCATTTCCAGTGTCGCCATTTTGCAAATACCCTATGTGACTGTGATCATGTTTATCCGTGATCATAAAATTAGACCGATACATAAGAAAACGGCCAGATCGGCCAAGACTTTAGATCGGGATAAGTCTGGGACAGGCTAGCGGTTGGGGGTTAAGCGTTGGTTGCTTGGACCAAATAAAACCCTGCAAACAAAATGGGTTGGTGAAGCATGTAAATCAGCAAACTATGCTGACCCGCCCACTCCAATAGCCACCAGCGCCTGTGTCTATGGGGGTGTGACGATGGGGTGCGTTTGACGAATACGGCACAAGACATTCCCAAAACAAAGGCTGCGGCCCACGGGACCAAGGGGCGATAATCAACAGAAAATGATGTTGTGTCCGTGTAAATCAGTGCGCCGAACACTGCGGGTAACTCAACTGGCACTGCCGCCCAGAAATATCCAGCCAGAATTGTCGCCGCCAAAAGTGCCAGTCCCACAGGCAGCACATGGCGCAATATAATCGCCAGCACCATCAGCGTTGCAATCGAATGTAAAATGCCAAAGCGGATCATCGCATCGGCAAAGAGCACATAGGTGACAGCTGAAATCAAAGCGGCACAAAATACGATGGGGGTCAGTTGTTTGATGAATTTTGCAGGCTTGAACGACTGCCCATGGGCCAGCATAAACGACAGACCCGCGAGAAACAGAAAACTGCTGGCGATCGAGGTTTCAAACATGCGCCACGCAGGCTGATAGACCATGCCAGCTGGGGCATAGCCGAAATACATCATATCAAATGAAAAATGAAATATCACCATGGCAACAATCGCCACACCGCGTGCGCGATCGATTGCGGATATACGATTGGATTGAAATCCCAAAAAAACGGTCATAGTCAATGCTGACCTGTCATTGATAATTTATCAAGTGGGAAATGGTGGGTGATAAGAGACTCGAACTCCTGACATCTTCGGTGTAAACGAAGCGCTCTACCAACTGAGCTAATCACCCGTCAGGGCAGGTAATAGCCAAAGCCCGTGATCAGTGCAAGGGGGCACGTGGTGTTTTTTTGCATTTTTTGTCAGATTTTTTTGAGTATTTTTACAAAAATGAAAGACTTTTTGATTTCAATATCTTGTCCGGTCTGAGATGTAAAAAAGCCCCCGTTTAAGGGGGCTGATTAGATTAATGTTTGGCGACATTTGCATCCGCGTGTTCTTTGGCCAGAGCGGCGGCGGCTGCGTCCTCGGCATCTTGGTCCCACTCAATGGGCGTGGGCTGCTGCGTTAGGGCATGTTTCAGAACCTCTGAGACATGTGTGACGGGAATGATGTCCAGTCCCTGTTTCACATTGTCCGGAATATCAGCCAGATCCTTGGCGTTTTCTTGGGGAATGAAAACGGTTTTGATCCCGCCACGCAAAGCAGCCAGAAGCTTTTCTTTTAGCCCGCCGATGGCCAAGGCATTGCCGCGCAGGGTGACTTCGCCTGTCATGGCGATATCTTTGCGTACAGGGATTCCCGTCAGAACTGAGACGATCGATGTGACCATGGCCAGACCCGCGCTGGGGCCGTCTTTGGGGGTGGCGCCCTCGGGGACGTGGACGTGGATGTCGATTTTGTCAAACACGGGTGGTTTGACACCGATCTTTGGGCTGATCGAGCGGACATAAGAGCTGGCCGCGTCGATTGATTCCTTCATCACGTCGCCCAATTTACCGGTCGTTTTCATGCGACCCTTGCCCGGTAGGCGCAGCGCCTCGATGTGGAGCAGATCGCCACCCACAGAGGTATAAGCGAGGCCGGTGACAACGCCCACTTGGTCTTCCGCTTCGGCCAAGCCGTAGCGGAATTTCTTGACGCCCAAATAGTCGTCCAGGTTTTCCGCTGTCACGGTCACTGATTTGGCTTCGCCTTTCACAATTTTTGTAACGGCTTTGCGGGCCAGTTTTGCGACCTCGCGTTCCAGATTCCGCACGCCCGCTTCGCGGGTGTAAAGTTGGATCATCGCTGTCAGCGCGTCATCGGTGACGTCGAATTCGCCTTTCTTAAGGCTATGATTTTTGGTGGCTTTGTCCACCAAATGACGCCGCGCAATTTCGCGTTTTTCATCTTCGGTATAGCCGGCCAGCGAAATAATTTCCATTCGGTCCAGCAGGGGGCCGGGCATGTTATAGCTGTTCGCCGTTGTCAAAAACATCACGTTGGACAGGTCGTATTCGACCTCCATATAGTGGTCGACGAATGTGCTGTTTTGTTCAGGATCCAATACCTCAAGCATGGCCGAGGCGGGGTCGCCGCGGAAATCCTGACCCATTTTGTCGATTTCATCCAGCAAAATCAGTGGGTTGGTTGTTTTTGCTTTCTTAAGCGCTTGGATGATTTTACCCGGCATGGACCCGATATAGGTCCGACGGTGACCGCGGATTTCGCTTTCATCACGGACGCCGCCTAGTGAAATGCGGATAAATTCGCGCCCTGTCGCCTTGGCAACCGATTTGCCCAGCGATGTTTTACCCACACCGGGGGGGCCAACAAGGCACAAAATTGGACCTTTCAGTTTGGCGCTGCGTTGTTGCACTGCCAGATATTCGACGATGCGTTCTTTGACTTTTTCCAAAGAATAGTGATCGGCATCCAAGATCTCTTGGGCTTTGTGCAGATCCTTTTTCACGCGGGATTTGACGCCCCATGGGATCGACAACATCCAATCCAGATAATTGCGCACGACTGTGGCCTCGGCCGACATGGGCGACATGGATTTCAGTTTTTTAACCTCTGCGTGAACTTTGTCCTTGGCCTCTTTCGACAGTTTGGTTTTCGAAATGCGATCTTCCAATTCCGCGATTTCGTTTTGACCTTCTTCGCCTTCGCCCAATTCTTTCTGAATGGCTTTCATCTGCTCATTCAAATAATATTCGCGCTGGGTGCGTTCCATTTGCGATTTCACGCGGGTTTTGATTTTCTTTTCGACTTGCAAAACGCTAAGCTCGCCTTGCATCAGCCCAAATACCTTTTCAAGGCGTTCGCTGACGATCAACGTTTCCAGCAATTCTTGTTTTTGCTCAACCGTAACGCCCAGCTGACCTGCAACCAAATCGGCCAGTTCTGCTGGGTCTTGGGCCTCAGAAATAGCGGTTAGCGCCTCTTCTGGGATGTTTTTCTTGATCTTTGCATAGCTTTCAAATTCAGCGGCAACGGTTTTGATCAGGGCATCGATCGATCCCTCATCGCCGATTTCTTCGTAAACGGGGCTGACGACTGCTTCGAAATAATCGGGGTTTTCAAGGAATTCTTCGATTAAAACGCGGGTTTGCCCCTCAACCAATACTTTGACAGTGCCGTCTGGCAAACGCAGCAATTGCAATACATTTGCTAACACGCCAGTGCGGTAAATGCCATCTGCGCTGGGGTCGTCTTCGGCTGGGTCAATCTGACTGGACAGCAGGATTTGTTGATCGGCCTCCATCACCTTTTCCAACGCGCGTACGGATTTATCGCGTCCGACGAACAATGGCACAATCATGTGCGGAAACACGACAATGTCGCGCAATGGTAAAACGGGATTGGACGTGCTGTGGTCTTGTTGCATGCTTCTTCCTTTTCTTCGGCAAACCGCTTGGTCCCATCTTGGCAACCTGGGCGCTTTCCTGTTCAGCCTTTGATTTGGGGTTTGTTTTGTTTAATTCAACCCCATGCAGCTTACGTTAAGATGACGGTTGCTGTGTCGTGACGCAAGGGGACATTGGGGTAATAATGGGGGTAGTTCACGAAAATTTGGGGATAACTTTTGTGAAATTGATATATTTTGCGACACTCACTGCAAAAATGAACCTAAAGTACTTATTTTGTGTCACGATGCATGCCATTGGTTGACCAAATGCCGTCCAGTGTGAATTCTGACCATAGAAATGTCTAAGCCGTTAGGGGGGAAGATGGCTAGTTTTGATGATATAGGTCTGATCCTGGCAAGCCTAAATAATGGTATCTCAGCGAAAGAACACAACACCATGATGCAGTGGGCCCAGGAATGTGGCAATCGCGAACGTGCACAGGCTTTGCGCGAATTGGCAGAGTTTGTTGAAATTGGCATGGCTGATGATGACCGTCAAAAACACCGGTCTCATTTGGAAAAATAATTTCTTTGAAAAAGTGTGATTTACCGCCTTGACCTTCGCAAGCGCTGTGATTAAACACCACCCATGTCGCGCGGTTGTAGCTCAGTTGGTTAGAGTACCGGCCTGTCACGCCGGGGGTCGCGGGTTCGAGCCCCGTCAACCGCGCCATTTAAAAAGCCTGTCCTTTAGGAGAGGTTTTTTAGTTTTATAGACATTTGAAAATATTTGGTTTTACTTGAAATTTTATGCGTCAGCTGGGGCGCTGTCCGAGTGTTTTGCGGCAAGCAGAATTTTTTAAGAATGATGATTTTTTCTATTGACGGCCCTGTGAAAAATACCTATCCAGCCCCCATGCGCGGTTGTAGCTCAGTTGGTTAGAGTACCGGCCTGTCACGCCGGGGGTCGCGGGTTCGAGCCCCGTCAACCGCGCCACTTATCCCATTAATATAACGACCCATGCGCAGCCGACGGCGATCCCTGTCAGCGCAACTGCCGCACTTGCAGCGTCTTTGGCAAATTTTGCCGCATCGCGTGTCTGCGTGCTAATATCATCCACAACCCGTTCAATCGCCGTATTCATACATTCAGCAGCCAGCGTTAAAATTCCACCCATAATCAATATGGCCGTTTCAGCTGTGCTCAGTGGTAAATACAACGCGATCCCACCAGAAATGATATTTGCAACAATCCATTGATGCAAACTTGGCTCGGTTTGCCAAACGTGGGTAAATCCGTTCCACGACCACCGTGTTCGGTCTATAATACGTTTGCCTTGCGCCTTGATCCAATTCATATAAACGTCTCCGATACGTGTTAGGTCTTTTGTTGCAAATCTCTGGGCCACTTTATGCAAAGGGTATTGAAAATGAAAACAGCAATTTTAAAACTTCCTACAATGGCGCTCGTTTTTGCTTGTGCAACACTGGGCTTGGCGCCTTTTACGCCCATGCCACATCTTTTGGAAAAAATGGGTATGATCGTCGCGGGCAGTCCACTCAAACCAATTGACTATTTTGATATGGCGTTTCACGGCCTGCCATGGATCCTACTGGCGCTCAAGCTCTATTTTTTAGCAACACCAAAACACTGAAATCTTGACCGCTACGGCTTTCATTTTTGCAAAAATACTCGCGCTGCAGGCATGCGCCTATCGGGCGCATACCACTGGCAACATTTGACTGGCCGCATTTCATCAGGTTGACTTCACTGGGTCGATTTCACTGGTTCAAATTCACCGGGCCAATTAAATTGGCTCCAGTCTGATCCGCGCTACTCTGCGGTTTCGGTTTCGATCTGTTGGGCGCGCTTTTCGACCAGATCGACGATGTGTTCGACCATTTTGTCGTTATCAATCTTGTGATCTTGCTTTCCAGCCCAGTACACCATGCCATGTCCCGCGCCACCGCCGGTAAAGCCGACATCGGTCATTAACGCTTCACCCGGTCCATTGACCACGCAACCGATAATCGACAGGCTTAGCGGGGTTTTTATGTGTTCCAGACGTTTTTCCAAAATCTCAACGGTTTTGATCACATCAAATCCCTGACGGGCACAGGACGGGCAGGAAATAATATTCACACCACGATGCCGCAGGCCTAGGGATTTTAGAATTTCATAGCCTACCTTGACCTCTTGGACAGGATCGGCGGACAGGGATACGCGAATGGTGTCGCCGATACCCATCCACAATAGATTGCCCAATCCAATGGCAGATTTGATGGTGCCAGACTGCAGACCACCAGCTTCTGTGATGCCTAGGTGGATCGGGGCATCCGTCGCCTCGGCCAAGGCTTGATACGCTGCGGCCGCCATGAAAACATCCGATGCCTTAACGCTGATTTTAAATTCGTGGAAATCATGGTCTTGCAAAATCTTGATATGATCCATCCCGCTTTCGACCATCGCGTCAGGGCAGGGTTCACCATATTTGTCCAACAAATGCTTTTCCAGTGATCCGGCATTTACCCCAATCCGTATCGAACAGTTATGGTCGCGCGCGGCCTGAATGACCTCGCGTACGCGATCCGCAGACCCGATGTTTCCGGGGTTAATCCGCAAACAGGCAGCGCCCGCTTCGGCGGCCTCAATCCCACGTTTATAGTGGAAATGGATATCTGCAACGATGGGCACAGGGCTTTCTTTGACGATATCTTTCAACGCGCGTGAACTGTCTTGGTCGGGAACCGAAACGCGCACAATATCGGCACCTGCGTCCGCGGCTGCCTGAATTTGGGCGATTGTGCCGCGAATATCTGTCGTGACCGTATTGGTCATTGTTTGGACTGAAATGGGCGCATCACCGCCCAGTGGGACGTTTCCAACCATGATCTGACGTGATTTTCGGCGATATATATTGCGCCAAGGGCGGACGTGATTAATCGACATTTTTATCCCACTGTTTCAAAGCCTAATTCAATACATAGGCGGATTGGGCCAGCGGTGCAATTGCCAAGGTTACTGTTCGCCCGCAGAAAACGGCTTTACGCTTTCGAAAGTCAGTTCTGCAACCATACGCGCAAGGTTTTGATCACGATTCAAATCCGCAGGAACATAGGCATCCATCAAGCTGGCGACAGACAATTCAACATTTTTCGCAACCTGCGATCCCGTACCGGCTGGCCCAAACAAATCACCGTTGACGGCAAAATAGACTGAGCCTGACATGCCTGCACGCAACAGGGGGGCATTCTCGGTCTGGGGCAAAACGTATTCTTCGCCGGGTTTCATGATTTTTTCGTACAGAACCGATCCATTGCTGGATTTAATCTGAACCCAGGCCTCGCGTGTGGCAATCACGGCCAGCGCAGGGCGGGGGTCTTCGACCACTTGGGGGCCGGGGATAGCGGGTGTTTCATTTAGCACACCTGCCAAAGCCGCATCGATGCCCGCAGGATCAACAGTGTCCATCTGTGCGACCACAGGGTCGACAAAACTGCCATAGCGATTGGGATCAAGCGATGAAATAGGCGCGTCGCGCGACACCAAAATAGGCACGTCCAGTGCCGCAGGGCGATAGATGCGATCCAATTGGTCAGGACGTTGATCAGGGCTCACACCTGTGACCTGCAAACTGCCATCTTCGCCGGCAGATTGGGGAATGTCGAAATCGGTCAATACAATCGGTGCTGTGTCTACAGGTGCGGTTGTGACCTGTTGAATTTCGCGAAACATGGACCATGCCCCATAGCCTAAACCCGACACCAACAGCGCCAAGACCGCGATCGAACCAATTGCGCTGGCGTCAAAGCGGTCGATCATATTTCCAGAGGGGGCCAGTATCGCTGACGGGGATTTGGCAAACACGCGGTCATCAAAGCTGTCCGGCGACCGCGATGTGACGGCCGCAGCGCCCGCGCGTTTGGGCAGGGCTTTGGCTGACATGCCGTGGGCAGTGGCAAACCCACTTTCAGCGCAGAACTGGTGGAACACCTGGTCCTGATCTAGGCCCAGATAACGGGCATAAGAGCGTACAAAACCTGCAATAAAACCGGGTGTTTCGAATGCATCGGGGTCACAATTTTCAATGGCTGCGATGTAGTTTGCGTTGATTTTCAGTTCGCGCTGCACATCAAGCAACGATTTGCCCAAGGTCGCGCGTTCTCCGCGCAGCATGTCGCCAAGTTTCAGTTCGAAATCGTCGAACCCTTTGGGTTTACCTGTCTCGGTCTGACCCGCTTCGGTCAGATTTTTTCGTGCCATACCTCAATTTCCCCAGTGCGCGTACCCAATTGGGCCCCACTTTCGAATCGGCCCTTACCCTAAGATGGTTTTAACACATATTTAGGATAGTTGCACTGGATTCGCAACTAGGCGCTGAGTTCGGCACGATTTAGCGCACAATGGGACCATAATTGGTCCATGCCGCGGATTAACGTGTCCATTTCCTTGGGTCCGTGCACAGGCGATGGCGTAAACCGCAGACGTTCTGTGCCGCGTGGAACAGTTGGGAAATTGATAGGCTGAACATAGATACCGAATTGTTCCAAAAGCATGTCAGACAGTTTCTTGGTATGCACTGGGTCGCCCACGATCACAGGGACGATATGGCTTCCATGATCAATGATTGGCAAACCCATCGCTTTCAAGCGGGTTTTCAGGATTTTTGCCTGTGTTTGGTGTTTCTCACGCAATTCCTGATCGGTTTTCAAATGGGCAACCGATGCGGCTGCGGCTGCGGCAACAGCGGGGGGCAGGGAAGTGGTGAAAATGAAGCCCGGTGCGTAGGACCGCACCGCGTCACACATTTTTGCGCTGGCCGCGATATAGCCGCCCAAAACGCCATATGCCTTGGCCAAGGTGCCGTTGATAATATCGATGCGATCCATCAGCCCGTCACGTTCGGCCACACCCGCACCGCGGGGGCCATACATGCCAACGGCGTGCACTTCGTCGATATAGGTCAGCGCACCAAATTCGTCCGCCAGATCACAGATTTCCTTGATCGGGCCAAAATCGCCGTCCATGGAATAAACTGATTCAAACGCGATGACCTTGGGTGCGGCGGGATCGTCTGCGGCCAGTAATTCGCGCAAATGGGCCACGTCGTTATGTTTGAAAATGCGTTTTGCGCCACCATTGCGACGCACACCTTCGATCATTGAGGCATGGTTGAGTGCATCGGAATAAATGATCAGACCGGGGAACAGTTTGGGCAATGTCGACAGGGTCGCGTCATTGGCGATATAGGCCGATGTAAACAGTAACGCGGCCTCTTTGCCGTGCAGGTCCGCCAATTCCCATTCTAGGCGTTTGTGATAAACGGTTGTCCCCGAAATGTTGCGCGTGCCACCGGATCCTGCGCCAGTTGCATCGATGGCTTCGTGCATGGCGGCCAGTACGACAGGGTGTTGACCCATGCCCAGATAGTCGTTGCCGCACCAAACCGTGATGGGTTGCTGCGTTCCATCGGGTTTATTCCAAACGGCATGGGGAAAGTTGCCCTTTTCGCGTTCAATATCGATAAAGGTCCGGTAACGACCCTCTTGATGAAGACGGTTTAAAGCCTGATCAAGATGTGCGTTATAATCCATCTGGTCTTTCCTTTTGCTTGCCATGGCGGCGCGGTTTTGCATGCAGTTGCATGCCTGTGCTTGCTATAACATATTCAAAAAAGTTTATAGGTCAAACTTTTCTTTCATTTTTCTTTCGTCGCAGGCGTAACGAGCGGCTGGACAGTCACTCTATCAATGTTACCTTGACGCAAAACTAGATAGCAGGAGAATCGCATGTCGCTAACCCCAGTTTTGGCGCGTATTGACGCAGATTTGGAAAAATCCACGCAAAGATTGCTAGATTTGTTGCGTATACGCTCCATTTCTACGGATCCGGATTATCAAAATGACTGCGATCAGGCGGCGGATTGGTTGGTGCGCGATCTGAAATCATTCGGCGTGGATGCGCGCAAATGTCCCACACCGGGCCATCCGATGGTGATCGGTCATATGAATGGGCCCGCGGATGCGCCGCATATTTTGTTTTACGGACATTATGATGTGCAACCCGTGGATCCGATTGATCTGTGGGATCGCGACCCATTTGACCCTGTCGTGGAAAATACCCCTAAGGGTCGCGTTATTCGTGGCCGTGGATCATCCGATGACAAAGGCCAGTTGATGACATTCGTCGAGGCCTGCCGCGCATGGGTCAGCGAACATGGTGCGCTGCCGTGCAAGGTGACATTTTTCTTTGAAGGGGAAGAAGAAAGCGGATCGCCCAGTTTGGTGCCATTCATGCAAGAAAACCGCGATGAATTGATGTCAGATGTTGTGTTGATTTGCGATACGGGCCTGTTTCAATCTCAAACGCCGGCAATTGTGACAATGCTGCGCGGGTTACTTGGCGAAGAAATTATTTTGACAGGCCCAGACAAGGATTTGCATTCGGGCATGTATGGCGGCGCTGCGATCAACCCCATCCGTGTATTGTCCAAGGTTTTGGCCGGTTTACATGATGATCAGGGCCGCGTGACGGTGCCCAATTTCTATGATGGCGTTCCAGAGTTGGCGGATGACATTGCCCAGCAGTGGCATGATTTACAGTTTGATCATGGCCGTTTTCTGGGCGATGTTGATCTGTCCCATCCCGCTGGCGAAATAGATCGCACCCCATTGGAAATGATCTGGTCGCGTCCGACCTGTGAAATAAACGGGATTAATGGGGGATACACAGGCGAGGGGTTCAAAACCGTATTGCCATCGCGGGCCAGTGCCAAAATCAGTTTCCGTCTGGTCGGCACCCAAGACCCATTGGAAATCCGCCAAAATTTCCGCGCCTATGTCAAATCTATGTTGCCCCCTGATGTCCAAGTGGCGTTCAAGGAACATGGCGCATCAAAGGCATCGCAAATGGCCACCGACAGCGCCGAATTTGAACAGGCACGGTTGGCATTGTCTGATGAATGGCCTGACGCGGCGGCTTTTGTTGGCTGTGGCGGATCCATTCCGATTGCGGGCCATTTCCAACGTATTACTGGGGTCAGCCCGATGTTGATCGGCTTTGCCAAGGATGATGATGCCATCCACAGCCCCAATGAAAAATACGATCTGGACAGTTTCCACAAAGGCATCCGCAGCTGGGCGCGCATTTTGGATGCCGTGTCAGGCGCATCCCCAACGCAAGCGTGATCCATGTTTGACGGGTTTGAACATGCCAGCCATGCGCGCGATGGGGTCAATATACGATACCTGCGCGCACAGGCTGGGAAACCGGCGATTTTGTTTTTGCACGGGTTTCCGCAAACCCACGCCATGTGGGCCAAAATCGCCCCGCAGTTTCTGGGCGATTATGATGTGATTTGCCCTGATCTGCGTGGTTATGGCGCATCGGATAAACCCCGCGACGTGGCGCAATATTCCTTTGCGGAAATGGCGCGTGATCAAATCGCATTGATGCAATCACTGGGCTATGACCGCTATAATGTGGTGGGCCATGATCGGGGCGCGCGCGTGGCGCATCGATTGGCATTGTTGGCGCCGGATGCTGTGGCCACGGTCACCTTGATGGATATTGTGCCCACGCATTTATTGCTGGATACCCTGACGAAAGAGGTGGCGCAGGCCTATTATCATTGGTTTTTTCTGGCCCAGCCCGAACCCGTGCCTGAAAATATGATCGCCGCCGATCCCATTGCGTATTTCAACAGTTGCCTGATGGGATGGGGGCAGGCGGGGGATGCGGGGTTTGATCCGCAGCAACTGGCCGCCTATCGCACGGCCTGGCAGGATCGTGAGACCATTCGCGGCATGTGCAATGATTACCGTGCTGCGTTGGCCTATGATTTTGACTTTGATGCAGCCGATTTGGGGCGGCGGCTGGATATGCCGGCCTGTATCATGTGGGGGCGCGATGGCATCATGGGGCAGCGGTTTGATGTGCCGTCAACTTGGGCCGATCGGTTTGCCGACATCACAGCAGTTGATATGCCCGGCGGACATTTTTTCCCCGATCATGTGCCAGATTTGATCACCAGCAAGCTGCGCCAATTTTTACGCGCTTAGGCGCCGATGCACCCATGACACTGCCCAACACAGCCCATAAAACACCAAGGCTGTGGCAATTGTTGTGCCGTAAAATCCGGCACGTCCCGCCAGTTCCATATCATTTAAGAATGGATAGGGCAGGCCCGATGTTACCTTGCCCACGGGCGCGGTATTGATGGGGCGCAACACCGCTTCGCACCAGACAACATAGGCCGCACAAAACGCGACCGTATAGATCAACCCGCGCAAAACCTGACGGGCAAAGGCGCGCGATAAAAACAGCGCATCAAATACCAACAGCAATGGCCCAAGCAAGTGTAAATAATATTCCTGATACCACACCGGTGTCCCGTCACCATTGACCAGTTTGGGATCAATGAAAAATAACCGCCAGTACAAAAACATCACCATGATATTCAAAACGGCACTGGCAGAAATCAACGCAGCAGGGCCATCGGGCGCACCACTGCGGCGGACCCGCCACAGCAGCCAATGTACCGCCACGGCGGCACACAGCCCCCAAATCGTCAGATACCGAAATTGCAGGCCGAATTGATCAAAATCCTGCCGCGTGAATTGGTAAAACCAAAACCCAAGTGCCAAAATAAAGGCCGCCATTGAAAATTGGGTTTTGGTCATGGTCCTTATCCTCGTTTGTCTGACACCAGTTCGCGCATCGCGTCTAGCGGAACATAGCCACGAACCAATTCATCTTGCAAGACGAACGTTGGGGTACCTGTGATTTGCAGGCGTTGGGCCAGCGCGCGCGTGGTGGCGATTTCCATCAACACATCATCGCTGTTCATCCGTTCCAAAATTTCGCCGGCATCATGGCCCAGGCTGGTTGCCAAACGGATCAGCGTGGGCTCATTTGGTTCGCCGTTCAGTGCGATCAATGCGTCATGCGTTTTTTTGTAGGCGACAGCGCCATGCAGTTGTTTGATCGCAATGGCAAATTGCGATGACGCCATGGATGCGTCACCCAAGATTGGAAATTCCTTGACGATCAATCGGATGTTGCCATCGCTTGCAATCAATTCTTCGACATCATCATAGGCTTTTCGACAATAACCGCAGCGGTAATCCATGAATTCCACCAAGGTTATGTCGCCATCTGGGTTGCCGCCGACGTAGGAAAATCCGTCTTCGAAAATATCCTGTGCATTGACAGTGACCAAGTCGAAATCTGCGCGTGCCTCGGCCTGTGCTTCGCGCTCGCGCAGAATGCTGACGGCCTCCATGATCAATTCGGGATTTTCCAAAATATAGGATCGCACCGCTTTGCCGAATGCCTGTTGCTCTGCGGCTGTCATATTTGACAGGTCTGTTGCGCGCAGCGGTGTTGTGGCCAAGGCCAGCGCGGTACATGCGGCCAATGTCAAAGTACGTTTCATTTTTTATCCTTTATGCTCGGACCCGTTTGGGCCGTTTTGGTATGTTCGTGTTACTTGAAACTTAGAATGTCTTGCGCCCGCTGCCAAGAGGGTGCGCCGCGTGGCAATTGACCCGCGGCCCGTGTTGCGTGCAATTTGGCATCCTCTAGCTTGCCTTGCAAGGCATAGCGTTCCGCTGTGACCAAAGAGGCCATGGGCAAATTTTTCGTCTTGGCATAAGCCTGTGCCAGATCGCGCAGCAAGCTGGCGTTTCGAAAATCGCGATCGCGTGCTTTGGACAGTGTTTTGACCGCAGATTTATATTGCCCCGCTGCCAGCTGCGCGCGGCCCATTCCGGCCAAGATGATAGGATCGTTTGGGGCATATTTAACGGCCTTGGCATACATCGCGCTGGCGGCTGAAAATTGACGGTCGCGCATCAATAATTCTGCCCTAAGGTCCAATAAAAACGGATCATTCGCGCGCAGTTGCAAGGCGCGATCAAGTTGGACCATCGCACCATCAATATCACCCTGCCGCGACAGGGCAACAGCGCGGCGCATGTATTCAATGTCTTTGGACACGCTGTCGCCCGCACGGCGCAATGACCATTGGGGGGACCGCAAGAATGCCGATAATTTCCCAATCGCACGCCCATGCCAATAGCGGGCATCATTGCCCGTTTGCTGTTTGGGATATGCTTGCGATTGTGCCTCTACGTTTCGGGCGCGATCACGCGAAATCGGGTGTGATCTGACATAGGGGTCCTGACGGCCGCGGGTTAGGTTTTCTTGGCCCACAAAAATATCCAACATTTCTTTCATGCCGCGTGGATCGACACCGGCACGGATCATATAACCCAGTGCTGTACTATCGGCTGAACTTTCTTCGGAACGGGTGTGGGCCAGAAATCTGCGCTTTGCGGCCGAATTGATTCCGATTGCAAATCCGGTGGCGGCTTCGCCTTGGCCGGTGGCCGCGGCGGCTGCGATTGCCAATGCGGTACCAAAGGCCGCAGCCGACCGTGCTGTTTGCATGTTTTGAATGCGTCGTGCGAAATGGCCATTTGCGATATGCGCGGCCTCATGGGCGATGACGGCTTGGACCTGTTCGGGCGATTGGGTGCGCAGCAACAGCCCCGCATGTATAAAAATATGCCGACTATCAAGAACAAAGGCATTCAGCGACATATCATTGACCACCAAAATCCGCATCTGTTGTGATGACAGCCCCGCCGCCGTTAAAATCGGTTTGGCCAAACGCGTCAAAGCGTGTTCAATGTCGGCATCGCGCAGCAGCCCGATCGCATGTGCAGGCAGCGCAGATATACCGCCAAATACGATGACGCATAACACGCGCAGAAAATATTTCATTGACCTAACCCTATATTCGTTGCCAAAAGCACACCTATGCCCACTTTGGAGTGATGACATGAAAAACTCAACCCGGGGAACCGTAGATCCCTTTATTGTGATGGATGTTATGGAATCGGCACGTCAGGCCGAGGCCGATGGCCGACATATTATTCACATGGAGGTGGGTCAGCCCAGCACGGCCGCGCCGGTTAAGGCATTGAAATCAGTGGAAACTGCGCTGGGTGATGATGCTATGGGCTACACCGTTGCACTGGGCTTGCCCGAACTTCGGCGTAAAATCGCCGACCTGTATGGGACGTGGTATAATCTGGATCTGGACCCAAACCGCATTGTGATCACACCCGGATCGTCGGGCGCGTTTATTTTGGCCTTTACATCTTTGTTCGACAGCGGTCAGCGCGTTGGGATCGGGGCGCCGGGGTATCCCAGTTATCGCCAAATTTTGCGCGCCTTGGATCTGGTGCCGGTCGATATTGAAACGACACTGGCACATCGGTATCAGCCTGCGCCAAGCGATGTGGCTGCGCATGATTTGGCGGGGTTATTGGTGGCCTCGCCTGCAAATCCAACGGGTACAATGTTGGGTCGTGATGCTTTGGGGGCTTTGATTGATGCGACACAGGCCCATGGGGCATCCTTTGTCAGTGATGAAATCTATCACGGTATTGAATATGATGCCAAAGCGGTCACAGCCTTGGAATTGTCGGATGATGTCTATGTGATCAATTCGTTTTCAAAATATTTTTCTATGACAGGCTGGCGCGTGGGCTGGATGGTGGTTCCGCCCGATCATGTGCGTCGCGTCGAACGCTTGGTGCAAAATATGTTTATCTGTTCGCCCCATGTATCCCAAGTCGCCGCGCTAGCTGCGTTAGAGGCGGGTGATGAATTGGATGAAAACCTAGCCGTCTATCACCGCAACCGCGATTTGATGATGCAAGGATTGCCAAAGGCCGGATTTCGCAAAATTGCGCCACCGGATGGGGCATTTTATGTCTATGCGGATGTGGCCGAGTTTACGCAAAATTCATTGGAATTTGCCCGTGATATTTTGGATACTGTTGGCGTTGCTGTCACACCGGGGTTGGATTTTGATCCCAAGCGGGGGGCCACAACCTTGCGGTTTTCATATGCGCGCCAAACCGCTGATATCCAAGAAGGATTAGAGCGTTTGCAAACCTTTATGCGTCAAAGGGGGCATATTGAGTGATGTCATTTTCGCGGTGGATCTTGGTTTGGATGATGTCACTTTGGATGGGGCTGGTGCAGGCTGTGCCCCCGGCTGTGGCCCAAGATCAGCTGGGCGCCGTTGCGCGGATTGATCCGGTCCGATCATTGGCCCAAGATGCGCGTGACGCGGGCATCACGGTGCAGCTATACCTAAGCCAAGGTGTGCCATATCGCGTCTATCTGTTGGATGAACCCAGGCGGTTGATTTTGGAATTTAACCGGTTGGATTTTTCCGGATTTACTGTTGGGAATTTTGATCAATCTGACGGCATCACTGGCGTGCGCTATGGCCAGTTGCAGGATGGTTGGTCGCGTATGGTGTTTGATTTGGCCCAACCATTGCGGGTTGCACAATCAGGGCTGGCAATTGCTGCGGGCGATCAAACGGGTTTGTTGACATTGGAATTGACAGCAACGACGGCGGCAGAATTTGCCAGCGTTGCAGGCCCGCCAAATCGCCAAGTCGTGGCAGGGTTGCCACCTGCTTCGATCACGCGCAAAACCCGTGATCGCAATGCGCCATTTGTGGTTGCCATTGATCCAGGACATGGCGGCATAGATCCGGGCGCACAGGTCGGTGACGCAGCCGAGGCTGATTTGATGCTGTCCTTGGGGCGCATGTTGCGCGACGCATTGCGCCGAAATGACAATGTGCGCGTGGTCATGACCCGCGATCAGGATGTGTTTGTGCCACTAGAACAGCGCATCGAAATCGCCCATGCCGAGGCGGCGGATGTTTTCATATCGCTGCATGCGGATATCGTGACCGAAGGGCAGGCCAGTGGCGCAACGGTCTATACTCTGTCCGAACAGGCGACAGATACGGCATCGGCAAAACTGGCCGCGCGCCATGACCGAACAGAAATTTTGGCTGGCGTCGATCTAAGTGGCGCCGATGACGAAGTGACCGGTATTTTGATGGAGCTGGCACGCCAAGAAACCCAACCGCGTTCGATTGCCTTGGCCGAGGTGCTTGTGCGTGAATTTGATCGATCCCTAGATCACGTGAATGGGCGTCCGCATCGCGGGGCTGATTTTTCGGTGCTTAAGGCGGCCGATATTCCGTCTGTCTTGGTCGAGGCTGGTTTTATGTCGTCGCCTAAAGATCTGAAAAACCTTAAAAATACCGAATGGCGCCAGTCATTTGCAGATGCGATTATGCGGGCGGTGCTGGAATGGAAAGACCAAGACGCGGCGGCGGCAACGCTGCGCCGTCAATGATTAAACCCCGCGATCTGACACAGGTTTTCGGCAAATTTCAGCACAAGCCTTTTGACCTTGGGCATTGGGGCGCTTATAACACACAGACATCGTGATCAGGGGGTCGGCGTGTTTCGCTTTATACTAAGCTTTTTCGGGGCTATCTTCACCGCCCTTACTTTGGGGATCATCGCCTTTGCTCTGTCGCTGGGCGCGGTGTTTTGGATTTATGGGCGCGATCTGCCCAGTCATGCGTCCTTGGCCCAATATCACCCGCCGACGATCAGCCGGATTTATTCATCCCAAGGGCTTTTGATTGACGAATTTGCCAAAGAACGCCGCCTGTTTACACCCGCCGAAGAAATTCCCGTGCTGATCAAGCAGGCGTTTATTTCGGCTGAGGATAAAAATTTCTATAACCATCCCGGTTATGATCTGCGCGGGATTGCATCCGCGGCTGTCGACGCTGCGCGATCACGCGGGTCAAACCTGCGCGGGGCGTCAACGATCACGCAACAGGTGATGAAAAATTTCCTGCTGGATGGATCGCGGCGTATTGAACGTAAAATCAAAGAAATCATCCTAGCCACGCGCATTGAACAAACGCTGACCAAAGAAAAGATCCTTGAACTGTATTTGAACGAAATTTTTCTGGGTCAAAATTCGTATGGTGTGACGGCAGCGGCGCAGACCTATTTCAACAAAACATTGGCGGAATTGGCCCCGCATGAGGCTGCGTTTTTGGCGTCCTTGCCCAAGGCACCGTCCGATTATCACCCCGTGCGCCGCAAAGATCGCCTGCTGCAACGGCGCAATTATGTGCTGCGCGAAATGCTGCAAAATGGCTATCTAGATCAGGCCACCTATGAAACTGAACGCGCCCAGCCGCTGCGGTCGGTGCAAAATGGCGATTTCGACAGTTTCCGCGCCGTATTGCCGCCGCGCGATTATTTTACGGATGAAATTCGCCGCCAGCTGACCCGCACCTTTGGAGAAGATGAATTTTTCACCGCAGGGATGAGCGTGCGTGCGACCATCGACCCCGAAATGCAAAAAGTCGCGGCGACAGCATTGCAGCGGGCATTGGAAAAATACGACCGCAACCAAGGTGTGTGGCGCGGCACGGGCTTGCGCATTGATTTGACCCAGTTGGACGCCAAAACCACATGGCGCGATGCGCTAAACGATCTGCGGGTATCGCGAACGATTTATTTGGATAACCAATGGTATCCGGCCGTCGTTTTGGGATTCGAAGGGGGCAAAGCCCGCATCGGTATTGATGGGGTTGATGATGATCCCGAGGGGCATTGGATTACCGAACGTGATGTGACATGGGCGCGCAAATTGCGCGACGATGGCGAATTGGGCCCACAGGCCAAACGCGCGCAGGATTTGTTGGATTTGGGCGATGTCGTTTATGTTCGCGCCATCACCAAAGACGAAGACGGCAGTTTTATTCGCTGGTCGTTGCGCCAAACCAGCGACGTGCAGGGCGCCTTTATGGCGATGGACGTCAATTCGGGCCGTGTGATCGCGATGCAAGGTGGATTTGATTACCAAACATCTGTGTTCAACCGCGCCACACAGGCTGACCGCCAACCGGGATCCAGTTTCAAACCTTTTGTCTATGCCTCGGCCCTAGATAGTGGATATTCCCCCGCGACGATTGTGATTGACGCACCGATCGAGGTTGACACCCCCCAAGGTCTGTGGCGCCCCAAAAACGCGTCAAACCAGTTTTATGGCCCAACGCCCCTGCGCACAGGCATCGAACGGTCGCGAAATTTGATGACCATCCGTTTGGCACAGGTTGTGGGCATGGATACCATTGCTGATTATGCCGAAAAATTTGGCGTGTATTCCAACATGGGCCGGTTTTTGGCCAATTCATTGGGGTCTGAGGAAACCACATTATTCAAAATGGTGGCGGCCTATGCGATGTTTGCCAATGGGGGCGAACGGGTGGAACCCACTTTGGTTGACCGGATACAGGATCGGTTTGGCAAAACCGTGTACCGCCACGATCAACGCCGCTGTTTGAATTGTGATTTGGAACGGTTATCAGATGGCAAGGGTCCCTATATCGTGTCAAACCGCGAACGCGTGATGGATGCGATTACGGCCTATCAGTTGACATCCATGATGAAGGGCGTTGTCGATCGCGGCACGGCCGCATCCTATGTCAATCTGCCTGTGCCTGCAGCAGGCAAAACAGGAACCACCAATGATGCCAAGGACGCGTGGTTTGTTGGCTTTACGTCGAACATCGTGGCTGGGTGTTACATCGGATATGATATTCCGCGTCCCATGGGGCGGGGTGCATCAGGCGGCGGCATGTGCGGTCCTGTGTTCAATGAATTTATGCTGGCAGCGGTCGAAAAATTCGGCGGCGGTCCGTTTCGTGTGCCCGAAGGCGGCGTTTTCATCAACATCGACCGCAGCACGGGCGCGCGGCTAAGTGATGATGCGCAGGGCGATTATGTGGTCGCCGAATATTTCCGAGAAGGCGAAGAGCCCGTGTTTGGCGTGACATTCGATGGTGGCTTTGCCATGGGCGGCAATTTTGAGATCATCCGCCTAGATGGGTCAGACACAAAAACGGTGACCACCTCAACGGGCAATCAGGTCAAAATCGGTCCCAAGGCCACGCTTGGTACGCTTAGCTCAGGCGGGCTATATTAACGCATTGCGAACCTATAAATCTGTTCTTGGTCCATCTTGCCACATGTGTCGGGCTGGGATAATGAGGGCGCAAGAGTGATAAATCAAATACTGACGAACAAGGTGAAACATGCGCGCAGATATTCAAAATATGGTTTCTGAAATCAACAAATCCTTGGATTTGTTGCGCCAGCGCATGGGGTGGGAAACGGTCCATCATCGCCTAGAAGAATTCAACGCCCGCGTCGAAGATCCCGATCTGTGGAACGATCCTGAGAATGCGCAGAAATTGATGCGCGAACGTCAGGCTTTGGTTGATTCTGTGTCCAATCACGACAGCATGCAGCAGGATTTGAACGATAACATCGAATTGATGGAATTGGGCGAAATGGAGGACGATCAAGAGGTCGTCGAAGATGCCGAAAACGCCATTCGCGCCTTGGTCAAAAAAGCCGCCGCCAAAGAGCTTGAGGCCTTGTTGAATGGCGAAGCGGATGCCAATGATACCTTTCTTGAGGTCCATTCAGGCGCAGGCGGCACCGAAAGCTGCGATTGGGCATCTATGCTGGCACGCATGTATGTGCGGTGGGCGGAAAAATCGGGCTATACCGTTGAAATGCAATCCGAAACCCCAGGAGAAGAGGCCGGAATCAAATCCGTGACCTATAAAATCACGGGGCACAATGCCTATGGCTGGTTAAAATCCGAAAGCGGCGTGCATCGCTTGGTGCGGATTTCACCCTTTGACAGTGCTGCAAAACGGCATACGTCGTTTTGTTCGGTCTGGGTCTATCCTGTCGTGGATGACAACATTGATATTCAGGTCAATCCAGCGGACATTCGTATTGATACATTCCGATCCTCGGGCGCGGGTGGACAGCACGTCAATACAACAGATTCGGCCGTGCGGATTACACACAATCCAACAGGGATCGTTGTGACCAGTTCCGAAAAATCGCAACACCAAAACCGTGATATCGCGATGAAGGCGTTGAAATCGCGCCTGTATCAGATGGAATTGGATCGCCGCAATGCCGCCATCAATGAGGCGCATGAAAACAAAGGCGACGCAGGCTGGGGCAACCAAATCCGGTCTTATGTCTTGCAGCCCTATCAAATGGTCAAAGACCTGCGCACAGGGCATGAAACATCCGATACCAAGGGTGTTTTGGATGGCGATCTAGATGCCTTTATGGCGGCGACTTTGGCGATGGATGTATCTGGCAAATCGCGTGCGGATGCGAACAGCATAGATTGATCATCCAACGGTCACAACCACTGTACCAACGCAGGATCCGGCCCACGATCCAATCAAAATCCATAAGTCATTTTGATAATTTATAGCCCATAGCTAATCAGATGGGTGTTTTGTCCGTTAAGCTATTCGACGATTATCGCGGACAAAGGACACCATAGAATGCACAGCATCATAGGTTTTATACAAGCCAGACGGTTGGTCACGGTTTTAGGATTGGCATTGTCTGTGCCAGTCTTGCTGGCACTGGCGCTTGTCGGGGCACAAATTTGGCAGCAAAACACGAAATACACTAAAATCATCGAAGTCAATGATGTGGTCCAATTCAGCAGGATTGGCATGGATTTGGTCGATGCACTTAGCCGCGAACGCACGGCTGCGCTGCCCTTTGTTGCCACACGTGGCAAAGATGGCCTTGAGGCGTACCAAGCCAGTATTGTGGTCACGGACCAAGTTATTGAGAAAATCTTGGTCGACATTCAAAACCTGCGTGCAATCGAAATAAACGATACAATCAACCAAGATTTGGACCTGATTGTGGAGGCTTTGGCAAATATTGCAACATTGCGTCAAGACACCCAAGTCATAACCTATTCGGCGTTTGACGTGATTGAACTTTATAGTGCCATCAATCAAATCGTGATTGATTTCGTCTAAAACGCCGTGGCATTTTCCGATCACGCCGAGGTGTCGCATAGTTTGGTGACCTCGGTGTATTTATTGAACGCGACAGAATATTTCGCGATGGAACATGCCTTGGGCGCAGGGGCGTTTCAGGTGGGGCGTTGGGACAAAACCAACATTGCACAGCTGGGTGATATCACCAAACGCCAAGCTATGTTTTTCAAGAAATTTGAACGCTCTGCGTCGCCGGAACAGGCCGAAATGTATCAAACAATGGTCAGCAGCGAACCCTATCAATCCATGTTGGAATTGCGCGACATTGTTGTTGCGTGGGGTCAATTTGGTAATTTCCAAGGTTACGATCAGGCGCAGTTTATTGAAATTTACAACATGGTCCACGGCGATCTGCGCAGCCTGGGAACCAAGGCGCTGGACGATGTGTTGGTCATAATCGACGACAAAATCGCCAGAATCTGGGGCGACTACATGACCATTTTGTGGGGTGCATTGGCGGCGGTAATTGCCACGATTGCGATTGCGGGGCTTTTGGTATTGGTGCTGCGGGCGCAGGTCGCGCGTTTGGTTGATGCGGCCAAAGAAATGGCGGGCGGTAATTTGGATATTACTTTGCCACGGACGCATAAAAACGAATTGGGCGCTTTGATTATTGCTTTGGCTGTCTTTCGTGATGAAACCCGCAAAGCGCAAAAATTCGAAGACGAATCCCGCGCGAAAGCACTGCAAGAAGCATCTGAGGCGTCCCAGCAGGCCAAAGAAAAATTGGAGCAATCACGCTATGTCGTGTCAGAACTGGAACGCGCGGCAACGGCGATTGAACAACTGTCGCATTCGGTCAATGTGGCCGCAGAAATGGCAGATCAGGCACGCACCAAAAGCACGTCGATCAAGGATAAATCAGATCGCGGTACGCAAACTGTTAAAACGGCAATTGCTGCAATGGGCGACATTCGCAACAGTTCTAATGAAATCTCGAACATTACAAAATTGATCGATGAAATTTCATTCCAAACGAACCTTTTGGCGTTGAATGCGCGGGTCGAGGCGGCACGCGCAGGCGCTGCGGGGCGTGGGTTTGCGGTGGTCGCCGCCGAGGTTCAGCAATTGGCGGCGCGCTCGGCCAAGGCGGCCAGTGATATTTCCGAACTGATCGTACAAAGCACAAAGCAAGTGCAATATGGTTCAGAAGTTGTGAACAAATCCGGCGAAGCTTTGGATGATATCGCCGATGGTATTTTTGAAGTGGCCGAGGTCATTCAAAATGTATCTGCCACGGTTCGCGAACAATCGACCGCGATTGGCGAAATCAACAAAACCACAGCCGCAATTGATGATACGCTGAAAACCATATTGTCCGACGCAGCCTAAGCGGCCCTTGGGCCCAGTTTTGGGTCCATCGCCTACATATTCACCCGTCCATTCGTTTTTGGGCGGGTGTTTTTTTGGCACTTTTTTATTGGCATTGCGGAAAAAAATATAGATAACTTGCCAAACGCGCCAAAGGATCCACACGCATGACAGCGGCCAAAGGTGTTATAGGGGCCAAAATCACGACAGGGGAACATCATGGATATCTTGGATTTAGATGCAGTGGATTTGGTCGCACTTATTCGCCAAGGCAAAGTCAGCGCGGTTGAGGTCATGCAACAAACGCTGTCCCGCGTGGCTGCCGTAAACCCCAAACATACTGCGATTGTGTCGATGGCCGACACTGATACCATTTTGCATGCGGCACGCGCCCAAGATGCACAGGCCGATAAATCAGGTGCGTTATTCGGTTTGCCATTGGCCGTCAAAGATCTGTCAAATGCCCAAGGCTTTCCCACATCTATGGGATCAGCTGCCTTTCCACTGAAACCCGCCGACCAAGACGACCTGTTTGTTGCCCGCATGCGCGCGGCGGGGGCCAATATTTTTGGCAAGACAAATACGCCTGAATTTGGCTTGGGCAGTCATACGTTCAACCCTGTCCACGGCACCACGTCCAACGCCTATGATACCACACGTTCGGCGGGGGGATCATCGGGCGGGGCTGCGGTGGCATTGGCCACACGGATGGTGGCGATTGCGGATGGGTCGGATATGATGGGATCGCTGCGCAATCCGGCAGGGTGGAACAACGTCTATGGCATGCGCCCTACATGGGGTTTGGTGCCCAGTGAACCCTTGGGCGATACATTTGGTCAACAGTTGGCGACCAATGGCCCAATGGCGCGCAGCCCGCGTGATTTGGCCCTGTTGCTGGGGGTCCAATCGGGGCCAGATCCGCGCCAGCCCCATGGGCGTGCGGCCCAAGATTTTCTGACCGATATGCAAAGCCACAGCCTAAGCGGTGCGCGCATCGGGTATTTGGGATCATGGGAATTGCCCACGGAACCCGGGATTATGGAAATAACCCAAGACGCGGTGCAGAATTTGGAAAATTTGGGGGCACGCGTTGATGTCGTAGATGCGCCCTTTGATATGGATGCGTTGTGGCAGGCTTGGACCACATTGCGCCACTGGGCCGTTTGTGCGGGGTTGTTTGCCCTCTATGACAATCCCACAACACGCGATTTGTTAAAGCCCGCTGCCGTGTGGGAAATTGAAAACGGTTTGAAATTATCCGTCATCGACATTCATCGTGCATCGGTGATCCGCAGCCAATGGTACATGCGCGCGGCCGCGTTGTTTGACACATATGATGCAGTGATACTGCCATCTGCACAGACATGGCCCTTTGACAAAACATGGGTGCATCCGACTGACATTAATGGAGTAGCGATGGACACCTATCATCGCTGGATGCAGGTTGTGATCCCAGCTGGTTTGATCGGTTTGCCGGTCGTGAACCTGCCGATTGGGTTTGGCGAAACTGGCCTGCCTGCGGGGATGCAGTTGATTGGGGCCAAGGGATCTGATGCGCGCCTGTTGGGCTATGCACAGGATTGGCATGTGGCACACCCCTATACCCAGACCGCGCCCGCCATCTGATCGGGGCGTGGCCAGGGGCTTGATTTGTGATAGCGCTTGCGTCACTGTGGTGTGAAAAACCACGGGAATTTTTATAGTATGCCATATACAGATCGGCCATTAGGTGTGCCAACGATAGGTCGCATCGACTTTGCTTTGATACAACATGCCTGTCGACTGGCCTGGAACGATTTACGCACGGCCCCGCGCTTTGGCCTGTTTTTTGCGGGTGTATATGTCGCATTGGGGTGGGGGATGTTGTATCTGGCCTATGCCACGGGACAGACGTATTGGGCGGTGTTGGTGGTGTCAGGGTTTCCCATTATCGGGCCATTTGCTGCCGTCGGATTGTACGAAGTGTCGCGTCGCTTGGACATGGGGCTGCCGCTGAACTGGGCGGATATTTTGACCGTCATTGCCCATCAACGCAAACGCCAGCTGCCGTCGATTAGCGCGGTCATTATCGTGATACTG
>Ga0181556_1000573_pt1 | contig 39506 bp, 27 predicted proteins | sample 011ome_14_FD_148651 | JGI IMG/M metagenome (GOLD analysis project Ga0181556, IMG submission 148651) | Coastal salt marsh microbial communities from the Groves Creek Marsh, Skidaway Island, Georgia - 011505AT metaG (spades assembly) | ecosystem: Environmental > Aquatic > Marine > Intertidal zone...
TCGATCATTCGTTCTCCCCTTTCGGTGAAGAAAATCTCTCTTCTTTTTTTTTGTAGAGAGTTCTGTGGAGCCAGCCTTCTTTTGGAGCTTTCAACTACGAGTCCTTCATAAACACACACGTACAAAAAATAATTTAATAATAACAAACATGTCTGCTGCTTTGACTTCATCCACGTTCGTTGGCGCGAAAGTTTCCGTCGCGAAAACTACCACCGCGTCCAAGAGAGTCGCGTTCTCCGTTCAAGCGAACGCGAGCGGACCGAAGAAGGTACGAATTCCGATTTCGTTTTTTTTTTGTGCGCTTAAAAAATCATCATCGTCGCTCGTTTCAGGCGGGTGGTGGTGCGTCCAAATTTTGCATTTCGTCCAACGAGAAAGTGAGATTGCGCACGATTTTTCTCCGAAACGTCGATGAAGCGGTCGTGTGCGAGTTTTGGAAACGATCGATGCGCGTGTATTCCGATGCGAAAGTTCACTTCGAACGCAATTACGCGCTTTTTTGAGCGTTTCAACCTTCGCGCGTCGCCGTTCCACGACGCGCGACCGATTTCGAATTTTATTTTATTTTCTTCGTGTGTTTATTTGATACGCTCCGCTTCGTCCGTCGTCTTATCGAGGAGGATCGATTTTACGTTCGAAGAAGCCGTCCAAAAGACAACGAAATCTGTTTTGCCTCTTTCTTGAGGGAAAAAACGAAAAATAAAATATCGCTTTGTTGTTGTGTGTCTGCTTTGAGCAACAACATTAACAACAACAATAACTGACAAAATCGATGATATCTTCTCCTCTTTACATCACAACAGGGTACCAAATCCAAGGGTGGCCAAGCCGGTGTCGGCTACAAGGGTTCCACCGAAGCCGGTTCCGCCCCGAAGAGACGCGACGGTAAGGCTGGCTACGTCTACTCCTTGGGCGTCCGCAACGGCAAGGCGAACGTCGACGAATACTCCCCGATCTACTTACCGGAAGAATTCAAGACGGACGGCGACAAGTACGAAGGTAACTTGCTGTACTGGGCGGCTACGCTCGCCGGTATCATCGGTTCCGGTGCGCTCGCCATCTACTTGACTTCCGCCTTGTAAAAAGTTTGAAAGAGAGAAAGGAAGGAGAGGAGAAAATTTTTGTAGAACAAAGTGTTTTAGCAAACAGGAATAAAAGAGAGAGAGAAGGAGAAGAGAGAGAAGAAAGGAGAGGAGAGAGAGTGGAGGACGAGAGAAAGAGAGAGTCATCATTTGGCGTTCAACACACGCGCTTGATATTTTTGTCTTAGTTTTAGTTGATTTTGTAAAGAAGAAGAAACGAGACGATATTATTGTGTTGATTATATCACGCAACAACCAATAACAACGGGTAAAAAAGAAAGACACATTCATTCGCCGTCGTCGTTTTTGAAACAATTTTGTTCGTTGCGTTTGTTTTTTATTGACAATAAAAAACTAGTATATGCTTCTTTCTCGTCCTACAAAATCGTCTTCGCGTCGTGTGTTGTATTGATGTTGATCTTCTCGTTGTTGTTGTTTTTCGTTTTGTTTTGCTCTACTAAATGTTGTTGTTGTTGTTATATATATATAAAAATACTCTGTTTTATTGTTTTATTGTTGCTGTTGTTCATCGAAGATCACGCTTGCTCTCCGCTGCTCCCGTTTCCAAGAGTTTCTTTAATCTGCGCGGCGTGTTTTTCCATACCACTCACCATGCCTTCTCCTCCAAACTCCTTCATCGCTTCTCTCTGTTCTTCGATGTTGATCGTTTGTTTTGTCTCCGCTTGTAACTCCGCTCTAGCCGCCGCCCTCGCTTTCTCTCGTTCCTCTTCCTCGGCTCGGATCTTCGCTTCTTCTTCGTCCTTTTGCTTTTGGATCTTTTCTTGCTCTTCCTTCTCCTTTTGCGCTTGCTCGTTTTTCACCTTTTGTTCGGCTTCGGCGATTTCTTTTTCGCGCTTCTCAATCTCTGCGTTTCGATTCGCTTCAATGTCTTTCTTTTGCGTCGCCGCGGCTTCAAAATCGGACCACAAATCATCTGGAACGGCATCGACGGCTTCCGTGGGCGCGCTCGCGTCCGCCGCAGGTGCACCCGCGGCGGCGCCCGTGTTTGCTGTGTCGTCCTTCTTGTTGAGATCGGACCAACCTTCTGGATTTTGCACCGCCGCGACGGGTTGCTTTTGGTCGCGTTTGATGCCCAACTCATCCACGGCGGGTTGTAAGAGCTGATTCGTCGACTGTTCGACTCGAGAGACTGGTCGGACGTTGGAAGTCCCATCGTCGTTCCCGCCACTGCCGGCGGCTTTGTTGCCCTTCTCGGGATTCGAGTCGCCGCCTTCCGAAGACGAAGAATCGGAATCGGAATCGGAATCGGAATCGGATGAGTCCGAGTTTGCGGGTTTCTCACCAGAAGCACCCGCTACAGTCGCCAAATCAGTGTTCGACGCTTTCCTCCTCGGATTATTCTTCAAGTTCGCTTCGCACGCTTCGAGTTCACGCATGGCTGCCGCTTCTCGCGCCTTGGCTTCCTTCACCAAATCCATAGCCGACGCCGACTTTTTGCTCTTCTTCGGTCTCAACTGCGAATCGCAGTACCTTTGAAGTCTCCAAAGCGTTTTCGAATCGAGTTCTTCGATGTTGATTTCAATCTCGTCGCCCTCGGCTTTGCCCATCGCTGCTTGCCCTTCTTGAACAATAGTAATCACCATCTCTTGCTTGCTCTCTGGAAGCTCTTGCAACGACATCGTCAACGCGTGCTTCTCATCAAACGTCATCTCTCTCGTCGGTAACGGCTCTTGATCGAGCTCAATGTACTTGCGATCTTTCGTAACTTTGCTTTGTGGAGTCGCGCGTTGTCGTTTGGCTTTCGGTTGACCGCTGCCACTTCCGACCGGGCGACCTCTTGGTTTACCAGTTGCTTTACCTCGACTCGCGGCGGCATACTCCTCCGGATCGTCGTCGTACATGTTCGCGTCAAAGTCGTCGTCTAAGAATCCGTCCATATCGCGCTCTCGAGGGGCGTATCCGCCACCACCACCCTTTTGTCTTCTCAACTCTGCCAATTCACGTTTCATTTCCGCGAGTAACTTGGCCTGCTCTTCCGCGAAAACCTCTTCTTGTCTGATCGGATCCTCCGGCGTGTTTGCGATTTCAATATCCTCCTTCGTGCGGATGTCCTCCTCGTCGCTCATTTTCTGTTCAACGTTGTATTTCACCCACCCTTCTTCGAACGCGCCGCGGACTGTTTCACCCATTTGTCCAGCATCCGTAGTCGTCCCATTATACAAGGCACAGTTATCGAAAATCAATCGCATGTCGTCCGCAAAGTCGGTCGGCCACGTGTACTTCTTCCCATCCAACTTCTCTTTCACTTTACCGAGATCCATCGGGTTCTTCACGATCTCGTAATAATCAGGGATGCCAAGCTTTACCGCGTCAACGGGTTGCGTGAAAATCCAGTGGAATTTGTTTCTTTTCACGTGGTTCAAAACGTCTCTGCACGATTTGATCAACACGTTTCTCCTCTTTTGTCGTTCGTCCTCAATTTGCGCTTCTCTCAACATCCGTCGATTCTTAATGATGCGTCCATCGCGCATTCTCTTGTGCGAGCGGTCAGAACCGAGACTCATGCTTGCCGGCTTCACCGTTCTGTTCGCGTATGGGTCCGGTCTTCTCGCGCTGTACGCATCCGGCGGCGGTAACATGTCGTTGAACATGTTATCGTACTGGTTGAACACGCCGCCGCTCGCTCGTAACTGTTCTTGTTTTCTCTCCGCCGCTTCTTTCTTCTGCCTCTCGACTTCCTCGACTCTTCTCTTTGCATTTGCAATCTCCTCCAATTTCTTTTTCAACTCTTGTTTTGCTAATTCTTTTTCTCTTTTTTTCATCGCTTTTCGTTGTTTTTTCCTCTCCGCTAACTCTTCCTCCGTGCACTCTTCGTCCGTCTTATCGCCACCGGCTAATGGAATCTCCAACACCGGCGTCGCGATAATCGACTCGACTTTTTGAAGGATGGCAGGATCCACTTCTTGCTTTGCCGGTGGTTCAGGAGGCGCAGACTGTTCCGGTTTCGGAACTGGCGCGACTGGTGCGACTGGCGCGGCGGCGGCGTGTCCTCCTCCTCCCGAGTACGGCTCCGCAACTTTGTGTCGATCGAAAATCCCAGACCGCCACGACATCGGGTCAACGCCCCCATTCATCATCGACCCGTGACTTTTCTTCCTCCCTTTCATCTCTTGCCAGTTCTCTTTAAACTGCTCAAACTCGCTCGATTTAATAAAGGCAAAACCTTTCGGGCACCTCAAGGCGAGCGTTCTCGAGAGCAAAAGTTCACCTTTTTCAGCCGGTCTCGCGCCGCTCGGGTAGTACTCCTCGTCGTCCTCGTCTCCTAATTCCATTTTCTCCGCCGCGACTCCCGCGTCTTCTTTCTCTTTCTCTTCCTGCGCGGCTTTCTCCGCCGGTCGGACGCCCCCGTTTCGCGTCATTTTTTTATTGTCTTTTTTCTCTTCTTTTCACTTCTTCTTCTTCTTCCTCTCGCGAAAGCTTCTTCTTCTCGAGTCGACGAATTTCTTCTTCTTCTCCTTCGCTTTGTTGTTGTTGTTGTTGTAGCTCCTCTTCGCTTTTAATACTACTCTGTTGAGAAAGAAATAAAAAAGATTCGTTTCGTCGTCAGCGTCGTCTCTTCGCGTTGTGCTAATCGCGCGCGCTTCAAAGCGCAGAGGAATTCGAGAGAGAGAAGGATGTGATCCTGATGTGACTAATCGAATCGACGTAATTCTCTCTCTCTCTTTCTGACGACGTGAACGAAGATAACAAAGACGGCAGTAAAGTTGCTCGTCAAACAATGCTCTCCTCCTCCCAAAGCGTGTCGTTTAAAACGTACCTTTCTTAAAGTTTCTGTGCGTGTTAAAGTGTTAAAGTGTGTGTGTGTGTGTTAAATGCGCGCGCCGGCCGCACAATTATACAAGAGGAAAATCTTTCAATTTTGCGGCTGCCTCTTCGCAAGAAAAGAAAAAAAGAAGGAGACAAACGAAAGAAAGAAAATTCAATGCATGGAAAGATGACGACGGCAAACAGGAAGTAAAAACGTGTCGTAAAATCAACATCAACAAACACTCTTTATTATTTTCAAAATGTCTACGAGCACTAAAAGCTACTTACTACTCTTCGTCGTCGCCGCCACGAGTACTACTACTACTGCTACTACTACTACTCGAATAAGAAGAAGACAAAGACAAAGAACACGAGGGCGGATCCGCGCTTTTCTTTCCCAAACAAACGCTCATGTGCCCGCCGTGTTCTAACATTCTCAAAAACACCGCTTGGAAGCCGAACGAGTGCGCCGCTTCCACGCCTTTGACTTTGTCGTGGTAGTGGTACGGGGTCGATGGGTCGGGTTCGATGCCAAAACCGTATAAATCGACGGATTCGCAGGTGAGCATGGCAAAATATAAACCTTCCACGCCAGTTGGTGGGGAGTTGCGGCCTTTGACCGAGACGGCTTTGAGGTCGGCGAACGCGAGGTACGCTTTTTTGTATTGGCCTCGCGCGGCGCCGGCGAATTCAGGCGCCATGAAGTAAATTTTTTCCTCGCTGCCCCATTTTTTGTACAGAGCGTCCATGCTTTTTGCCGCACCAGCACCGAAGAGGAGCAACGCGTCTTCGGACGCACCTCTTGGTTTCCGTCGCAACCACGTTCGGGTCCACGCGTTGTTGATAACTCTGAAGGTGGTTTTCGAGCCGACTTTGTTTTCGAAACCGACGGTTGGACCGTCGTTGAAACGGAAAACGGCGTCGTGCGCGTCGATGGCCTCACCGTAATTGGCGTTTAAGTTGCTGCCACCGTTTCCCACGACCGCGCAGGACTTGAACTGTTTTTCGCGTAAATCTTCCGCCGGTAACACTTCTGGATTGTTCTTGCCGCTCGGATGGTACTTGTTACCATTTTGCGCCTTTGTCACTAAAATTCTCTTCACGTTTGCTTTCTTCCATTCCGGCGTTTTCGGTATCCACAACTGTGGGAGAACAATATCGAACGACTCTTTCAGTTTCTTCAAGTTCATGGCTTCTTTGGCTGCCGCGCCAACGCGATGGTCTGCGGTCGGGAGGAACGTATTGCCACCGGCGCTCGAGTCGGCGCTCTCGTCCTCGCCGCCGGTATCGTCCCCTTCCTCGTCGCTCGCGCTACCACCACCAAAACTATTACTACTAGAACTACTACTTCCTTTAGAAGATGATCGCGAACGGCTTCTTCTTCGTCCTTTTCGTGCCGTTCCCACGACGCCGGCGGTGGTCGCTTCTTCTCCTTCTTCGTCTGCGTTGTTGTTGTTGTTGTTCAACTCTTCCTCTTCCTCCTTCTCATGCGACGACGAGGAAGAGGAGGAAGAGGAGATGTCTGCTGAAACGCGCATCGTTGTATCCTCCTCTCGAGTCGTAGTCGCTTCTCTCCCCCACTTCGACGACGACGACGACGCAAAACTTCCAAACAATCGCACACCCAACGCGAATACTCCATTTTCATCATCGTCGTTGATGAGAAACTCTTTGACGATAAAGACGAAAAGCGAGACGCACAGAAGGAGTCTGCACGCGCGATAATACGAAGATTTTCTTTTATTGATTCTCCTCGACGACCCAGTTTTTGCTTCTCTTCTGGGAACGGAGAGGCCCATTCCTTCTTCTTTGTCTTTGTCTTCTTCTTCGTAAATGCGCGAAGTGTTTTTGTGTGGTTTGTGTGAGAAATCAACTCGGGATTTTAAAATATTACACTTTCGAAATTTTCATCATCATCATCATCATCACAACATCTGATCGTACTTGGTGTTATCCTCGTCGTATTCCGCGCGTTTCTTTTTATCGCTGAGAATAGAAAACGCGAACGCGATTTGCTTGAACCTCGTTTCCGCCTGTTGGAGTTTCGCGGCTTCGTCTTTCGAGTGGTGTTGTTTGTCCGGATGCCACTTCATGGCTTGCGTTTTGTACGCTTTGGCTATTTGTTTCGGACGAGCGGTTTGTCGACAGTCGAGGAGTTGATAAAGTTTTGGGGTTTTGGATGATTCACCGATATCGTCATCTTTATCGTTGTCGTCGTCGTCGTTCAAATCGACGTCGGAGCCGTAGCGTCCTTTTTTCTTGCCCGGCGTTTTTCTGTTCATGGCGGAAACGAGCTTGGCCAACTTTTGCACTTTTCGAGCGATGATCGGATCCTCCGGTGATAGCATTTGCGCTAAACGGATAGACTCGAACGCTTTCATACGTTTGTTGCCTAAGAGATAGATATCGTGCGAAATGACGTGCGCTTCAACGTTGTTGGCGTGTAAGAGTAACGCCTCCTTGGCACTTTTCAACGCCGTCTTTGCCAGTCGATTACGGTCGAGTTTTTCTCGGTTTGTTTCTCCGGCATTCGTCGATGAATACTCGAATCCACGTTCATTCAGAACAGTAGAGGATGATTCTGAATCCGAACCCGAGGATAACGCGTCGTCTTCTTCGCTGCCACTACTCGTTCCGGAGGAAGCGCCCCGCGAATACGTTAAGATTCCTACCAGACTGGACGCGCGAGCGACGAGAATATTCGCGCGAAACCGCGTCGGTTGTCGACCCATGGATAGTTGTTCCAGGACATAATCGCACTTTTCCACGCACAACTGATACTCCTCTTGATCTGATAAACTTTCGATGGATTCTGAAATCGTTTCGAGTTCTCTCAATCGGTTCGCGAGCGTCTTGCATTTTTGCGAGTGTTTCAAAAGTTCTTCGTCGCACTCGTGCTCTAAGCTCGATGCTTCTAAACATCTCAACGCACCGCTCACGTCGTTTACTCTCCACTTACACTCGGCGAGAAGGTACAAACGATCGATAGAGTCTCTGGGAAGTTTGTTTTCGCACTCGTCCAAGGCGAATAAGACGCGTTGACACTTGATGCAATTTTCCACGTACTCAAATCGCGCGTTATTCTCAAAAGGAGACGTCGAAGTCGTTAGAATTTGTCTCAACATTTCCTCGCTCGCGATTAAGTTCTCCGCGTTCTTTTCTGCGTTTCTTTTCAAAAATTCCGCTTCGTCAAAGAGAGGTTTTCTCAGTTCGCCTTTGCGCGTCGCCTCGTTCTGCTTATTCGCGCGTTCCGTTTTACTCTTCAAAAGTGCCCTGGCCTCTTCTCGTCCTTTCGTAGCTTCCGCGTGCGTCTGGTCGATGTGTCGTAAAATAAACTCGTACATTTCTATCGCTTTCGTTTCGTTATTTAACTTCATTTGCGCCTTGGCGCCTCTCGTCAAAGCCTTCTCGTATTTCGGGTCGAGTTTCAGAGCGTTGTCGCAATCCTCCGCGGCGATGACGTATCGTTCCAACTTCAACGCACAAAACGCCCTGTTTGCGAAGTATACCGCTTTCTTCGGTTCTAATCTGATCGCCTCCGTGTACGCCTCGAACGCGTGTTCGTGATCTTCGCGTCTTTGATTTTTAGTACCATTTTTCCTTTCCTTTGCCGTTTTCAAACATTTCGAACCGAGATCGTTCGCCTCGTCCGCTTTCTTCTCGTCGTACTCTCCGTCCTTCCACCACTCTTTTTTCGCGTCGCGATCGATCACCGAAGAAGTCTTTTCAAAAGTTTTTTCTTCTTCTTCCTTCTCCTTCCCCGCGATCTCGGCCAACTCCACGGTTAACTTTCGCATCTGTTTCAACATGCGTTGCACCTCAGGAGTGTCAAACGTGCCCACTTTTTTCGCCTGAAATACGAAATCTTTATACTTTTCCATCCTGTATATTTCTCCAGCTTCGATCGGGTCCATCGGACATAAACTGTCCACGATCATTTTCACGAGAATGTTCTCGCTCTCGTTTTCAACTTCGTCGTCGTCGTCAAAGTAGTGTGTTGTTGTGGTAAAATAGAAGAAGAAGAAGAAGAAAACAATGGTGAGAGAAAGAAAGAAAGAAATTAGTTGTAAGAAGTCAAACGAAGAGTTTTTAAAGAAAAAAAAAGGGAGAAAACAGACAGAGAAGCGTTTTTTTTTTAATCGAAAAGAAGACAAAAAAAGAGAAAAGAAAGTCAAGTCTTAAAATTCAACAGAAGAAATCTTAACTGCCCCCTTCCGTAAATAATAATTCAGCAACGATGCGCGCAGCAGCAGCAACATCAGCAGCAGCAACAACAGCGACAAGACAGAATCATCATCATCGTCAGACGAATAAGAAGAACAGATCGAACACAAATCGCAAAATACTCCTCAGATCTGTTCTTCTCAGTCAACGAGGGGGAAAAGCGAATTCATTTTCATCAAATTCGTTTTCGACGGCGGCTTTTAAGAGAGATGATGAGAAGAGGAGAACCTTTTCGCCGGTGATGGCGGCAGCAGAAGGAGGATCATCAGCGAGAGACCAACAAAATACGAAGAAATCGTCGGCGAAAGAAACCGGCGTGGACGTGTGGCCGTCCGGTGAAGCGCACGATCACATGACGTTTTGCGTTTTTGGCGCCTCTGGTGATCTCGCGAAGAAGAAAATCTACCCTTCGCTTCTCGCGTTATTTTACGAAGGGAGACTGCCAAAGTCGTTTTCGGTGTTCGGGTACGCGCGATCGAAAATGACCTCGGAGGAGTTTCGCGAGAGAATACGAATGAGTTTAGGATGCAGAATAGACGCGAAGGAGAACTGCGATGAATTTATGGAGGAGTTTTTGAAGCGGTGCGAGTACGTGCACGGGAACTACGACGAAGGCGCGGATTTCGAAAAGTTAGATCAAGAGATGTTGAAGACGGAAGAGGGGAAGAAAGCGATGAGAGTGTTTTATTTATCCATTCCGCCGTCGATTTTTGTACCGGTGGCGCAAATGAGTTCCAGATACGTGCAATCGAAAACCGGGGAAACGAGAGTGATCGTGGAGAAGCCGTTTGGGAGAGATTTGGAAAGTTCGAGAGCTTTGACGAAAGCTTTAGCCGCGGAGTTGAGCGAAAAGCAAACGTACAGAATCGATCACTACCTAGGGAAGGAGTTGATTGAAAACTTGACCGTTCTGAGGTTTTCGAACATTATGTTTCAACCGTTGTGGAATAGAAATTACATTCGCAACGTGCAGATTAATTTTTCGGAGAATTTTGGTACCGAAGGCAGGGGCGGCTATTTCGATAACTACGGCATCATTCGAGATATCATGCAAAACCACTTGTTACAGATTATGGCGTTGTTTGCGATGGAAGAACCGGCATCGTTGGACGCGGAGGATATTCGCGACGAAAAAGTTAAAGTAATTCGATCGATTCGGGATATCGATATCGACAACGTCGTTCTGGGACAATACAAAGGGAAAACGAGCGGCTCGAACGTGTTTCCTGCGTATTTGGACGACGAAACCGTTCCGAAAGGTTCCAATTGTGCCACGTTCGCGGCGATCGCATTATTCATCGATAACGCGAGATGGGACGGCGTCCCGTTTTTGATGAAAGCGGGAAAAGCTTTACACAAGAGAGGGTGCGAAATTCGAATCCAGTTTCGACACGCGCCGGGGAACATTTACGCCGATAAGAAATCGAAACCAATCTCGAGAGGCGGCGGAGGTACCGCGGGAGACTCTTCCAACGCGCAGTGCAACGAATTGGTCATTCGTATTCAACCAGATGAGGCTATTTACTTGAAAATTAACAACAAAGTTCCAGGTTTAGGGCACAAAATGGACCGATCGATTTTAGATTTGACGTACAAATCGAAATACTCCGTCGGCGAGTTACCGGACGCTTACGAACGTCTCATCTTGGATGTCATTCACGGCGATAAGAGATTGTTCATCCGTAACGACGAGTTAGAAGCCGCGTGGAAATTGTTCACACCGTTGCTTGAAACCATCGAATCCGAAAATATCCCGCCAGAGTTGTACCCGTACGGTTCCAGAGGTCCGATCGGCGCGCACTATTTGGCCAGTCGCTGGAACGTTCGATGGGGCGATACCAACTAATACTACGAGGTATGTATGATGAAAAAAAATGAATACATACACGAGAGAGAGAGAGAGAAAGAGAGAGAGATGTTATCACAACATTGTCACACCGCGCCGTTGCTTTTACTATTATTATTACTACTACTACTATGTTATAAATGATACGTGTTTTAAAAATGAAACTGCTCTACTCTGACGTTTCGTATTGTCACACCAACGCAGTGAAAAAGAAGAGCAAAATTGGCCTTTTACGGCACTTTCTCACCCACTTGAGATACACCCACTTTCCGAAAGAACAGAGAAGAGAATGTCTTTTTGCCGCTGCCCCCGATCATCGTCGAACAAACGCCAAATCTCCTTCTTCCTCGTGATTGTTGTCTTTTTCCTCTCTCTTCATTCTTCTTTCGCGCAAGAGTTTGAGGATAAAGAGAAACTCATGGACGAACTCGATCGCTTGAAAACATTCACGGAGACGAGAATAAAAAACAAAGAGACGGTTTTACAGGCGAAAAAAGACGCCTGGGACAGAGAGGAGAAGTTGGATAAGAGTTTGGACGGGTTAGAGTTGGAGGATAAGCTGGAGAGGCAGTTTGAGGCGGATTTAGAGCAAGTGAAAGAGCTCGGAGGCGTGGTTAACCGACGGATGCTCAAAGAAGCTTATTAGATAGATAGAGAAGAAGGAGAAGAAAAAGATAAAGAAGACAAAGAAGACAAAGAAGAAGAAGAGAGCAGAAGTTGATCACGTGGTATTGTTAGTGTTGATGATGATGCTCTGTGATTATTAATATTACTCTTTTTCTTCTTCTTCTTCTTCTAATATTATATGTGTTTACGTAAAATCAGTTGATCTCGTACAGAACCTTCCCTCGACTTTTACCAGCTTCCAAATAGTCGTGACCTTCTTTCGCTTGATCCAACGGAAAGCATCTGTCCACCGCCACCTTCAACTCACCCGATTTAATCCAACCGAAAATATCGTTCGCTCTCCACATCAACTCCTCTCTCGTTTGCGTGTAGTCGTTCAATTTTGGTCGCGTTAAAAACGCTGATTTGTTGATTAACTTCAACGGCGGAAAGGCCGGGACGGCACCGGAAGCGTTGCCGAAAGAGACAAAGATGCCTTTGGTGGCCAAGACTTCAATCGAGGTTTCCCAAGTCGCTAACCCGATCCCGTCAATGACGCACTTCACGCCTTGCCCGTTTGTGATTTCCATAACTTTTGGGACTAAATCCACCGAGGAGTAGTCTTCGTACGAAGTCCCGGGTGCTTCGTCGTAGACAATCAACTCATCCACGCCAGTACCTTTGGCAATATCCACCTTAGACTTAGAGCACGTGCCGATGACTTTATATCCTCTTAACTTTGCCATTTGCGCGGCCCATTGGCAGGTCCCGGAACCGGTGCCGTGGATGAGCATCCACTCGCCCGGTTTGATCAACTGCGCGTGCGCGGAGTGGGTCAAGTAATGCGCTGTCATGCCTTGTACCCCGCATGAAACGGCCACATCTAACGGAATCTCTTCAGGGACGGTAACAACCTTATGCGCTGGAACCGCGGTGTACTCCGCGTACGTTTGAAACACCGAAGAATACGCCACTCTGTCGCCGACTTTCACGCCTTGCGCTTCCGCCTCCGGCGACGTCGCCGCGACGAAACCGCCGCCTTCTTGGCCGCCAATAAAAGGTAAGTCTCTCTTATACAAACCCGAACGGTGATAGGTGTCGATGAAGTTAATCCCGGAGAATTTGTTCTTGATCAACACCGACCCCGGGTTCAGCTTTGGCGTCGGGTAATCTTTCTCGATTTTCATCACCGAGGACGGTCCGGTTTCGCGAATCACCGCAGCCGTCTGTTTTATTTTATTGTATTGGAGAGAGAGAAAGTTAATAAAACGATACGTGTGTTAATTTGCGCGCGTGTGAATGAATCCTCGTCATCATCGTCGTCAAATTCGTTTAGCGAGAGAGCCGCAACAGCAACAGCAACAGCAGCAGCAGCAGCAGCAGCAGCGAGAGAGAGAGAGAGAGAGGCGGCGAAGAGATGATGAGAGACCTTTTAGAAACGAACTTTTTCCCGAGCGCAGAGGTAAAACAATAAAACAATACGAGACGACAAAAAACGACAACCACTCACCATGACGTTCGGAACGGACGAATAAGAACACGTTAACTTGCCGCCACAATTCGCAAATGCGAGCGAATTCAACGCCGCCCGGGAGCCTCTTCGTAAGATGGAGTGGTATGCAACCATTTTATTTTTATTTTTCTGTCGTTTTCGAAGAGGTGGATAAGAAGCCGTCAAAACTCTTTTTCAGTCATTTTTTGAAGGAAAAAAAAAAGTGCAAAATTTTCAATCGTCTATAAATCTGGCATCTCTCTACACTATTATTTTATACGGTACGCAAGCGCTAACTGATAATCTATCTATCGTCACTACTCTTTCTATTCTATTCTATTCTGTTCTCTTTTTACTCGTGGTGGTTAAAAACATTTATTTGTCTTCTGTTATTGTTTGAACAAAACTTCATCCAACCAAGACGTTTCGACGAGCGATACACGTTTCTTTGATTTCGTCGAAGCGGAGGAGCCGAGCGAGAAGACGACGCTGGATTTCGACTCGTATTCTGCGCGCATTTTACGCGCGAGCACGTCGTCGGTGTCGTGGACTATTCGAGCACCGAATGAAGAGACGGCTTTAGTATTTTTGTCGTCTTGGGAAAGTTCTTTTGTCGTGGTTGTTTCGCCGAAGCTTTTGAAAGACCGGCGGTTTGCTTCTTTTTTATTCGTCTCGGGAACGATGACTTCGTCCGGTTGGTTTTCTTCTCGTCGAAGGACGAACGCTGGGAACCCACTCGGGACTCGCGCGTTGATCGAACCTTCGTTGTTCGTGTATACTTGAACGTTCGTGACTCTCGGGGCGAAATGTATGGATATATCACCACCATTATCGCTTCCTTGACTTCGCGCGTCAATCGTCACTTCCGCGTCTTCGTCCCCGCATTCCACGTTTTCTAACGATATGTCACCACCGTTCGTGATGCATTTGGTATTCCCACTCGCGCGAAAATTCTTCTTCGAGCGTATCTCGCCTTTCTTCGTGTGCAACTCGCAATCGTGCACGAAAACGGAATCAATGTGAATGTTACCACCCGTTCCGGCGTCTATTCGCAAATCGTTCGCTACCACTCTCTTGGCAATCACGTCGCCGCCGTTCGTTTTAATCGACGCGTTCGCTTGTATCGTTTCGCATAAGACATCACCGTTTAACGTTTCCACGTTCACGTACGCACCTTTGACGCTCTTTAAGAATTGCACGCATGCCGGCGGCGATGATGATGATGCCGATGGCGCATCGTCCGTTCCATCCTCGTCGGTTTTGTCGTCGTCCTCGTCCACCACCGTCACGTCCACGCTCGCCTCGGCGATATTCGCGTTCACCGTCAACGAACTCTTCTTCCCCATCAGCACGTCTAAGGATACAAATCGAGGTGGAATTTTGCACTCGATGACACACACCTCGTTGTTATTGTTGTTATTGTTGTTGTCTTCGTCTTCTCCTTCGATGTCTGAGACGGTGTATGCGTACACGTCTCCGTTCTCGAGCTTTTCCGCCTTTAGTCGTAATCGCCCACCACTCCCACCGCCTTCATTTCTGCTCGACGAAGATAAAGAAGATAAAGAAGACAACAAAAAAGAAGAAATCTCCACGCGTTCGTCGCCGGGGTCTACATTTCGAACCACTATTTTCTTCCCTCCCCCGTGTAAATCCATCACGCGTAAGGTTTTGCCGACGGCGATTGGAAATTCGATTTTTTTTTCAACGTTGTTGTTGTTGTTGTTCAAGGATGATGATGATGAGAACGGTGCGAACGACGTAAACGTAAACGACGGTAGGACCATCATCGCGCTTCTCACGATCGTCGTCTGTACGCAAGAACGCCGAGGCAGCAAAATCTGCCGCGGCATTGATTGTTCTCTTTTGTGTGTGCGTGTATTCGTATGAAGAAGAGAGTTCGTTATTTTTTGTTTCGTTTGACGATGATACAAGTGGTGCTCTCTCTAAAAATGTGGGTTTTTTAATCTTGATGAAGGTGTCTCTGTGGGTTGTTGTTGTCGTTGTTCTGTTCGTTTTGAAGCCGCTGCTGTTGTTGTTGTTGCAAATTTGGAACTCTCCACGCCGGGAACAACGAAGCCAAAAAGGAATAGGCGAATATTTTCAACTCGCCGAACCAACTTTGCGGCATAGCGTCGGTATATCCCGCGACATGCGGCGGTCGTCGGTAGCGTTGACGACGTCCGTTCCTGATGTTATTTCTATTGTTATTGTTGTTATTCCCTTCGTCTCTCGCGTTGTTGTTGTTGTTGTTGTTGTTGTTGTTGTTCGCTCGAGCGTCTGCCCCACCTCCTTGTTGCGCTTCGTTTTCGGGAGGTAAATAGGCGCCAAAGAGAGCGTCCCAAACGGATTCTAAAACGCCGGTTTGGTACAAGTATCCGATGACCGCCGCCGTGATGTACATGGCCATTTTCTTCCTCGACGCGTCTTGACAAGCGAATGCGGTGATTAAAATGAGCTTGAACATGAGTTTCAAGTCGATTCGAAACTGGATGACTCGAATTACTTCGACAATTTCTTCGCCGTCCTCACCTCTTCGAACGATGCGTTGATACGGTTGATTCGGATCGAAATCGATGTCTGGATTGTTGTTGTTGTTATTCGCCCGGGCCAGCGCTGCTCCTAATGCTTCGGCTCCTTGTGGCACGTTTGGGGCAGCATCTGCCGTTGCTCCTGCGACGTTAGTGCCACTCGCACCGCTTCCTCCTATTTGGCTCGTCACATTTTCTTGCCGTTGAAAAAATGTTGATTGTTCGAGAGCGGCGTTCGTTTGCACGTACGCCAATCCCGGCGATCTAGGAATTACCGTCGCGTTCGGTCGCAAGCTCCTAAACGCCGCATTATAAGCCGCATTGTACGCATTTATCACCATTGGTGAAACCATCACCGCGCCTGGCGGTGGAGATTGTTGTACTTGTTGTTGTTGTTGTTGTTGTTGTGGCGTCGAGGTTGCGTTCGGTTGCGCGCTCGCCAAAACGTTCCTATCGACGTTACTACTCCTACTCCTATTATCGTCACTCGTCTCTCTCGCCTCCAATCTCCTCTTCTCTCTCTCTTCTCTCTCGCGTTCCAGTTCTCGATTTGATTTTCTCACGATCATGTGCACAATCTTCACTTCGTCTTCGTCGTCTTCTTTTCTTTCGTTTCCTCGTCTTCTTTCCTCGTCTACTACATCCTCCTCGTCGCTGCTGCTCAGATATCTCAGTTTCTCTCGGTTCAACCCCAGCGCGTTTTCCAACGTCTCCTCGTCTTCTTTTAAAACTTTGCCTTGGTACAAAAAACAGATATATTTCGGATTGGTTGGTTTATGTAAAGAAGACTTTGATATTAAGCGTTTGCTCGCGTCAACTTTCAAGTCTTTCACCGTTTTCTTCGCGTCGATTCTGATTTTTCTTTTTTTCTTCTCACCAAAATCGTCCGTTTCTCTCGAATCATCATCGAATAACAACTCGGCGTCGCTTTTGATTTCCACGGTCACGTACCGCACACTACTTTTGTTCTCTCCTCCTCCTCGTTCTTCTTCTTCTTCTTCGAAAAGCTGCGCCTCTTCAATTTCCATCTTTCTTCTTCTTCTTTCTCGTGTCGTCAATCAACTGCTGCGTGTGTAGAAATGAAATGAATGAAGAAAAAAGAAGAACACACGAAAAAGGAAAGTTTTTTCGTGTTGTGTGACGTTTTGTTTTTTTTCGAGGGGGAGAGCTAAAAAGAAAAGTTCTTCTCGATGAGAAAGAAGAGAAAAAGTGTCATCAAATTCTCTTCTCTTCTTCGTCAAAAAAAACATTGGACAGAGGAGTTTTTGTGAAAACAACGCACAAGTCTTTTCTACACAAAACACATATAATATATATAATGCCTCCTCCTTTTCAAGAAGACGAAGAAGACGAAGAAGAAGAAGGAAAAGAGGAGTTATTTCTGGAGGAGACTTTGCGCGCGGCCAAATGGTGCGCCTTTCTCGCCGGGAAGGAAATCAGAAACGCCTGGGGAACGACTTCGAGTGAAGTGAAAAACACGAAGAAGAACGACGTGGATTTAGTCACTTTGACGGATGAAAAGTGCGAAAAGATGATCAAAGAATACATACGCGAGAGATTTCCGGACCATTTGATCGTAGGTGAGGAGGAAACCGCGGCTGGTGGGGACGTTATTCCCGAAATGAGTGCGAAACCGACGTGGTACATCGACCCAGTCGACGGAACGACGAACTTTATTCACTCGTATCCAAACTCCTGCGTCTCGATTGGTTTGACTATGAAGAAAGAACCCGTCGTCGGAGTTGTGTTTAACCCGATAACGAGAGAGATGTTTGTCGGGGTGAAGGGGAGAGGGTCGCAATTGATCAACGTTGGCGGAAACGACTTGAACGAAGAAACGGACGTAAAGACGATTCGGGTATCGAACGCGACGACGTTAAAGAAAGCGTTGATTGCCACGGAAATTGGCGTAGGAAGAGACGAGAAAACTATAGATGCCATCATGGGACGGATAAGAAATATCGTGCAAAACTCGAGAAGCGTGAGGTGTACCGGGTCGTGCGCGATGAACATGTGCGCCGTGGCGAGCGGAAGAGTAGACGGTTTCTTCGAGATTGGATTCGGAGGTCCCTGGGATAACTGCGCGGCGACGGTGATTGTCAGAGAAGCCGGCGGCGTTGTGGTCGACCCGAGTGGTGAGGAGATGCATTTAAACGCGAGACGAGTGTTGTGTGCAAATAGTCGAGAAATTATGGAGGAGTTTGTAGCGGCGTTGAAACCGGTGGAAGACGGACCTGCGGAACCGCCGAAGCCGTCGTTAGCGACGACGTTGTAGATTGAATGTTATGATTTTAGGATTACTTATTATTTGCGCGTGTATACAGTGTGGTACACGTATGTACTATATTATATATATAGGTGTATGATTAGTAGAAGTTTTTTCGTTTTCACGTGCACTTGGAGGCGGCGAGCATTCTTTTCCGATACATCCTCGCCGCTTTTCGAACGCTCGAGTGTAACATCGACTCGAGCGCAAACGTAAACGCGACGACGCCGCCGAGAACCGTCACTGAACTAATCAACCATTCGAATATATTCTGTTCCGTTTCAACGTGCGAAATCGCTATCGGTGATATTGCAAAGGTAAACTTGACGTACGCGCCTCTCTTCGATATCGCGTGCGTCGCGCCGTTGGAGAAGTCGTTATCTTCGCCGTGAACGCCGTCGAAATACGACGAACTCTCTTGTTGCGCAGACGAAGGTGAGATTTTGAACTTATTCGAAGAGAACGTGTATTCGTTCAACGTCAACGTAGCCGCGTTCAACGGAACGATAGACCGGGTGACGACTTGCATGTGATGTTCGTGGATGGTATTTCTATGCTGCGAACTGAAAATGTTTTCGCCTTTCGCGAAGCCTTTCTCCGTGGCGAATTTACCGCCGCCGTCTTTGGCCGCTAAAGACCACGCTTTACGAAACTTCTTGGGGACGTACGAACGTTTCGTCGACGTTGTTGGCACGTACTCGCCGAACGAAAAGTGGTTGATGATGTGAGTGCTGTTGATTCGGTGAAGATCGATGGTTTGGCCGTAACTTCGAGCGCTAAAATATACGGCTCCCGGAACCTTCGCCAAACGAATCCTTCCTTCCACCGTACATCCAGACGAGCGAACGGTGGATTCATGTCGACCATCTCTATCGAAATCGTACCCTAAGCGATGCGCCCGAACGTTTCTCGGTGGCTTTTCTTCTTCGCCCCCACCTCCATCAGAAGAAGAAAAAGAAGAAGATGTAGAAGGCGCATCGTTTATCGTTCGAGTATCGTTTTCCCGCATCGTTCGCAACAAACTCAGTGTGAATTCGGCCATAGCTTCTGATGTCCTTGGTCCGTGATAGACTTCGAAATGACGAATGTCTCCTTTACTCTTATTGAGCAAGATTGCGTCGCTCGAACTTCCTCTATACACTCGTATCGTCGGGTAGGCCAGTATCTTTTCGTCGTCGCAAAGCTTTTTATTTTCCTCCGCGGTGCAGTCCACGCCGGCGAACGCGGCAGAAAGTCTCGAGTTCAACGACTTTGCGAGAGCTTTTTGAACTGTGAGATTGTGTTATTAAATAAGTGTGTAAATAAAATGACGTTATGTGAAATACCGAGTTGAGCGCCTCGTTCAAAGTGCGGCGCCAATGCTGCACAGTGCGAACACCAAGGCGCGTGGAAATTCACTAAAAGAACTCCGTGTGCGTTGACGTTTCTCTTGAAATTTTCCGAGTTTAAGAGCAAAGCAAAACGCCTGTATCCGTACTCGTCTCGTCGTTGCTCGAGACTGCTTTTGTCATTTGCCTCTTCTTCGTCGTTTACTTCACCGCCGTATTCATTATCGTCATCGCCGACGATATAATCGAACTCGTCGCCTTGCACGATTCGTCCTAGGGGTTTACCTTCATCTCCTTCCCAATACGGGTGTAGCGACCTCGGCGCGATCGCGTGAAAATGTTGCCTCGACCCGACACCCATCGTCGCGTGTTCGATCGCCAAATACGGAATTTCTTTCGACATCGAGTGCTTATAAATGCTCTCACCGCTCAAGTTGAACGCTCTGTGACCAACCGCATCGACTAAATCCACAGAAAGGTGCTCGCAGTTAATCGCGGGAAAGCTCACATCAAATTGCATGACCAAAGTCGGATCCATGTCGTGATCGACGCTCAAATCCGTCCTCATCGACGTCGCGAATAGCTTTTGCACTTGCGAAGTGACCAATCCAAAAATAAACCACGCGAATAAGAGCGTCAACACGCCGCCTTTGTTCGAGCCTTCTTTGCTAAACTCTTCTAAAGCGTCGTTTCTTTTGAACACGTCGACTGTTTTTAACGTCTGCGTGACGAACGTTTCGTTGGATGGCGATTCCCCGGGTAACGAGTTCGCGCCGCCATTGCTCGTCGTCCGGCGCGAAATCAGTCCTCCTGAACCACTAATACCACCATTACCACCACCTTTACCACCTTTACCGGTCAACGATGCGTTCATGTTTATTGTCTGCTGCTTTTAAAGAAAAAAGCTCCGAGTATTTTCTGACAAACTTTCATGTGAAGCACAAAAAAATTTTCATTTGAAAGAAAAAAACTTTTCGTTCGTTCCAAATACTTCACAAGTCACATATAAAATTTGACGATGATGATGATGAGAAGAAGAACACAAACACTCATGAACTACATCATGAACGCCGCCGCGTCGAATAACTATCGTTGTTTCGATAAGACGGCTACAAAAACGAGTAGCAGTAGTAGTTGTAGTAGTTATAGGTCTCTCTCTTCCTTCTTCATCGGATATCAAAATCGAGAAGGAGCAAAGACGTTTAGTAGGACGACAGTTAGTACTCAAGGAAAAGTGGATAACAACACATGGACGACGACGACGACAAAAACACAAAAACAAAAGTCTGCGAACAATATCTCCACGTCCACTCGTTCAAAAATGGGATACATTTCGCACCAAAGAACCGCAATCACGAAACGTTTGTGGAACGATCGATTGGAGCAAATGAACGTGGAACATCCACACGCGCCGGAACAAACTTTGATAAAAACGAAGAAAATCAAAGAGCACGTGGTTTTGTACGATTTTGAGAACGATAAACAGTTGGCGAGAGACTACGCGACGCCGTGGAACACCGCGAGAATCGGTCGAGTTCTGGAGGATATGGACTCGTTAGCTGGGAACGTCGTGTTTACACACATAGACGATAACGACCCGGCGACGAGGCCTCCGAATGCGGTGACCGCGAGCGCGGATAACATTCGACAGTTTATGAAGTTACGGTTAGACCAAAAGACGTTTTTACACGGGTCGGTGGCGTACGTCGGGACGTCCTCGATCGTGGTCAGATGCGATTTGAAAAACGAAAAAGGCGAAGTCTTAATGCGAGCTGATTTTACATTCGCGGCGAGGTCGAACGTGACTGGTAAAGCGACGCCGGTAAACCAGTTGGACATGAAGACGCTGACCGAGGAGCAGAAAGCAACCTTCGACGAAGTGAAAGCGCAGATTGAGTTGAAGAAGAACAGAAAGATGGATAAGATGCCCATGCGTGAGGAAGTGCGAGTGTTTCGTAAACAATGGGTTAAAAAAATGCGGGAAATGTCCCGAGTGGCAAAAGAGATGCCTTCGAGAGCGGTGTTGGACGAGAAATTATCAAAGATAGTTTTGACTTCGCAGACGGTGCACGAAAATTTGTTCGTCGCGCAACCGCAGCAGGTGAACTTATCCGGGCGGATATTTGGTGGATTTTTGTTACGGCGTGGATTTGAATTGGCGTTAGCGAACGCGTACACGTTTGCGGGTACGTTTCCACTTTTCGTGAACATGTCGGACGTGGATTTTAGAGCGCCAGTCGAGGTTGGCGATTTGTTGAGGTTTCGAGCGCACATCATCCACGTCGGCGAACCCGGAGAGTTCGATAAGAAAACTCTAGAACTGAAAGAGACAAACGTGTTCGAAAGCGGGAATGATATTGAAAGAGATATCGTGATGCAAGTTGAAGCGATCGTGGTGAATCCGAAAACCGTAAGTGCAACCGTGACAAACTCTTTTCTAATCACGTTTCGAGTTAACGGCGGGTTGTTACCGACGGTGTTACCCGAATCCACGGACGAGGCGTTTGGCGTGTTTGAGAAGGTCATACGACCAAAATTGTGCGGATGGGATTAATGAATCGCGTTTTGCGTACGTTTTCTTCGCTAGATATATAGTATGTATAAATATACAACAACATCAATAACAACACGTAACAGCAACACACTACATATTCAGGAAGCTTGTAATATATTTATTGCCATAATAATAAAAATACCTAATAGTTACGACGAGTAGGTCATTCGTTTCTTCTTCTGCACAAAAGTAAAACCGAGCAATACGCGATGACTACGAGAATCGTATTGATAAAAAAAGCCTGCGCGTAACACACGCGACCGGACGTGCACTTCCATCCTTCATCAAAAACGGCGGAGTACTGATACACCGCACCTGCTATCTTTGTGCTCATGAGATACCCACCAAGAGCGGGCGCTAAACCAACCAAACCTCGGTTGGCGCCGAAATGTTTCGGTCCAAAGACATCAATCGTCACCGTCGGCATGGACCAAAACAAAGCGCCGTAAAACCAACCTGTGACTGCACATCCAGTGGTTAAAGTTAAAGCTAAAGCACTACTCGGCATATCCTCCGACGCGGTCCAACACGCAATCATACCAAAAAATGCGCCGACGATTAAAAACGACGTAAACCGAACGCGACCGACGCGCCCGGAGGTGTCAAAGTTTGACATAAAGCTCGAAACGATATTCGAAGAAGATCCTCCCAAAGTGCGTAGCTTTCGCGATGAATGCGATTCTTTCACGCCGCTACCATCCAAAGGTCGCTTGGATAACTTATCGCTCCAATAACCAGCGTGTAATCGACCTAACGTGTTTGTGCATGCAAACATTTTCAGAAGCGTCAACGGCATCGAACTCGGCAAATTCTCTCCGAATGCTTTCGCGATTTGCGTCAAGTTGTTAATCACCGTGACGCCAGACCCGAGCGAGAACATGAGTGCGACGAAGAGTAAATAAAAGTTCATCTCCTGTAAAACCTCTGTCGGTGACAAGTTTGTCATTCTGCTTGAAGCGTTGCTATTAGTACCTTGCGGATTTTCTACGTCGTCCATCGATTTCATTTCCGACGACTTTTGATCCGTCGAAACCACCGAACTCGCGGCGACTAATTCACTCTTATGATGTAATAACGAGTTTGTGCCTAACATCGTCACGCGATACAACGAGTACGCGATGCACGCAAAAATAAACAACGCAAGCGGGGACGTCGCTTGCGATCCAAATTGGTGCGCCAAGTACCCTGAAACCGCGACGTGTACCGCGCCTATTGCCGTAATCGTCAAGCTCCAACGCAAACGATCGTCGACAGTTAAATTTCCAGTGACAAATGCTCGTTTAACATCGTCCGTCATCGACCCTACACTCCTACTACTTTCGTTATTTATATTCATAGCGTTATTACTGTTTATTTCATCCAAAGCGGATGAAGACGGCAAAGCGAATCCTCTCGGAACGCCGACGACAGTGGAACATAAAATATCAACGCCGCCGCAAAAAACTGCCAAGAACTGCACGAACGCTACGCTATTCTTCCCAATATCACTTCCGGCGGTGGTGTTCATGAAAAACACGTCAAAAACTATACTAAAAACGCCGCTCGATAAACCAAAAAATGCCATGATTAAACCGACTAATCTCCCGTGTTGCGTCTTGTCCGTAAAATTCGCGTAATTCGCCCCCAACGCGGCAGTCAAGCTCGTCGAGCAACCCGTCCCCATAATGTACGCAGCCACGCTCGAGAAAAACACTGTTTGCGGAAAAATAATCCCTCGTAAAATCATCGTCGTCATTCCGAACCCAATCACTTTACACGTTCCTCCCAAGAACAACGTCGCTTTACTCCCGAATCGATCGAAATACATCCCGCCTAAAACAGAGAAGAACGCCCCGAAATTCCCACACGTACCAATAAACGTCAACTGCTCTTGCGTCAAATTTAATCTCTCCTTCATAGTTTGCGAGTATAAAGGGAAACAATACAAGGCGCCCGAGGAGACCATCACCAACTGAGACAGAAGTAACGTCAGCCATTTCGAGGCGAAAAACTTCTGGCCTCCTCCTCCTATCATGATATTTGAGGAGGATTTCGGACTGTTGTTACTGTTGAGCTGCTGAACATCGATATTCGCGTTGTTCGTCATTTGAACGGGACGCCCGGGTTGGCCGCCGTCAAACTGCCGTCGAGCGCGCAAAACGTCAGCGGATTTGATTTTGGATTTACAAAAAGAGAGAGAGAAGAAAGATTTCCTCTTTCTCTCTTCTCTCTCTCTTTATTGTTCTCTCTCTCTCTCTCTCTCTCTCTCTCTCTCTGTCGTCGTGTAAATGATAACTTATATATACTTTTATCGAGTGTTTGCTGCAAACAAACCCGAAGAGCTCAGAAAAAAGACAGTGAGAGGCGGGTGGTAAAAAATGAAGCAAGGAGAGAGAGAGAGAGAGATCTCTTCTCTCTTCTTTATGTGTTTTTTTGCGATTTATTTTTTTTTCTTTCAACAACAAACACATCATCACAAAAATCATCTCATCCTTTTTCTCATTCATCAAAGAAGAAAGAAAGAAAGAAAGAAAGAAGCGAGAAAAAATGAGAGGCGATGGTGAAGAAGAGATAGCTTTTTCTGTCTCTGATTTATCTTCTTCTTGGTCTTCTTCTTCTTTGTCTTCTTCTTCTTCCTCGACGACGACGACGACGCAAAGAAACGTTTCGGTGATTAAAGGCGAAGAAAGTTTCAAAAAAAAACTCGACGAAACGAAAGGAAAACAACTCGTCGTCGTGAACTTTGGCGCGAGTTGGTGCAAACACTGTCACAAACTCTCGCCTTCCGTGTTTGATGAGGCGGAGAAGTATCCGAATTCGGAATTTATATTCACAGATGTGGATTTATTACCGGAAACGGCCAAGTTTATGCGATGGACGCCGACGGTAGGGATTTACAAGTTTGGAAGGAAAGTGGATGAAATCGAACAGTGTAAAATCAGGCAGCTGAAAGACCGGGTGTGGTTATGGAGCGATTTGAAAGAGACTCGATTCGAAAGTCGAGGGTAGATTAAAGTAGAGAATAGTATTCATTTTTAGAGAATTTAGAACACACATGCACGCGCGCGCGATACTTATATATGATGTTATTCAAAGTTTATTTAGTAACTTCCTCATCGACAGAGTCCGTGGACTTTGCTTGTTTCTTCGCTCTCGCTTTTCGCTTGACTTCAAACTCATACTGTTGACCACCTTCGATCAAATCGTCGTCTTCGACGCGTTTCGCTGAAACCACCGCGACATCTTCCTCGGAGATGTCACCTCGGAGTATAGCTTTCGCGATGGAGGTTTCGAGGTATTGCTGAACCGCTCTCTTAATTGGACGCGCGCCAAATGCGGGTTGGTATCCAATCACACACAGCGCTTCTAACGCAGATTCCTCGATTTCAATCGCAATGCGTCTGTCTTTTAATCGAGATCGAACGCGTCCGATTTGCTGCAGCACAATCGCCTCGACTTGTGAACTTAGCAACGGGTCGAAAACAATCCATTCGTCGACTCTGTTGATAAACTCTGGACGGAAGTGTCCACGAACTGCATCCATCACTTTCGTCTTCCTCTCACCCGTGGATTTCTTCGCCTGTTGCTCCGTTTCCTCGCCGGCATTGAGTAAACCGTCCAAAACAAATTGAGAGCCGATGTTGGAGGTCATGATCAAAATGGTATTCTTGAAACTCACCAGTCGCCCTTGAGAGTCGGTCACGCGACCGTCGTCTAAAATCTGTAACAAGACGTTGAACACGTCCGCGTGCGCTTTTTCCATTTCATCGAACAGTATGACAGAGTACGGACGTCTTCGCACAGCCTCGGTAAGTTGTCCGCCTTCTTCGAAACCGACGTATCCGGGCGGCGCGCCGATCAGTCTGGATACCGCGTGCTTTTCCATGTACTCAGACATGTCAATTCGAATCATCGCATCTTCGGTGTTGAATAAGAAATTCGCGAGCGTTTTGGCGAGCTCTGTCTTGCCGACGCCAGTTGGACCCAAAAATGCAAACGAGGCGATCGGTTTGTTCGGGTCACTCAACCCAGCTCTGGAACGTTGAATAGCTTCGGAGACCTTTTTCACCGCTTCGTCTTGACCGACGACTCGTTTATGTAATTCCGAATCCAAATCTAAAAGCTTCTCTCTTTCACCTTGTTGTAACTTTGCAACTGGGATTCCGGTCCATTTCGCGACGATTTCCGCGATGTCGTTCTCGGTGACTTCGTCCGATAAAAGTTTGTTTTTGTTGTCTTTTTCGGCGATCAAAACTTCCTCGGCTTCACCGAGCGAGCGTTGCAACTCCATCAGAGTTCCGTATTTCAACTCTGCGGCTTTGTTCAAATCGTACGCGCGTTCCGCGTTTGCAATTTCTACGCCGACGCGTTCAATTTCCTCTTTCAGCGTTTGCACCTGGATCAACTTATCTTGCTCTTCCTGCCAACGATCCTGCAAATCTTTCTGTTCGATTTTCAACGCGTCAATTTCTTTCTTCATGCGTTTCAGTTTCGATTCGGTCGATTTCTTGTCAGTCGCCGAGGTCATGGCCGATCCATCCCTGGACAGAGACAAGATTTCCATTTGCAACTTAATAATCTCCCGGTCGATGGCGTCTAAAGCCGTCGGTTTCGAGGTAATTTCCATTTTCAATTTCGCCGCAGATTCGTCGACTAAGTCGATGGCTTTGTCCGGAAGGAATCTATCGGCGATGTACCTGTCGGATAAGTTCGCCGCCTCCACTAGCGCGGCGTCAGAAATAGAAACGCCGTGGTGCAATTCGTATCTCTCACGCAAACCTCTCAAAATTGAAACCGTATCCTCCACCGAAGGTTCTTCGACCGAAACTTTTTGGAAGCGTCTCTCCAACGCGGGATCTTTTTCAATGTGCTGTCGAAACTCGTCCAAAGTTGTCGCCCCAATGCATCTAAGTTCACCTCTTCCTAACATCGGCTTCAACAAGTTTCCAGCGTCCATGCCGCCACCACCGCCGTTCCCACCGGCACCAACGACGGTGTGGATTTCGTCGATGAACAAGATAATTTTCCCCATCGAGTCGACAACTTCTTTCATCACCGCTTTCAAACGGTCCTCAAACTCGCCTCGAAATTTGGCACCGGCGATGAGTAAACCCATATCTAAAGACATGATGGAAACATCTTGTAACGAAGTAGGCACGTCTCCGTTGACGATGCGTTGCGCCAACCCTTCGGCGATGGCAGTTTTACCGACCCCGGGTTCGCCAATCAAAACGGGGTTATTCTTCGATCGTCGTGATAAGATTTGAATCGAGCGACGAATCTCGTCGTCTCTCCCAATTACCGGATCCAATTTACCTTTTTTCGCTTCGTCTGTCAAATCTCTTGCGTATTTCGACAGCGCGTCGTATTTCGATTCTGCGCTTTGGTCCGTCACCGTTTGGCCTTTTCGTAAAAAAACGATGGCTGCTTCCAACTGTTCCGTCGAGATCTTTAAATCCTTTTCGAACAAATCTTTGCCAAATCTCGCATCTTCGGCTATGGCCAGCGTCAAATGCTCCACGGCCACGAACGCGTCTTGTAACTGCTTCGCTCGGTCTCGCGCGTTATCCACGGCTATTTCCAAGTGTCTCCCCAAAACTTGTTGCGAAGCGCCTTGCACTTTCGGTTGCCTCTCGATGTATTTGTTCGTCTTATCGATCACAGTTTTCATGTCCACTCCTAGATGTTTCAAGATTTTCCCGGAGAATCCTTCTCGTTGTTCCAACAGAGCCAAAAATAAGTGCTCGGTTTCGACTATTTGTTGCGACGCTTTTTGCGCGTTTTCCGGAGCAGCTACGATGGCTTCCCAGGCTCGTTCGGTAAACTCAGATTGCGAGATTTTCTTTTGCGGTTGTTCTCCTCCTCCATCCGACACGGCGCGCGTGACGACGATTCTTCCGTTTGTATTTTGTCTTGCCGCGTTGATGAGAGGTTTTCTTCTTCTCTTTCCTCTTCCAATATTATAAGTACTCTTATTGTTCACGCCGACGACGTGCCTTTCCCCTTCAGAAGAAGACGATGGAAGATAGAAGTTCGACGACGACGCGTTTGTTTTTATCATCGAGCCTCTTTCTCCTCCTCCTCCTCTTTTGGGCGTCGTCGTCGTTCGAACATTATTATTATTATTACTCCTCCCTGTTGGTCTTCGTTTCGCTGTTGCTCCTAATGCTGCTCCTAATGCTGATATCGGTTGCGCGCGATGATGATGACAACACGAAGAAGACAAAACCATATTCTTCATTTTTTATTCCTAGATTTTTTGTGCGGCGGCGGGAATTTTTTCTCTTTCTTTTCTCTTTCTCCCACCAAACAACGAACATAACCGCATTATATTTACGCGTCGGGTTACAGACACAGACTACTTTAACACGCGTTGATATATATCTTCAACGCACCTAAACACACACGCAGATTACCTACTATTATACCCAGAGAGGATGTCGGCGTTGTCTTTGAGCACTCCGATTGTAACTAACGCCAGAGTTTCCTCCACAAGAAGAACGCGCGTGAGTAGCATAAAAGCCTCCTGCTCCAAATCGTCGTCGATCACATTGCAGGGTGCGCCGTTGAAGGGCTTGAAAATGGCCACGCAAAGAAACCAATACTCGGTGTTGATGCAAACGCCGCCGTCGAGAGGCAAATTGCAAGTGTGAGTGTTTCGAGTCTTTCTTTGCTGTAGTTCGAATACTCGCGCTTCGTTTCATCGAAAGAAGACGACGAGAGTAGCGCACGTCTTTGTCTTCTTCTTCTTGTTTTTGTTCGTTTCTTTTCCCTTTTTGGTCGTAAAAAGCGTGGCGGCGGTCTCTTTTTTTTGCACCAGACAAGAAGAAGAGAATTGAAATATTGAAAGAAGGAAATAAATAAACCTTTTTGCGGACGACGGACGACGTGTATTATTAAATCTGACCTTTGACGTTTCTTTGTTCTTCTTGTTCTGTATTATTACGTGCACACAGTCAAGCCGCTGGTGTCCCGAAAGCCGCTCCGGGAGAGAAGAAGCAAGTCTTTGGCATCAACTTGCCGGACAACGAAGGGTTGTCCTTTTTGATTCTCGCCTCTGGTTCTCTCGGTTCCGCGTTGGGCTTCGCCGCCTTGCAAGAAGGCGTTTTCCGCATCCCGGGCTTTAAGTTTTCCGCGTGGATGACCGTGTTGACCACGTTCACGTACTTTTTATGCGGTGCTTTGGAAATGAAGCTCACTAAAGACTCTAGAAAAGGTTCTTGGAAGAACTACGGCATCTTGTCCGTCTATACCTACGGCGGCATGGCCTTGACCAACTACGCCTTGTCCTACTTGAACTACGCGACGAGAATCGTCTTTAAGTCTGCCAAGATCATCCCAGTCATGGCATTCTCCGTCATGATCGTCGGCAAGAAGTACAACTGGAAGGAATGGTTGTCTGCCGCCATCTTGGTTGCCGGTATCGTTCTCTTCACCTTGGGTGACGTCGCGTCTTCCCCGGCGTTCGCGCCGATTGGCGTTGCGTTGATTGCCGGTGCGTTGTGTGTTGACGCCATCTGCGCCAACTTCGAAGAAAAGAACTTTTTCAGATGTGAAACGCCGTCCACGACGCAAGAGGTCTTGTGCTACGCGTCTTTGATTGGTACCGTCTACGGTTTGATTCCGTTGGTTGCGTCTGGTGGTTTGAACGCCGCGATTGCGCACTCCATGCAATACACGCAAGTCGTCCCGATGATCATGGGCTTCTCCGTCATGGGCTACTCCTCTGTCTCCTTCATTTTGTCCTTGATCAAGTACTTTGGCGCCACGGAAGCTGAAATTGTGAAATCTTTACGTAAGGTTTTGTCCATCGTCATCTCCTTCATGCTCTTCCCGAAAGAGTTGAACTGGAAGTACATCGCCGGTTTTGGCGCCGTCCTCGTCTCCACCGTTTACACTTTCTATTTGAAGGACCAAAAGAACAAGGCCAAAGCGGCTGCCAAAGCCGCCGAAGGGTCTGCTTAATCTAAGAACAACATTTTTTTGAAGAACTACTAATATTGAAATAAAAAACGAATACGATAAAAGATAAAAAGAATTACAGAAGGACTCAATCACTCACGCGCTTACGATAAACCCATACATGAATAAATATAGTTGGTTTAGTAATTTTGTTCGTTTAAAAATTCAAATCAAATGTGTAAATGTATTTTCTCTCGTTTTAAGTTGTTGGTATAACCGTGCTCGGGTATCCAGCGCCCAAAGCGGACGTTGTCTTTTTTTATGTTTTTTCTCTTTCTCTCTCTCTCTCTCTCTCTCTCTCTCTCTCTTTCATTCTCGCTCTCTTTTCTTCCCTTTTCTCTTTTGATTTTATTTGATATCGTTTCACTACGTCGTTTGAAATGATACGTTCGTGATAATCGTTTGATGTCATGAGGATGCGTTTAAAACTTTACGCATCAAAATCAATCGGAGTAGACTTCCACAACGCCGAGAAGATCAAGGCCGATGCAACTTGTAAAATCGCAATCGGGTAGAAGAGCGACCAAGCCCAGGAACCGTTGGTGACTTCCATGAAGTATCCAATGAAAAAGGTGGACAACAAGGAGCCAATAGCAGCGGCAGTGTTAGTAACGCCCAACATAATCGAGGCATACTTCGGGCTCAAATCTTGGTGGCCGCAGAACAAACCGGTTCTGACCCAGGCGCCCATACCAAAGCAGAAGGCGAGAGCAGACATAACCATAACAATAGTCGTGTTCGTTACAGCTGCGGCCGGAGTTTTGGAAACGATGAAACCGACGGTGGACAACGCAACCGCACCACCGCCAAAGCAAAGCGTTTGCGACAACTTACGCACGTCAGTTCTGGAAAAACCATTTTTGTTTTCCAAGGAGTCCGTGATCGGGGCAACCAAAGTCGTGACCGCAACGGTAGAAAGGTACGGCAAGATACTAAGGAAGGACGATTTCGCGAGGGAAACGTTCAGCGCGGAGGAAAGGAAACTCGGTAACCAGGCCAACAAACCGTAGGAGAAGTAGTTCCACGTGAAGTGCGCAACCATCAAAGCCCAAAACTCTTTGGATTTAGCAAACTTACCCCATGGGATGTTCAATCCACCGGCAGCCTTCGCGGTTTCTGCCGCTGTTTCCTTCATATCGACGGATTTGTCGTTGGCGAAGCCAAGCCACCACCAGGCACCCCAGGCGAAGCCGAGAAAGCCGAAGAGGTAGAAAACCGCTTGCCAGCCGCCGAGGAACAAAATGATCGGCGGCGCAATGAGCAAACCAAGTAAAGATCCAACGTCCAAACCACCGAAGGTAGCAGTTACGGCTTTAGAGCGCTGCGACGGCGGGATGGTCTTCGCCAAGATGCCAGTCGCGGCGGACGGCGCGACGCCTTCGCCCAAACCGACGAGAAACCTGGACGCGAGCAAAGGAGCCATCCCTAACGTGGCGCACCACGGGGCAATCAACGTACCAAGAGACCACAAAATGACGCCATAGAACAAGACGGCTTTACCGCCATACTTGGATGAGAGCCATCCACCCGGAATTTGGGTGAACGCGTAGCCCCAAAAGAACGCGGAGGCGACGAGACCTTTTTGGGTAGCCGTCCAGCCGAAAGATTTTGCCATCGGGACGATAGCGACGGACATGTTGACCTTATCCAAGTTGCACAACACGAACGCGACGAACAAAGCGAACACCATGCCCCATCTTTTCTTGTTCGTACCTTCGCTCATGTCGAATCTTTCGGATTCTGGAATACCAGAAGTATCTTCAGCGATCGAGCCACCGCCCGCTTTGGCGATGACATTTTGTCTCTTGTTGTTGATGTTGTTGGACGCTTTCGTCGTCGTCGTCGTCGTCGCCGCCACCGAAGCTTCTTTCTCGCGTTTTAAATGAAAAGACGAATCGATAACGCGACTGCTAAACTCTGATGACGTTGCGTTGTTCTTGCTAAGTTGTTGTCTTTTTCTAAACGTTACTTTATTTTGAATCCGACTGCTGGACGATGATGATGATGATCGAGCAGCCGTCTTGTTGGCGCGAATCATCATCGTTTGGTTTGACGTGGAAGCAAACATTGCGCGAGGAGTACGAGAGAGTTTAAAGTTTACCACGTGAAGTGTGTTTAGTAATCTTCCAGTTTCTCGTCAAGTCGTTTACGTCGTCGTCGTCGTCGTCGCTCGTTAAGTGCGGAATAAAGCGTTTGAATAAAAAACCTCGTTTGTTCGTTTGTTATTCGTTATTCCCTTTTTCCTTTTTTTTGTTCGTTTGAAGAGAGGCGGCGGCGCTGTGTGCCAAACGACGAAAAGCAAAATAGGCAAGAAGAGAGAAAAGGAGGGAGAAGTTTTTTCACTTTTTCCTCTTCACTCTTTTCTTTTTCCTCTCTCTCTTTCTCTCATCTCTTTCTCTCTCCCTTAGGAACAAATGCTACTGCTCTAGTAAAACAGAATAGAAACGAATACTACTTACTACTAATAAGAGCGAAGAAAGAAAGAAAGACAAAAGAACAAAAAGAAAATGGTAAACTTTCGGCAGATGAAACGCCCGACTCCCGCGCAAGGCTTGAAGGCGATGATTCGTTTCGGCATCGTGTGTTTCTTTTTCGCCATGACGGTGAACTTTATTGCGACGCATTATCACTCGAGATATCCATCCACATCATCATCCACATCATCATCTGCTTCATTGGCGCGGAGCCATGATGAGTTCTCTTCCTCCTCGTACTTTCCGTCCTGGATGTCGTCTTCTTCGCACGGTGATGAGAATGACGAAGAAGAGCACCACGACGACGACGACGACAACGACGCCCATCATCTTCATCATCCTCATCGCCATCGTCGCGACGACAGCGTTGATAACTTTGCCGTCTCTTACGATAATAACAACAACAACAACAACAACAACATCGGATGCTCGTCCTCTGCGACGAATAAACGAGTGAAAAGCGAACCGTTAAAAACAGAATATACCGATATGGATGTTGTCATCGTCATGGTGGCTCCCGTATGTACGACGCAACAAGTCGTCGAACGCTTGAACTTTCACTATCACTTTCGGAAGATTTATTTCGTCGTAAAGCAGGTGGAAATATGCCCGTATTTACGTTCATTGGCGAAGAATATCATATGTTTGGACGAAAACGAAGTCATACCTGGTGTCACGTATTCCTCGTTATCCGAACGAGGCGAGAAGTTGAAACAGATTGGCCAAAAGGAAGGGTCTAATCGAGTCGGATGGTATTTGCAACAATATCTCAAGTTGGGAGTGGCGTTACACGTGAAAGATTTATCGGAGTATTATTTAGTTTGGGACGCGGATAACATTGCCACGCGCCCGTTAGAGTTAGTGAAAGAGACGACGAAGAGCGAAAACTACGCGGTTCGGTTTTGCGCGAACCCGGTGACGCATAAGAGCACCGGGTATGCAAAGTTTTATAAGCGCATCGTAGGCGATAAGTTGATGAAACCAGGCGGGTACCCTAAAGACCCGAAAGGCGATTCGTTTAACTACGTCTGTGGGTTTATGGTAATGAAAAAAGAATACGTTCGGGAGATGACGAATTATATTACGCATTATTTAAAAACTGGAGCGGATAGTCACTTGTTGCAACACTTGAGAGAGGAGGAGAAACGGTTCCCGTGGGACATTCACGCCGTAGCCAACGAGGTTGCCACTGTCGAAGGTGGACACTATTACTTCTCCGAGTACGACACGTATGGATCCTGGGTACAGAAAATGCATTCAGATGAACATCAAGTGGATTACTCGAGCGAATATGCCAGAAATCCAACCGTCGCAGTTGCGCCGAGTAGTTTAACCGAAGCCGAGTTTAAAAAGTTAGCGCGCAATCCGAAAAACCCTCTTCCGTACAAGTTTCCTTGTTGCATGAAACACGAGAAGATTTGCGAACGCGCGAGAAAAGCGGCACGATCGAGCGACGGTTTAGTCCACGTTTTAGTATGGGAAGAGCACAAGATGCGATATCGAGGCACGTCCAGTCAGTGCACGGATGCGTTGCCGAGAGAGCTGAAAGAAGCAATGGAGGCGAGCGGCGGCGATGGCGTTAAGCCCGATCGTTAGTATCGAAACGATAATAGCAATAGCAGCGGGCGTTTTTTGTGTTCTTGATGAGAAGCGTCGTCGCGTGCGATAATAGATACGATGTGATGTAGTTAGTTTAAAAGTATCAAACAAAGGTTGACGTTTTTTCTTCCTCCCTTTTTCCTTTGTGAAGCGTGCTTCCTTCTCTTCACTTTTTCATTTTGAAGTCCACCTGCGCAGACTCGATTTGTGGCTCGGATTTCTTTGTGAGAAAAAGAAAAAAAAAGATCTTTCTCTCTCACATCAGATTACTTACATTTCTATTATTTATCACACATATACTAAATACATACTAAAAAATGGCAACTTCTTCGAGTGCGTTTATCGCGCAACCGAACTTCTTAGCAGCATCCAAGAGAAACGTGTTTAGTACGAAGGTGCGTCTTTTGTTTTTTTACAAACGCGAGAGATGAAGAGATGACGACGAGAGAGAGAGCCACAAGGAGTGGTGATGACGTGCAAAAATAAAAACAAAAATTCATTTTCCCCGCCGCGTGGACATCCATCGATCGACAACAACAACAACAACTCACACGCAAAACCCTTTCTCTCTCTTTTTCACTACAAACAGGCCGCGTCTTCTAAATCTCGCGCTCGAACCGCCGGCGGTCGAGGATCGGTCGTCCAAACCAAAGCGTTTTTCAACTTTGGTGGTAAGAAGAAAGAAGCAGCCGGGCAACCGATGGTGTGCATCGACTGCGGATATATTTACAGAGGTGATTTCAGCGCGTTGCCGAACTCGTACAGATGCCCGACTTGTGGGGTCGGGAAGAACAGATTCAAAGCCGCGATGACGCCGGCGGTTGGTGTCGCGCCACCGAAAAGACAGGCACCGACCTTTAACACCGCGGGCGTCTTAGCCGAAAAGAAGAGAAACAAGGAGGCGTTCCGAGCGAGAAGAGCGGCGGCGGGTAAGGCGAAGAGTCCGAGAGAGTTGGCGAGAGAGAAGATGCTCGAGGAGCAAGCGAAGAAGGACTCCAAGAAAGGAGGTGGTTTCTTCGGTCGCTAATTACTCGTTGTTTTTGTAGTAGGAGAAGAAGAGGAAGATACCGATGACGATGCGACAATTACTTCAGAGAGAGAGAGAGTGAACGAGAGACAGAAGAGAGTTTTTAATAATATAATAATCCAAATCTTTTTTATAACACCAGACAGACCACTCACTACCTAGGCACCAGTATGCGCAGTATTAATCCAAAACCTTGGCAACGACGCCGGCGCCGACGGTTCTCCCGCCTTCTCGTAACGCAAATCGTAAACCTTGTTCCATGGCAACCGGAGTGATCAACTCAAACGTGCACGTCACGTTGTCACCTGGCATGACCATCTCGACACCTTCTGGTAACGTGATATTCCCGGTAATATCCGCAGTCCTCATGAAGAACTGAGGTCGGTAGTTGGAAAAGAACGGCGTGTGCCTGCCGCCTTCATCTTTCGTCAAGACGTAAATTTCCGCTTCAAATTTCGCGTGCGGAGTAATAGAGCCCGGTTTGCAAAGCAACTGACCTCTCAAAACTTCCTCTCTCTTCACACCTCTCAAGAGTAAACCAGCGTTATCACCCGCTTGCCCTTCGTTCAATTGTTTCTTGAACATTTCTACGCCAGTTACGGTCGTCTTCTTCGTCGGCACGATACCGACGAGATCGACGTCTTCGCCAACTTTAATCGTCCCTTGTTCTATTCTTCCAGTCGCCACCGTGCCTCTCCCTTGGATAGAGAACACGTCTTCTACGGGCATGGAAAATGGCTTATCCAACGCTCTTTCTGGCGTCGGCACGTACTCGTCGATCTTGTCCATCAATTCTAAAATTTTTTCCTTGCCAATGGCGTCGTTCGTCCCTTTCAACGCGTGCAACGCCGATCCTTTAACGAATGGAATATCATCTCCAGGAAACTTGTAAAACGATAACAACTCTCTCAATTCCATCTCTACCAACTCCACCAACTCTTCGTCGTCCACCATATCGATCTTGTTCAAAAACACGACCAAACTCGGCACTCCGATTTGTCTCGCCAACAAAATATGTTCTCTCGTTTGTGGCATTGGTCCATCCGCCGCAGAGACGACTAAAATAGCCCCGTCCATTTGCGCGGCACCAGTGATCATATTCTTCACGTAATCCGCGTGACCTGGGCAATCCACGTGCGCGTAGTGTCTGTTCTTCGTTTCGTATTCGACGTGAGCGGTGGAGATGGTGATACCTCTCGCTTTCTCCTCCGGCGCTTTATCGATCTGATCGAACGCGACTTCTTGCGCACCGCCAACTTCTGCCATAACTTTCGTAATCGCCGCCGTTAACGTGGTTTTCCCGTGATCGACGTGACCAATCGTCCCTACGTTCAAGTGCGGTTTCGTCCGAGCGTTGATGTCGTACGCTACACCTCTCTTTTGTTGTTGTTGTTGTTGTAGTTGTTGTTGTTGCGTGTTGTAGTTGTTGATGTTATTGTTGTTGTTGTTGTTAAACAACAATTTAGAGGAAGCAGAGGAGGAGAAAGAGAAAGAGGTCGTCGCTTGGATACCACCACCACTGCTATAATACCATCGATGCGCTAACGCGTTCGCCCCGCGTCGCATCATCGTGTTGGCGCGCGTTGTCGTCGCCATTATTGTTGTTCTTGTCTGTTGATACAAAACAAAGAGGGCAGATGTGAAGATTTTTATTCGGACGACGCGCGAGCCGTCACAAACACACGAAACATCAATAATCAGTCTTCATCAAGTCGCTCTTCAAATCTTCAAATCTGTGTCAATCGATGATCGAAGAGAAGCTTCTACGAGAGAGTGAAAAATTTTCAAAAACTCGTCTCTCTTCTCTCTCTTCTGTTGTCTCTCCTTTTTTCAAAAACTTCATCTTCAAAAACTTCCAAACGCGCTTGTGCTTCTTATTATCACATCATCATCATCATCAGGAGCGAGAGAGAGAGAGAGTCAGAGTCAGAGAGAGAGAGAGTCAGAGAGAGTCAGAGAGAGTCAGAGAGAAAGACAGAAAGAAAGAGAGAAAATGCCGCCGAAGAAATTGGTAGAAAAATCATCTGCTGGAGGAAAAAAACGAGAGAGAAACGTGAACGAAGTGGCGAAGAACGCGCCGGCGAAATTGATGACGACGACGACTTCGGCGTCGAAAAAGGCGAAGATTACGGTAAAGAGTGCGAAGAAAAAGAAGGCGAGTAAAGAAGAAGAAGAAGAAGAAGAAGAAGAAGAAGAGGAGGAAGAGGAGGAAAATGTCGTGATTGATGAAGACAACGAGAATAACAGAGAAGAAGTGCGACGACCGCACTCGTACGTCGGGGTGTCCGATCCACCGGTGTCAAAGATTCTCAAAGAGATTAAAGAAGCCATCAAGGTTTCCAACGAAAAGAATGTGCAAGCGCACATAGGTTTATCGAGTCAGGAGGTGCAACACTTGACGATGGAAGCCGCGCGGTTCTTTCTCTTCCAAATGGAAAAGAACGGCAACGCGCCGATTCCTCGAGCGTTGTACACGGAAGCGATGGCAAAGATCATGAAAGGAAAGAAAGTGAGAAACGTGGCGAGTTACATTTTGCCTCGTGCGCAGTTGCGGTTGTTGGACTATCTCGGTTTGGAATTGAAAGAAGTCCAAAGAGTGACCTCGCAAGTGGAACAGAGCAAGAGCAAAAGTGCAGAGACTACGTCGACGACGTCGTTCATTCTTCGTTCGGCGCAGCCAATCGACGCGCGCGTCAAGTTTGTGGACAAGCACATTCCCAAAACGAAAAAAATGTGGAGAGGACTCGTTATCGCGATATCGTCAATCATTCAAGTTAACGGAGGCACGATGGAAGAATCAGCGCTGTTTCGAGCGCTCGGACGATTCGGTATGCGAGCCTCCTATAACGGCAAAGGACCTGGATTAGGAAAATGGTCCAACGATTTTGAGTGCAAGCATTGCGAAATCATACCAAAGCTCGTTTCTCGACGCGTTCTTTTACGAGATAAAATCACCGCGGCTTCTGGAAACGACTTCACTTACCAATACGAACTCGGCGAAGGCGCGTTGGAGCACTTTTCGCAAGAGCACTCCAAACAGTTCGTCAAGGAGATGATGCACTCGTACAAAGAAGAATTGCAGCCGAACATTGGTCCTTGACCCGAGAAAGTGGTGTGGTCATCGTTGTAAAATTTATATCGCAGAAATGAAGAGAGATACTCCCGCATACATCATCCTGTTTTGATGATTCTCGCTTTCTTCGTTTATTGTCGTCACTTTTTAAATAATTGGTTATATCTTTCTAGTATTTATTCTCGAATACGCCCTCGAATACATCAACGACGCAGACATACACACACGCGCACACACGCACACACACGCATCATGAATAGCTTCTTCGGCAGTTTGTTCTCTCCTGCTCCTCAGCAACCGGGAGAGAAGATTGACTTCGTGTACATTTCCGAGTGGTTCCTATTCCTTTCCTTCTTCTTCGTGTTTGCGAGTGGATTTATGCACAAGTTTGTGGACGCGAAGGCAATTGCAAAAGCAAACGGTGGGTCGTTTTTAGGCGCGTTCCAGATGACCTGTTTTATTCCTTTGGCGTACGTGTCGTATTATGGAATCAACACGTGGTATTTCAGCGAACACTTTCAATCTTCGCGAACGGCGGAGGAACGTTTGTTTGGTCCAGTTTCTGAAAACGTGAGGAAAATAGGAGAGGTGCAAATAGCGTTTCAGGCGTGGGATTTTGTCATATCTTTGTTTAACTCGGAGTTGAATTCAGTGGAAATGTTGTTGCACCACGCGATGACGGGATTGTTGTGCTACTGGATGTTAACTATACCGTACATGGCGTGGTACGGGGTTTATTTCATGGGCGTTTGCGAGACGTCCTCGTTGCCGTTATCGGTCGTAGATTTCATGCGATTCTTTCCAGATTATAAGGAGAAGTATCCACTCATGAACATGATAAATTCCTTGTTATTTGGCGCGTTTTTTGTATGGTTCCGAATTATCAAATGGATTCAGTTTAGCGCCGGTGCGTGGAGAGATTCGTTGCACGTGTTGAAGATGAAAAAATTGCCCGTGCCGAGAAGCGTCGTCTTAGGTGTGTTGGTTCTGAACGTGTTCTTCACGGCTTTGCAAGTCGTCTGGTGTGGCTTACTTCTCAAAGAAGCGAAGAAGATGTTTTTAGGAGGAGGAGAGGACGACAAGAAGAAGGACGAAAAGAAGAAGAAGAAGTGAAGATTAGTGTATATGTACATTGTGTAGTTACTTTTTAAGCTGTGCGTAGAAATACATCGCTGCTAGCAACAGAAACAATCGCGCGGTTCCGTGTGTTCCTGTATAAATTTCGCTCCAAGAGGTGCGCCATTTCTATCGACCAGATTCGATATCGTCGCTCTCAATACCATTATCGATTCCACTCGTCTCGTTTTCACTTCAACTAATACTAAACCAGTGCTCACTTGCACTTCTGCCTCGTACACCTCTTCCAGCTTCTCGATTTCGGACTTTAACCAATCCGCGCTGATATTTTTCATCATTGTCACTGGTTTGCTGTTTCCAGAAGAGGGATTGTTTTCGTCGTCGTCGTCGTCGTCGTTGTTGTCGTTGATTGGGGTCGATTCTTTATATCTCACGCGGTCCACTTTAAACTCCAACACTAGCTGTTTGTAAAGAATATCTCCTTTTCGCCAAACGTCCCGGCCACACATTCCCCCGAGCAAGAACATCTTCACAAAGACATCAAAACAAATGTTACCGCAATAGTATCCCTGCCCTTTGGCGTATTTTGTTGTCACGTTAGCAAACATTATCGCATACTCT
>Ga0181556_1000583_pt1 | contig 39087 bp, 23 predicted proteins | sample 011ome_14_FD_148651 | JGI IMG/M metagenome (GOLD analysis project Ga0181556, IMG submission 148651) | Coastal salt marsh microbial communities from the Groves Creek Marsh, Skidaway Island, Georgia - 011505AT metaG (spades assembly) | ecosystem: Environmental > Aquatic > Marine > Intertidal zone...
TAGTAATAATGTTCACCTCGTCGTCGTCTGCATCGTCGTCTTCTATCGGTTTTTCCTCTTTTCTTCTTCAAAATCATCTCTTTGGAGGAGGAGGAAAGAATGATGATGTTGGAGGAAGATGCTTTTTGAAAAAAACGCGTGGCTCTCGTTCCACGTCGTCTTTTTATGCGAGAAGACAGTTAAGAAGAAACAACAACAAATCCATCGCGATAACAGAGTGCGTGACGGCAAAAACAGCCTTAAAAGAGTGGTCGAAAACGGAGAAAGCGATCGAACGAGGCGAACAAGTCTTGTTATTCAGAAAAGGAGGGATCAACGACAACAACAACGGTGGGTTTCAGATTTTGGAGAATCAGTTTGTCATATTCCCGACGTCGTTTCATTCTGCCAATAATGGGGGCGAAAGCGACGCAATGCCCGATATGAAGAAAGGCGACTCGGTGCCATTTTCGATCGTCTGTCGAATAACTCGAGCGTGGCAAACCTCCGATAAGAGCGTGATTAAAGCTTTGGAGAAATTTCACGCGTTGCGAGAGGATGAAATCGTATCTCGGGTGAATTATAAACCGAACGAACCGTATTCGATTTTAGAGGTGCGAGCGTACGTGTTGCCGAAGGACGAGTACGCGTTACCGGCGGACGTGGAGAAGTACGGCGGTTGTAAATCCTGGATTGAAAAACTCCCGTTTGGAATTCCAGACACGACCACGCTCCCTCCTGTGCTCGATCAGAGAGACTGGTTGATTTCTCAATCCGACTTAAAACGGAAGCTTGAGTTTCTCGTGGCCACCGGCGTCGAGATCAAGGAGTTGCCCATATAAACTATAAAATATATTAGTAGCATTCTTTTCTGTTGTAATATAAAGTATAAAATCTACGATGTTATGGAATAATACGTGTATATAGTTACATTTGGTGTTTTGTCTCTCTCTTTATTGTTCTCTCTCTCTCTCTCTCTCTCTTCTCTTTTTTTATCTAAACTCGTCCTCCAACGCTCTGAACGCGTCGATCAAATCGGTTTCTAATTGCGTCAATCTTTGTTGCACCACGTCTTCTCCATCCCCCGGGTCTTCAAACTTTTGACTGGCAATTCTATACATCAAATCTCCCATTCGCGCTTGGATGACGTTAAACGTAATCTTAGCTCCGTCGGTCATTTGTGTTCTCTCAACCGCGGCGTTGGATAAATCGTAAAACAAGACGATGTTTTTCAACATCGCGATGGACTTGTAAAACGGGCAGTACTTATCGTACGGCGTGAACGAGTTTTGTTGAAGAAAATCCTCCTTCAAAAACTTGGCAGTTTCCAACGTAATTTTATCGCTCTCTGCTAACGAATCCTTACCGACTAATTGAACGATTTCGTTCAATTCGTCTTCTTTTTGTAAAACGTCCCGAGCTTTCGCGCGCGTCTTCAAAAACGTCGGATCCGTCTTCTCATAAAACGGTTCTAACGCGTTGTTGTATTTCGAGTACGAAATCAACCAGTTGACGGAAGGAAAGTGTTTTCTCTGCGCCAACTTTTTATCCAAACCCCAAAAGACTTGGACGATACCTAAGGTTGCGGAGGTGACTGGATCGGAGAAATCCCCGCCCGGAGGAGAAACCGCGCCGACGATGGTCACGGAACCTTCTCTCGACGGCGAACCTAAACACTTCACTCTTCCTGCTCTCTCGTAGAACGATGCCAATCTGGCGCCTAAATACGCCGGATAACCAGAATCCGCCGGCATTTCCGCTAATCTCCCTGAAATCTCTCTCAACGCCTCGGCCCATCGAGACGTGGAATCTGCCATCATAGAGATGTTATACCCTTGGTCTCTAAAATACTCTGCTAAGGTGATCCCGGTATAAATCGAAGCCTCTCTCGCCGCGACTGGCATGTTCGACGTGTTCGCCACCAGCGTCGTTCGCTTCATGATGCTTTCTTCCGAACCGTCCGGCAACGTCATCGTCAACTCCGGGAACTCGTACAACACTTCCGCCATCTCGTTCCCTCGTTCACCACAACCGACGTAAATAATGCCGTCAGAGTTACTATACTTCGACAGCGCTTGCGAAATGACCGTCTTTCCGCACCCAAACGCGCCTGGAATCGCGCACGTTCCGCCTTGCACCGAAGGGAACATAATATCCAACACTCTCTGACCGGTTAACAACGGATGATTCGCGGCTAATTTCTCCGCCGTCGGTCTTGGCGCTCTCACTGGCCACTGCTGCAACATCGTAAACTCCTTCTTCTCGCCATTAAACTCGACCTCGATAACTTTCTCTTTCAAATCGTACTCGCCTTCCTCCGCCAAGTACGTGATTTTCCCTTTCGCGTTCGGCGGTAACATGATTTTGTGACTAATCAACACGTTTTCCGGAACGACTGCAAAAATATCCCCGGCAGAAATGTGGTCGCCAACCTTATACCTCTTATTCTCTCCGCCTTTGGGATGTTGGAACTCCCACGTCTTCGCGATGTCCAACGCCGGCACGTTCACCCCTCTCGGAATGAAGCAGTCGCCGCTCAATTGCGCAATCGTTTCCAACGGCCGTTGAATCCCATCAAAGATGTTCCCCATCACGCCTGGGCCTAAGGACACCGACAACGGTTGTCTCGTCCGTTGCACCGGATCCCCGACGGTCAAACCTGCCGTTTCTTCGTAACACTGAATCGTCGCCGTGTCGCCTTCGAGCCGAATGATCTCCCCGATGAGTTGATCTCCTCCGACCCTGACGAGCTCGTACATGGCTGCGCCGTACATGTTCTCCGCGATCACGACTGGGCCGGAGACTTTTTTCACCGCGCCGTACTCGGACTCCGGTTGTTCGTCCTCGAATGCCGCCATCTTTGTTGTTGTTGTTGTTGTTGTTGTTGTCTTTGTCGTTTGTTCTCGTGCGTTCTAATAAAATGGATAAAACACGAACAAAGTGAGGGAAACAAAGTCTGACGTTTTTCGCTTGAAAAAATTTTATCAATCGAAGAAAGTTTAGTTTGATGAAGATGAAACTTGTGTTCTCGTCGCGCGTAAAATTTGTCTGTGAGGTTGAGGAGTGATGAGAGCCTTTTTCAAGGCTCGCTTTAAATGAATGAAATACAAACTTTCGAGTCGTCTAAAATCTCGCATACTACTTACTACTAATATTTCTCCCTTCGTTGCCGTGGTAATCTTTCGTTACCAAGCGCTCGGAGAATCCTCTTGCGTGTCTTCGAGTTGTTTTAAAATGCGTAACCTCAACGGGTCGTCGTCTTTGGCGTGTCTTCTTCTTTTGCGCCACGGCGCGGCGTTTTCAAACTCGTCTTCGTCCTCTTCTTGAGAAGAGGCGAGAGGTAGGACGATGTCGTCGACATCGGTATCGTCGTCGAGTTGAACGTTAAAGTCATCTTTTTCGCAGTTGGAGACGAGGGTGTCGATGTCTCGAATAGCCGAGAGGTGGTTTTTGCGGAAAGATTTTGATACCGGGTCGTCCTCTTCCGAATCCTCGGATATCGGGAAGGAGCTCGCGCTGTTCGAAGGCGTGTCCTTCGCGCGGCTTTTTTTCGTATTGATTTTAACGTCGTTGTTGTCGTCGTCGTCTTTGATAGAAGTTAATCGTCTTCCACTCGTGCCGTCGCCTTTGACGATGCGGTTCGCTAATACCTCCAACAGCGTCCGTTGGTTCTTATCCTTCTTCGCTTTGTTTTCCCACGCCCATCGTTTGTGTTGCTCTTTCGTATTTTGCGCGTGGCATCGGCGACACAAAGTGCGCATGTTGTCCACCGTGCACTCGCCGCCCCCGTCCTTCACAGCAAGAATATGGTCTGCCTCCCACGCGGACCCTTCGTACGCGTCTCTCGCTAACTTGTCTTTTTGCGCGCGCGTAAATTGTGGCGCTAAACTTTCAATAATTGGCAAGCGCTGGTGCGGCTTCAAACATTTAATGCGAGAGACCAACGCGTGGCAATCGAGTTTGCATTTTTCACACACGCCTCGGTCGCGTTCAAAAACAGCCATGCGTAACGTCTTCCCCGATCTCGACTGCACGTGGTACTCGAAACAATCCTTCGAACAAAAGAGATCGTGTAAAGAAAGCGGATGTTGCTCTTGCTGTTGAGAATTGGAACCATCGGCGAGAACCATCTTCTTCTTCTTCAACTTTACGTCGTCGTTGAACGCGTACGGTTTGCAGCAGCAATCGCACAGCACTTGAAACTGCATCGTTGATTCCTCATCACCAGAATGAAGTATTATAAACTGTTCGCGCGCTTCGAATCCGAAATTGCTTTTGCGCACTAGAACTGTTCGCGAAACGGCGTCTTTTGGAAGGGTGCCCAGTTTTATCCCAGTGCCGTGTCTCGTCGTGCTCTTTTGTTTCTTCGTTTTAATAAGCGTACTCTCTTCCTCTTTCTTTATCGTCAAATCTCGAAGCAACTGCGCGACGCCGCCGCATTGAACTGGCGTTCGCGATTGAATGACGATATTTTTATCTCGCGACAACAAGCAGTTCCATTCTTCGATAAAAAATTTACAACAGTTGAGCGCGTCGCAGTCGTCGATTAAAGCATCCGGTAAAACAAAGTTGCGCAAAAGCTCTCGCGTTTTTTCGCGCAAAGCAGGAGACATGGTTTTACACGTAACGTCTCTGACTTCGTCTTCTTCTTGGCCGCGTCTATATCTTTCAAGAAACTTTGTCAGCTTATCCCAAGCAACGAACACGTCCACTTGCTTCACCGAGCAGTTCAATCGGGTTTCGTTCGGCAGCAAGCGCATGTCGTGTAAATGTACGCGATCGGTGTGCTCGGAAACGACGAACCAAATAGGCACGCGTTCCGGTTCGGTAAAGAAGGATTTCTTCCGAATCTTCGTTTCCAAGGACCTTTTGCGTTTGACTAAGGATTTGATGCCCGATTCGTTTGGCGTTGGATGTGTTTGAGTTTGGGTCAAGCCGCACACTTGCGTGGCCTCTGTTTCCAGGTGTTCATGTTGTTGCTGCTGTTCCGTCTCGGAGAACAAAACCTGCGGCGCCTCGAGCATGACTTGCGAGCCGTGTTCGTCGCAGTCTAAATTTTCGCGACCGTCACGGTCGTCGGACCCATCCGTCATCATTGTGTTTTGTTCAATCTTCCTACCTAATCTTTGCCAACGATCGGTATCGAAAGCGCATCCTTCCGCCTTCGCGATGCAATAGTAAATGTTAACGCACGTCTTTGAGTTTTTCCCGTTCCGTTCTCTTCGCCAGGCTCGGTCTTCGGCTTGGAGTAAATCGGCAGGCTTTTGCGGTAACTCGACGAAACATACAGTCGATGCCGACGACAAATCAATCCCGACAGCTAAAGTGATGCCAAAAACAGCCACGCGAACTTTCGCCGGCGAAGGCGTCTTCCCGTCCTCTTCGAAGCCTTGCGATTTGCCCCCGTAAAATTTATCCACGCGCTCGCGGCGCTCAACTGCATCTGTTCGTCCATCCACGCAGACAATCTCCTCCGGCGATAGAACTTTTTGCAATCCGGCGTAAATTTCATCCAATACGGAATGGTGATGACCAAATACGACGACTTGTTGCGATTTATCGATTAAAATAGACTCTTCGAGAAATTTCACCGCTTTCTTCACTTTCAGTTTCCCGATCGCTTGCGCTTCGCCATCGGTATCGGTAACGATGTTCAAATCGTCTTTCTCTTCGTCTATTTCCTCGAACGTATTTCGTTGCGAAACGACAATCGGTTCCTCGTCTTCGTCGTCTTCGTCGGACACCACGTATCTGTGCTCTCGTTCGTCATCACCGCCTTCGCCGACACCAAGTTGCTTCCGCAACAGCGCGAACTTCTTCGCGCGTTCCTTCATCCAGTGCGTAAACTCGCTCGAGATGTCCAAGTAAATCACCTGTCTTCGCTTCGGGGGTAACTGATCCATCACCTCGCACTTCAATCGACGGATCATCACCGCGTACTTTAACAGCGTGTGCAACTCGTTCAATCGGCGACCGCCTAAAGATTTCCAAAACTTATTCCCCGACCTCGAGGCTTGCGCTAAAACTAATCGACAATAATTCACCCCAAACTCTTGCTTCGTGCCAAACATGTTTGGTCGTAAGCTATCAAGCTGGTTGAAAATATCGAAGGGTTTCACCAACGACGGTGTCCCGGTGCATAAAATCGCCCGCCTCGATCGTGTCTTTAACAACTGCGTCGCGATTGCCGTGTACGCAGCCTCGCTTCCGTACACCGACGTGCTCAACACGTGCGATTCGTCGCATATAATCGTACCCCAGTTGATGTTTAAAAACGAAGTTCGTAAATTACTCAACATGTGATACGAGCTCACCGCTATTTTTCTCTTTCCTTTATACTCTCTCCCTTCTCTCTCGTTCTTCTTATACGCCTCCCCTAAAGCTTCTAAATCCCACTTCGCCGTGGAACCTTCCACGACGACCACGTCTTCCGGTCCAATATCCGGTATCCATCTCTCCAATTCGTTCGCCCACACCGTCCTCATGCTCGCCGGAGCGACAATCAACACTGGGCCTTCCTTTACCTCGTAACAACACATCAGCGCAATCGCTTGCAACGTCTTTCCGACGCCCATCTGGTCCGCAATCATCACTCTCCCGCCTCGAGACAAACCGTACTTCACGCCTTCGATTTGAAACTTGTACATTTTCTCCAACGTTTCTTTCGGTATCCGACTCAAACCTACCTCAAAATTCCTCGCCAACTCGTCCTCGTACCCCGGGTGATGATGCTCCTTCCCCTCTCCCGTGGTGGTTCTTCCGAACACCTTCAAGGTCGTCGCCGGAATCTCCCCTCGATTACAGCTCTTCTCCCGAGGAGGTAACACGTTCTTCTCGTACAACACCGACTGGACTTTCCCAGCCACTTCTCTCGGAAACATCCAAAACGCGCAGTTTCGGTCGTTATTCGTGGATGTTTTCGGCACAAACTGAAACGGAAGAAATGGTTTCGCGCTTTGCAACGCTTTCACGATGGAAGGGACTCTCGGTTCCGACGTGCACGTCAAAATAACATCCTCGTCGGAGATGAATTCCAGTTGCACGATTGGGTCGGAAAAAAGTTTCTTCATTAAGTGTTGTTGCTGCTGCTGTTCGTGTTGGAAAGAACTCTGCGGCTGACGCGAAAACGAAGGAACAGCCGAAGGAGGAACCAACGAAGCCGGTAAAACTAATTGTTGTTGTCCTTGTTGTTGTTGTTGTTCGTTTTGCATCGCACTGAGAGTCATCTCATCTCTCATCTTCGAAGATTGTTTTTCAAATTTTCATCTTCGCGTCTGCGTCTACGCTTTTTGTGAGGGAGAAGAAAAAAAGAGACGAAAAAGGACTTACAGGGTGCTCAAATTGAATAAAATCACTTTTAACAATACTTACTACATCTATAATCTATCTCTCTGAGTCTATCTATCTTTTGTTAATGAAAAGAGTCTGTTTAAACTTCCGAAACGCGCTCACGTCTTGTTCACACACGACGTCGAACGTACTCAACCGGTGTTTCAACCACTCCAACGAAGCTTCGTTGCCGAAACAGATTTGGAAATTCTCGAGCGTTTCCTCTTCTGGTTCTTCTTCTTCGTCTTCTGCGTCGCCACGATGATTGGTTTGCGAAAAAGAAGCGGATAAAGGAACTTCTGTGGAAATTTCGCTGAAGGAGACTAAACTGAACGCGCCGCCGTGGTCGGTGGTCGGTAATCGTTCGCGACACAACGCGCACGTTCCAGATCGTCGTAACCACCGCGCGTAACATTCCTGACAAAACCCGTGGCCGCACCTCGCGATGACTTCTAAACTCGCGTCGAGGCATATCGAGCACTCTTCGCCGGTGACACCTCGGTCCGTGCGAGTGGTGGTTACATCTTCTACTTCTAATAGTCTTCTCGTTTCTTCGTTTTCTCTGTTCTCGTACTTTTCGGAGATTTGTCGCAACGCCGGAACGACCACGCGATAAAACGTCTCAATCGAACATCGGCGGACGACGTGCACGTGTTCAAACTCTTCGTTTCCATCCACGTCGTCGTCGTCTACATCGCTCTCCCCCTCTCTCGTGGCGGCCACTGATCGAACAAATCCGCCTTCCTCTCGCTTCTCCCACTCTCTCTTTTCCTCCTCTTTTTCCTCTTTGTCCTTCCTTCTCTTGACCACCTCGAAATCAAATTCCACGTTCCCGAACGCGTACGCGAAAGAGCTGTTATATTTCAGCAGTTTCACGAACACGTTCCCGTTCCCTCGAAACACCGGCGTCACTCGCAACCTAAACTTTTTATCGTCCAGTAAGTTTCTCAACCCGTCGCTTTCTAAACATTTGTTCGCCGTTGAGACGTCCCCTAACACTTCCTCGAAGGATAAATCAAATCCTTTCAAACCTTTCATCTTATCCCCGCATCGTTTCAAATACATCCGGATGTGTTCCACCTCTCGGTTGATTCGTTCTTCGTGCGTGGAATACAGCCACTGGGTCGTTCGAATCGCGCCGACGATGCCAAAGATGACCAGGTTTTCAATCAATGGTTCCATTTGATGATAGTTGTTTTTGACGTTTTTTCCCCGTCAGAGGTGCCTTCTTCACTTCTTCACTTTTCTCGCGCGAAAAGAGGGAAGGAACGAGTCAGAGAGAGAAAAACGCATCATCGTATTCGAACCACCATATAACGAGCACAAAGTGCAGCATCACCTTTCGTAATAAAAGTTCTTCCTTTTCGTTGTTGCGCGCATATAGTGTACGAGCATAAAGATGATGATGATGAAAGTGAGTGCGCAACCCCTAACATCAACACCCCCAAAAGCGATGCGTGTAAGCGCGAGTCACAACGAGTACAACAACAACAACAAAAACAAAAACAACAACAAAGGAGGGAAGAAAAGAAAGACGAGGAGGGCTTTTAGGAGGAGCAAAAATGTCCGAAACGTCGTCGTCAGAGCAAAGCAAAACGATAAGGATGACGAGGACGAAAACGACAGAAGAATGGCAAAATTGGCAAAACTCGAGAAGGTGTTTCTGATAGTGTTCAACTCCGGACAGGCGAACGAGGCGTTGTACACGACATCTTCGAGAGAGTTCGACGTTCCTCGAAACGATTTTCTATGCTTCGCATCCATGCGAGACGCTTTGAGAGCGTCCGTGTTAATAAGCGAGCAGACGGATTTGATGCCGGTCGTCGAAGGCGTGAGCGCGGACGTGGTTTTGTTCTTGTGCTCGAGGAGCGGGTTCGGCGCGGAGGTGATCGGAGAAGGGGAAAGATGGACGCCTCCCGGGGTGGTGATTGAAGATGATGATGCGTTAGTTGAGGATATGAGTAGTGATAGTAGGAGTGACGGTAGTAGTAGTAGCGGAGAAGAAGAGTTAGCGATATCCTCGGCGGATTTAGAAAAGTATTTAGCGGACGGTGGATCTTTTCGGGAGGAGATTCGTGAACAGTTCTATGATGACGACGACGACGACGACTCGGTAGAAGGAGAACAAAAAGAAACGAAGGAAGTGACTGCTGCAGATCTCGAAGACGCCCGACGCATCGCCGCGTACGCGGTTCAATCCGCCGCGGCCAAACCAATCAAAGCGTTATCCGACGCGTTTGAGCGCACGGCTCGACTCTCGACGTTGAAATCTATTTTACGACGCAACGCGAACAAAGTTTCCGCGACGACGAACGGCGCGCTGATGAACGCGTTACAAAACGTCGCTCGAAAGAGGATGATGACGAAACCAAAGAATGAGGATTTTTAGTTGTGTTTAGTTGTGTTGTATACTATCGCGCTCGATGTATATATTGCGCTCGTAGTAACTGAAATGCCCAAAAACTCTTCACTTCTTCACTCCTCGATATCTGATGTCTTCAAAACTCGATGTCGGATTACTATTCCTTTTCCTCATCGCCATCATCTCTTCCCACGCGTTGTCGTCTCTCGCGATCCGCGTGATATCAAAAGATTACCGTCAACTGGCACCGACCGCTATCCACCTCACAAACGAAACCTTCGAGGAAGAATTTTCGAATCTCTCGCCGCAGAGTTTCTGCGTTCTAGAATTTTACGCGCACTGGTGTCCAGCCTGTCGAGCGTTTGCGCCGCAGTACGAACTCGTGGCGAAATATTTCAACGTCGCACCTCGACCGGAACCGAAAGTTACCGCGTTTGCGGTGGATTGCGCGGAAGAGCAACAGTTATGCGCGAGATGGAAGATTAATGGGTACCCGGCGGTGTTTTTCGGAACGGCGATTGAATTCGCCGGGGAACGCGCGAACGACGTGAAAGAGATTAAATGGAAAGAAAAGGAGAAACGGACAAAGACGGGAGCAAAACAGATCGTAGAGTTTGTCGGAGGGTTAGTGATACCGAGCACGGAGTATGATTTTAGTGACGAGGAGTTGGATGCGACGTCGAAGAAGGACGGCGGCGGCGCGGCGACGACGACGAAAGAGAATGAAAATTTAGCGCGGTTGGCATTTCAAAACGACCAGAAGAAAGGGCTTGATTATAAAACCGTGAGAACTATGGCGAGTAAAGACGATTTAGAACGCGCGACGGTGGAGATGTGGAATCAGATTGTGTACGATGCAGAAATCGCGAGTCGAGAATTGAACGACTTAGCGTTGAGTAGTTTGAAAAGTAGTACGAATAGCGCTTCTTCGATCGAAGCGAATGCGCAAGGAGGAGACGTGACGCATTCGACGCTGGCAGATAAAGCGAGAGGTAATGTAGAAACGATTAAGAATGCAATCGGTTCACTCATTCACGCGCTTTCGAAAACGCATCCGATCGCGGAATGTCGAGCTTCCTTTAGGGGATTGCTTCCAGGAGCCGACGGGACCGAAGGTGAAGAGGAAGAAATAGAAGACGAGAGTAGCAGTAACCGTAGTAATAGCGATGCAGAAAGTATCGATGAAGAAGCGTTGGAAAGTGCGGACGATCCGTTGCTCGCCATGGCTTCATCGTTTTCGTCGAAGAAAGGAGGAGGGAAAAGAAGGAAAACAATCACCATTCACCACCATCTCTTCTGGGACGAGGAAACGAACGGCCTTTCCCAATTTGCCGCCAAGACATTCACTCCATGTGGACGCGTCAAAGCGCCGGAATGGAACGATTGCAAGCCGTCCTCCCCGAATTCGAGTTCACGGGGATACACTTGTGGCGTTTGGATGTTACTTCACGCCACCGCGCTTCGATCGAAAGAGCTGGATAAGTACCAGGGTGGTCACGTCTGGTACGACGCGTTCGTAAACGGGTTCATTCGAAATTTTTTCAACTGTCTGGAATGTCGCGAACATTTTTTGAAAATGGCGGAAGAAACGAAAGGATTCGAAATCGAGACTCCCGAAGAGATTGCGTTTTGGATTTGGAGAAGACACAACGATGTCAACGAGCGATTGGCCACGGAAGGGGATCCGGCGGGCGATCCCGAGTACCCCAAACAGCAATGGCCAGATGTACAATCGTGCGCAAAGTGTCGACACACGGATGGTTCTTGGAACGATGATAACGTGCTGAAGTTTTTGCAGGTTTATTTTTTAGCAAACAACAAGCCGCGACCGCGTTCGACGCGAGCTAAATTGGTCAAAGTGAAGACATCGTCCGCGTCGACGACGACGAGGTTGTCGACCAAACGAAATCGAAGAGGAGAAGGAGGAGGACACGTCGTGGCGTTGAATATTCTCGCGAAAGTTTTCGTCGTCGTCGCTGCCTTATCTTCTATTTTCCTATATTTGCATTCCAAAGACAAGCTCCCGCCCGTCTTTGAACGCTTCAAGCGAAAACACATGAAACGCGTGTTCGACGATTGGCCTTAGTAGGTGATGACGATATGCTACTACGTATCTCTATTACGCTATACAAATACAATTGTGCTGCTGCTGCTACTAAATCTACATCGCACACCATGAATTACGTTTCAAACTTGCTCGCTTCTCCGAGTACGATTCTTTTGTTCGTCTCCACGATTTGTCCGTTGCACACCATCTCGTCTAAAATCACGTACACCGAATCTAAGTGAAACATGATGTCCAACTCGCAGACGTTCCCGAAGTGCCAATCTAACGTCTCCACGAAGCAGTGTATAAAATCCATCATGCTGAGCTCGTTCTCGTCGTCGTCCACCCCGACGATGAAAAATAAGGAAGCGTATCTTCGGTAGCATATTTTATAGGAATTGTGTCGTAAGAACGCGCAATACGCGTGCATCCCTTTCGCGTAATCCGATCCTCGCGAGAGGGATTTGCGAACGATTTCGCTTTCGAGTTGTCGCTTCTCTGACGTTGGAATCGATTCGGTGAAGTATTGCGCCAATCGCGTTTGGCCTTGTTTGTTCACCAGTAAGATAAATTTGATCGCCATTTTATGTCTCTTTCTCTTTCTTTTTCTTTTTCTCTTTCTGCTGCGTAAAGTGTTTAGTTAACTTACGCGTGTGTTTAAAGTGTTTATTGGTAAAGCCGTTACTTAACTTTGGGGAATTTCTCCCCGATGGTCTTCACTGGATTTACACGAACGATAATGTCTAGCTTTGACCGTCATCATCGAACGACGAAACCCACTCTGTCGGCAGCAACAACGACAACACAACAAACGCGCAGATACCCGGTGGTGATAAACGTGTACGATTTAAACGATATCAACGAGTACACGTACTCGTTCGGGTTAGGGATATTCCACTCGGGCGTCCACGTCCACGAGAAAGAGTGGTCGTTTGGACAGCACGAGTTTAACACGAGCGGGTGTTTTTATTGCGCGCCGCGAGCGGTGCCACCACCGGCGAAGTTTCGAATCTCGCAATGCGTCGGGTTTACGAGGAAAAACGAACGCGAGGTGGAACGTATCGTGCAAGTGTTAGGGGCGGAGGAGTTTTTGGGAACGAGGTACGACTTGCTGAGGAGGAACTGCAACCACTTCGTGGAGAGGCTGATCGAAGAGCTGGTAGATGAGAGTTTAGAGGAGAATCGAGGGGTGAGTTTAAGCTTGTCGAGTTTGTTATACGGTGGAGAAAGTAGTAGCAGTAGTCACGGTGAGAAGAGTAAGTGTCCGTCTTGGATTAACCGGTTGGCGAGAGTCGCGTTGGTGACGAATAGGTTCGCACCGTGCTTATTACCGGTAACGATTCGGCAAATAGCGAATGTTCCCGCTCCCGGGCAGTTTAGTACGATGAATAACAATACGAGAGTCGACGAGGACGAGGACGATGATGATGATATTTTCGAAAACGGAGAGGCGATTGAACGGGCGGTGTTGATTGCGCCCGGAAACCAAAGGATGTGACGCTTCGCTTCGTTATAGTATTTAGTTAAACTAGTGCTAATTCATAGCCAATTTGATAATCCTTCGGACATTGCGCTCGCCAAGTGCTTGTCAATCAAATCGTCGGTTGTGTCGCGCTTGTCGCCTCTATGTTTGCCTTTTTTGTTTGTGTTTTCAATAACGACTTTGCGCGCAGCAACTGGGTTCGAAGGAGCACTCACAACTTTCTTTGCTCTTTTCGTGTTTTCACCCTCGGGGACATCCCTTTTCGCGTCGGCGTGTTCTTGTTTGCGTTTCTTAAACTTGTCCGTGATTTCAGTGTTTGTAGTCGTCGGTGCACCCTCGTCTTCGCCGTTTCGCGCCTTTTTGCGCTGCTCGTTTCTCAACTTTTTTCGGTCCAAATTTCTTTGCACTTTCTTCGCCACGCGCTCGGATGGGAACGTCCGGCCTTCGATGCTGTTTTTGTTCCGTTTAGGTGGGTGAGCTTCATCGTTCTCGTCTTCGTCGCCTTCGTTGTCGCGTGTTCCGTTCTCATATTTATTACGTTTCTTTTGTAACTCGCGATCGGATTTCCTCTTTTCTAATTTCTTCACCGCACGAACGTCTTCCACCGCAAACTCAACAATCGGTCGCTTCTGCTTTGAAAACACTTCTGGATTGTTGTTCATTGCTCTCAGTGCCGTCATCGCTTCTTCGTGGGTATCGAACTCAACGAAACCGATACCTTTATGCTTCTGAATTCCAGTTTCGACATCGGTCGTTCCAGCTTTACCTTTCGAGGTATCGACGAGTAATTTGCAATTGACAATCTTCGGCGTCGTATTCTTCGAAGCTCGCTTTTGCGTCGCATCCAAGAACGCACGCTTCAACAGTTTTGAGTCAAAGTCAGCGGGGACATTTCTCACGGATAATCTTGTTTTTGAGATGAAATAGTTTGGATTTTTCAATCGCGCTTGTCGTTCGGCGTCGCCGCGTTTTCTCTTTTCCATATCTGATTTCGAAACGCCAATCGCGGCGGGCGAGTTTTCGTGCACCTGTCCTTCCTTTGCTAAATATAAGTTCCGTTTGTCTCGTTCTTCTTTATTCATGTTGCTCTTCCAATGCGTCGTTTCCTTTTGCATCATCTTTGCCGCATCTTCTTTGGACACCGCTAGCGCTATGCTCACCGGTCGTCCAGCCACGAGTAAAGGTGTTCTTCTCGAGGCTGTCATGGCGGCTATTTTCGCTCCCTTTTTATTGCTTTTCATTTCTTGTGCGGTAATCGTAGTCTCCAAGTCGCCGCATCTGTCGACGCACTTTTTCGCGGAAGCTTCGTCCCAGAAATCACAAAACGCGACGCCCTTCGACCGGTTGGTAATTTTCTCGTACACGATTCGACACGATTTGATTCTTCCAAACTGTTTCAACTTTGCCTCTAGTTGTTCTTTGGTCGCATCTAAAGGAAGGTTCCGAATGAAGATAGTTCGGTTCGGTGGTTGCTGGTTCGACGGTTTGTTTTCTTTGTTAAATCTGTCCGGCATCTTTTCTTCCGATTCTGATTCCGAATCGCTTTCTTTTTCATCATCGGACGAGGAGGAGGAAGATGAAGAAGAAGAAGAAGAAGAAGAAGAAGAAGAGCTGCCATGGCCAGACGAAGAATCGTCGTTGTTATTTTCATCGTCGTCGCCGTCATCATCATCATCTTCTTCTTCTTCTTCGTTGCCATCGTCATGATTGTCATCATTCACTTTTGGTGTTTGCGTCGCCGCTAAAACTTGACTCTCCTTCTCTTGCCTCTTCGAGAGCGCAACATCGACAGCTACGACGCGTCCCGCAACTTTCTGTCCGTTCATTTTTTCCACGCACGAGACCGCATCTTTTGCGGTAATGAAAGCTACAAAAGCGAACCCGCGCATTTTCTTTGTCGTTTGATCGATTGGGATGGAGACGTCCCAGACGAATGCAGTCTCGGAAACGTTCTTAGCGATTGAATCTCGTATTTGTTTCTCGGTCGCGTGGAAGGCCAAGTTCCGTAAAATCACTCTGTGTTTCTTCGGATTCGCGCCTTCACCGACTAACGCGCGTGACCACAACGAGTCGTTGTCTGCGTTCGCGTCGCCGGAGTCGCGTTCGCCTTTCGCTCGCTTTTCAAAGTTGACCTTTTTTTGCTGTTTGTCTTTTTTCGTTTCCTCGAATTTTAACTTATGCATGCGCTCGACGACTGTTTTCACGTCCTCCTCGCGCTTAAGTTTGAGTAAAACGACGCCTCGAGTGGCGCCATCCTCTCTGATTTTATATTTTTTACACGTCTGGTCATCCGCCGGTTTCTCTTTACAGATTTGTTCAAACCGTTCTACTAAGACTTTCGCAGTCTCTTCGGACACGCTTTTCTTCAATCGTTTATCCGTTCTAAAGAAATGTATTACTTTTGCCGCCTCCACGCCTTTAATCTCACCCCCAATTTTCAAACCCGCGATGATGACTGTTTTCTTCTCCTCTGAAGTCATCCTCGCCGCCGTTGTCCCGGTCGAAGCCGACGCGCCTTTCGATTGTCGTATCCGCTTTTGTTTCTGCTCCTCTTTCGTCGTCGTCGTCCTTTTCCTCGGTTCGTCCTCCTTCGTCGTACCTTCCTCTTCTTCTTTCTCTTTCCTGTCGTCGTCTTCATCTTCCTTTGTCGTTTCTCCCTTCTCCTCTCGCATCTCTCGCTTCAGACGTTTCCTCTCCTTAAAATCCACCTTTTCCTTCTCTTTGCTCCGTAAAATCCCAATCTTCCTCCCTTCGATTTCCATCTTCATGTTCAGTTTCAAAGCCTCCTCCACGTCTTCTTTCATCGAAAACGTCACGTACCCGAACCCTCTGTGCACGTGCGTGCCTTTCTCTCGCGCCACCCACGCTTGACGAACGAGACCGATTTCCGAGAACGCGTTTTCCAGAGACTCATCCGTCGTGGAATGTGGTAAGTTCCGCACGAAAACGTCCAGGATTTCCCTCGTGCGCTTCGTCGTGTTCTTCTCCTTTTGCTCTTCTTCTTTGTCTTCTGTCGCGCCCTCAAATCCGCCGCCATCCTCCTCGAGTTCAACCATTATTATTTTTATTCGCCGGTTCAAGCGAGTGCGTGCACAAAAAGCGATTTAGAATGAAGGAGATTTTGCCGGCGGCGGTCCAAAAAGAGAGGAAAAGGAGGAGCCGAGGAAAGAGGAAAATATGCTCGAACTATGCGCGAAAGCGTAAATGTTTGTGTTTGTGTTTCTCTCTTTTTCTCTGTTTAATATTACACTTTTTACGATGATGAGGAGGTGGGTGTGCGCAGTATTCCATCTTCGTATCGCCAACCGAATGGTAAAGGACAGTTATTGTCGAGGAGGTATTGTACACATTCGGGTTGGTTGTTCTCGTGCGCTTTTCGTACGGCGTGAGAGTCCCAAGGCGCTTTGGCGGTTTCGTGTAAGTACTTCAAACAGTCGAAGTGGCCGTTCTCGGCTGCAAACGCACACGCCGATACGTCAAATTGATCATACTTACGCTCAACAAGATATTCGAGTATGTGGAGATGACCATTTTCAGCCGCCCAAGTGGCAGTAAGAAAATCCCAAGGCGCTTTCGCTTCTTCGCGTAAGTATTTGAGTACCTCGAGATGACCGTTTTGGGCAGCACGTGCACACGCGTTCTCATCGATAGGACACTTATTTGCAACGCAATACTTTAACATTTCCAGATTACCTTGACTTGCGGCCATATAAATCGTCAATTCATCCCAATCACAATTTTTCTCCTCTCGCACCCACTTGAGTAACTCGAGTTTATTCGTTTTAGCAACTCTCCAGCAGAAATCTGATTCGTACCAGATACCCAACCACAACGATTTATGTTCCAACACAACTTCCAAAGTCGATATCGACGACATCTCTTGAACTTTAAACTTCTCTTTCAAATCACCCGCGCGAGATGATCTCTTCACCAACGCTCTCGTCTCTGTATTCACTCCATACAAGAATTTGATATCATTCGAATTCAATCTCGGAAGAATGTGTTGGAAACAAATATCGTCGCACTTCACGATCAAACTCCACACATCTCGCTCCCCAATCCGCCTTTTTTGCGCTCTCGTCTTCATCGTTTCTCTCGACGACGGACGTTTCTCTCGAAGAGGAAGAGAGAAGAAGAAGAAGAAGAAGAAGAGATACTAATTATAAAAGTGAATAAAAAGTTTCAGAAAAGTTTTTTTCTTCTTTCAAACGAAAAGACGTTTTCAGACGAAAAAAGGAATAAAAGACACGCGATTGGACCTTTGACAGATTTTTTAGAAAGAGACGACGACACTTAAGAAAAAAGAGATAAAAAAAGGGAGACGAAAAGAGCGATGAAAAGAAGCTCCTTTGTTCTTTCTTCGCGCTTCTCTGAAGTCGTCGCTTTGAAACGAAGGAGTAGTAAGGGGGGAGGAATTCTTTGCTGTTCTTTTTCTTTCGCGTCGTCGTCGTCGCAATATGTGTCGTCGTCGTCGTCCGATGCGTTTTTGTCGCGCGAAAATGTGAGAAGTACATGGAAAAATCACAACCGCGGAAAGGAGGAGAGATGGCGAACGACGAAAGCGAGGAGCTTTTCCTCGTTGCAGTCGAACGAGAAGAAGAAGAAGAAGAAACCAAACCCTCGAATGTCGATCGTCGAAGCCGTGTCTGCCGCGATTGGGTCGTTCGTTATCGGCTCCCTCGCGGCGTATCTGATTGAGCAACAAGAAGAGAAGGAGGAGGAGGGAAAAGAAGAAGAAGAAACAAAAATGAAGGAGAACATAGACGACGACGACGGGAAGATTAAGAAGAAGAAGAAGAAGAATACGTGGAGGAGGATGTTTTTTAAAGAGGCTAAAGCAGAAGCGGCTTCGGTGGCAGGAACTGCTGCTCCAAAAGCGGTGAAAATGTACACGCGGCTGGACGTCGCCGAGCACGACTCGATCGAGAAACGAGTTTGGTGTTCGTATAAAGAAAACGTGTACGACGTGACCGATTTCTTAGATAACCACCCAGGTGGAAGAGATTTACTCTTATTAGCGGCTGGAAAAGATATCGAACCGTTTTGGAGGCTGTACCAAGCGCACGTAAACTCGGACGTCGCGATGGAGATGTTGAAGACGTTGAAGATTGGCGAGTTGGATTTAGAGAAGGAACCGAAGGTGGACGTCGATGAAACGGATCCTTACAAAAACGATCCGGAACGGCACCCGGCGTTGAAGTGTCACAGCGCAAAACCGGCAAACATGGAGCCACCACTTTCGCTGCTACGACGAGAGTATTTGACGCCTTCGTCTCTGTGGTTTGTGCGAAATCATTCGCCGGTGCCGATAATTGACGCCGCGACGCATGAAATCACCATCGTTTCCGGCGAACAATCCCAAGACAATTTGAATTTATTACGTACGAAAGCTGTTATTAATCTGGAGCATTTGAAGAAAGATTTCGAAAAGAAAACGGTCGTGGCAACCGTCCAATGCGGCGGCAACAGACGAGGCGGCTTGGATTTGATTAAAAAATCCAGCGGCACGGGATGGGGCGAGGGCGCCATTTCCACGGCTAAATTTGCAGGCGCTTCCTTGCGGGACGTGTTGGAAGTTCACGCCGGGATAAATTTACACAATTACGAACGTTTGGGTATAAAACATGTTATTTTCTACGGTGCGGACGATATGCGCGCGTCGATTCCAATAGAAAAAGCGTTATCACCTTTCGGGGATGTTTTATTGGCGTACGAAATGAACGATTGCGAAGAACTTCCTCGAGACCACGGGTATCCACTGCGCGTCATCGTGCCAGGACACGTCGGCGTTCGAAACGTCAAATGGCTTTCGAAAATCAAGCTGTGCAGCGAAGAAGCAGACGGTCCGTGGAATCGAGGCATCGCTTATAAAGGATTTGGCCCCGGTTATTCCTCCGTCGAAGGCTTGAACATCGACAGCGTTCCGACAATGCAAGAAATGCCTATTCAATCCGTCGTCGCTGAAGCTGAAAACATATCGCTGAGTCTCGCGACAACATCAAAGAACGACGACGGCGAGAAAAGAACCGTCGCTCAAACTTCCGCCAAAGGCTTCGCCTGGTCCGGCGGCGGCCGAGCTATCATTAGAGTCGACGTTTCCGCGAACAAAGGTTTATCTTGGCAAACCGCAACGCTCAAAGAAGGCGCCGACCAACCGCTTTCCAAAGCCTGGGCGTGGACGTTCTGGGAAATCGACGACTTAGAAATCGACGCTTCTAAACTCAAACCCGGGGACGAGATCAAAGTTCTCGTCAAAGCCGTCGATGCTTCCTACAACGCCCAACCTGAAGGCGCCGCCGCCATATGGAACCTCAGAGGGTTGAATAACAACAGCTGGCACGCGTTCACCGTTAAAGTCGAAGAATAGTATAATAAGTAGAGTAGTACTACTCGTAGTAGTGGTGGTAGAGAAAAATGGTACTTGAACTCGTACCACGTGATGATGTAATAACGTATTGTATAACATACTGTGATAACATACTGTGATAACATACTGCGTTTATTTACAAACGCTCTGTTTTTGTCTCATTTTGGGTTCTTTTCAAAGGAGCAGTTTCCTTCATAAAAAAACCTCGCGTTTGTGTTCCTTCGCAGACACACACACACGAGAGAGTAAAAGAGAGAGAACACAGAGCAGAGAACACGAATACTACTCATGTCGGCGACTTCTGTGCTGTTCAAAGACTTGTCTTCAAAAACTCGAGCGTTGAGGCTTTACCGTCACTCGTTGAAAACCTGCCTCTCCTGGTGCGTCATGCGAGACATTTTCTACTCCGAACGCGATCGAATCCGCTCGGAGTTTGAATCCAATCGCGCGTTAACGCAATCGCAAGCGATGAAGAAAATCGAGGAAGGCTTCGAAACGCTCGATTCGTACGCGCACCCAGATCCGTACATCGTTCCAACCATGTACGGCGGGTCGAAATACGCGAGAAATCCTCCCGTGCCCGGGAATATTCACGTGATACGAGATTTCGGGAGAGAGAAGGAAAGTGTTCCAAGGGAAGCGTGAAGACGAAGCGCGGAGAACAATGTTAGCATACTACTAGAATAGCAAACGTATATGTACATCTAAACAACAACAACAATAAGACAGAAAACAAAGAATAACGACCCAGACGTATTAACGGACTGACTTGACAAAAGACTATCTAACAACTATTTAAAACTATTTCTTTCTTTCATCTGACTACGGCGTACCTGGCGTATTCGCTGCTCTGAAACCGCGCTCTCGGCCCGTCGCTAGCCGGCGTCGCCGCTGGGGAGTACACGTGCACCTGCCTCACGTGCGTATCGCGACCGTTTTGGTGGTTTTGAACGATGCATATTTGAATGAAGAACGCTCTGATCGGAGCTTCGCAGGACTCTTTTTCTAGATATTCTAAACCGCTGTTCTTCAAATGTTTCTTCGATCCGTACTGCGCGTGTATTTCTTTCAATTTCTCTTTATCTAACCTGGTCGTTCGGACGCGTTGCCAACCGTGCGGTTCGTTCAACGTTTTCGTCGCGACGTCTTTCAAATCTCGGTAGCTATTCCCGGCTCGAATGACAATCTTACTCGGCGTGTAACTCTCGTCTTGCTTATAATTCGTATATATCGACACCTCGCACACGTTCGTTTTCTTTTGAAACTGACAATTAATAAAGTGCGGCTGCGCGCCGTCCGATTGCCAATACGTCTTCAAATTCCCGTCCCGCAACAACTCGACGCCGTTGCCTGGTTTCGAAGACGTCACCGACCACACCGCTTCGTCGCCAATCTCTCGCACGTTCCGTTTCGCCGCGTACGCTTTATCGTGGAACGTATCCGCTCTTTCGTCGCCTTCTTGATTGTTCGTCGCGTCGTGTTGTTGTTGCTGTTGTTGTTGCTGTTGTTGTTGCTGCTGCTGCTGTTGCTGCCGCGCTTCGTCGTCGTTCGTATCGTCTCGGCCAGCAGGTTGTTGGTCCTCGTTCGTTCGCACGTCGTTCGCGCCGTCTTCTTCTCGAGTACCGTTCGCTTCGTTATTCGCGCCACCACCACCTCTTCTGTTGTTGTTGTTCCCAACAGTCTCGTCGTCTTCCTCCTCGTCGTCCACCTCACCCTCGTCCTCGTCCTCGTCCTCCTCGTCTTCTGCGGGATGTCGATGTCGCCGTTCCGTTCCTGGAACGTTTATTCCGTGGCCTCCTCGTCTCCTTCCTCTTCCTCGCGTGCCGTCGTTCAAATCGTCGTTCAAGTCGTCGTCGGAATCTTCTTCTTCTTCTTCTTCTTCTTCTTCCTCCGAATCTTCTTCTTCCTCCTCCTCAGAGTCTTCCTCTTCCTCCTCCTCGTCCTCTTCTTCTTCTTCCTCTTCTTCTTCGACGTCGTCCTCGACGTCTTCGATGTCCTCGTCGTCCTCGTTCATTACTTGTATGTTTCGAGAGAGAAAAAATGAGGAAAAATTGCGATGGTCTCGCTGCTAATAACTTAGTTAGGATTTTACAAGTATCTATTCTCTCCTTCCTGTTCTTCTTCTCTCTGCTGCGCTTCTTCGCTGACGTGTTGCATGTCTCGCATCTCGCGTTGCGCCCAATCGTACGCGTCTTCTTCTTCCTCTTCTTCTTCTTGTTCTCTCTGCTGCGCTTCTAAATCGCTGAGTGTGTACACGTCTCGCATCTCGCGTTGCACCCAATCGTACGGGTGTTCTTCTTCTTGTTCATCTTCGGCATCTTCTTCCTCGTAGTCGTCTTCGCCTTCTTCTTCTTCTTCTTCACCTTCGTCGTCGTTTACGTCGTCGTCGTCTTCGAATCCGGTGGTTAGGAAATTTTCGCGAACGTAATCGCAATCGACGAGGAGCGTCAACTCTGCTCTTTCCTCATTCGATGACGCCATGAGATATTCCCCGACGCCGTCTTTGACGCGTTTTCTGCAGTTTGGACACGATGGGAACGAGGATTTGAACAGCCACTCTTTCGCGCAGGATTCGTGGAAGACGTGATTGCACTCCAGCGTGAGCACTCGGTCGTTTTCTTCGAAATCCACCAGGCAAATGGCGCAAACGTTTTTGAGCGTGCTTGGAGTGACTGGACGACCACTGGGTGCAATCGACGCAGGCACTTGGAACGAAGTGACGCGGTTGACGAACTCTGATAACGGAACACGATTGGCGTACGCGTTGAAACTATCGTCCAAGAGTTTGTACGCTTGCATCATGCGGGCTTCCATGACGTTATGGGCAAACATACCCATTCGAATAGCCTCGCGGACGAATACTTGAAAGGGATACTCCGGCGGAAATTTTTCGGCCGCGAGATATTTAGCGTCCATGACTAGGCGCCAAACAAGCGCCTGCGGCGTGCAGATTCTATCGCTCATGTCGGCGTGCGCTTTGTGTTTGAGTCTGTGGCGTTTGCTCAGGTCGATGAGTTTCTCTCTTGGCGTCGCAAATATTTCGTTTTGAAGTTCCGCCGCGGTTTCGCGAAGGCTGGCGGATAACAATTCGGACTCAGATTTTGCAACTTCCCAAAATTGGAACCAGTGGTACTCCCGCGTGGCTTGTCTAGGTACTTTTTCGTGCTTGAAAGTGAGAGAAACCCCAGCACGACTAAGATGCACTCGCGCTTGATCGTTGTCTTTGTAATCCACGAAGTCCGCCGAGTAGAAAGTATTAAAAAACATCATCGCATTTGACTCGGGTTCTTCTTCTAATGCAATGCTATCCGCATCACTCATCTCGTTCTCATCGTAATACACGTGACCGCCAAGGCTGTTATCTTGACATTTTGCAATTTCTTCCACGTCGCTTTCAAAGCACGAGAAACCTTTCGGAAATGATAGGAGCCTCGTTGAACCGACCAACGTCTCCAACATACTTCTTTTCATTTGTTCGTACTTTTTAAAGTCTCTCGCATTTTTAACGTGCAGCAGCGCGTCTTTCACACTCGGTAGAATTTCGCGCGACATCGCCCACCGTTTACGCTGGAGATAAAAGTCGACTAGCTTTCTGTTCTGTTTCATTGGTCTAGTGCCATCGATAGTAGTACGTTTCACCTCCTCCTCGATGATCCTCGATCCTCGAAGATCCTCACGACGGCGAGGATCGTCGTAATCTACCGCATCCTTCGCACTCATAAAAGGCAGACCCAACCTCCTAAACGAATTCACCTGCTTCTCTAACGCGCTCTCCACATCTGGAATTGGCGTCCATTTCGCTATTTTTAATTCGAACAAGTTTTGCGTCTCGTTGGCGGGTTCGTAGTGCCCTTCATATCCTCGAATCATTTGTCGAACTTGTCCTCGAATGACGCCGTTTGGAAAGACTTGTCCGTCACAAAAGGTTTCGTTATCGCGAAATGATATTTTCAAATTATCATTATCTTCACCTTGTTCTTCGGCGTGCAAATAAAACGTCTGCTCGTCTCCTTGCGCCGAGTGCGAACACACCAAAAGTTCTCTCTCTTCGTCCCAAAACAACACGCGAAACGTGTATCTCGATTTCTTCTCGCTCCCGGGAATCCAAATCGTTCCGAACCAAACTCGTCCGGGAATGAAAATAGAGCGCAATCCTCTTCTGTGCTCTGCGGGTACCGCGATTCCGTCTGCGCTCATTCTCCAGTTCTTCGGCACGTTTAGTTTTCGATCTCTTTCTATTTTCTTGTCTTCAACGCGACTTGTCGTTGGTTCATCTTCAATGTCGCTTTCATCATCATCATCTTCCTCGAATCCAAACGCAATCGTACGTCGCATTTTTACTTTCGCCACGAGCTGGTCGAATCGCTTCCATATTCTCACAGTCTCGTCGTCCGCTTCTTCTTCCGCTTCTTCTTCCGCGTCTTCTACGATTCCGTGATTGACTGCTTCATCTCTCCCTGTCCCGTCGATATATCTTTCGTCTTCGTCCGCGTGAACCGCGCGCTCCACGTCAAAATCACTCTCCACGGCGCCGAGCGGTAACCCGTTGTCGACAGGCGGCACTTCCTCGCCCATTTCTGCTCTAACGTCTGTATTCGCTAGTAGAGTCTGATGATGAACAAGGGATGCGTTCCGCATAAGCGCTTGCGCCTCAGCGTACGCCAGAGCTCCATCGTCCATACTCATACCTGCACTCGTCTCTCCTCCTTGCAAACCGACGGCATCCGTTGATGGCACCAGCCTACTTAAAGCGTTTAGATTTCCCCTCATGCGAGTTATGCCCGCGCGAAGCTCCCCGGCGTCGCCAGGGAGTACATGCTCCAGTAAATGCTCCTGCTGCTGTACATCTCGGAGTTCTGCTGGGAAGCTCTCTCGGAGCTGTGCCGTGTACTCTGCGAGCGCCGCGACGTTTCCGCTGCGTTCGAAACTTTCCACGGCGAGGCGAAATCCATTCATTATCGCGTTGACGTGTTCTACTCCTCCTCCTCCTTCTTCTTCTTCTTCCCTCCCGGACTCGTCGTCCTCGTTTACGTTTACGTTTGCGTCGTCGTCAACACTCGTCGTCGTCGTCGTCGCGTTGAATGCGTCGATGTTTTCTTCTCCTCGCCAAACCCGACGCTGGCGAAGACCTTCTTCGACAAAGTCTCCTCGTTGTTGTTGCTCTTCTAATTGTTCTTCCTCCTCTTCGTCGTCCTTTTCCCAATCATCTTCGTTGTCTTCTTCGGTGGGAGGCATGATGACCGTTCCGAGAACGGACGAATTTTGTGCAGTTTTAGACGCAAGCGAACGCTTAGTAGTAAGTTTATTACATTTTTATATAGACACACATTAACATAAAGATAACTTAAAGTTACTTTTGCTGCTGCAAAGTGGAGCTCAACCAATTCATGCCGTCCCACAAGCCGTCGCCGGTAATCGCGGAGGTTTTGAATATCGCCCAAGGTCTGGTTTTAATGTTGTGCAAATCCAAACCTTCGCTGACTTCGGCTTCGGACAAGGCGCCGGGTAAATCTTGTTTGTTCGCGTAGACTAAAACGGCGGCATCGCGCAACTCCTCCTCGGCTAAGATGGCGTGGAATTCTTCTTTCGTTGTGGCTAGACGTTCGGCGTCGGCGGAGTCGACGACGTAGACGATTGCTTGGGTGTTCGGGTAGTAACATCGCCAGTACGGGCGGATGGAGGTTTGACCGCCGAGGTCCCAGACTTGGAATTTGACGTTGTTGTGGGTGACCGTTTCGACGTTAAAACCAATGGTGGGGATGGTGGAGACGACCGTGCCGACTTGGAGGCGGTAGAGAATGGTCGTTTTGCCGGCGTTATCCAATCCAAGAACGAGAATTCGAGCTTCTTTCTCGCCAAACATGGAGAAGAGGCGACTGAAAAAGAGACCCATCTTCCGCTATTCTTCTATGATATAAATTTTCTACTTTCTGCGTGTATCTGTTTTTGTTTCGATGCTGCCCTCTGTGCGATGAATTCACAATCCAAGGGGCGACTTCTTCCTTTCTCTTTCTCTTCTTATGTGTGCGCTTCGTGCACCTCAATTCCTCAACGAATAGTGATACTCTCTCGCTCCGCGCTCCTTCGATTTGGCCCCTCGTTCTCTCTCGTACGCGCGTTTGGCTGTATAAAGATATGGAGGGAAGGAAGAAGCATACAAAGGTTAGGAGGAGGAAAACGGCGGAAAGCAAACGAAAAAGATAGAACGACGTCGCGAAGAGAAATCCTATTCTTCAGTTTCAGTTGCACTTATCGACACTATAATTCCGATCAGGTCTCCAAACGCATGAATCATCATCAGAATACGACAACGCGTCGCAAACGAAAATAAAATGTCGTATTCCCGTCGGCCAAAGGTAGACGAAACGATGTGAGATAAAGCTAATCGTTCCGCTCGCCGGGTCCTTTCATCTACGCAGGGGTTTGGGACGCTCTTTTTCGCGCACTTGAATCAACGCGACGCGTACGGAGAATACCCTGAGATGTGCGAAACAAAACAAAAGACGAAATACTTATACGCTCGAACGCCGCGAAGGAAAGAGAGAGAGAGAGAGAAAAAGAGAGAAAGAAAGAAACCAAAGACACCCCACTGATCGCGTTCTCTCTCTCTCATTCTCTTTCTCTCTCTCATCCACACAGTCCACGCGAATGCATAAGAAGCGCACCGCGCGCGCGTCACGCGTTGACATTTTTTTCCTCAGTTCTCCAAGGTGATTGTTACTCCCCAAAAGCCGTTCGACGAAGAACAGCTTTACTTCGGTAGAACGAAAGTTGATAATAACGGTTCCTCATCGGAAAAAAATGTACCGCATGCGTGCGTAACATAAGCGTGGTGGTGATCTCTCGTGATCTTTGCTTCTCTCGCACCACCATACCCATCAAAACCCGTTCGAAACAAATCTCCAAACAACGGCGGGAAAAATGCATTCTTCGGATCAAATCGATTCAAACCCCGAAGAAACTTCGCGACGATAAACGACGATAAACAACGAAGAAGAAGACGACGACGACTAAAATGCGATATTGATGTTGTTGTTGTTGATGATGTTGTCGTTTTGGCCGCACCTGTTGTTAATAAAAAAGATTTTCTTTGTCTTCTTCTTTACGTTGTTGTTTGTGCGGGATTTTGTACGAGTTTTTGGAAGAAGAAGAAGAAGAACAAAATACAAAAATAAAGGAGAAGTATGACTACGAGTACACGTACGTGTGCATCTTTTCTCTCTGCCGCTGCTGCTGCTATTACTACTGCTACTACGACTACTACCCATCTCTAATAATACGCGATTCTCTGTTCGTCGACGTCTTCGATGCCTTCAATTTCGTGCAACGAGGCCCAATCCTTCACCGTGGCTAACTTGACGCCTTCGCCGGAAACGGAATAGGAGATGCGTAAATCGCACCCGTCGAGAACCATGGTTGGATAATGGACGTGTTTTCCCGGCTCTAAGGAGTCTTCGATGAACAATACGGCTTCTTTCCAGGTTCTGCCGTCGTCGGAGGAGGTGGAAAGTGCGAGCTTACCTCGCGTGACGCCTATTCTTGGGTGTTTCATGAAGGCGTGCGCATTGTGGCAGACGACGATGACGCCGTTTGGAAGCAACACTGCGGAGACTTTCGAGTTTGGGTTTTGTAACGGGGTCGCGTGTGGAGTGTCCCAACTTTCGCCGTTATCCGCGGAATGCGAGACATATATCGCGCCTCGGCTCGTTCGAAAGAACTGCGCGAGTCGACCGTCTCGTAACGGGCCAACGATGGACCCTTCGATGAGCCAATCCGGTTTGCCGTCTTTCATTTTATTCTTCACGTGTTCGATTTTCGCGTCTGTCTCGTGGAACGAGAGGCCGTCGTCTAAAGAATGCAACACGGAGGCGTAATCCGGTGCTTTCCGAGGTTGACATTTGGCATCCGCTCTCGGATGTTCTCTCCAAAATGGAAGAAGGACGACGTTGTTCAATTTTAACGGAGGGTTCCCGATAACTTTCGGGATGGTTTCTTCGCTCAGAATCGTCTCTTCCTCGCCAAACGTCCACGGGTCGTCGTTGATATCCCCATCCTCGTCGTCGTTTATCCGAATCGAGACTCGCTTGATGTTCCCGCCAGGTCGCCACCACGGCCCTACGCTCGCCGCTTTCTTTGCTTTCGACACGATGCCTTCTTTACTCTCGTCCCAGTACACGGACACGTCTTCTTCTTCGGACCCGTTTTTCCGTTTCCTCACGATATCCTCGCACTCGCCGCTCTCGCAGTGCCAACACTTCTCGCTCTCCGCGTAAAACAAATACGTCGTCTCACCACCACCACCACCACTATTACTGCCGCTACTGCCGCTGCTAAAAAACGTCGGCGCCCACCGAACGCCAAACTTTCTACCGGGCACCACCCTCGCTTTCGTCCACGTCGCGCCGCCGTCCGCGCTTTTGCTCACAAATAAACTCTGGTCGTCCGTGCCTTCCACTTTGTGCGCGCCTTGCCACGCGGCGAGGAGTACCTTCTTCCCGTCGTCGTCGTCGTCGTCGTCCTTTCCTCGCGTCTTCGTCGCCACCGGGTGTATCGACGCCATGTGGACGTAGCCTAATCGTTTCGCGTTCGTTTGGAAAATCCACGATTTTTGCACTCTTCTTTCTTGTTCTTGTCCTCCTCGTTGCGTCTCCTCGTCGTCCGCGTCTCGTTGCGTCTCCTCGTCGTCCGCGTCTTCCTCGTCGTCTTCTCTTCCTCCTCGTCTGAATCGTCTTTGCCTCGAACACTTTCTCAGCAAAGTCTCTCTCACCATTCCGTCGTTTCCTCTTTCACGAGCGCCGCTCGGAAAGCCATTTCTGGGAAAACGTGCATCCTCGTCCTCTGCCTCCTCGTCGTCGTTTCGAGTGTTAACATCGTCATTTTCGTCCTCGGAAGCGCTAGTGCTTTTACCGATGAGTGCTACAGAAGAAGGAGAAGAAGATGAAATTCGCGCGAAAACGGCCACCACGGAGAGGAAACAGATGAAGCGCAAGGAGAGAAGAATCGGTCGTTTTTCTTCTCTCGTATGTCTTTTTACCGCGCCAATATTCATCGTCGTCGAAATTCGTCGTTATGTGTTAAGCTCGCTCCTCCTTTTCCTCTCGTCGTCTCGCGTTCGTCTTTACACGTCCTCGACTCCTCGTATAAGAGAGCGCGAAAGAGATGAGATTTGTGACGACTGGTTTCTCCACAAAAGGTGTTCGACTACGCGGAGAAGAACACCCTAATACTAGAGGAATGTTCGACGGAAACCCAATCGCGCGGGCCATCCTTCGACAACGAGCGAAAGCAGCTTTTGTTAATGCAAAAGCGACAAAAACGAAGACAACCGACGACGTCATCGTAAAGAAGAAGACGAGGTTTGGATTGGATGCGATTTCAAATGTCGACGACGGAACAACCAACGCAAAGGAGTTTGATGCGTTCGATGACGACGACTATGGTTTTGCAACGAAAACAACGGAAGTGAGACAGAAGGAAACCCCTTTGAAGTCGGCGGTGTCATTCACGAGGAGGAAACGGAAAGGAGGGTGTTTTATACAACCAGAAGTTAAAGCGGGTGGTGATGAGAAAAAGGCAGACGAGGAGGAAAAGGAGAAGAGGTGCAAGGTTCGCTGTACGCCGCGCGCGTCGGACGATGAACCCTTTTCGAAGAAGAAGACAAAAACGACGAAACATAAACAGATGTACTTGGATCTGGGGCAAAAATCGTTCGCGCACGCGACGTGTTCGATATGCGGGTTGATGTTTGCGAAAGGCGAACCGTCGGACGAGGAGTTACATCGAAAGCACCACGCGAAGTTTCTCGAGGAAAGAGATAACGCGTTCGTGACGGTGAACGTAAACAAGGCGAACTCGTTCTGGGTCGATGAAAGGAAACAGAATTGGCAGGAAGTAGAGATTGTAAGAAAAGACGCGCCGTCGTCGTCGGAAAAGTCGGAAAAGTGTCGCGTGTATCGCGTGACGAAAGGAGGGTGCGATCGACACGCGTGGGCGAAAGTGAAACGGGTTGCGAAGATAGTTGAAACAGAAATCGGGGCCGTAGAAGAATGGGTACTAGGAGGAGAAGAAGAGAATAAGGATTTACACGTTGTTGCGTTCGTGTGCGTGTCTTTCACGGGTGGGAAAGCGAACGAAGGAAAAATCATCGGCGCGGCGTTTTGCGAGGATGTCGCGGCGAATCAAAGAGAGGTGTTTGCGTCGACGAGGGCGGGAGGAAAGGCGGATGAGAAGGCACCGAGTGGAAACGATTCGTCCGCGGCGGTGACGACGACGACGACAACGAGTGCGAATGATAACGTTCGTGGCGGAGGGGTGTTGAAGAAAGGTGCTCGGATACAGCTTTCATCCCAAACGAGAGATTCGGTTGGAATTCGAGCGCTTTGGGTACACAAAAAATTTCGTCGCGCGGGTGTTTCTTACAACCTGTTGGAAAATTGTCGACGACGATTTTACGGCGACGCCTCCATGATTGGCTCTTCGACAATAGTGGAGAAAGATAGAGTGGCTTTTTCTCAGCCAACTTACCAAGGGGAGTTATTTATTGCCAAATACGCCGGCAACGGAGGCTTTCTCGTGTACGAATAATAGGCAAAGTAATAGCTAGGGAAACAAATAAACCACGTAGTCAAATGTAAATTGTAGATAGGATAGATAGATTTAGATGTTCAGTTAAACTGTGTTTTTTACAATATATATACGCTTTGTAGTGGGTATACAATCATGTTATGTTATTATCGCGTTCGGTTCAAGACGGCTTCTTGAACGGCGTCCTTGGTCGCTTGCGATCGACCGTCCATCTCTGTCAACTGTTCCGGGTCAATCGTCATCAACTGTTGCTCGTCGTTTTCTTCTAACACGTAACCGGCGCCAAAAACCACCGGAGACTCGTCTTCCATCTTTTGCGGTCTCTTCCACCCTTGCCCGGAGAAAGTACTCGCTTCCGCCATGATGTCGTCGTTGATCTTCTTCAACCCAGCCGTCTTCATGCCCTTCGCCTTGGCCGAAACTACTTCCGCGGCTAACTTTCCACCCAACACGGCACCTTCCATAGATCCGAGGAACTTCTGACTCGTCCAATCACCGGCTAACGTGAAGTTCTTGATCGGAGTTTCTTGCGACGGTCGGTACTTATTTCTACCCGGAACGGCGGCGTACACCGATCGCGGCGTTTTCACGACGGCGTGTTTCAACAACTTCGCGCCGACGCCATCCGGCGCTTTCTTCCCAATTTCCAACGGAAACAAACGCTCGAGTTCTTTCATGGTGGCGTCGACGATTTCTTGGTTCGATTTTGCGATCCAGTTCGTTTTACCGCCGGCAATCGGCGAGCACGGCGCAAAGACTAATTCGATCATAGATTTTTCTTCGTCGTAATATTCTTTGCACGTGGTAGACATGTCCGCGTAGACTGACAATAACGGCGATCGAGAAAAGCACAAGTGGTCGACGTTTTGCAACTTGCGATCAAACCACAAGTGAATGTTAATAACTGGGATACCTTCGAGTTGTTTCATTTGTTGGAAAAATGGCATCTTCGTCCACGGTTCCGGGCACATTCTCTTCATGACGTCCACCGGTACGGCCGAGATGAACTCGTCCGCTTCGATGACTTCACCGTTCGCCATCAAGATGTGTTTCACCGAATCGTCCTCGTTCAAAACCCACTCTTTCACGCGTTGCTTCATCAACACTTTACCACCGTTTTTCTCTATGCTTTGTTTCATCGGCTCGCACAAACGATCCGGTTGATTACCGTCCAAAAATGCCATCTGCAAACCGTCCGTCTCGTTTAAGAAACGGTTCATCGCGGTCAACACGACCGTCATGGACAACTTGTCCGGGTCGATGAAGTCCAAAGCTTTAGCCATTGAAATGAACACCTCTTCGTTGATTCTTTCCGGCATGCCATACTTTCTCATAAAGTCCGTCACCGATAACTCGTCTTGCTTATCGATAAAATCTTGACCTTCAATCAACATCGGCAACAACGGCGGCGCGGTTTGTAATTTTTCCGGCAACGTCAACATCTTCTGGTTCAACAAAATTGCCAACCCAAAGTTCAACGGCGCCGGGATACCTTTGATGAAATCAAACGTCGTAAACTCCCCCGGCAACTCCTGCATGGCGAAAATCATCTTGTGCACCTTCCATTGCAATCGATCTTCGATGTCCAACTCGCTGAACAAGTTCATCATGTTCGGATACGCGCCAAAGAAAATGTGCAACCCGGTTTCAATCCAATCCCCATCTTTGTCTTTCCACGCGGAAACTTTACCACCCAACACGTCTCTCGCTTCCAAAACGATCGGTTCGTGACCGGCTTCGGCGAGGTACTTGCCGCACGCCAAGCCGGACAATCCGCCGCCGACGATGACAACTTTTTTCTTTTGTTCCGGCGACGCTTTCAAATCCGTCTGTTGTTGTTGAGAAGAAGATAGAGAAGAGAGCGTTAGTAATGTTTCGCCAAATAAAGGTTCGTCGTTTGCCCGCGCAGAGTAGAAGGAGTCAGTCGCAGTTGTCGCATCATCGAGCTCGCTCGTAAAATTTTCCTCTGTTTTCCTCCATTTTGGAGGAAAAAATCTCATCAAAAATCCTCTCAAGTTTGGATAAAATGGACTAAAAACTGCTGACGTCTTAACACGCTCTGAGGAATAAAAGGGACACCATAACTGCGTTTACGCGTGGTTGTCGGCGGAGAAACGAAAGAAAAGAGAAAGAGCAACGCGCTGAGAGAATTATTCTCTCACTCATTGAAAATGGTCGACGTACCGCGAATCGTTTACTCAAATCTCCCGCGATGCGATAGTTTTCCGTCTTGTCGATTTGCTCCGGTTTCGGGAAATCTTTCGCGTACACTCTCAGATTGTGTTTGTTCTGACGACGCGTTGTGTTTTGTCCTCTCTTAGAAAAGGATGCGCTGAAACGAGGAGGAGAGAGGCAGGTGGAGGAGAGCATGGATTTCTGCATCGTGGTTGTGTGTGTGTCTATTCTCTCGGCGCGCGCGCGTATAAAAGTGACGCAAGAAGTTTCTTTAGGTGGCGTCACACGTGTGTTTAGGGTACATGTAGCGGAGTAGCATGGTATCGCATCTTTACAAAGCCTGCCAGATGATTTCGAGAGGTTCGTCTGTATCCTCGTTTGAGGATACTTTGTCTTTCTTTTCTTCTGGTTCGTCTTGTTCTTTTCCTCCTCTCTGCGGGGCTTCTTCTTCTTCTTCCTCAAAAGTCTGGTCGGAGGAATAACTTTGGTCGTCGTCGTCGTCGTCGTCGTCGTCGAAGCGTTCTTCTTCCTCTTTCGCTTTTACGCGCGCCGCTTCGGCTTCGGCTTCGGCTTTAGCTTTGGCTTCGGCTTCGGCTTTAGCTTTGGCTTCAGCTTTCAACTCAGCTCTCAATTCAGCTTTTAACTCAGCTTTCAATTCAGCTTTCAATTCAGCTTCGGCTTTCGCTTTTAAGTCAGCTTCGATTCTCGCTTTCTCCTCTTCTTCTTCCGCTCTTTCCTTCTCGTCCGAACTTTGCGGGTCGACGTTTGCGCCGCCGGCTGGTGGTGGTATGTCGTCGTTATCGTTCGTGTTCGAATCATCATCCGCGTTATTCGCAGTATACACCGGCGTCGAAACTTGTTCGCCTTCGATCAAGCTCACCTCTTCAAAGACGAACCCGCTTTTGGTTGTTTCCGCTCTTCGCTCCGTTTCCACCGTTCTCGTTCCTGGAACGAACTGCCCTTCCTCGGCGTAGCCGATACCGTTTGGATTCACCGCGAACGTCCCTCCGCACTCGGTAAACCTTTCGTTCGGTGCGAGTAAAGGGTTAATCACGTCGCACATAAAATCATCGAACAGTACACCCACGCTCGCGCTCCACCCGAAAATCCCGTCTGAAGTCACCCCCGTCTCCACCTCGACCACTGCTTCTACAAAAGTCGTCTGCAAAAAAGAACCGCCGAAGCAAAGAAAGAACGCGAGTCTCGCGACAAAGAACGCATCACGTAATCGTCGTCGTTGTTTCATCGTCGTTGGCATTTTTTATTCTTGCGCGTATTTTGTTGTTTTTTTCTTCTTTTTCTTCTCGTTCGTACAAACTCAAAGCACATTTTTTTTGTTTAGGGTCGCATTACTGTTTAGGGTTTAGGTTGTGTTGCGCCTGCGCCGACACACCCGAGGCACCTCATCTGACGATGAATCTGCGTCACATCTCTGCGCTGTTAAGAAGAAGAAGAAAACAAAGAAGAAAAGAATAATAATGACGAAACAACGAGCGTTCGTGTTCATCAAACCGCACGCGTGCGTGCCAAAAAACGATAACAATTTACTCTACAAACAAAAACTCGTGGAGACGTTTACAGAGAACGGATGTGAAGTCATCAAAGAAGGGAAAATATCTTCGTCCGTCATCGAAAAGAGGAAACTCATCGACGCGCATTACTACGCGATCGCGTCGAAAGCGACTTTACTGAAACCGTACGAGTTGAACGTTCCCGAAGATGTGTTCCAGAAAACGTTTGGAATCTCGTGGAAAGAAGCTTTGGAGAAGAACGTATGTTTTAACGCCTTGGATGCGTGCAAAGAGTTGAACGTGGACGCTTTAGGCTTGGAGAAGCGTTCGAGATTCGCGAAACGATCGGTGAAGTTTGGCGGCGGATTTTATTGCGCGGAAATGCTGAAAGAAGATGGAACGTCCATTTACGTGTTTAACGCGTTTTTTATGTCCATGCGATCTCAGTTTGTTGAGAAAGGGAAACAGATTAAATGGTTCGTCGTGGAATTCGACGACGAGACGTTGAAGTGGGAGGACTTCAGAGCGAAAGTTTTGGGCCCTACGGATCCGAAGAAAGCGCCAGAGACGAGTTTGAGAGGCATATTGTTTAAGAACTGGAAGAAGTACGGTCTGATGAGAAAACCGACGACTGGGGAGAACGGGGTACACGCGTCCGCGTCGCCATTCGAGGCGTTGGCGGAGATTGCGAATTGGACCGGGGAACCCGTCGACGAACAAGCGTACGGCAAACTCTTGATTCAACACGGCATCACGAAAGAAACTTTGGAGATGTGGGGTAAGGATCCACAGGTGAACATCAGAAGTGATGGGTTGAAAGGGTCTTTGTTCGACCAGGTGGAAGATATGGACAGCAAAGAGTGCATGAAAAACTTGATGCAAATTAACAAGTTGAACGAACCGGCGCCGCCGCCGCAACCGGTTGTTACGAAGAGCAGCTCTTCGAAGAAGAAGCAGAACAGCGATGCTCCGCCGACGCCGAAGAAGACAACGACGGGGACGGATAACGGCGACGCGAAAGCGTTGATCGGTGTGCTCGTCGTCGTTGGTTTGACGTTGCTCGCTGGTGGGAATAAGAAGGCGGCGAAGAAGGAGGATAAAAATGCGAAAGCGACGAACAACAAAAAGAACGGAAAGAAGTAAAAACAAACGCGAAAGCGAATGCGAAGAAGCGATATTATCAACGCAAACACGCCAATAATACTACAGACACTAATACATGCTAATAATATAATAATGCATGCCTTTATTAATAATACATTTTATTCCCTTACCTAAAACAAGTACTCTATGCGCGTATCGTCAACTCTTCCTCTTGGAAGAGCTTCGCGTACTCGCGCGTCTTTGCTGACCGCCGCCTTTCGCTTGGTTGTTCACCTCGGCTGAAAGCGTGCTCGACGGCGGAACTTTTGCTCGCGTTAACGCATTTGTTGTTGGACTAGAGGAACGTCTGTTTGGACTCGGTGAACGCGCTTTGACGAATCCACCTCCAAAGCTACCGCGCAAAGGCGAAAAGCTTTGATACCCCGCAACCACGTCTCCCCTAGAAGGCGAAGGGCTCTTGGACAAAGGCATCGGCATTCGAAAGCCTTTTTGCGTCGCGAGCGCACCAGTAGGAAGACCAGCACCGTTCGTATTCTTCGGACTGAAACCCCTCGAGCGATTTTGCTGTTTCTTTGGACGCGCGTTCAGCGACGTTCCAAACTTTGCCGAATTAAACGACCGTCCTAAACTTCTCGCGCGAACTCTGTTCAAATGGCCAGAGCTCAACGAACTCTTCGATTGGGGTCGACCGATAAACTCGCCGCTCCCGTCCATGGACGCGCTGTTCTCTTCCTCCTCGCTCGAATCGGCCTCGGAATCTGATAACGCCAACTCTGATTCTGAGTTATCGTCCGAATCCTCCTCGGAATCGTCCTCGGAATCCGAATCGTTCCCTCGCCAAACGACGTACGACTCTTCCAAGTTTAACTTAGGAGCGGATTTACGCAACACGTACGGATCGAACGGGAAAAACATTTTCAGCGGACGTCGTCGCGATCGCTCTTGGTGATATAACACGCTCTTGTCCACGGCATCGTTGTTGGTGTTGTTCGTCTTCTCCACGGCAGCAGCCATTGCTTTCGCGGCGAACGAAACGTCGTGCCGAACGTACGCCTTATCGCGCAACTCGTCTTGAATCTTCTTCCGCTCTTCGGTTTGTTTCGAGAACGTGTCGATCATATCTTCGGTGAACCCCAAAATATTTGCCGCCGAGGCATTCTTAAGAAACTCGTGCACCACCGAAGGCAAGCACGATTGTAAAGGCTCCAACGTTGGCGCGTATAAAATTTCGCGCAAGGGCAAGGCTTGTAAGCGTTTCTTGCTTTTTTCGTCGTTATTCGCAATTTCGTCGCATCGATAACAGAGAATATACATGACTGCTTGACAGCAACTATCGAACGCGTTCAGTTCGACTTCTGACATTGCTTTCACGTTATTCTCGTGCACTTTGCGCATGAGCCATCCGCATACGGTTTCCAACGTTTCTACGACGAACTCTGCGCTGAGAAATTTTGCGCGCGCGACGAACGAGGCTAAATACGCCGCAGCAGCCAATCGCAACGAGTTTGCCTCGTTCGAATTGAGCATTTTAGCGACTAATCCATCTCGTAAAAGTTCGCACGAAGATTTATTCGCGTCGTCACTGTTTTGTTGATCACCATCGTTGAAATCCATGGAACAGAGATAAAATACGATGTATTGCGCAAACTTGGATTTTGGCGCGGGTAACAAGGTTGTGAAAAACGCCCTCGACACGAGCGCTTCTCGCAACCGTTCTATCGATTTCTTCGCGTTGCGATAGTTTTCATCTCCAGTTGCTGCTGCTCCTATGATTTGATTCGCACTCTCGATTCGTTTTTGCAAATATTCGAGGACGAGAAACATCATCTCGTCTAAAGCGTGCGCGGCTTCATCCGTTTCCATATTGTTGATGTTGTTGTCGTTGCTATTCCTACCGTGGTTATGATTCTGTTTCTTCTTACTCCTATTCCTGTTATTGTTTTCCCACGACGCTTTCCCGTTGTTTATGTTCGCGTCGTCAATCGCGGCGTTGAATTCGTCCAATTCAAAGATATCCTCTTCGTCGTTTTCGCGCGAATCCGTATCGCGATCGTCTCCGTTTTCCTCCCCGAACATTTCTGAATCTTCTTCTTCATCCTCCTCCTCCTCGGAAGTCTCGTCGTCGTCGAATCCTTGCTGTAAGTCTTCCCACTTGATCTCCACGTCAATCTCCAACGCTTTCGAAACGCACAAACACAAAAAGTCATCCGCCAACTCCGTATCTCGGCACTCAGCGGATTCCGCGCATCGGAACGCGCAATCTAAATACGCCGCTAATACCATCGCCGAACACGTTTTGTGCGGGAACATGTCGAATAAAACGTGCGAAAAGACTTTCGCGCTCAAAGGAACCAACTTCAATATCTGCACCACCGAATGTACCGCTCTCTCTCTTCTTCTGTTCTCCACGTTCTCTCGCTCGCGATGCTTCGCCGCCTCGTTCGCTCCAGACACGCTGTTGTTGTTATTAAATCTACTCATGCGATAATGTCTGTCGTTTCCACCGCGCGACTCTAACAGCAACATCTCCTCTTTCTTCGCCTCCTTTTCGTCGCCAAAAAATGCCTTCACGAACGTCTTCATCGCGAATTGCACGCACGACCCTCCTTTCACCGTCGCCAAGTTGATTAAAAACTGACTCGCGCTCGCGTAATAGGCGTCATCACACGTCCTCAACGATACCGTCGAACACTTTTCTAAAGTCACGCGCTCCAATAAATGTTCGTGCGCTCTATATTCTACGTACGTCGCGTGCTCGGCTAACGCGTCCACCAACGCCACTACGCTCTCGTCTATTTTCTTCGCTACTGCTTCCTCGCCGGTATTCTCGTTGTTCTCGTTAATAGACGAAAACGCGTCCAATAACTCGTAATACCCGCCTCGTTCGTTCCGTTCTTTGCTATCCACCAAGGATTCTTTCACCCACGAGCGTAACGCTTTCATGGCTTCTTCGTTCACCTCTTTTTTTCTCCCTCCTTTCTCCTCTTGGCGGCTGCCAAATTTTGCGGACTTTACTCCTCCTTTTCCTCCTCCTCGGGAGTCGTTCGATGTCCCCACCGGAGGAGAGGATTGGGAGAGCGATGTCACGGAGGCGTTTTCACCTCTCACCTCTTTCATTTTCTTTGTCTTCTTCTTTGCGTCCGTTCTGCGTCGCACACGTTCTCCGTTTTCCTCCTCCAAAGAGCAACGCACAGCGCAGAGTAAAGATTCGACGATGAAGATGAAGACGCTTCGCTTTGCGCGTGAATGTGTGTATATATATCTGCTAAAAAGAAGACCAGACGCAAACAAGTGTATTCTGCACAGCGAGAACACAAACGCGCAAAAAGAGAGAGAAAGCGTCGGAGAGATCACTCCGTTTTTGTGCGAGTCTTCGTCCTTGAATGTGCGTCACACTTTTGACACTTTTTCCCGGGAAAACGTACGAGAAAGACAGAAGAGCGAACAAACAAAGTTGCTTTCGGAAAAGCAGAGCACGCAGACGCACGAAAACGAATAGAAGGTCGCGTTACAACGCACTCGTTACAAAATGTCAACGCCGCAATTCCGCGTTGGGAACCCTCTGGCCCCGGAAAAAGGCGCCTTCCCGTTGGACCATTTCGGCGAGTGCGCGACGTTCAAGGAGACGTATTTGAAGTGTTTACAGGTACTCCTTATGTTCTCTTATGTTCGATGTTAAAACGCGATGGTATCACGCGCTCACTCATGCTAAACTCTTCTTCTTTCGCGCGCTCAAAATGATGACTCTCTATAAACGTTAAAACAGAAACAAAAATCGGACGCGAACAAGTGTAAGATGGAATCCAAATCGTACCTCGAATGTCGCATGGCGAAAGAACTGATGGCGAAGCAACCGCTCAGCGAACTCGGGTTTACCGAAGAAGATCCGAAGGAAGAAACAAACTCAAACCGAGTACAAAAAGAAGAAGAAGAAAACGAAAGGAACGGGTTCGTAGCCGGGGCGAGACGCGCGAGGCAACAGCAAAAGGAGTTCGCGGAGGCGGCGCGTCGCCGGCGACGCGAAGGACGGGACTAAGGAGGGACTCGAGACGACGTTTGAGACATTCGCGCGAGACGCGTCGGGAGAGAGACTCTTTTTCTTGCGTTTTACTCTCGCGCTCTAAACGCACTCAAATCTTTTGCGCG
>Ga0181556_1000586_pt1 | contig 39037 bp, 24 predicted proteins | sample 011ome_14_FD_148651 | JGI IMG/M metagenome (GOLD analysis project Ga0181556, IMG submission 148651) | Coastal salt marsh microbial communities from the Groves Creek Marsh, Skidaway Island, Georgia - 011505AT metaG (spades assembly) | ecosystem: Environmental > Aquatic > Marine > Intertidal zone...
CGAATCTGTGTTTTATGCGCAGCGGGTGGACAAGCGGCTTTGGCAGGCAAAACTTTGGTTGAGATGGGCTATAGCAATGTTATCAATATCGGAGGTTTTGGCGATTGGCAGGCTGCAGGGGGCGCAATAGAGGCTTAAAAGACCCGCCCCGTGCGTCGTGGTCGCACTCGATAATTTCTAAAGCACCAGTCAAAGGCCTGCGGGTCTTTGATGTCGTGTTTTTGGTCACACGGTGAGGCGTTGATAAGAAAACAGAAGGATCTCCAAAACTCTGCTACAGAGCCGGTTTATTTAAAACCGGTGCCGCGCTTGGATCATCTATATAAAAGCCTTGGTGTGATCTTACAGATCACGTCTTTTAGTCGATCTAATCAATGGAAAATTTATGGTGGGTGATAAGAGACTCGAACTCCTGACATCTTCGGTGTAAACGAAGCGCTCTACCAACTGAGCTAATCACCCGCAAAAAACCGTCTAAACAAAGCTTTAAGCAGACGCAAGAGGCTAGGGGAAAAATAGTGCCTTTCTTCGGGTTTGCTTAATCATTTTTTGCGGTTTTTTAAAACTTTCAATGACGGTGTGACGGGTTATAAAGGCCAAACTCTGGCCAAGGTTTGACGAACCTCGGCCAGAAAAGGCGTTAATGCGCTGTCGCAGGTGCCGTTGAGGGCGAATTAAGCGCTGCGGCCGCTGCCGCGGCTTCCTCTGCGGCTTCGTCCCATTCTATTTCATTCGGGGTTGCGGTTAAGGCATTCGCAATAACTTCTGATACATGGCTAACGGGAATAATGGTCAGCCCCTCCTTCACATTATCTGGGATGTCCGCCAAATCCTTTTCATTCTCTTGCGGAATTAAAACCGTTGTGATGCCGCCGCGCAGCGCTGCAAGCAGTTTTTCTTTTAATCCACCAATCGCCAGAGCATTGCCGCGCAATGTTACTTCACCCGTCATTGCGATGTCTTTGCGCACGGGGATACCGGTTAAAACCGACACGATGGAGGTTACCATCGCTAAGCCAGCGCTTGGTCCATCTTTTGGGGTTGCCCCTTCGGGCACGTGCACGTGAATGTCCAACCGATCAAATAGGGTTGGCTTGACACCAATTTTAGGGCTGATTGAGCGCACATAGGAACTGGCCGCATCGATGCTTTCTTTCATCACATCACCCAGCTTACCCGTTGTTTTCATGCGCCCTTTGCCAGGCAGCTTTAAGGCCTCTATTGACAGCAAATCGCCCCCAACCGAAGTCCAAGCCAGACCAGTTACCACGCCGACTTGGTCTTCCTTTTCAGCCAAACCATAGCGGAATTTCTCAACGCCTAAGAAGTCGCTGATATTATCCGGCGTAACCTCTAGCGTTACGACCTCTTTCTTAACAATTTTGGTCACAGCTTTCCGCGCAATCTTTGCGATTTCTCGCTCAAGATTTCGCACGCCGGCCTCGCGTGTATAGCGCTGAATAATACTGCTTAATGCATCATCTGTCAGCGCCAGCTCGCCTTCTTTTAAGCCGTGATTTTTCAACTGCTTTGACAGCAGATGCCGCTTCGCGATTTCGCATTTTTCATCTTCGGTATAGCCAGAGAGCGGTATGATTTCCATTCGGTCAAGCAAGGGCCCGGGCATGTTGTAACTATTTGCCGTGGTCAAGAACATTACGTTGGAGAGATCATATTCAACCTCTAGATAATGGTCCGAGAATGTGGCGTTTTGTTCCGGGTCAAGCACCTCAAGCATCGCGGATGCAGGATCGCCCCGAAAATCTTGCCCCATCTTGTCAATCTCATCCAAGAGGATCAATGGATTGGTTGTTTTGGCTTTTTTCAGCGCCTGAATGATTTTACCGGGCATCGAGCCAATATAGGTTCTACGATGGCCTCGAATTTCAGATTCATCGCGCACTCCACCAAGAGAAATACGGATAAATTCGCGCCCTGTTGCCTTGGCGACAGATTTGCCAAGCGAGGTTTTTCCGACACCGGGAGGGCCAACCAAACACATGATCGGACCCTTCAGCTTGGTGCTTCGTTGCTGAACAGCGAGAAATTCAACGATGCGCTCTTTCACTTTTTCAAGGCTGTAATGATCACGGTCCAACGTCTCTTGCGCGCGCTCAAGATCTTTCTTGACCCGGGATTTTACGCCCCATGGAATGCCTAAAATCCAATCAAGATAGTTGCGCACAACAGTGGCTTCGGCAGACATTGGGCTCATATTTTTGAGCTTCTTCAATTCCGCATCAACTTTTTCTTTGGCTTCTTTGCTCAGCTTGGTGGCAGCAATCCGGCTTTCCAGTTCGGCCACTTCGTTTTGGCCTTCTTCGCCATCCCCCAATTCTTTTTGAATGGCCTTCATCTGCTCATTCAAATAATATTCGCGCTGGGTTCTTTCCATCTGCGATTTCACGCGGGTTTTGATTTTCTTTTCAACTCGCAGAACGCTCATTTCGCCCTGCATATGACCGTATATTTTTTCTAAACGCTCACTGACCGATAAAATTTCAAGCAATGCTTGCTTTTGCTCAACTTCAATGCCCAAATGGCCGGCAACCAAATCTGCGAGCTTGGCCGGATCACTCGTTTCTGAAACTGCCCCTAAGGCTTCTTCGGGAATATTCTTTTTAATCTTGGCATAACGTTCGAATTCATCGCTGACGGTGCGCACGAGAGCTTCTAACGCATCAACATCGCCCATGGTTTCGGATAAATCTTCAGCGCGGGCTTCAAAGAAGTTTTCATTTTCAACGAATTCCGAAATGTGGACCCGGCTTTTGCCTTCGACAAGAACTTTGACGCAGCCATCGGGCAGTTTGAGCAATTGTAAAACATTCGCCAATACGCCGGTTTTGAAAATGCTATCTGCGGTTGGCTCATCTTCTGACGCGTCGACTTGGCTTGAGAGGAGAATCTGTTTGTTATCTTCCATAACCTCTTCCAGCGCCCGTACCGATTTTTCACGCCCCACAAAGAGTGGCACGATCATATGCGGAAAGACCACGATATCTCTTAAAGGCAAAACGGGATATGTTGGCGCGGTGGTTTTTGTCATGTTTCATCCTCAATGACGGCAAGGTAGCACTGTTTCCCTTAGGGGAAGGTGGTCCTTTTGCGTTTCTTGTAGTTGATACATAATAGTCGATGCGGTTGGTTTCAACCATATGCAACGTTTATTAAAGCAGGATCTTTGTATTTGAATGGGCGCGCCTCGCGGAAGCGTTTTGGGGAATCACCTCTCTCATTCAACCGCAAAGAGTGCCCATCGATTAAGAGCAAAACATTTAGGTTCCGGCGTTTTTTTAGTTTTTATACAGCCCGTGTAAGCCATGACAGAGAAAATTGAATTTTTAGTTTCATGGAAAGAGTGAGATTTTGGTTCCGGCCTTCTTGACGCGGGCTTAAGTGAACCGTAAGAGGGGCGGTATAAACCTGTTTGGTTTCAGATAGCGGTTGTAGCTCAGTTGGTTAGAGTACCGGCCTGTCACGCCGGGGGTCGCGGGTTCGAGCCCCGTCAACCGCGCCACTGAACGCCAAGCAGCTTAGTAGATTGCGCGGTTGTAGCTCAGCTGGTTAGAGTACCGGCCTGTCACGCCGGGGGTCGCGGGTTCGAGCCCCGTCAACCGCGCCATTTTTGTTTTGTAAATGCGTAGGTTTGAAAACAGGCTCTCTGGCTGGGTAAGAGGGGTTAGCTTGTCTCAAGCAAGGGGCCTGAAGGGTGTCAATCACTCGGCCGCAGATATAAGTTTTTCATCCGCATCAATTTCAGCCGCGCGTTTTTCAACAAGCTCAACAATGTGATCCACCATATTTTCATTGCCGATTTTGTGGTCTTGCTTTCCGGCCCAATAAACCATGCCGCTGCCCGCACCGCCGCCGGTAAACCCAACATCTGTCATCAACGCTTCGCCAGGGCCGTTAACGACACAACCAATGATCGAAAGGCTCATCGGTGTTTTTATATGTTCAAGCCGGTTTTCCAAGGCTTCAACCGTTTTGATTACGTCGAACCCTTGCCGCGCGCAGCTTGGGCATGAAATGATATTCACCCCGCGATGGCGCAAACCCAATGATTTTAAAATTTCATATCCGACTTTAACTTCCTCAACCGGATCGGCAGACAGCGAAACGCGGATCGTATCGCCAATTCCCATCCATAATAAATTGCCTAAACCGATCGCAGACTTAATCGTTCCGCTGGTCAATCCGCCGGCTTCGGTAATACCCAAATGGATCGGGGCGTCTGTCGCTTCTGCCAAAGCTTGATAGGCAGCGGCTGCCATAAAAACATCGGAAGCTTTACAGCTGATCTTGAACTCGTGAAAATCATTATCCTGCAAGATTTTGATATGATCCAAACCACTTTCAAGCATGGCATCTGGGCAGGGTTCGCCGAATTTTTCCAATAAGTGTTTTTCAAGCGATCCTGCATTAACACCAATGCGGATAGAACAATTATTGTCTTTCGCCGCTTTAATCACTTCTTTAACGCGATCTGGCGCGCCTATATTTCCTGGATTGATACGCAAACACGCCGCGCCGGCCTGCGCTGCTTCAATACCGCGTTTATAATGAAAGTGGATATCTGCAACCAAAGGAACGGGGCTTTCCTTTGCAATTTCCTTGAACGCTTTGCTGCTATCCTGGTCTGGCACCGAAACGCGCACAATGTCTGCCCCTGCATCTGCTGCTGCGATTATTTGCGCTAACGTGGCTTTGACATCAGTTGTTAAGGTGTTGGTCATCGTTTGAACGGAAATCGGCGCGTCTCCCCCAATCGCAATATTACCAACATGAATTTTTCGCGATTTTCGACGATAAATATTTCGCCAAGGGCGTACAGAATTCAAGGACATATCTGGTCTCAGTGGTTATTAAAAAAGGGCCTCAAGAAGCAGCTATTCCTGTCAACTTACTCTGACATTCCTTCAGTTGTAAAGCTTGACACTGTCGCTTCTGCTACAACACGTTCTAAGACCGGATCGAGGTTCAGATCAGCCGGTTGATAATTGGCCATCAAAGACGTGGCTGAAAGCTCTACGTTTTTGACCACTTTGCCTCCAGTACCCGCCGGGCCATATAATTTACCTTCAACGGCAAAATATACAGAGCCCGACATACCTGCCCGTAACATGGGGGCCATTTCAGTTTGTGGAAGGATGAATTCTTCACCCGCTTTCATGGTATTTTCAAAAATACGGCTCCCATCCGGCGCTGTCACACGCACCCAGGCATCTCTTACGGCAAATAGCGCCAGCGTCGGCGGAGCTGTCTCGAGCACCTGCGGCGTATCAACTTGGGCAAGCAGATTTGCTTCGCTTGGCGGAGTACTCTCGACATCCGCTACTATTCCGGCGCTGGGATCAGCGGCGGGGTCGGGTTGCGGAATGAAATTGCCAAAATCTGCCGGATTTAACGATGATATTGGGGCATCGCGGGCGGTAAGAATGGGAAAATCGAGCGCCTGAGGGCGATAAAGCCGATCCAGTTTCTCATTCTTCAGGCGTTGGTCTAACGCGTTTCTTGTGACCTCAGCTTGTGGAAGCTGTACCGAACCCAATGGATCTAAATCCGATAAAACGATCGGCGTATTTTCCGCTGGTGTTAGTTGAACTTGCTGCACTTCTTGCAACAAAGACCAGGCTCCAAAGCCGATAACGCCGATGAGCGATGCCAACACAGCCACAGAGGCAATGGCGCGCATTTCTAAAGTTTCAAAGAACCCGGCATCGGGCGGCTCCATCGCCAAAGGGGATGTTTTGAATATATCAGTTGAACCGGCGGTGTTTTGCTTGGGCAAAAGGGGTGCGGAGGATTGCAGTTTTTTGGCGCTTGGCCCTTGCGCCAGCGCGCTTACGGTTTGAAAGCCGCTTTCTGCGCAAAATTGTTGAAGAACCTCTTCGCTGTCCATACCCAGGTATTTTGCGTAAGAACGCACATAACCGGCAACAAAACCTGGCGTGTCAAACGCGCCGGGGTCGCAGTTTTCGATCGCAGATATGTAGGATGCTTTGATTTTAAGGTCACGTTGTACGTCAAGCAGCGATTTGCCAATGGTCGCGCGTTCACCGCGCATGATGTCACCAAGTCGCAGCTCAAAATCGTCAAACCCTTTCGGACCTGCCGATTGAGCACCCTCTAGCTCGGGTGTGGCTTTGTTTTTTTTGCTCTTTCGCCTCAGCGTTCCAGCTCCCAATACTCGAGACCGAATCGTTCTTATCCACGTAGCTCGTGATTTGATAGCATAATTGAGTAAGAATTACACTTTAGGGTTACTTTAGGCAGAGTTCTCGGCACGATTCAGCGCGCAATGCGCCCAAAGCGTATCCATTGCCCTGACCAAGGCATCAATTTCGCCCGGCCCGTGAATAGGGGATGGCGTGAATCGCAACCTCTCTGTTCCACGCGGCACCGTTGGGAAATTGATAGGTTGCACATAAATACCAAAATCTTGCAGGAGCATGTCAGATAGTTTTTGCGTATGCACCGGATTGCCCACAATCACGGGAACGATATGAGAGCCATGATCAATAATCGGCAACCCGATCGCTTTTAATCGGTACTTTAAAATCTTAGACTGCGTTTGATGTTGCACGCGCAAGTCTTGGTCGGTTTTCAAATGCGCTACAGAGGCTGCGGCCCCTGCGGCGACCGCAGGAGGCAGCGAGGTGGTAAAGATAAATCCGGGCGCGTATGAGCGGATCGCATCACAAAGTTTTGCACTGGCAGCAATATACCCGCCCATAACCCCATAGGCCTTTGCTAGGGTGCCGTTGATAATATCGATGCGATGCATCAAACGATCGCGCTCGGCCACGCCGGCGCCGCGGGCGCCATACATACCCACCGCATGCACCTCATCAAGATAGGTCAGGGCGTTGAACTCATCTGCTAGATCACAAATTTTAGCAATGGGTGCAAAATCACCATCCATCGAATAGATTGACTCAAACGCAATGAGTTTCGGCGCCTTGGGGTCATCGGATTCCAGCAATTCGCGCAAATGTCCAAGGTCATTATGCCGAAAAATGCGTTTACTTCCGCCGTTTCGTCGAATGCCTTCAATCATAGAGGCGTGGTTGAGCGCATCCGAATAAATAATCAAATCTGGAAAAAGTTTTGGCAAGGTAGACAGGGTTGCATCATTGGCAATATAGGCACTGGTAAACAGCAACGTGCTTTCTTTGCCATGCAGATGGGCAAGCTCATCCTCAAGCTTCTTGTGATACACGGTTGTCCCAGAAATATTCCGCGTACCACCAGATCCCGCACCAGTGGCATCTAACGCTTCATGCATCGCACTTAAAACAGTCGGATGCTGCCCCATTCCCAGATAATCATTGCCACACCAGACTGTTACGGGCGCATGAGTTCCATCGGGGCGATGCCATGTCGCGTGGGGAAAATTGCCTTTTTCGCGCACGATATCAATAAACGTGCGGTACCGCCCCTCATCATGCAAACGATTTAATGATTGATCTAAGAAATCATTATAAGTCAATCTATGGCCTTCCGTCCTTTACCAAACGCACTTTGCGCTTTTACAATCAAAATTAAGTAAACCTCATCGGCATGAATGCACCTAAAGTCAAGGGTGACTGGACAGCGCAGGAACACGTGTTAGGCTTAATACACGATATCGATATAGAGTGGTTTGAAAATGTCGCTAGCCCCAGTTCTTGCGCGGATTGACGCAGATCTTGAAAACGCAACGCAGCGCTTGTTAGAATTGTTACGGATCCCTTCCATCTCGACAGATCCCGCGTTTGATACGGCGTGTGAGACTGCCGCTGATTGGCTTGTGGATCAATTGCGCGCCATAGGGGCAGAAGCGCAAAAACATCAAACGCCCGGAAAACCGATAGTTATGGGCAGTTTTACAGGATATGCACATCCAGATGCGCCGCATATTCTGTTTTATGGCCATTATGACGTACAGCCAGCGGACCCACTTGATTTATGGTATCACGATCCGTTTGAACCAGCCGTCGAACAGACCGCGCAAGGTCGGGTTATTCGGGGCCGCGGGAGCTCAGACGATAAGGGCCAATTAATGACCTTTGTCGAAGCCTGCCGTGCGTGGAAAAACGAACATGGGCAAGTACCGTGCAAAATAAGTTTTTTCTTTGAAGGCGAAGAAGAAAGCGGGTCTCCAAGTTTGGTTCCCTTTATGGAAACGCATAAAGAGGCGCTGAAGGCGGATGTGGTTCTAATTTGTGATACTGGTTTATTTGATGATCGGGTTCCTGCAATCGTTACGATGTTGCGCGGCATGGTGAGTGAAGAAGTGGTGATACGCGCTGCCGACCGCGATTTGCATTCCGGTCTTTATGGCGGGATGGCGCGCAATCCACTTCATGTGCTCAGCGAAATTTTAGCCACGTTGCATGATGGAAATGGCCGCGTGCTGCTGCCTGGATTTTACGACGGGGTGCGCGATATACCGCCCCAATTGTCAGCGCAATGGCAGAGCCTAAACTTTTCGCATCAAAGCTTTCTTGGCGAAGTTGGCCTACGGCTGCCCGCGGGCGAAACAGCCTATAGCCCCCTTGAACATATTTGGGCGCGCCCAACCTGCGAAATCAACGGTGTCTGCGGGGGGTATACAGGCGAGGGCTTCAAAACCGTTCTGCCAAGCCAAGCCTCTGCGAAAATCAGTTGCCGTTTGGTCGAGGGGCAGGATCCAGAAAAAATTCGCGCGGCTTTGCGCGAACATGTCTGCGCGCATCTGCCGGCGGATTGTACCGTTGAATTTACTTCCTTTGGAGCCTCGCCCGCGGTTGTTATGCCAAGTGCGGCGCCGCAATTTGAAATAGCCCGCGCCGCGCTAAGCGCCGAATGGGAGCAAGAGGCGGCCTTTACCGGCTGCGGCGGGTCGATACCGGTTGCCGGTCATTTTCAAGATATTATTGGCGTTAGCCCAATGCTGATTGGGTTTGCAAAGGACAATGATCAAATTCACTCTCCAAATGAAAAATATGATTTGCAAAGCTTTCACAAAGGCATTCGCAGCTGGGCGCGGATTATAGAGGCGCTCTCGGTTGATAAACGTTCTCGACAAATGGCAAAAAAATAATGTTGGACGGATTTCAGCATAAGACCTGCGATTTGAACGGGGTAAAAATTGCCTATTCCGAGCTTGAAGAAAGCAAAGGGAAAGCGCCGCTTCTTTTGCTGCATGGGTTTCCGCAAAATCGGTTTATGTGGGGCCGGATCGCGCCGATTTTAGCCGCACATTTTCACGTGATTTGCGCTGATTTACGGGGCTATGGTGGCTCGTCTAAGCCTAAAGGCGTAGCCGAATATAGCTTTCGAAAAATGGGCCAGGATCAACTGGGTCTTATGACATACTTAGGGTTTGACCGCTTCCATTTGATTGGGCATGACCGAGGTGCCCGCACCGCATATCGGATGGCCCTAGATGCCACCGATCGCATTAAGTCTTTAACGGTTATGGATATTACGCCCACCCATTTTTTGTTGGATGCGCTAAAGTCAGAGGTTGCGCGGGCCTATTATCATTGGTTCTTTTTGGCGCAACCCAGCCCGTTTCCCGAAACTTTGATCGCCGCCGATGCCGATTATTACTTTGAAAGCTGCTTGCTTGGCTGGGGCGGCAGTACATTAGAGCAATTTGATCAACGCGCGCTTGAGGCCTATCGCAAAACCTGGAGGGATCCTGCAACAATTGAAGCGATGTGCAATGATTACCGCGCCGCGCTTGAATATGATTTTGAAATGGATGAGTGCGATTTATCCCGCCAGCTGGATTTGCCCGCCTTGGTGATGTGGGGCGAGGGTGGCGCAATGGATAAATCTTTTGATCTGCCAGAAACATGGCGCGCAAGGCTGAAGCAGTTTGACTGCAGCGCGATTCCCGGCGGGCATTTTTTTCCAGACATCCATCCAAAAAATACGGCGGCAGCGTTGTTGCGTTTTTTGAAGCCATTACGCAATCAGTAACCGCAAAGGGGGCGCTTAACCTCTTTTGTCTCGCAGCATGGCTTGCATCGATTCCAAGGGTAGGTACCCGCGCAACATTTCATCTTGCATCACGAATGTAGGCGTGCCGCTGATTTTCATTTTTTGCGCCAATTCAGCGGTTTTTGAAATTTCCTCTGCGACGTCATTAGACGCCATATGATCCAAGATTTTATCCCTATCCAACTGAAGCTTGCGGGATATTTTACTGAGCGCGGCAGGGGTTGGTTGGCCCGGTAAACTGAACAATGCATCATGCACCTGCTTATACGCATCGGCGCCGTAAAGCTGTTTCACGGCAATCGCAAACCGCGACGCAACAACCGAGGCTTCGCCTAAAATCGGCAACTCTTTCAGAATCAACCGGACATTCCCATCGGTTTCAAGAAGCTCGTTCAAATCTTGAAAGGCTTTTTTACAATAGCCGCAGCGATAATCGATGAATTCAACCAAGGTGATATCGCCCTCTAAATTTCCGCCTTGATAGGAAAAGCCATCGTCAAACAATGCAGCGCTGTATTGTTGCACCAATGCAAAATCGTTTTGGGCTTCGCTGGCCGCCTGCTGGGCTTTGAACGCATCCACCGCTTCAAAAATCACTTCTGGGTTTTCCATCAGATAGCGTTTCACTTCTTGACCAAAAGCTTTGCGGTCTGTTTCAGAGAGATTAGACAGATCCCCAGCCGATGCGATTGCGGCTGCAAAAAGCGCCCAGAGGGTAACCCATATTCTTAAAATTTTGACGTGCATTATAAATCCTTGTGATCTGTCTACTTGGTGCTGATATTAAGTATGTCTTGCGCTTTTTGCCATGCAGGAGAACCGGTTGGCAAACCCAAAACAGCACGCCGAGCGTGAACCTTTGCATCTTTTAGCCGCCCCTGCAACGCAAAGCGCTCTGCTGTCACCAAGGCAGCCATTTCTGGTTTGTTTGATCGCGCATAGGCAACCGCCAAATCGCGCAATAATTTGGTGCTTCTAAAGTCGCGAGCGCGAGCGTTTTCGAGCGTTTTTAACGCCTTTGATATCTGATTATTGGCCAGCAAGGCGCGTCCATAACCTGCCAAAATCAACGAATCCTTGGGGGCCATTGCCACCGCTTTCTCATAGGCTGTTACAGCGGCTGAAAACTTAAGATTTCGCATTAAAAGCTCAGCGTAAAGCTCTTGATAATACGGATCTCTTGGCCTTATGCCTTGCGCAATTCTTAACTGGTTCAGCGCCTCTGATAATTTGCCTTGCCGCGACAGTGCAATCGCCAGACTTATTGCTCGAAGATCCTTAGGAAGTTTTCGTTGATCTCGCGCCAAAATCGTTGAAGGTGGTCTCAAAAACGCCGCCAATTTGGCTTTGGCTCTTGCGTGCCAATATTCTGCGGATAAATCTGGCTTGCTCGGGGATTGTGTTGCCGCATTTGAGCGTGCTTGGCGCAGCCGTTCGCGGCTGAGCGGATGCGAGCGCAGGTAGCTGTCTTGGCGCGCTGGTAATAAGCTTTCCTGACCAGAAAAGATTTCTAAAACATCCGCCATCCCCTGCAGGCTGACGCCTGCGCGGCGCATATATTGCATGGCGGATTGATCGGCCGAGCTTTCTTCGCTGCGATTATAGGCTAGAAAATTCCGCTCTGCCGAGCTGTTTAAGCCAATGGCCAAACCAGTTCCAAGCGCAACATTCCCACCCGCGGCGCCAGCCGCTATGCCCAGCGCCATGCCAAATCCGGCGGCGCTGCGGGCCGTTTTGATATTCTTTGCTCGTCGGGCGATGTGACCATTTGCAATATGAGCCGCTTCATGTGCGATGATTGATTGCAGCATACTGGCCGAGTTTGTTTTCAAGACCATGCCCGCATTAAGAAATATGTGATGATTGTCGATAACAAACGCATTCAATTGAAGATCATCGACCACCAATACCTTCACCCGTTCGCTGGGCAGATCTGCGGCCTGCAAAATGGGGCGCGCCAATTGCTGAAGCGCGTGCTCAATATCAGAATCGCGTAACAAGGATATTGCTGTGGCGGGGGCTGGTGTTAAAAAGAGGACTATTAACACAATGAAACTGTTGATTATTCGCATCGAAGCCGCCTATAGATCAGGAAGTTCACTCACTAATTAAGAGTTTGGATTGATACGATGAAAAACTCAACCCGTGGCGCCGTAGATCCCTTTATTGTGATGGATGTGATGGAAGCTGCGCGTCAGGCAGAGGCGGCGGGACGCCATATTATTCATATGGAAGTCGGGCAACCCGCAACTCCGGCGCCCTTGGGGGCCAGAAACGCGTTGCGCGATAGTTTGAATGCAACCGCGATGGGTTATACGGTTGCGCTTGGTTTGCCCGAACTGCGCGCTAAGATCGCTGATCTCTATGGCGAATGGTATGATGTTGATTTGGATTCAAACCGGGTGATTGTAACCTCGGGTTCATCTGCTGGGTTTTTATTATCCTTTACATCCCTGTTTGATGCTGGAGAGCGGGTGGGTATTGGCGCGCCGGGCTATCCCAGTTACCGGCAAATTTTAAAAGCGCTTGATTTAACCGCGGTGAATATTCCAACAAGCGCTGCAAATAAGTTTCAACCGCATCCTACCGATCTTGCAGATTTAAGCTTGAACGGATTGCTGGTTGCCTCACCGTCGAACCCAACCGGAACGATGCTATCGCGGGGGGAATTGGGCGCATTGATTGAGGCTACTGAGGGCAGTAAAGCGGCCTTTATAAGCGATGAAATTTATCACGGAATTGAATATGAAACCAAGGCGGTAAGCGCGTTAGAGATAACCAATAATTGCTACGTGATAAATTCATTTTCGAAATATTTTTCGATGACGGGATGGCGCGTTGGTTGGATGGTGGTGCCCGAAAACCACATTCGTCAGGTTGAACGTTTGGCGCAAAATATGTTTATCTGCGCGCCGCATGCCAGCCAAGTTGTGGCGCTTGCTGCAATGGAGTGCCGCGAAGAGTTGATCGCATATAAAGCCGTCTACGAGAAAAACCGCCGCCTGATGATTGATGGCTTGCCGGAGGCCGGATTTGATCGCATCGCACCTCCGGACGGTGCTTTTTATATTTATGCTGATATCTCGCATCTGACATCCGACAGCCTGTCTTTCGCCCGCGAGATTTTGCAGGAGGCAGGCGTGGCCGTTACGCCGGGTTTGGATTTTGACACCCAGCGCGGGGCGGGAAGCTTGCGGTTTTCTTACGCCGGCAGCAGCGAAGATATTCAGGAAGGGTTGCATAGATTAAGGCAATTTATGCAGAAGAAAGGCTTTGCGGCATGATTTGGTTTCTTCGCAATCTGCTGGCTTTAACAACGTTGCTGGCCCCAGTTACCGGTTTCTGCACGGGCATGACGCAAGCCAAAGAAACCGTGGACATAAGCGTGCCGGCCATCCAAGGCATGGCCCGCTTACGCGTCAGGGACAGCAGCGTCGAGGATCTGTTATGGGATGGCGTACGGATAAATTTAAAACTTAGCCAAGGCGTGCCTTATCGGGTCTATTTTCTGCAAGACCCACTGCGGATGGAGGTTGAATTTAACGCGCTTTATCCCATTGATATAAGCAGTTATGACTTTAATAAAAGTAAAGAAATCAAGCAAGTTACCTATTTTGAATCCCCTTCGCAGCGTTCAGTCCTGCAGTTCGACCTGACATCGCCGATGCGCCTTGAAACGGCCGATTTGAATGTAAACACATCTGATGGTTCTGCCGTGCTGAACTTGGTGTTAACGCCGGTCACGATGGTTGAATTTTCGCTTTTTGCGCTGCAAAAAGCTACAAATTCAGAACTAGAGCTTGCCTTGAAATCCGCAGTGAAGGCGCCGGCTTTAACAGAAAATCGATTGACGGTTCTGATTGATCCGGGCCATGGCGGGATCGACCCAGGGGCTATAGTTGGCGATGTGAATGAAGCTGGCTTGATGCTAAGCTTGGCGAAAGAGTTGAAAGAAAGTTTGCTACGCGTTGAGGGCGTAGATGTCGTTTTGTCGCGTTTGGAAGATAAATTTGTACCGCTCGAAGCGCGCGTTTCGTTGGCGCAAGCTGTAAAAGCGGATCTGATTATTTCTTTGCATGCGGATGCGTTGGTCGAGGGAACGGCCCGTGGAACCACGGTCTACACTTTGCCTGCACTTGCGTCCGAAAGCGCCTCGCAATCTTTGGTGTTGCGTCACGAACCCGATTCTGTGCTGCAGGGCGTGGATTTAAACGCGATTGATGAAGATGTTGCGATGGCGCTTTTGGATTTGAGCCGCTTGGAAAATATGCAAAGCTCGGAAATTTTGGCAGAATCTGTCGTGAAAGGATTGTCCCGCGTCTTGGGAGGGCTCAATGCAAAACCTTTGCGTAAAGCGGGATTTTCGGTTTTAAAAGGCGCTGATATTCCGGCGATTTTGATTGAAGCGGGTTTTATGTCCACAGAAACGGATCTGGCAAATCTTCAAAATGCTGAATGGCGGGCGAGATTTGCCGAAGGCGTTAGGCTTGGCGTGATGATTTGGTATGCGCAAGAAAAGCAAATCGCGCCTTTGCGTAGGCGGTGAATTGAACGAGTTTGATCGAAGCCTTTTGACCCCAGGTCAAAGCCTGCTTATAAGACGTGGACTAATTTAGGGCGGGCAATGCTACGTATTGTTTTATCTTTTTTTGGGGGTGTGTTTACGTTCTTGACGATGTCGGTTGTTGCTTTTGCGTTAACAATCGGCGCAGTGTTTTGGATTTATGGCCGTGATCTTCCTTCACATGAATCATTGGCGCAATATAAACCGCCCACCATTAGCCGGATTTATTCTGGTGAAGGCCGTATTGTCGATGAATTTGCGCGCGAACGTCGGTTGTTTACCGGAGCCCAGGATGTGCCGCTTCTGATCAAACAAGCCTTTATTTCTGCCGAAGATAAGAATTTTTATTCGCATCCGGGCTATGATTTGCGTGGCATTCTATCTGCGGCAGTTGATGCTGCGCGCTCTGGTGGGCGCCGGGTCAGGGGGGCCTCAACCATCACGCAGCAGGTGATGAAGAACTTTTTATTGGATGGGTCGCGCCGCGCTGAGCGTAAGATCAAAGAGATCATTCTGGCCACGCGAATTGAAAACACCTTGGATAAAGAGCGTATTTTAGAGCTCTATTTAAACGAGATTTTCTTAGGCCAAAACTCATATGGCGTGACCGCAGCGGCGCAAACCTATTTTAATAAAACCTTGGATGAGTTGGCCCCTCATGAAGCGGCTTTTTTAGCCTCTCTGCCCAAAGCCCCGTCCGATTTTCATCCCGTCCGGCGCAAACAGCGCTTGCTTGATCGTCGCAATTACGTGTTGAAGGAAATGTGGCAAAATGGCTTTTTGGAAGAGGCGGCCTATCGCGCGGAGGCGGCGCAACCTTTGCTGTCGGTCCAAAATGGAGATTTTAAAAGCTTTCGATCAGCTTTGCCGCGCCGAGGATATTTTAGCGATGAAATTCGACGCCAATTAAGCGCTGATTTTGGCGAAGAGGCGTTTTTCTCAGGGGGTATGACCGTCCGCGCCACCTTTGATCCTGAATTGCAAACGGTGGCGGAAATTGCGCTTCAACGCGCGCTTGAATCCTATGACCGGGCTCAAGGCATTTGGCGCGGAACCGGCCTTTCAATTGAGCCTGAGCGGCTAACCAGCGAAGACCAGTGGCGCGCAGCGCTAAGCGATATTGAGGTGCCACGCGGAATAAAGCTGGATGGCCAATGGTATCCAGCTGTTGTTCTTCGACTTGGCAAAAAATCAGCGCAAATCGGTATTGAAGGCGTTGAAGATGATGAAGATGGGCATTGGATTCCCTCGCGTGACGTCACTTGGGCCAGCAAACAAAAGGCCGATGGCAGCCTCGGCCCAAAAGCCAAACGCGCCTCTGATCTTTTGTCGCTGGGCGATGTGGTTTTGGTGCGGGCGCTTCTGGATGAGGAGGGCGCGTTTGAACGATGGTCCTTGCGCCAAGTATCAGAAGTGCAGGGGGCGTTTATGGCCATGGATGTCAATACAGGCCGGGTTATTTCAATGCAGGGCGGGTTTTCTTATGAAGCGTCGGTTTATAACCGCGCGACCCAAGCAGACCGGCAGCCAGGGTCAAGTTTTAAGCCCTTTGTTTACGCCGCAGCGCTTGATAGTGGCTATTCACCCGCAACAATCGTGATTGATGCACCGATCGAAATTGATACGCCGCAAGGATTGTGGACGCCGCGCAACTCATCAGATAAGTTTTACGGACCAACGCCGTTGCGCACTGGCATCGAACAGTCGCGCAATTTGATGACCATTCGTTTGGCTCAGGAAGTTGGGATGGATGTGATTGGTGATTATGCCGAGCGCTTTGGCGTTTATGATCGCATGAACCCGTTTTTGGCGAATTCTTTAGGCGCGCAAGAGACAACCCTCTACAAAATGGTGGCCGCTTATGCGATGTTTGCCAATGGCGGAGAACGCGTGCAACCCACCTTGGTGGATCGGATTCAAGATCGGTATGGAAAAACCATTTACAGCCATGATGAACGCGAGTGCTTTGAATGTGGGTTTGAGACAATTCCTGCAAATCGCGCGCCGCTGATCGTTTCGAATCGCGAGCGTATTATGGATGCGACAACCGCGTATCAACTCACCTCGATGATGCAGGGCGTTGTAGATCGAGGGACAGCGAGCAACAGCATCAACTTAGGGGTGCCTGCAGCGGGTAAAACCGGCACAACGAACCAGTCAAAAGACGTTTGGTTTGTTGGGTTTACCAGTAATTTCGTGGCCGGTTGTTATATTGGACATGATTTGCCCAAACCGCTCGGAAAACGCGCTTTTGGCGGCGGCATGTGCGGTCCGGTTTTCAATGAATTTATGCAAGCTGCCACAGAAAAATTCGGCGGCGGGCCATTTATCGTGCCAGAGGAAGGGCAATTTATAAATATTGATCGCTTCACCGGCGCGCGCCTTGCTGATGACGCCGAAGGGGACCACGTTGTTGCCGAATTTTTTCGTGACGGCGAAGAGCCAATATTTGGGGTGGCTTTTGACGGGGGATTCGCGATGGGCAGCAATTTTGAGCGCGTAGATACCGAAGAACAAATCAGCCGCGAAATCCAGACCTCGTCAGGAAAAAGCGTAAAGGTTGGGCCCAAAGCCAGCATCGGCACGCTGAGCTCTGGGGGGTTGTATTAAAGGTAGCAACGACGGTTGCCAAAGCAAAAGCGTTCACCTTGTCAGTTCGGGCTGGCTTCTGTAAACCCTAGCGCAACGCTTTAAAACTGGGAAACCTATGCGCGCTGACATCGTAACAACTGTATCTGAAATTAACAAATCATTGGCCTTGCTTCGGCAACGCTTAAATTGGGACACCGTTTCGCATCGACTGGAAGAATTTAATGCGCGGGTGGAAGATCCTGACCTCTGGAACAATCCAGAAAGCGCGCAAAAATTGATGCGCGAACGCCAAAGCCTTGTGGATGCAGTGGCAGTTCATAATAGTATCGCGCAAGATCTGAATGACAATATTGAAATGATCGAATTGGGCGAGATGGAAGACGATCAAGAAGTGATTGCTGATGCCCAAAACGCTTTGGTAGAACTGGCTAAGAAAGCCGCGGCAAAAGAGCTTGAAGCCTTATTGAACGGCGAAGCTGACAGCAATGATACGTTTCTCGAAGTGCATTCGGGCGCGGGAGGCACTGAAAGCTGCGATTGGGCCTCGATGCTGGCGCGGATGTATCTGCGATGGTCTGAAAAAGCCGGATATAAAATCGAAATGCAATCGGAAACGCCCGGGGAAGAAGCTGGCATTAAATCGGTGACCTATAAGATTAGCGGTCAAAACGCTTATGGATGGTTAAAATCTGAAAGCGGGGTGCATCGTTTGGTGCGTATTTCTCCTTTTGATTCCGCCGCCAAGCGTCACACATCTTTTTGCTCGGTTTGGGTCTATCCCGTGGTGGATGATAATATTGATATTGAGGTCAACCCTGCAGATATTCGCATAGATACATACCGCTCGTCCGGGGCCGGGGGGCAGCATGTGAACACCACCGATTCTGCGGTGCGCATCACCCATTACCCAACAGGCATCGTGGTCACCAGCTCCGAAAAATCGCAACACCAAAACCGTGATATCGCGATGAAAGCTTTGAAGTCTCGGCTTTATCAAATGGAGTTAGACCGCCGCAATTCTGCAATTAACGAAGCCCATGAGAATAAAGGCGATGCCGGTTGGGGCAATCAAATTCGATCTTACGTTTTGCAACCTTATCAGATGGTGAAAGATCTGCGCACGGGACATGAAACCTCTGACACAAAAGGGGTTTTGGATGGGGATTTAGACGCATTCATGGCGGCGACTTTGGCGCAGGACGTATCAGGAAAAACGAGGGCAGAGGCCAGTGATCTTGACTGAGCGCGGCGTTGTCAGGTGCATATTCTTGCAATCTCGGAACGCGCAGTAAATGCGCTGCTCTGCCACAACACTAGGGTCTGGCAGCCTGAACATGCTAGCTGTGTTTTTTCCACGTCACGTCTGCGCATATAGCCAAAGCAGCCGCCGCGAATGAGCGCCCTGTTCAAAAGCGCGCTTGCGCAGGCAGAGCTGTTAAACAGGCGCGAAATTAGCGCGGTTGAGCTTATGCAGGACACCTTGGCCCGCATCAAAATGATAAATCCGCAGGTAAATGCCATAATATACCTGCGCGAGGAGGCGGATCTGCTGGCCCAAGCGGCGCAGGCGGATAAATCAAGCCGCTCAGGTTGGATGCATGGGCTGCCAATTGCGATTAAAGATCTGCATGATGTCAAAGACATGCCCAGCTCTATGGGCTCTGCGATCTTTGCAGATTACATCGCAGAAAAAGATGATATTGCGGTTGCACGCGTGCGCGCTGCGGGAGCGATCATCATTGGAAAAACCAATACGCCCGAGTTTGGCCTTGGCAGCCATACATACAACACGGTTCATGGCACAACCTTTAACCCGTATGATCTGAGCAAAAGCGCGGGGGGATCCTCTGGCGGAGCTGCGGTGGCGCTCTCTACCCGCATGCTGCCTTTGGCAGATGGCTCGGATATGATGGGATCTTTGCGCAATCCCGCGGCCTGGAACAATGTCTACGGATTTCGGCCAAGTTTTGGTTTGGTGCCCTCTGAGCCTGGCGCTGAGATGTTTTTGCAGCAAAACGCCACGCAGGGCCCCATGGCGCGGTCACCGCGCGATTTGGCGGCGTTTTTAAGCGTGCAAGCGGGGCCTGACAAGCGGCAACCTCAAGGTTTAGAGGCGCAAGATTACTTAAATCTGATGCAGCCCGATTTGCGCGGAAAGCGTCTGGCGTGGCTGGGCGATTGGTCGGGGCAATTGCAAATCGAACCCGAACTGATTGGCGCATCAGATGCGGCGATTTTTGCGTTTAAGGAACTGGGCGCGGATGTGGACAGTCTTGAGGCTCCGTTTTCCCTAGATGATATTTGGCAAAGTTGGACCATCCTTCGATCCTGGGCAATTGCCTGTTCAGAAGCCGCGCATTATCATGCGCCTGATCACCGCAAGCTGTTAAAACCCGAAGCGATTTGGGAAATAGAGCGCGGTTTAAGCTTGACCGGCCAAGAGCTGCACGCGGCCAGCGTTTTGCGCACAAGTTGGTTTAAGAAATATATGAAACTTCTTGAAACCTATGATGCAATTATTTTGCCCTCAACGCAGATTTGGCCTTTTAAAGCCAACCTAGCCTATCCAAGCCATATAAACGCGCAACCTATGGACAGTTATCATCGCTGGATGCAAATCGTTACGCCTGCCAGCCTTTTGGGGGTGCCAGTGGTTAATCTTCCTGCTGGCTTTGGCGCTGCAGGATTGCCCTTTGGGTTGCAGCTTATGGCCGCAAGGGGCGATGATTTAAAGCTATTATGCATGGCTGAGGCTTGGCACAGACAATGTGATTGGCCCTCGCTGAGGCCGCCCAGCCTTTAAAGCAATGGTGCTGGCTCAACGGGTTTTGGTGAAAAGCATTGCACCGCCCGCTTGGGTTGGATATCTCGGTCAAAAGCAAAAAAAAGGAAAAGAACATTGGCACGCGCATATGTTTGCCCAGGGCAGGGCGCTCAAACGATCGGAATGGGGCGGGCATTATCTGAGGCCTATCCCGAGGCAAAAGTCGTTTTTCAGGAAGTTGATGACGCGTTGAACGAGAATCTGAGCGGGTTGATCTGGGAGGGAGACCTGAACGAGTTAACCCTGACGGAAAACGCACAGCCCGCGTTGATGGCCACGTCTTTGGCGGCGTTTCGAGCGTTGCAATCAGAGGGTTTGGGCTTAGACGGTGTTGATTATGTGGCCGGCCATTCTTTAGGAGAATATTCAGCCTTGGCGATTGCAGGCGCTTTGTCCGTGGCCGATACAGCGCGGCTGTTGCGCAGACGCGGGCAGGCAATGCAATCGGCGGTGCCGGTTGGCGTGGGCGCGATGGCCGCTATCCTTGGCCTTGATTTTGCAGCTGTTGCAAAGCTTGCGGCGGAGGCTGCGCAGGGCGATATCTGTCAAGCCGCCAATGATAATGATCCAGGTCAAGTTGTCGTATCGGGCCATGTAGGGGCGGTGGAAAGAGCCATTGCTTTGGCCAAAGAGGCGGGCGCGAAACGCGCCTTGCTGTTGCCGGTAAGCGCTCCGTTTCACTGCGATTTGATGGCCCCCGCCGCGGCAGAAATGGCGCACGCCTTATCAACGGTCGCCATCACGGCCCCAAAAGTGCCCTTGGTCTGCAATGTCAAAGCCGAAGCCGTCAGCGCGCCTGAACAAATTCGCGAGTTGTTGTTTCAACAGATTACGGCTTCGGTGCGCTGGCGTGAATCGGTGCAGTGGATGATTGAGCAGAAAGTGTCAGAGATTTGGGAAATCGGCGCTGGTAAAGCGCTTACGGGGATGGTGCGGCGCATTGATCGGGCAGTTGCGTGTAGAAATATCGCAACGCCTGATGATATATCCGTCGCTATTAACACATAAGAGTAGGGTTTTAAATGTCTGATTTAAAGAATAAAAATGCGCTGATAACTGGAGCATCAGGTGGAATTGGCAGCGCGATCGCCCGCAAATTACACGCCGCGGGTGCCAAAGTTGCGTTAAGTGGAACGCGGCAGGAACCGCTCGAGAGCCTTGCCAACGACCTGGGCGAAAGAGCCTATATATTGCCCTGTAATTTAAACGATATGGCCGCGGTTGAGGCCTTACCCAAGCAAGCTATAGACGCCCTTGGTAGCCTGGATATCTTAGTAAACAATGCGGGTATCACCCGCGATAATCTATTCATGCGGATGTCGGATGAAGAGTGGCAAAGCGTAATCAATGTCAATCTCACCGCCACGATGAAGCTGTGCAAAGGCGCGCTGCGCGGTATGATGAAATCGAGGTGGGGGCGCATAATCAATATCAGCTCGGTGGTGGGCGCGACGGGCAATCCCGGTCAAGGCAATTATGCGGCCTCAAAAGCCGGAATGGTTGGTATGTCAAAATCGCTGGCTTATGAAGTTGCCAGCCGCGGTATTACGGTAAATGTGGTTGCGCCGGGGTTTATCGCCACTGCAATGACAGATAAATTGGCCGACGATCGCAAAGAGGCAATTTTAGCGCAAATTCCCGCGGGCCGGATGGGCGCCGCGGAAGATATAGCTAGCGCAGTTGGGTATCTGGCAAGCGATGGCGCTGGCTACGTGACAGGCAGCACTTTGCATGTGAATGGTGGCATGGCAATGATTTAGAGCACGCCAGTAAGCGCGAGCTGTTCACGGATAAAGAAAAATCGCAGGTTTTTAAATTTGTGCAAAAAGGCAAATTTGCGCCGAAATCATTTGCCTAATTGATAAGCTGTGCTATAGGCGGCGCATGAATGCCAGCGCGTGTTTGGCAAGTGCTCTTGACTGGTTCGCGCCTGTGGCTTAGGGAGGCCACCAAACAGGTAAGACCCGCTCGCAGAGTGGTTAACCGGGCTCGGCCCGCATAGAATGAGGAATGAATAATGAGCGATATCGCAGACCGCGTAAAAAAGATTGTTGTGGAGCATCTTGGTGTTGAAGAAGATAAAGTGGCAGACAATGCATCATTCATTGATGACCTTGGCGCCGACAGCTTGGACACAGTAGAATTGGTCATGGCTTTTGAAGAAGAGTTCGGAATTGAAATTCCCGACGATGCCGCAGAAAACATCCAAACATTTGGAGATGCCGTTAAGTTTATCGGTGAAGCGTCGTAAGCTTGCACCCGTAAATGCTGAATACGGCCTCTGTCAGTAATGGCAGGGGCTTTTTTTATTACAAATCCGAAGTCCTAATTCTTGTGATTTCTAACAAATAGACGTATTTACAGACCCTGAGGTTGCAGGTGAAATAATTAGATTAGAAGGACGGGCTGATGCGTCGAGTGGTTGTCACAGGTCTTGGAATGGTAACGCCATTGGCGAATGGCGTCGAGGCCACGTGGTCACGCATATTGGCCGGGCAATCTGGCGCGGGCCTCATCACGCGCTTTGACGCTGAGCAGGTTGCAACGAAATATGCCTGCGAAGTGCCGCTAGGCGATGGCAGCGGCGCGACCTTCAATGCCGATGATGTTCTCGCGGGCAAAGAGCAACGGAAAATAGATGACTTTATCCTTTATGGGATCGCTGCTGCTGTTGAGGCGGTTGAGGATTCTGGTTGGATGCCCGAAGATGAGGCGGGGCGTCTGCGCACCGGAGTTATGATCGGATCGGGAATCGGTGGGCTTAATTCAATTGCCGAAACCGCCATCTTAATCAAAGAACGCGGGCCACGTCGGGTGTCGCCGTTTTTTATCCCCGGAGCGTTGATCAACCTTGTTTCCGGGCAAGTGAGTATCCGTTTTCGGTTTAAAGGCCCAAATCATTCGGTGGTGACCGCCTGCTCTACGGGAGCGCATGCGATTGGCGATGCTGCCCGGTTGATCCAAAGCAATGATGCAGACGTGATGGTGGCCGGAGGAGCCGAGGCCGCAATTTCCGAAATCGGAATAGCCGGGTTTAACGCGTGTAAAGCGCTTTCGACCAATTATGTTGATAATCCACAAGCGGCCTCGCGCCCTTATGATCGCAATCGTGACGGCTTCGTGATGGGCGAAGGCAGCGGCGTGGTTGTGCTAGAAGAATATGAACACGCTGTTGCGCGCGGCGCCAAAATATACGCCGAAGTTTTGGGCTATGGGCTGTCTGGGGATGCCTATCACATTACCGCCCCTTCTGAAGATGGCGAAGGCGGCGAGCGCGCCATGCGCGCTGCGTTGTCAAAAGCCGCGTTGCAGCCAGAGGCTGTTGATTACATTAACGCGCATGGCACTTCGACAATGGCGGATGTGATTGAATTGGCCGCAGTAGAACGCATGATGGGTGAGGCAGCTTCAAATTTGACCATGAGCTCAACAAAATCCGCCACTGGCCACCTTTTAGGGGCTGCAGGCGCCATTGAAGCGATCTTCACGATTCTGGCAATTCGAGATCAAGTGGCGCCCCCAACCATCAACCTTGATGATCCCGCGGTGGAAACTGCGGTTGATTTGGCGGCGAATGAAAACCGTCCGCGCAAAATTGACGTTGCCCTTTCAAACTCATTCGGCTTTGGAGGCACTAACGCCTCACTCCTTTTGGGTAAAGCCCGCTAATGTGGCGAAGCGCGGCGTCGAATGCGCTGACCTTTCTAATCTTGGTGTTTCTGCTGATCGGTGCGCTCGCGCTTTGGGGGCAGGCGCAATATTATGGGGCCGGTCCGCTTTCTGAAGCAAAATGTTTGCTGGTTGACCGAGGTCAAACCATGCGCAAATTATCGCAGCAATTAGACGAGATGGGTGCCCTGTCTCAACCTGCGATTTTTCGTATTGGCAGTGAGTATGAAAACAAAACGGCGCAGTTAAAAGCAGGCAGTTTCTTAATTCCCCAAGGGTCTTCAATGCGCGAGATCACCGATATTGTAACCCGTGGTGGGGCAAATACCTGCGGTACTGAAATCGTGTTCCGATTGGGAATTAATACAACGCAAGCTCAAATTCGCGAAATGGATCCCGTCACGCAAAAATTGGTAGAAATCGATAGTTTTGACCTGTCACAAGCGCCGCCAGCAGCCTACAAGGAGACGGTTGGGCTCCCGGGCCTACGCTTCCGTTTAACCATGGCCGAGGGCATAACCTCTTGGCAGGTGGTCGAAGCCTTATCAAATATCGATATTTTAACCGGCGATATTCTTGAAATTCCGGCCGAGGGCAGCCTTGCAACGATCAGTTATGAGTTACGCAAAGGAGATACAAGAACAGGACTGCTGCAACGCATGAGCCAAACCCAAGAAAGCTATTTGAGTGAGGCTTGGGCGCTGCGCGCCGAGGGGTTGCCTCTTGCGACACCCCAAGAGGCGCTGATACTTGCCTCAATTATCGAAAAGGAAACCGCCATGGCTGCCGAGCGGCGTCTGGTTGCCAGCGTGTTTATCAACCGTTTGAACAGAGGCATGCCGCTACAAACCGATCCAACGGTGATTTATGGCATTACGAAAGGTCAAGCTGTACTTGGGCGCGGCTTGCGGCGCAGTGAATTGCGCAAAGACACCCCTTGGAACACATATACGAATAAAGGATTGCCCCCGACGCCGATCGCCAATCCCGGCAAGGCGAGTATTGAAGCCGCTTTGAACCCCGAGACGACAAATCTGGTGTTTTTTGTTGCCGATGGCACGGGCGGGCATGCCTTTGCCGAAACGCTGGCCGAGCATAATAAAAACGTAGCCAAATGGCGAAAAATTGAAGCCGCGCAATCAGAATAGCCAAAGCCATTCAAAAGTATTTAACGTCAGCTTATGAAGGCTCCAATGTTAGATCGAACCTGCTTCGACCATATAGTTATTTGCCGTGCACATGGCTGCATCATCTGACGCCAAAAAGAGGACCATGCGCGCCACATATACCGGATCGATCAAGTCTGGAAGGCATTGCCTTTTGCGCTGATTTTCCAAACCCTCCGGCGTGACCCAAAGGTCTTTTTGGCGCTCGGTCATTATCCAGCCTGGTACAACAGTATTGACGCGAATGCGGTGTTTTCCCAAATCACGCGCCATCGTACGGGTCAGGCCATGCACGGCCGATTTTGCGGTCGCATAGGCTGGAAAACCGCCCCCTGCCTCCCACCATGAATTCGAGCCGATATTTATGATAGACCCGCCACCGCGTTCGATCATTCCTGGCGCAAGATGTTGTAAGGTAAAGAATTGGTGACGTAAATTTGTAGCCATGCGTTCGTCCCAATACTCAACTGTGACATCCTGCCAATCATGCCGGTCATCTCTTGCAGCATTGTTCACCACCACATCGGCGGTGCCAATCCGGCCAATCAATGCATCCAAGGCCGACTTGAGCGCGGTAATATCGCGCAGGTCACAGATTTCAAACGTGACATTCGGGCCGAGCGTTTCAGCCAATTCTGCGCTGCCTGTCTGATCGAGATCTAAAAACCCAACCTTCGCACCTTGATCGGAAAAAGCCTTAACAATCTCGGCGCCAATCCCGGAGGCCCCGCCTGTCATAAAAACTGTTTTTCCCGATAGGCTAGGAAAGTGCGCAAATTGTTGAGACATGAAAATACCTTTTTGAAGCAAGTGATGAGATGGGTAGAAAGCAACAGTTGCGGATTGCTGTCAACGGCCGGGCTAAGTGTTTTATACGCGGCGCGGTTCTGGGGCAGGCGCTGATTGGTTAACGCATTTTATTTTCGACACTGCAGATTTGACTGATCATGTATGTCATAGCCGGGTTGAGCAAGTATGGTGCACGTTCAGATGTTTCCTTACAAGCGCGCCGCAGGAAAGGCTGGTTGAAAAGCTCATCCAGTATTTCCAACATTTATGAAGCTTTATCGTGGTTTTCTGCCTCGATGCTTCCAAGCCCCGAGTTTCGTAAATGGGTTTCGAAATATGTGCGAAAGAAGGGAAGACCCTCAGCAAGCTTCAAAAACTCATCGCGCGTTAAGACCAAAACCTTTGTGTCTTCGACCGCAACCGCGGTGGCAATCCGCCGCGTTGCGCCAATAAGCAAGCGTTCCCCAAAGTGATCGCCCGCGTTAAGAACGCGTGATGTCTCTTCCCCGGTTGCGGGATCTATGCCAGTAATTTCGACGCTGCCGCTAGCGATCGTGTAAAACCCATCAGAGCGCGCGCCATTTTCGTAAATTCGATCACCTGCGCGGTATAAGACATATCGCGCATCTTGCGGTTTTTCCGAATTAATCTGAACCACTGAGCGGGGGGAAAACCCGTCCATCAGCCAATTCCAAAGCACAGAGATGCGGGTTTGCATACCGGGAAGAAACGAAATGTAATAGACTCGCCATAACAGCCAGGCCAAACGACCGGTCAACTTGATACCATAAACTTCCGCAACACCGCGCCCGGCGCCAAGCGAGGCCAGCGATCCTTTTGAACTGTAATGAAAATTCTTCAAACTCCGATTTTGAAGGGCTGCAACAACATTTCGCGCTAAATGCTTTGCCTCTCGCACGGCAAATTGGGCTGTTGGAGGGGCGAAATCTTCGCGGTTTGAGGCCGTTTCGGTCATTGGTATTAACGCACAATCCCCTATCGCCCAAATGTTTTCAAACCCATCTGCACGAAAATCACGCCGAACCAAGATTCGCCCCTGCTTAAGCGTTAAAGGCATCGTTGCAACCACGGGGGGCGGCGTATTGCCAATTGTGGCCACGATGGTGCGCGTTTCTATTACCTCTCCGGTTGTGGTGACTAGCTGCGTCCCCGTTGCTTTTGCGACACCAACGCCAAGCTGCACTTCAATGCCCCGCTGGTTTAATTTGCTCTGCGCATAGGCGGCAAGGCTTTCGGGCATTTCATTCAAGATACGATCGGCAAATTCTAACACGACAACGCGTATTTCTGAGGCTTTTATATTTGGATAGTATCGTAAAGAACGATCGATCAATTCTTTTATCTCACCCACGGTTTCAATTCCTGAAAACCCCCCTCCGATCACGGTGAAGGTAAGGGCACCTTTCTTCACCTCGGGAAGGCGCGTGATATCGGCATGTTCCAGCCGTTCAATTACATGCGCCCTTAAACGCCGCGCATCGCTGAGGGTTTTCATCGTGAAGGCGTGTTCGTTCAGGCCGGGTGTGCGAGATAAATCGCTTCCAGACCCAAGCGCAATAATCAGGTGATCATACTCCAAAACCGTAGGTCGGCGCTGCACCCCTTGAAAAACGGTTACCGTTTGCGCCTCTGGGTTGATACTGTCAATCTCGGCTTTTCGTATGAAAATTTTCCGGGTAAGAAAGCGCAGAGGCGAAACTGCATTTACCGCTGAAATCGCGCCGCCGGCCACCTCGGGTAGCAAAGGTTGGAACACAAAATAATTCTCACGATTTACAACTTCGATCGCGGCTTCTTTGCCCATTAACCGTTGGAGATTTCGAGCAGCGTATAATCCAGCGAAGCCGCCGCCCAAAATCAAAATACGATGTACCATTTCAATTAAACCTTTTATGCTGCGCGGGATTGCTGATTAACTTAATCCACCACGCTTTCATATCCTTTCTAAGGAATTAGTCCAGAAGCTTAAACTTGCTATTTTGATTATCAATGTAAGTGTTTTTTGATTCCTCACGCTGCGCGTTTTATCTTTTTTTGCACAGCCTTAAATAAACAAAACCATCCATATTAATCTGGATTCGATTTCATGCGGTTAGTTTTTACGCAATAGGCTTTTGCAAATTTATCCTTCAATACGTTAACAACTTTAAGAGCTAAATTATGGTGCGCTTTCATAAGTTTTCTCAACGCAGTGCTTTACAGCGAGATGGCGTGACTCAGAAAAGAGGTATAGGCAAAGCGCAGCAATACCTTTTAAATTTTGCGTGCAATCGCCGATCTTGAGCAGGTACCACTTATTGCAGAGTTATAAAACCAGCGTTCAAAAAAGTAACACCCCGATTGAAAATAGGTTTAAATGGCGATTATGGAATTTGATTATATTATTGTTGGGGCGGGCAGCGCGGGCTGCGTTTTGGCGAAGCGTTTGGCCGAGGCGGGCCATAAAACATTGCTTTTAGAGGCGGGGGGGCGCGATAATTATCATTGGGTGCATATTCCAATGGGCTATTTATATTGCATCGATAATCCCCGCACAGATTGGCAGTTCAAAACACAACCACAGATCGGTTTGAACAATCGCAGCTTGTTATACCCACGGGGGAAAATATTGGGCGGCTGCAGCTCTATTAACGGCATGCTCTATTTGCGCGGGCAGGCCGCGGATTATGATCACTGGCGACAATTGGGCCTTCTCGGCTGGGGCTGGGATGACGTGCTACCTTATTTTAAAAAGTCCGAAGATTATGTCGATGGCGCTTCTGAATATCACGGGGCGGGCGGTGAATGGCGCGTTGAGCGGCAAAGGCTGCATTGGCCGGTGTTGGATGATTGGCGTCGGGCTGCGATAAGCGCAGGCATTCCGCCAGTGGATGATTTCAACACAGGTGATAATGAAGGGGTCGGATATTTCAAAGTAAATCAACGTTCCGGCTGGCGGTCAAATACGGCAGGTTCTTTTCTTAGAACGATTAAAAACAAAGATAATTTATATTTAAAAACGCATGCCCAAACCCGGCGCGTGATTGTGAAACAAAACCATGCGGTTGGGGTAGAGTATCAACAAGGCGCCACTTCAAAAACGGCCTATGCAAGGGCGGAAGTAATTCTGTGCGCGGGGGCTATCGGATCTCCGCATCTTTTGCAATTATCTGGAATAGGGCCCGCGCAGCATCTACAAGCGCATGGCGTTGAAGTGCTTCATCATAGTCCCGAAATTGGCGCAAATCTGCAAGATCACCTGCAGTTGCGCTGTTCATGGCGGTTAACGGGAGCAAAAACCCTTAACACTTTGGCCAATTCGGTTTTTGGAAAAGCCAAAATTGCTGGTGAATATTTGTTCAAACGGTCCGGACCCATGTCGATGGCGCCCTCTCAATTGGGGGCTTTTGCAAAATCACGTCCGGATGTGGCAACGGCAGATTTAGAATACCATGTGCAGCCTTTGTCGTTAGATGCTTTTGGTGAACCGCTGCATGATTTCCCCGCAATAACCGCTTCTGTTTGTCATTTGCGGCCTGAAAGCCGCGGAGAGGTGCGGCTTGCCAGCTCAAACCCTCTTGATGCCCCTCTAATATCTCCGAATTTTTTGTCCAGCGAAGGCGATCGATTGGTGGCAAAAGATGCGATTAATCTGACGCGAAAGATAATGGCGCAACCCGCCTTACAACAATATCAGCCGAAAGAATATAAACCAGGGCCGCAAGCGCAAACGGATCGCGACCTGATTCAGGCGGCGGGAGATATTGGCACAACGATTTTTCATCCAACATCCAGCGTGCGTATGGGGCAAGATGCAACGGCGCCCTTGACCGAAAAACTGCAACTTCGTGGGATAGAGGGTTTAAGAGTGGTCGATGCCAGCGCAATGCCTTGTATTACAAGCGGAAATACCAACGCTCCAACCATCATGATTGCTGAAAAAGCAGCAGATTTAATCTTAAACTGCGGGAAATGATACTCGTTTCAGATGCAATTACTCGTTCTGTCGCGCATCGCGGTTTGCATAATCCTTGGCACCCCGTCTCAGACTCAAGTTTCATGCTCCCGCGTGGATCATAAAATTGCATCCTTGAAGAGTTCTGCGCAGCGCATCGTCCTTCTCCGCGGTCTTATATTCAAAATTTTCAGATCAGATAGGGTAACATGAATTTAAAACAGGTGCATGCAAGCCGCCTGTTTCACAAAAAACTCTTTCAACAAAGGTGCACAGCCAAGCAAACATTACGATTAAGTATATTCAGACATTTTTGGCAGGTCTCAATCTGTATATATGGCCCTAATACCTGGGCGCATGCGATTAAATTTAATGCAAAAAATTGCTTAAATTAAAAGCATAGGCGGATTGAGAAAGAAAACAGCTTAAGCGCCGTGACTAAACTACACCGAAAGTCATCGGATAAGTTTTAGATCCTGCTTTGGTATTTTGCCTGACATATCGCCCGAAATGAATCGGCGAGTTATCGATTTAAATGTTTCCATAAAGCTCAAGTTCTTCTGCTAACCTTCCAAAAAAATTCAGTTTTTCTCAACCAATGGCAAACCCAAAAATTTTCGGGTCTCAGGCTTAACTTGCAAGTTGAGATTTCGAAAAAATTTAAGACTGTGAAGTCAAGCGAATTTATTTGAAAATTTTTAAAAAAACCGATTGACCAACCCCACTCATATACGCCAATTTGTGCAGATTGACCCGCGTGACACAAGATGTGGTGTTTGCGGTGGGCCATTCGGTAAAAAGAAACGATTGTTGTACCATTGGAAACATGCGTTGGGGCTTATGTGGTCGTTGCGCCAATCAGCCGGTAATCGGCGAGTATAAAAAGAGGCACGTTAAGATGAAAATTGAACGCAATTTTACGAGAAAATCGGCCGACGCGTATGCGGGGCTTGAGTTTGTCACCACATCCTCAGAAATCAAAAATCCAGATGGTACGGTTGTTTTTTCGCTTGAAAACATTGAAGTGCCCGCGACATGGTCGCAGGTTGCAAGCGATGTGATTGCGCAGAAGTATTTTCGCAAAGCGGGCGTGCCGACCGAATTGAAGCGCGTTAAAGAAGCAGGCGTGCCCGAGTTTCTGTGGCGCTCGGTCGCTGCGTCACCCTCAACGCCGATCACGGGCGAAACGTCATCCAAGCAGGTATTTAACCGGTTAGCCGGCGCCTGGGCGTATTGGGGCTGGAAAGGCGGCTATTTTTCCACCGAAGAGGACGCGCGTGCCTATTACGACGAAATGCGCCACATGCTGGCAACCCAGCGCGCTGCACCCAACAGTCCACAATGGTTCAATACAGGCCTGCATTGGGCCTATGGCATTGATGGCCCAAGCCAGGGCCACCACTATGTGGATTACAAAACTGGCAAGCTTGTAAAATCAAAATCTGCCTATGAGCATCCGCAACCGCACGCGTGCTTCATTCAATCAGTCTCGGATGATTTGGTGAATGAGGGAGGCATTATGGATCTGTGGGTGCGTGAGGCGCGTCTGTTCAAATATGGATCTGGTACCGGCACCAACTTTAGCTCGTTGCGCGGCGATGGAGAGCCGCTTTCTGGGGGCGGAAAATCATCTGGCCTGATGGGGTTTTTGAAAATTGGCGACCGCGCCGCTGGGGCGATAAAATCGGGCGGAACAACGCGCAGAGCCGCCAAAATGGTGATTTGTGACGCGGATCATCCTGATATTGAAAATTTCATCAATTGGAAGGTGAGAGAAGAACAAAAAGTCGCCAGTATCGTTGCGGGCAGCAAAATGCATGAGGCCAAGCTGAATGAAATATTTGCCGCAATCCGTGCTTGGGATGGCAGCAGTGAAGATTCGGTAGATCCAAGCAAGAATAAATCTTTGAAATCGGCAATTCGAGCGGCAAAGAAAGTCGCTATCCCGGAGACCTATGTGAAGCGTGTTTTGGATTACGCCAAACAGGGCTATGATAGCATTGAATTCCCAACCTATGATACCGATTGGGATAGCGAGGCCTACGCATCTGTATCTGGTCAAAACTCAAATAACTCAATTCGCGTAACGGATGCGTTTCTGAAGGCTGTAGAAAACGATGCGGATTGGGAATTGCTGCGCCGTACTGATGGGTCGGTGGCCAAAACCATAAAAGCCCGGAAGTTATGGCAGGATGTTGGGCATGCTGCTTGGGCTTGCGCCGATCCGGGCATTCAATATCACGATACGGTAAATGCTTGGCATACATGCCCCGAAGACGGTGAAATCCGCGGCTCCAACCCGTGTTCAGAATATATGTTTTTAGATGATACGGCCTGCAACTTGGCCTCCATGAATTTGTTAACGTTCCTAAAGGACGGAAAATTTCAGTCTACCGATTACATGCATGCCACGCGGCTTTGGACGGTGACGCTCGAAATATCAGTGATGATGGCGCAGTTCCCATCAAAAGAGATAGCGCAACGCTCTTATGACTTCAGAACGCTAGGTTTGGGGTATGCCAATATCGGCGGGTTGCTCATGAATATGGGCTATAGCTATGACAGCGCTGAGGGGCGCGCGCTTTGCGGGGCGTTGACCGCGCTAATGACCGGAGTAAGCTATGCAACTAGCGCGGAAATGGCGGGTGAATTGGGGGCGTTTCCGGGGTATAAAAAGAACGCCGAGCATATGCTGCGCGTGATCCGTAACCATCGCAACGCGGCGCAAGGCGCGGTGGATGGGTATGAAAAACTGGCCGTAAAACCGTTGCCGCTAGATGCCGCGAATTGTCCGGATCAAAACTTGGTAGAGCTTGCCCGCAAGAGTTGGGATCAAGCGTTGGATCTGGGGCAAAAGCACGGCTATCGCAACGCGCAAACAACTGTAATTGCCCCCACCGGCACGATAGGTCTGGTGATGGATTGTGACACCACCGGTATTGAGCCTGATTTCGCGCTTGTGAAGTTTAAAAAGCTAGCAGGAGGTGGATATTTTAAGATTATCAACCGGTCGGTGCCCGCAGCGCTCGAAAAGCTTGGCTATAGCAGCTCTAAAATAGAAGAGATTGTATCATATGCGGTGGGTCATGGCAGCATCGGTAACGCACCAGCGATCAACCATACAAGTTTGATCGGACATGGGTTTGGCAAAACCGAACTGGATAAGATTGAAGCGGCGCTGGCCTCTGCCTTTGATATCCGGTTTGTGTTCAATCAATGGACGCTGGGTGCTGATTTTTGCACGAAAGTGTTGGGCATTCCGGCAGATAAGTTGAATGATCCAAGCTTTGACCTGCTGCGCCATTTGGGTTTCTCAAAAGCTGAAATTGACGCTGCAAATGACCATGTATGTGGAACTATGACGCTTGAGAATGCGCCGCATTTGTCAGAAGCGCATTACAAAATCTTTGATTGCGCCAATCCTTGCGGAAAAAAAGGCAAGCGTTTTCTGAGTGTTAATAGCCATATTTACATGATGGCAGCAGCGCAGTCGTTTATTTCGGGCGCTATTTCAAAAACCATCAACATGCCCAATGATGCTACGATTGACGATTGTCAGAAGGCCTATGAGTTGAGCTGGTCATTGGGCGTAAAAGCAAATGCGTTATATCGCGATGGATCAAAACTTTCACAACCTTTGGCCTCGGCGCTGGTTGAGGATGATGATGAGGCGGCAGAAATCCTTGAAACGGGCAGTCAGCAAGAAAAAGCAGCGGTAATTGCTGAAAAAATTGTTGAGAAAGTGGTTGTGAAAGAAATTATAAAATCACATCGCGAAAAGATGCCACATCGCCGCAAAGGTTATACCCAAAAAGCCATCGTCGGCGGGCACAAAGTCTATCTTAGAACCGGTGAATATTCCGATGGTGCTTTGGGTGAAATCTTCATCGATATGCACAAAGAAGGCGCGGGCTTTCGGGCTATGATGAACAACTTTGCCATAGCGGTGTCTGTCGGATTACAATATGGTGTGCCGCTGGAAGAATTTGTCGACGCCTTTACTTTCACGAAATTTGAACCGGCGGGCATGGTGCAAGGCAATGACAGCATCAAAAATGCAACGTCAATCCTCGATTATATATTCCGGGAATTGGCGGTCAGCTATTTGGATCGTACGGATCTTGCGCATGTGGCGCCGGAAGGGGCAGCCTTTGATGATTTGGGGCGTGGGCAAAATGACACGGTCCAAAATGTTCAAGAAGTTACGGAGGATGCTGCATCTAAGTCGTTAGCAGTGCTGAAGAAAATCAGTTCCTCTGGTTATCTACGCAAGCGCCTGCCAGAAGATTTAGCCATGTTGCAAGGCGGCGCCGCAGAGGTGGCTGATGTCGGTTTGGGGGCTACTCCTAGCGCGGTATTGGTTGAAGCAGAAGCAACCACACCCGTGATTGCCACTGAAATGGATTTGCGCAGCAAGGCCAAAATGCAGGGATATGAAGGCGATCCGTGTGGAGATTGCGGCAATTACACATTGGTGCGTAACGGCACCTGCATGAAATGCAACACCTGCGGAGCAACGTCGGGATGTAGCTAAGAGACAAGGGGCGGGTGCGCTCGCCCCCGAACGGCGTTCAGGCCACAGGCAAAAATATATAGTTATCGAGCGGTAAAAATGATGAGCTTGAACGGCGAAACTAAAAGGGGGGCTTTAGGCCTCCCTTTTTTTATATCTTCTTCAAGAGCAGTGAACTGGCTTTTTGAAATATTTTCATGATAAGACGGGCTAGCATACCGCGCATTGGAGTTTTTTCGGTGATCTGACGGCAGAACCGGCCAGAATCGTCGATACTGCAAATGTACGATTTGATCAAATATGCTTTATCCCCGGCTAAACGGTAACAAGTTTGAATTTCAAGAAGTTAATCGCAAGAAACGCGAACTAACCGCGCCGAACGCGTTATTTCACGCACATTCGGCTTTCTCTTGGATTGGCTTTAGGTTTGACATTACCTTTGCGCAAAATAGAGATTTCGGCATTAAGGGCCGACGAATATAGAGACATGAATTCTACGCGTTGGTAAAGAGGCCTAATTATATGTTTGATTTTAATGAGACATTTTCCTGAAGCTCGGCAATCACTTGCGTCCATAAAGCAGCCGGTTGTGCGCCTGGAACCGCGTGTTGACCCGCAACGATAAAGGTTGGCACCGAGTTCACCCCCATGTCACGTGCAGATGCATCACGCGCGCGCGTTTCCTCTTTGTCAGCCTCTGAGTTCAAAAGTTTCAAGACCACGGCCGCATCCATGCCGCAGCTATCAGCAATATCGGCGAGCACTTCGCTATCTCCAATATTTCGTCCATTTTGAAAATAGGCTTCAAACAGCGCATCCACCACAGCATTTTGTTTCTCTTCCACACCTGCCCAATGGATCAACCGATGGGCATCAAGCGTATTCGGTGTATGTGATATTGCTTCTAAATTCAATGTAAGGCCTGCCATCTCGGCATGCTCAACCACGGGCGCATAGGCTTTTACCGCGGCCTCTTTACCGCCAAATTTTGTTTCCAAATAGGTGCGCCGCTCCATCCCCTGCGCCGGCATCTCTGGATTGAGTTGAAACGGATGCCAACGAATGTTAAAAATTAAATTAACCTTACCTGCTAAAGCCTTCTCAAGGTTTGTTTTTCCAATAAAGCACCATGGGCAAATTGGATCAGAAATAATGTCTAAATTAACCATTCAAGTTATTCCAGTTTAAAGCCAAAGTGCGACGTTGGATCTTACCATTGGCGCCCATGGGCAGCGCGTTACAGCGTATATAGAGTTTCGGGCATTTATACGCGGCAAGATGATGTTTTGCAAAACGATCTAATGCGGTGCCATCCAGCTCTGCCTCGGCCATATAAAACCCCGCAATTACAAAACTGTTTGGCTTGATTTCGATCGATGTTACCGCAATATTTACAACCCCAGGATACATTTGCATGACGGTTTCAACCTCTAAAGGCGCCACCCGAAAACCGCCCGCATTCATCATATCGTCAGCGCGTCCGCGATATGTGATTGCGCCATCCTTTTCCATGATGGCCAGGTCGCCTGTAAGAAACCAATCGCCGCGAAAACAAGCTTGCGTGGCCTGCAGCGCGCCAAAATACCCAAGCATCAAGCCTGCGTCGGCGCGATGCACGGCAATAATTCCAATTGCTCCATAAGCAACAGGGTGTTCCCCCCCATCCAGCGGCAGGATTGCCAGTTTACGTCCGCGTTGAGGGCGCCCGAGCGCCCCTTGTTTTAAACTGAGCTGGGGTGCATTGGAAATAAATGTCGAACATTCAGACATTCCATAGGCTTCGTAAATAAATGTATTGGTCGCGTTATGCCAATTTTTAGCAATCAATGGAGGCAGCTTTTCCCCTGCGGACAAACAATGGCGCAGATTTGGCAATTGCAGATTCTGATCAAACTGCAAAACTTTGCGGTAAACACCCGGAACCGCAGCCATGAGCGTCACTTTGCGCGTGCGCAATATTGCCGGAAGCCCATCGATCCGATTTGGGTTTTTTAAAACCAACGCGGTTGCCCCTTTGCTCCAGGGGTCTAATAACCCGGTGCCCAAGGTGAAGGTCCAATTCAGGCCCCCCGCATGCAAAAGACGATCGGATGGTTTCAGATGATACCAGTCTTTCATCATCATTCGGCGGGCCCAGATCGCACGATGCGCATGCATAACGGCGCGGGGCTGTCCTGATGTGCCCGAAGTAAACACGATATAAGCCAATCTATTCGGATCACCGTGATCATAATCACCAGGCGCCATATCACGCAGCGTTGCCAAAGTTGCTTGGCCGATGATCTGTCCATCATATTGGCTGGGCCCCGCCAATTCATGATCCAGCAAAATGGCAGCGGGTGAAATCAGCGAAACAGCATGGTCAACTTCTTTTTGCGTCCATTGCGCGGGGCTGGGCACAGGAATAAGCCCTACAGATATCGCAGCCAAAAAGGTGATCGGAAAATCGATGGTGTTTCCCAAGCGCATCAGAATCCGATCCTGCGGCTTTAACCCTAAGGATAGCAGCCCCGTTGCAGTTCCACGGATGGCCTGCGTTAAAGCCTGAAACGTCCATGTTTCAACCGATCCATCAGTATCTATGATTTCAAGCGCTGTTTTCTGAGGAATTTTATCTCCCGCGTTCAAGACATAGGCCGTCAAGTTAAATAAATCAGGACAGGGCGTGGCTTGTTCACTATGATATAAAGACACCATAGGTTTATGTGGTAGAAGGCCCTGCTCAAACTTGCAAGTATATGGCAAATAATCGAAGGCTTGATCATGTCGGAAACAGATCCAAAATCAATAATCCGGATCGCCCGCGCGAATGGGGGGGGCGAATCCGTTGAACCATTGAATTTAGGCGCACGCGTGCGCGAGTTGCGCAAAGCCCGCAATTGGACGCTGGAACAAGCGGCGCAGCAAGCTGGCCTTGCCCGCTCGACCTTGTCAAAAATTGAAAATAGTCAGATGTCTCCCACTTATGAGGCATTACGAAAGCTGGCGGTAGGCTTGGAAATTTCTGTGCCGCAATTGTTTACGCCGCCCGTGAAAAACCAAATAAACGGTCGGATGGCGTCAACAAAATCGGGGCAGGGTACGGCGCATCCGACCACCACCTATGAACATGAGCTCTTGGCTGAAAGCTTGAGCAAAAAGAAAATGCTGCCTTATCATGCGCGGATTAGAGCGCGCTCGATTGACGAGTTTGATGGCTGGGTGCGCCATGATGGAGAAGAATTTCTTTATGTTCTGACCGGAGTGATAAAACTATTCACCGAGTTTTACGAACCGTTGGAAATGCGCCGCGGTGACAGTGCCTATTATGATGCCACGATGGGGCATAATGTGATTTCGACCAGCGAAGACGATGCAACCATTTTATGGATAACCTCTTTGGCCTGATGACAGCCCGGCAAGGCTTTTTACACGCGTCATTTCTCGACCCACCAGACATCCGGAAGAAAGCCGATACGATCGCCATAAAGGGGAAGGTTTTCAGGGTATTTCAAATTGGCTTTATGCGCAATGCGGCTGACTCCATCATGATAAATTGGAATGACATAGCGGCCGGCCATTAACACCCGATCCATCGCTCTGGTGATGGTTTGGACGTCATCTTGCGATTTTGCATGCACCAACCCTTCAATAAGCGCGTCCAATGCTGGCGATTTCACCCCCATAAGATTACGCGTTCCATCAACATCAGCCATCTCTGAACTCCAATACAGTTTTTGTTCATTGCCTGGGCTTAAAGACAGGTCGCGCCGATAGGGCGTCATGTCAAAGTCTAAAGCGCGGATGCGCTCTGCGTATTGCGCCCCATCAACAAGCGAAATCTCAGCTTCAATCCCAAGTCGCTCCAAGGCTTGAGCGTAAATATCGAGGATAGATCTATATTCTTGGGCGCCCTGACGCAGCAATATTTCAAATCTGACTGGGGCTGCTTGAGGATCCATTAAAACCCCATCGCGCAGTTTATAACCTGCTTGCGCCAGCAGCGATTGCGCTTTGCGCATATTCTTGCGGTTGCCCAAAGAGCCATCACCTTTTGGGAGCGCTATACCTTCAAGAGTTCCTGGCAGCAATTTTTCAGAATAGGGGGCCAGTATTTGGGCCACTTTTGCCGGGGCTGCCCCGGGTTGCATTGCCAGTGAGGAATTAGAAAAATACGAACTGATGCGCGCTTGACGGTTCGCATTCTGTGCCTCGTTTATATATTCGAAATTGAACGCGTGGATAAACGCATCGCGCACCCGCCAATCGGAAAATAGTGCACGGCGGCTGTTCATCACCAAACCGCGCATGCCGCTTGGACGCGCATGAGGAATTTCCGATTTGACCACCCGTCCCGAAGCAATGGCCGGAAAATCAAACTGCGTGGCCCATTTTTCGGCATTACCTTCGCGAAAAATATCCACCTCACCGGCCTTGAAGGCCTCAAAAAGCGCGGTTGCATCGCCAAAATAATCAATTCTAAGCCGATCAAAATTTTGCGTGCCTTTGCGAAACGGCAAGTGAGCGCCCCAATATTCAGGATTGCGCGTCAATTCTATAAATTTTCCAGCTTCAAGCGCGCTGATTTGATAAGGTGCGGTTGTAATCGGAATAATATCGAGGCCAGAGGCTGAAAAATCCAGACCCTGCCATTGCGCTTTTTTCAAAATAGGGCGCATCCCGGCCAACAGCGCCAATTCGGGATTGGGGTCAGAAAACGTGAACGTAACCGAGCGCGGGCCAGTGGCGATAGCGCTGGATATTTTTGACCATAAACCTCGGTAGCGCCAATGCCCCTCAACGCCCAAAGTCTTGTATGACCAGATCACATCTTCAACAGTAACCGGGCTTCCATCGCTGAACCTTGCCTCTGGCCGTAAGGTGAATGTGACCCATTCGCGATTCGCGCCAACCTCGATTGATTCGGCCAAAAGCCCGTATAAAGTGAAAGGCTCATCCCAACTACGGCCCATCAAGCTCTCATAATTCCAAAATCGTAATTGCCATG
>Ga0181556_1000589_pt1 | contig 38984 bp, 38 predicted proteins | sample 011ome_14_FD_148651 | JGI IMG/M metagenome (GOLD analysis project Ga0181556, IMG submission 148651) | Coastal salt marsh microbial communities from the Groves Creek Marsh, Skidaway Island, Georgia - 011505AT metaG (spades assembly) | ecosystem: Environmental > Aquatic > Marine > Intertidal zone...
TCCCTGATTGGGGACTACTTTATCGCCCGTAAACGCGCGACCGCTCTCGGGATTTACTCAATGGGGGTCACTCTGGGTAGCCTATTGGCAAATGTGTTCGGCGGTCCGATCGCTCAGATGCAGGGCACAGACGTCGGCGCATGGCTGGATGACTCGGCATTCGGCTGGCTATTCAACGGGCTTGAGTGGGCCAGTATCGAGGGCTGGCGCGTGGCTTTTGTGGCGGTCGGGCTTCCAGGCGTGCTGGTTGCGCTGCTGGTATGGCTCACGATCAAAGAACCTCCCCGCGGCTACTCTGATCCTCCAGAACAAAGCGCGGACGTAGCCCCCGGGTGGAGGGAAACCTTTAGCGAGCTGAAGCGCAAACCCTCATTTTGGTGGATGGCGATAGCCGCCTCCTTAGTGGCTTTTGTCGGTTACGGCTTAATCAGCTTTCAAGCACCATTTTTGCAGCGGGAACACGGCCTGAGTGTGAGAGATGCAGCGCTGCAGTTCGGAGCGCCACTATCGCTCATGGCCGCTGCGGGCACCTTTCTCGGCGGATACATCACCGAGCGTCTGACCGGTCGCTTCCCGACGGCAATGGCGTGGGTACCCGCCGTGGGCATCGCCCTAGCCGTCCCCGCTTACGTAGCCGCTTTTTTCTCTGGTGACCTATTCTGGGTTTTTGTCTTCTGGGGCATTGGCGCCGTATTGCATTACAGCTACTTGGGCGCCCAATACAATATTGGACAAGGCGTTGTCAGCAATCGCTCTCGCGCAACCGCCATTGCCGTATTGCTCATCTTGGTCTCTCTCATTGGCAATGGCATTGGCCCCTATTTTGTGGGCTTTATGAGTGACTTTTTTATGCAGCAAGAGTTGCTGACCCTCGATATCAACACCTGGCTGTCGCCAGAGGCTTGCAAATCAGGAACGGTTGATCGCTCAATTAACGAGGAGGCAGTATGCAAAGCCGCCAATTCGACTGGACTTAAATGGGCCATGGCCGCGACCGCCAGTGTTTTTCTGCTCGCGTCGATCTGTTTCATAATGTGCGCACGTACACTCACGCAGGATTTTGTCGCAGATCTCAGCACAGACGCATCCTGAGGCACGGCGCCGGATAAACACCTCGAACGGGACGAATTCCGCGCCAAATAAGTGCGGTACACGCACCCATCGGGAGCAAAATGCATCATGATGCGCGGCGTCATATGGGCACCCGTCGAACAGGCTGAGAGCAGGGTGCGCTGGAGGCTCGCAATTTTACTGATTGGCATGGGGGTTGCTGCATTTTAGTGCCACCCCCAATTATCGACGAAGGAGTTTTAGGTGAAAAACAATCGCGCACTGGCGCTCATTCTCCCGCCGCTACTGGCGGCCCAATCAGCAGGGTTGTGTGCACAAGACACACCGGTATTTGAGGAGGTACTTGTCACCGCCGAGAAACGGACGGAGAGCTTACAGAACCTGTCACAAGCGGTCACTGCACTCAGTGCTGAAGATGTGGAAAACCGCCAGCTGTCCTCATTCGTTGATCTGAGCGCAATTGCTCCCGGTGTCAACGTAGCGAAAAACGAAGGTTTCAAAACCGTCATTACCATCCGCGGCATCGGCAACGAGGCTAACCAAAACGCAATCGCCAACCCATCGGTGTCTTACCATTTAGACGGCGTTTATGTGGCCTCTCCCTTCGCACTACAAACAGACTTCCTCGATCTGGAACGCATTGAGGTGCTCAGAGGACCTCAGGGAACACTGTTTGGGCAGAATTCGACGGGTGGCGGTATCAATGTCATCACCCAGGCGCCTACCTTCGATGAGATATATGGCTCTGCGGACCTGACTCTGGGTGAATACAGCCAGGTTAGGGCTCGGGCAGCGGTCAACCTGCCGATATTGGACGCCCTTGCCGCACGCATTTCTGTGATGAGCAATAAACATGACGGCTTCACCGACAACGTCGCGAATGGGCAGGATCTCGACGACGCAGACAGCATCTCTGCCCGAGCCAAGATGCTCTACCAGCCAAGCGATACTTTTTCGGCGACGCTAACCGCGCAAATTTTTGATGAAGAGGTCAACGGACAGGCACAGAAAGGTATTTATGACCCCACGCCCGGGGCCCGATACCTCGCACAGGATTCACTGTCGAGCTACGAATTGCAGTCACAGCTTTATAGCCTGACTCTCGCGTGGGATCTGGGATCTGTCACACTCAAGTCGCTAACCAGCTACCAGAACGATGACATCGCGATTCAGCGAGATAACGACCGGCATGACTATCGCACCCTACCACCTTTCTTTTTACTCCAGAGCTACTTTGACCCCGAGACCAACGAACAGAAAACCACTACACAGGAGTTCAATCTGATCTCGAACGAGCCCGCCTTCGGCAGGCTCGATTGGGTTGCCGGAATCTTTTACCTTGATACCGAGGTGGACATCAGCATTCTCGAGCGACTCGACTTTGGTTTTGACGGTGTTTTCGATCCATTTACCCTCGATGATATTTATGCCTACGGCGGTGACGTCGGTTTTATCTCGGACTCCAAGCCGGAAAGGGAGTCGATCTCGCTTTACGGTCAAGGCACTTGGTCTCTCACCGACCGCAGCCGCCTGATCGGCGGTCTTCGCTATACCGAGGACGAGGTTTACAGCGCCGTGACCAACTTCTATGGTCGAGAAGGCACCGAAATTCTCGAAATCGAGAGCGAGAAGGTCACCGGGCGATTGGCCCTCGAGGTAGACCTGGGTGACGCCACTATGGTTTACGCCTCCTACACTCGCGGCTTTAAGCCCGGCGGCTCGAATCTCACCTTTGGCCGGGAGGCCGTGGTGTCGCCCATCGTGGTATTACCGGTGTTCGAAGAGGAAACCATCGACGCTTATGAGCTCGGCTTGAAAACCGATTTGGCAGACGGCCGCGTGAGGCTCAACGGTGCCGCTTTCTTCTATACCTATGACAACCTGCAATACCAAGCCACCGACCCCGAGGTATTTCAGGGTGGTGTGGGAAACATTCCCGAGTCGGAGATTATGGGCGCAGAACTAGAGTTAGGCGCCTTCCTCAGTGACTCACTGATTTTTGATGCACGACTCGCCTGGCTTGACACAGAAATCACGTCGAGTCATCTCGCGCTGGACAATGTGGCCTCGGAGGCCGCGACCAATGCGCTCCTGGCCCAAGGCATCAATCTTTTTAGCCCCGAGGTAGAAAGAGCAAGAGCGGCGCAAATTGCCGATGTGCAGGGTAATGAATTGGCCAAAACACCGGGCTTTACCGCAAATCTGGCGCTTACTTACAGCCACACAATGGCGGCATGGGGTGACATTGAGGGAACACTCAGCTACACCCATCGCGGGGATTTCAGACACCGCATCTTCAACAACCCCCTCACTGATGAGGTCGACGGTTACGACACGGTGGATCTACTGGTCCGCTTTTTGCCGAATGATGCAAGCTGGCGGCTAGAGTTAATTGGCAAAAACCTGACGGACGAAGATGGTATCAATGCGCGATTCACCGATGTTTTTGGCGTGGGCGCAACGGGCGATCAGTTTATACCTCCCAGACAGCTAATGGTCAGGGTGGGCTTAGACTTCTAGCAGCTTTCCAAACCGATGGACTACACTCGTTGCGCGCCGAGCTCTCGGCGCACAACGCCTCAGTGATCGTTTTGGGGCAGAGGTAACCGCCAGCGGCAAGGGGTAGCGCAGTGGATCGACTGTTCGGGCTGTCAAAATCAGGAACCAGCGTAGGTATTGAGCTTAGCGCTGGCCTGACGACCTTCATGGCAATGGCCTACATTGCGTTTGTGAATCCCCAGATGATGGCCAATACCGGGATGGACCAAGGTGCAAGCTTCGTTGCCACCTGTCTGGCGGCTGCTTTCGCTTGCTTCTTCATGGGCCTCTATGCCAATTGGCCGGTCGGCCTCGCCCCCGGCATGGGTCTTAACGCCTTTTTTACCTATACCATCGTGGGTGACATGGGTTATCCGTGGCAGACCGCCCTAGGGGCCGTATTTATCGCCGGGCTGCTGTTCGTCTTACTCACCGTAACGCGCTTGCGCGAGTGGATGCTGGTGAGCATTCCGTGGAATCTCAGAATCGCGATGGGCGCCGGCATCGGCCTGTTTGTGGGCCTGATTGGTCTTAAAAATGGTGGCATTATTGTCGACCACCCCGCGACGCTCCTGACGCTCGGCAATTTTAAAATCATAGAAACTGGCCTCGCGGGCCTTGGCTTCTTGATTATTGTCAGCCTCGCCGCCCGGCAGTTTCCCGGAGCCATCTTGATCGGCATTCTTGCAGTCACCGGCATCGGAATGACGTTAGATGTAGTGCACTATGAAGGCATTGCCTCCTTGCCACCCTCTGTCGCGCCCGTACTGGGGCAGCTCGACATTATGGCGGCACTCGATGTCGCCATGGTAAGCGCCATCGCTTCTATTCTCTTTGTTAACCTCTTTGATACCGCAGGTACGCTGGTCGGCGTGGCCTCACAGGCCGGGCTAGCGCATCCCGACGGCGATATAAAAAACCTCGACAAGGCATTGGTCGCTGACAGCACCAGCAGTGTCGCGGGCGCCCTTGTCGGGTGCGCTCCCGTTACTTCCTACGTCGAGAGTGCGGCAGGTGTCGCAGCGGGAGGCAGAACCGGCTTAACCGCCTGCACCGTCGGCTTGCTATTTCTCGCGCTGATCTTTTTTGCGCCACTCGCCGGGATGATTCCCCCCTTCGCCACCGCCGGGGCGCTGCTATACGTTGCACTTCTAATGATGTCAGGCTTGGAGCGTCTGCAATGGCAAGACCACACCGAATCGCTGCCAGCGCTACTGATCATCATCATGGTGCCACTGTCATTCTCTATCGCAAACGGGATTGCCGCGGGCTTCTTGAGCTACGTCATCCTCAAAGTCGCTGCAGGTAAGTCGAGCGACGTCAGCATCGCCGCTTGGGTCATGGCGGCCATATTCACCGCACGGTTCGTGCTGATTTAAGGGGTAGCCTACTGCCGACAATAACCCGTTAGGCTGTTACACGGACGACAGACGATCTTTGACAATCTCATAGAGTGCCGGACGATGCGCTCTGACCTCATCCAACGATAGACCCTCGAGCGAATGGGGATACATCAACCACGCATCCGTCTCTTCTAAATAGTAATCGGGTACTCGATCGACCTCACGACGTAGCGGCTTGTAGTACGGCACCGCTACCCGAATGTCCTCGGGAGTATTCAGCCGCGCCAGCTCAGCAAGCCTATTAATCACTGCGTCGACAGTGCGTCCGGTATCAAATACATCATCAACGATTAAGAGTCGGTCCTCGGCACGTACGTGTTTAACCAAGTAGTTCAAACCATGGACCCGAACATCACCCAACCGCTGGTCGATGCCCGCATCGTAAGAAGACGTGCGAATCGCTATGTGATCAGTCTCTACGCCACTGAAAGCAAAGAACTCCTGCACCGCAATACCAATGGGTACACCGCCCCGCCATATCGCGATGATAATGGTGGGCTCAAATCCGCTATCGATGACATTCTTCGCCAGACGAAAAGAATCTATCAGAAGCTGCTCGGCAGAGAGGTATTGTTTGTCAGTCATGGCTTCGGGTTCTCATGGCGAACAGAGTATAGTGCCGGCTGTAGCGTGCCAATAACTCCGGACCCAATCCGCTGTGAAAAAACAATTCATCAAAGAAGAGCAATTGCTTCAAGAATCATTCCAGCTGGCGGCTCACATTTATGACAGCGGCTTTCGCCCCGACTTTATTGTGGGGATCTGGCGCGGCGGTTCTTCTGTGGGGATATACGTGCAGGCGTGCCTGCAATATCTGGGTATCGAAACTGACCATATCGCTATTCGAACGTCATACCGCGGGCAACCCAGCTACGGCTCACACATCGACAACCCCGACGCGATTCGGGTGCATGGCTTGCAATATCTGTTTGAAAATTTGAATCGAGACAATCGGCTGCTCATTGTTGATGACGTATTGAGCTCAGGCTACAACGTGGAGGCAGTGATTCAGCGCCTCGAGCGACAATGTCGTAATAATATGCCGGGCGAAGTCCGGGTCGCGGTGCCCTACTACAAGCCCCAGAGCAATCTGTCTGGCCGAAAACCCGATTTCTATCTGCACGAGACGGAGGCGTGGCTAGTGCTCCCCTACGAGTTGCAGGGCCTGACACCAGAAGAACTTGCGACACACAAGCCCGAGGTGGCCGCGCTACTTGAAGGCGCTTAACGCAAAAGGGCGCCCGCAATGCCAAGATACTGCACCCACAGGCCCACGTATCGAATCCAATGTTGGCTTGGTGGTTTAACCTTTTTTACCGCCTGTTGCTGAGCGCGCCGCTCGCTTGGACTTTGGGCGGGCTGACTTTTTCTTGGACGGCTTTTGCTTCGCCGGTCGCTTGCCAGTCGTCTTTACAAGCTTGATCGGCAAACGATGCTCGGGCTCAAAACCCTCAATCTCCTCGCGGCGCAGGCTCTTCTTTATCAGTTTTTCAATTTTTTGCAGCTGCACAACCTCGTCAGCGCTGACCAACGATAACGCACACCCTTGCTCTCCCGCCCGGCCCGTGCGCCCGATACGATGCACATAATCTTCGGCCACATAGGGCAGGTCAAAGTTGACTACTCGGGGTAACTGCTGGATATCGATACCCCGGGCAGCAATATCTGTGGCAACCAGTACCTGTAGCTCACCCTTTTTGAAGCGGCTCAAAGACCGTGTGCGCGCGCCCTGGGTCTTGTCTCCGTGAATCGAGTCACTACTAATACCCGCTTTAGCGAGCTGCCGGGAGAGCTTGTCTGCCCCATGTTTGGTGCGCGAAAAAACCAGTACCTGCCCCGATTGATCGTTTCGTAACAGGTGCTGGAGGAGCTCACCCTTCCGCTGCTTGTCAACAGGGTGAACCACCTGATCAATGCGACTGACGGTGGTGTTTGCGGGGGACGCTTGCACCCGTTTTGGCTGAACCAGAAACTCCTGCGCCAGCGCCTCGATATCTCTGGAGAATGTCGCAGAGAACATCAAAGTTTGACGCTTCTTGGGTACTGCCGCGAGAATTCTCCTCACGGCCGGGATAAAGCCCATATCCAGCATCCGATCCGCTTCATCCAGCACCCAAAGCTTGAGATGGTCGAGACGCAACGCATTCTGACCCAGTAAATCCAATAACCGACCCGGAGTCGCCACTAAAATATCGGCGCCCCTTGCCAAATGACGCACCTGTGGGCGGATGTTCAGACCACCGCATACCATTTGACTATTCAGTTTGAGGCCCGCTCCATAATGCCGAATATTGTCGGACACCTGCGCCGCCAGTTCTCGGGTCGGGGTCAAAATCAGACAATGAACAGATTTAGGCGCCGGCCGCCCGCTTTCACTCAGAAGGTGCAGAATAGGCAGCGTGTAAGCTGCTGTTTTTCCCGTACCGGTCTGCGCGGATGCCATTACATCGTTCCCGCTGAGCACCAGAGGAATAGCGCTCTCCTGCACCGGCGTGGGCGCTCTGTAGCCCTTGGCTTCGATATTACGAAGCAGGCGGCCGTTAAGACCAAAGCCTTTGAATACGGTCATGAACTTCTCATTAGTGAATGTCTGATGTAAAAACCAGCGCACTTCTGTGCAGTGGCCGCGTATCGAATCGAACTCGCTGGGGCGGGTGCGCGGAGTATGGCCAAGGTGGCAGTCAATGCAATAGCCATTGTTACGGAAAAAGACTTCATCCAGATGTGACACCACAGCGCGAATCCTGCTCACACCCCGGAACCAGAAACAGAAACGCCGCTGTAAAGGCTTCGCCGTTGACCGAGTCGGCTGCAATGTCGCACAGCTGAGAATGCAGCAGCGAATTTGACAAAAGCGAGAAAGCCGGCGATTTTGGTGCCTCAACAACCCGACCCCACTGAGCGACCCGCCGATGCCCGAAGGTCCAGAGATACGCCGCGCCGCGGATAAAATTGAAGCCGTGTTAAAGGATAAAACGACCGAGAAAATTTATTTTGGCCTGGCTCCTCTCAAGAAGTTTGCAAAGCCCCTTACGGGATGCAAAGTCCTAGGATTGGAAACACGCGGCAAGGCGCTGCTCACCCACTTTGATTGCGGCTACACCATTTATTCCCACAATCAACTCTATGGTGTTTGGCACGTGGTAAAACGCGACAAGCTTCCAAAAACCAACCGCCAACTCCGACTGGCTATCCATACCAAGGAACACAGCGCCCTACTCTACAGCGCCTCCGACATCAGCGTATGGCAAACAGAAAAGGTTGAAGAACACCCATTTTTAAAACGCATTGGGCCGGATATTCTCAACCCCCGCCTTAGCTGGCGAGAGGTGGCTGAGCGTCTGCAGAGCAAGGCCTTTGCGGGGCGAGCGCTCAACTCAGTTTATCTGGATCAGACTTTTCTGGCGGGACTAGGTAACTATCTGAGGAGCGAGATATTGTTTCTGGCGGGCGTTCACCCGGAACAAAAAGCGCGTGACTTGACCAAAGGTCAGATTGGAAAGCTCGCGCGGACGACCTTGGAGATCAGCCAACGAAGTTACGTGCTCGCGGGTGTGACGCTTTCGGAACGTCAGTACACCGCGCTTAAGAAAAAAGGCGTTTCTTACGGCAAAGCACGCTTTTTTGTCTTCGGTCGCAGTAAGCAGCCCTGCAGGATATGTGGGACTAAAATTCAGCGAACGACCGCCAACTCACGTCGGATTTATATTTGCGGGGGCTGCCAGCAAGCTAGGGCATGAAGCGTTGAGACAGACCCGTGCCGCCTTGGGAGTGGAGACGGTGCTATAGGACCCCAAGGGGTGGAATAACCGCTCCGTTAGCGCACCGCGGGGCTAGTCGGTTCTGGGAGGGCCGCAGACAATGCCCGCACAGTATTACAGTAACGCTATAGCCCGATCATGGGGAATCCATAAACAACCAGAAGTAGTCAGCCCCCTAACCCGCAGCAACGGGGCCAGTTCTGCGACTGGCTTGGATGGCCTCGCGCCATTGGCCTGCGCGCCAGCGGATAAGCCCTGTACACCCCTACCTTAACTCACAGTCTAATCAGCACTTTCTTCATCCGGATACGCAGAGATAACGATATCGCTAATCGCCCAAACCTCATCCTGAACCAGATGGATATCATCATTATTTTTCTGAACCGCTGAATAGATATAATTCAGCGTTCGCTCCATCTCTTTCATCTCGCTCTGCTGATATAGAGCTATAAACACCAACGCCAATAAAACTGCATTACTCTTGACAAACTGCATCATCTGCGACATTTATGGTGCTCCTACATCTCAAACCCATGGTTACGCTGCACGTAGCGTTTCTTATTTGCACTTTAAAGTCTACACAAAGTAAATTCGCTAGCGAAAAGTGACGAGAACAGCTGCTAATCCGCAGTAGCGAGGCTAGCTCGGCGGTTGAGCTTGCCCCGCCCTGCGTTACTACCGATCTCAACAGCAGGGGCTAACCCCTCTTTGTTAAATTCGGCTGCTGGTGCGTGACGAGACCTGTGATGTCGCCTGGTGTAAACGGGAGTGGCACCTCCCGCGAATGAGCAGGCCCGACCCTATCCCCGGGGAGTGTTCTCTTGAGCTCAAAGCCCACATGATAGGCTCTGTACACCTTTTGCGTCTGGCATTGAATATGAAAGCTGAACTTCAAGAAGTGATGAATAGGTTGCGGAAGCTTCAAGGAGCAATCGACTTCGGTAATGCACCCATGGCTGAGCGGGAAGAACTAGCCAGTGATATTACCGACATCATGGATGCTCTGTTCGAAGTGATGAAGAAACTCCCCGACGAATAGCCCCAAATCGAGGCTCTTGAACCCGAATATTGGGGAGTCAGCGCATCTTACGATTCATAGCCCTTTGATATTGCTGGGTTATTTTCTCTAATATTGGAGGCTCGGGTCACCTCCATATACTACCTATATCATTGTTTTATATGTTTTTTGTAGTTGTTACACATTCTTATTGCACAAAATGACAACCAGAACAGGGCCCTAGATGACCTCGGAGTCCCGTTGGGTCACTGTTATTGGTCTAATCTGTCGCCATACTGAATCCCACAAACCTCATCCAGTTCTACCAGCGTCACCTTATCCGGATCTGACAGTTTCTGCGTGGGTGGGGTCTTGCACTGCACCTTCTGGGTTTTGCCAGTCTTGGGGTCTTTGCATTGGAAGATGGGACGCCGCTCTACCTCCCCGATGACTTGGCACGTCGTCGCGGTAGTCTTCCGCACCGTTGTAGGCATTTGAGCCACAACGCTCGACACCATGAATACCGCTATTAACGCAACTAGGCTTCTCATCATTCCCGAGCTCCTGAAATCTCAGACCTGAACGGAGCTTATCTGCAAATAGCAATTGACCACAACACGCGCTTAACTTAGCGTTTAGACGCAACGCACCCGCCCATTTTTACTGGAGGATTTATGAGGACTCTTGTTTTTTTCATTACTCTTTTTGCTACCGCATCGGCAAACGCATCAACGATGCTCTTGTGGTCATGTCACTTACTGGAGGGACATACTATTGAGGAGGTCAAGGCAAAAAATTCAGCATGGGTAAAGGCTGTTAACGAATTGTCTGAATACAAGGTTGAGAGTTATGTACTGGAATCGATTGCCGCGTCGGACATGACGGCTTTCCGGTATATCGATGTGTTTGAAAATCCCGTTCACTGGGGCCAAGTTCGATCAAAAATGGAAGACGGAGCGTTGGACGACATAGACTCACAACTCAATGAGTCCGCCAAATGCCAAGAGGCGAGCTTGTACGAGGCATCCGAAAGCTAAGAGCCTTTAGTAATTCTTGGTGGGGATAGCCCCTAACCCGCAACAGCGGGGCCAGTTCTGTGGTTGGCTCCCGGGCTTAAGAGGAGCACAATCAAGAGTCAGGCAAGAACCTTAGGGCTGAAGTCGATTTATGACCGGCGAGGACGGGACTCACGGCGATTAGGCTCAGAACAGAGACGGCGCTGGACATACGCCGTAGCCTGATGTGCTGATGAAGTGCTCCCTTACAGTGCACCTCCATTGGCATAGCTTCTCGCCGCTCTCGGTGGGCTGTTCAGAAGTTTTTTGCCAATTGTGATTTTGGTGTGTCGGAATTTCCGCGCAACTCGCCAGGAACACCGGTGCGGCAATGGCAATTAGCTTTCTCATCATTCCTCCTCGGCCTGTTCGCCCTTCTTCCACATTGGATGCTTAGCCAGTCGATAGCCTGCCAGACAGACAATTATGGTCATCAGGGTCGGCAATATGGCGTCTTCTGTGATTAGGTAGGCTATTAGTAGTCCGACCCAAACGACCATCAGAACCCAAAACTCGTACTTTAGAATGAATTGCCAAATCGCGCTCATATATCTTGACCTCATCACACCTCAGAAATGACAGGATACCCCTGCACACTGGAGATCAAAACTCAGCCTCGCTCATTTAGCGCCCTCTCCACTCCCAAGGCGGCATGAGAATAGCCCCTCACCCGCAACAGCAGGTTCCCATAACGCCGAAAAGGAAACGGGGCTGTACGAGAGAGACCCGGACTCTTCCTTTAGTATGGGGCTAACAGCCAAGGAGGGCTGAACAATGCATGGGATTAACAATTTCTGGATGCGGGGGCTGATGCTCGTCGCACTGTTCGTTGTCACAACCGTAGTGTGGTCGCTGGTTTGAGCAGTCGACTGAATGCGGTAGCCCGAATTTCGTTCTCTAGTAAGCGGGAGTAGTACCTCCCGCGAATGACCAAGGCCGCCCCCCCTCTAAGTCGGCACGAAGCAAACTGATTACTCCGCCCTGTTAGCGCACCGTGGGGCTGGGTGGCTGGATTAGGCGAAGCACAAGCCGAGCGCAGAATTACAGCAACGCAATAGCCCGATTATGGGCACACCATAACCGGCCATAAGCAATCAGCACTGGCGCCTCCGTTTAAACGCTTGGCGTATTCTGCAAATCTATCTTTTCTTCCTCTCCCGATACTAATGCCCTTGAACTCTGCCAACGCGGAACCAACTTATGAAGCTCATATCCTATTCAATGCACTGGCTGCGGAAGCCTTCCCCTGCTTTGATAAAATCCTTTCAAGCCTAAGATTTCAAAAGACTGGAGGTTGGACATGTATCATCGTGACCCGATTCCTGATGACGATTGGAAAAGTTGGTGGGGCGAGGCAAAATTGCTTTTCATTTGCTTTCCCCTCGGGATTTACGCGATCGCAATAGGAAACGTCCCACATGGTATTTTCCTGATGTTGGTTACAGGCATCGGCGGGTGGATTGCGTACCGAAAAAGCCAGAAGGCCTGGAAAAGACACCAGGCAGAGGAGAAATGATGAGATCACTAATCGTTATTTCCGCGCTGGTGCCGCTAGGCTGGTGAAAAGCTGGCACCGTCTGAGCCTTCACGAACGTTAACTTCGTCATATGCCAATTTATCTTGACCCTTTCGATCGCAGAGATATCAAGTTCAGTGCCAAGCATCTGGCGTTTGGGTTAGTTATCGGCTCGTTAATGGTTGCGGTGCTTCACTGGCTGGAACCAAAGTCACCTGCCCACGAACTCCGCAAAGAGGCCGCACAAACCGCATATGAGGAGTGCGTTAAAAATGACGCATCTCAAAACGAATACATCCCGCCTGATGGTGCCCCAAAACCTTGCGGACTGAAGCGACAACAAGATTTGCTCGCCTGTTATTGAACCCTACTATTGGTGAGATCTTTCAGATTCTTTATCGGAGAATCCCCGTCGGGCCGAATCCCACATCTCGACTGATCTCACAACCCTCGTAATCATAGTCACGCGTAGCTTCGCAGGCTTCATGATCTCGGTTGAACAATTTGCAGTCTTCCATTTTTTTATCAGCTTTCTGCAGGCATTTATCGAACGGGGAATCAGCATTGTTCAAATACCAAATGCCTAGCGCTGAGAGGCTTAGAAGGCTTACCAATAAAATAACGTCTTTTGCGCGGATACAAGTCATTGGGCCGTTTAGTGGGTTTGTCGGTTGATTATATATTCATCCTAAACCCCCTCGCGGGTTCCAATAACGCCGAAAATAAAGCGGGGCTGTACGAGAGAGGCCCAGATTCTTCCTTTAGTCTGGGGATGAGGCACCCACCGTCAAACGCGATAGCGACCCCCCCGGGGGTCAATTTCTGGCGATTCAAAACCAATCGGGATGGGCCTGATATGATCGTATCCCAATTCAGTCAGTGTGGCAGTGAGCATGAAAGCTGAACTTCAAGAAGTGATGAATATGCTGCGTAAGCGTCGGGGAGCAATCGACTTCGGCAATGCACCAGTGGCTGAAAGAGAGGAACTAGCCGGTGACGTGACAGACATCATGGATGCTCTGTTCGAGGTGATGAAGAAACTCCCCGACGAATAGCCCCGAATCGAGGCTCTTGAACCCGAATATTGGGGAGTCAGTTGGGGAGTGAGCGCATCTTACGATCTATAGCCCCTCTGATATTGCTGGATTATTTTCTCAAATATTGGAGGCTCGGGTCGGAATCGAACCGGCGTTGACGGATTTGCAATCCGCTGCATTACCACTCTGCCACCGAGCCTAGGGGACACAACTTTCATAAAGCTCGACGCGCAAAGCGCCGAGGCGCGCGATTATACACACCTGTAGCGAAAATCGGAAAATCACCCTCGCTCAAATCAGCCGTGACAATTAATGTTGAATGGCTATGATGTGCGGCGAATCAATATGAAAGCGTGGCCTTATGTCCGATCTGAAATCCCTCGCGCTTGCACTCTCGATTGCTGCCCTATCGCAGAGCACCGCCTTGGTCAGCGCCTCGGAATACTCCACCGGAGTTAACACCGACTACCCCAAGCGCGTGTTCTTCGGAGATCTGCACCTACACTCCAACATATCCGCAGACGCCCACTCTATGGGGAATCTATTACTTACAAGTGCAGATGCCTATCGCTTTGCGCGAGGTGAAAAAGTTGTCGCTTCAAACGGGCTGCCCGCGCAACTAAAGCGCCCGCTGGATTTCCTTTCTGTTACGGACCACGCGGAGTTCATGGGCCTTTATCGCATGTTTACGATTGAGGACCCCAGACTCATGAGCTCAGACCTGGGACAAGCCTGGCTTGCACGCTACGACACCCGACCCGACCCCAATGAACCAGACCCCACACAGTTGATGGCGCGCAATCCTATCGCCGCTTTCGTCAACAGCATTAACGACCCCGACGCTGAGCGTGATGCCTATCCGCCAGAACTCAAGAGCGCGATTTGGACCGATGTGGCGCGCACCGCAGACGAATTTAACTCACCCGGCATCTTTACCGCCCTCACCGGGTACGAATGGACCGCGATGCGCGACGGCAATAACCTTCACCGCTGCGTTATTCTTAAGGACAGCGCCGACGTCGCCGCGGGCTGGCTACCCTACTCCGCGCAATCCTCGAGCAATCCCGAAGACTTGTGGGCGGCACTACTTAACTACGAGCAAACAACAGGCGGAGAAGCGCTCTCTATTCCTCATAATGGCAACCTCAGTAACGGCCTGATGTGGGATACCGTCGACTACGATGGCGATGCCATCGACAGAGACTACGCTCAGGCACGGATGCGCTGGGAGCCGATCGCCGAGGTCACCCAGATCAAAGGCGACAGCGAAACGCACCCCACCCTGTCACCCGATGACCCCTTCGCCGACTTTGAGCGCTGGGACGAATTCAATATTTCCAACACGGTAAAAACCACCCCCGATATGTACCCGGGCTCATATGCCAGATCTGCTCTGCAGCGAGGACTGGCGCTGGAGCGGAGCGCCGGCGCGAACCCCTATGCCTTTGGCATGATCGGTAGCACCGATGACCACACCTCTCTGGCAACCGCGGAGGAGGACAACTTCTTTGGCAAGTTCGCAAACTCCGAGCCCGGAGTCCGGACCGGAGAATCACGAATGGCGGGTCTCAATGCCGACTGGGAGCTGGGCGCGTCGGGGCTTGCTGCCGTTTGGGCGCCGGCCAATACTCGCGAAGACCTCTTCGCGGGCATGAAGCGACGCGAGGTCTATGCCACCACCGGTTCGAGAATCGTACTGCGTTTTTTTGGCGGGTGGGACTACGCACCCGACAGCGTACACAGCCCCTACTTTGAGACCATTGGCTATCGCGATGGCGTACCGATGGGCGGCGAACTTACCGCGCCCACTAGCACTGCACCGACCTTTATGGTGCAGGCAATGAAGGATCCCGACGCCGCAAACCTCGATCAGGTCCAGATCATCAAAGGCTGGATCGACAGCAACGGGCAAACCCATGAACAAATCTACTACGTCGCGCTGTCGGACGATCGCGGCGTCGACCCCGAGACTGGGCTACCTGAGCCGGTGGGCAGCACTGTCGATCTCGAGAACGTCAGTTTCAGTAATACCATCGGTGCAGTTCAACTGAGCGCCCAGTGGACCGATCCCGACTTCAATAGCGAACAGGCGGCTTTCTATTACGCGCGCGCCATCGAAATACCGCGACCACGATGGAGCGAATATGATCGCAAGGCGTTTAATAAAGAATTTAGTGAGGCGCCGCGCACTGTTCAGGACCGCGCCTACTCCTCTCCCATCTGGTATCACCCCTGAATGTCTTTTAGTGGGCAGTCAGCGCCGGATGAGGGCGTTATCCTGCGCCCATCGGCTCGAGTCGTGCGGCCCGGCAAGCGGCAGAAAGGTTGCAAATTTACGTTCTAGCGCTACCCGTCGCCGATAATTGGTGACACAATAAGTAAAACAAATAACTAAATAAAAATTATCACTTGGGGGGCGCGGTCACTGACCGTGCGACGCGAACGAAGTGAAACCAACTGACATACGAGACCCGGAATATTTCCACAAGGTTGTCGATTGCCAATACGCATGTCCGGCACATACACCCGTCCCTGAATACATCAGACTGATCGCGCAAGAACGGTACGATGATGCCTACATGGTCAACTGGGAGTCCAATGTATTCCCGGGCATATTGGGGCGTACCTGCGACCGACCCTGCGAGCCTGCCTGTCGCCGTGGCCGAGTGGAAGATGAGCCGGTGGCAATCTGCCGACTCAAGCGTGTGGCGGCCGATAATAAAACGTCCATCGTAGATCGACTGCCCAAAATACCCGCACGTAAAAACGGCAAAAAAATCGCTCTTATCGGAGGTGGACCCGCATCTTTGACGGTCGCACGAGACCTGGCGCCTCTCGGATATCAGCTCGACCTCTACGATAACCAGCCGGCTGGCGGCGGATTTATGCGGAGTCAAATTCCCTCGTTCAGATTGCCGCCGACCGTGCTCGATGAAGAGGTCAACTATATTCTCGACATGGGAATCCACACCCAGTTCCAAACCTATGTTGACAGCCTCAAGTCGGTTTTGGACAAGGGCTATGACGCCGTATTTGTGGGTACGGGCGCGCCGCGAGGCAGCGACCTCGACTTACCGGGCCGAGAAGCTTGCAGCGCCCACATTCACGTGGGCATCGAATGGCTTGGCTCGGTGGCTTTTGAGCACATTCATAAAATTGGCAAGCGCGTGCTGGTGCTGGGTGGTGGCAACACTGCGATGGATTGTTGCCGCACCGCGCGACGCCTGGGCGGAGAGGACGTCAAAGTCGTCGTCCGTTCGGAATTCGCAAAAATGAAAGCCTCACCCTGGGAAATAGAAGATGCCCAGGCCGAGGACATTCCAATCATCAATAATCATGTGCCAAAAGCGTTTGTGCATGAGGATGGCAAACTCCTTGGTATGACCTTTGATAAGGTTGAGGTGGTCTATGACGCAGCCGGCAAGCGGAGCTTAGTGCCCACCGGCGACGAAGTCTTTTTTGAGGCCGATGAAGTCCTGATTGCGATCGGCCAGGACAATGCGTTCCCGTGGATTGAGCGCAATCTGGGTATCGAGTTTGGTGAATGGGACATGCCCCGAGTAAACGAAAGCACCTTCCAATCGACTAACCCGAAGGTGTTCTTCGGCGGCGATGCCGCTTTCGGCCCAGAAAATATTATTACTGCGGTCGCTCATGGGCATCAGGCCGCAGTATCTATCGACCTGTTCTTGTCTGGTAAAGCCGTCGACCAACGCCCCGCCCCGGGCGTCAATCTCGTGAGTCAGAAAATGGGGGTGCACGAGTGGAGCTATGACAATCTGGTGACTGTCGATCTGCGCCAGAAAGTGCCTCATGTCGACAAAGTCGTTGCACTTAAGGACCGAAAAGTCGAAGTGGAGCTGGGCTTTGATATTGAAACAGCGTATCGGGAAGCTGAGCGCTGCCTGAATTGCGACGTGCAAACTGTCTTTGACGGTGCCAAATGCATTGAGTGTGACGGCTGCACGGATATCTGTCCTACCGACTGCATTAATTTTATCGATAACGCCGAGGAGCCGGTGCTTCGTCGCTCACTGCGCGCTCCTGCAACGCGAGATAACCAAGACCTCTATGTTTCGGAGCAATTGGTGCAAACCCAAAGAGTCATGGTGAAAGACGAGAACGTGTGTCTTCATTGCGGTCTGTGTGCCGAGCGCTGTCCCACGGGCGCTTGGGATATGCAGCGGTTTCTCTACTCTGTGACCAAGGCCGGCTGATCATGGAGCCCAAGCAATCCGTCAACGACTTTGTTATCAAGTTCGCCAACGTCAATGGCACCGGCTCTGCCAGTGCCAACGGCATGTTCGCCAAAGCGATTTTCCGCATGGGGATCCCGGTCAGCCCGCGCAACATCTTCCCGTCCAATATCCAGGGTTTGCCTACTTGGTATGAAGTTCGCGTCAGTCGCGATGGTTATCTCGGGCGGCGCGGCGGAATCGACATGATGGTGAGCGTCAATCCGCAGAGCTTTGCCAAGGACGTGTCGGAGCTAGATCCCGGTGGCTACATGCTTTACGACTCCACCAAGCCGCTCGATCTTCGTCATGTGAGGCGCGACATCCACTACCTTGGTATTCCGTTAACTGAAATGTGCCTTCGCGAATATAGCGACGCGCGACAGCGGCAACTATTTAAGAACGTGATTTATGTTGGGGCATTATCGGCCCTGCTCAATATTGATTTTGCCATCCTCAAGGATTTGGTTAGCGAGCAGTTCAAAGGCAAGGAAAAATTAATCACGCCCAATATCCATGCGCTGGAAATGGGGCATCAGTACGCCTCCACCCACTTTAGCTGTCCTTTGGGCATTCATCTCAAGGCAGGCGAACAAACGCCCAAGCATATTCAGGAGTTTGATCAGATCCTGATGGACGGCAACACTGCGGCGGCGCTGGGCGCAGTTTATGCCGGGGCAACCGTTGCCGCTTGGTACCCCATCACACCCTCCACCTCGGTCGTGGACGCCTTTGAAAAATATTGCCGACGCCTGCGGATCGATCCAGGCACGGGCAAGAAGAATTACGCGATTGTTCAAGCGGAAGATGAGCTCTCTGCCATGGGCATGGTTATCGGTGCAAACTGGAATGGCGCCCGTGCCTTTACCGCAACTAGCGGACCGGGTGTGTCACTTATGAGCGAATTTCTGGGCCTCGCTTACTTTGCCGAGGTGCCCGCCGTATTGGTCGACGTGCAGCGCGCCGGACCCTCAACCGGTATGCCCACGCGAACACAGCAATCCGACATCCTTGCGGCGGCTTATGCCTCACACGGCGATACCAAACATGTGCTGTTCTTCCCGGCCACGCCCGCAGAGTGCTTCAGCATGACGGTGGAAGCGTTTGATCTGGCCGAACGGTTACAGACCCCTATTATCATCATGAGTGATCTTGATCTCGGTATGAACGAATGGATGTCTCCCCCGCTGGAGTTCGACGACAGCTACCAGTATGACCGCGGCAAAGTGCTCAGCGGTGAGGATCTGGACGCGATGACCGAGCGGTTTGGCCGCTATCTGGACGTTGATGGCGACGGCATCCCGTATCGCACCTACCCGGGCGCTCACCCTAACAAAGGGGCGTATTTCACGCGAGGCAGCTCTCGTGATGAATATGCCGCTTATACCGAGGATGGTGACGTCTATGTTCGCAACATGGACCGATTGCTCAAAAAATTCGAGACAGCCAAATCATTAGTACCTGAGGCTAAAATCAAGCCCGCTCAAAAACCCACCAAAGATGCACTGCTCTTCTTTGGCACCACAGCCTCACCTGCCTATGAGGCGCTGGAAACATTAGAAAAAGAAGGTATTCACCTCGACACCCTTCGATTGCGATCGTTCCCCTTCACCCAAGAGGTCGAGGATTTCATCGAGGAGCACGACCGCATTTTTGTGATTGAACAAAATCGCGATGGCCAGATGCGCCGACTGCTATTGAATGAAACCCACGTCGAGGCCAACGCCAAACTGATCTCGGTGGTCGAATACGATGGGCTTCCGGTGACCGCGAGGAAGATTGCCAGCGTGATCAGAGGTCACCTGGGCATTAATAACGTCACGCCGCTCGTGCCGAAAGAAAAGGAACTCGCTTCATGACCTATGCCAAGCCCGCCTTTCGACACCCTGACGCTAAGACCAATGATGTGGGATGTACTCGTAAAGATTACGAGGGAGGGCTCTCCACGCTCTGTGCGGGTTGCGGTCACGACTCAATCAGCGCCGCCATTATCGATGCCTGTTATGAGCTATCGATTGAGCCACACCGCGTTGCGAAACTCTCGGGCATTGGCTGCTCCTCAAAAACCCCCGCATATTTCCTCAGCGGATCACACAGTTTTAATAGCGTTCACGGGCGTATGCCCTCGGTCGCCACGGGAGCAAATCTTGCCAATCGGGATCTGATCTATATCGGCGTTTCGGGGGATGGTGACACTGCCTCCATCGGTATGGGCCAGTTCGCGCACGTCATGCGCCGCAACCTGAACATGACCTATATCGTCGAAAACAATGGCTGCTACGGTCTCACCAAGGGACAGGATTCCGCCACCATGGACACCGACTCGGTAAGCAAAAAGGGCGATATCAACCCCTATACGCCCATAGACCTCGTGCGGGTGGGCATTGAGGTCGGCGCCACTTTTGTAGGAAGGAGCTTCTCGGGTGACAAAGCGCAACTTGTGCCGCTCATTAAGGCCGCGATCAGTCATCGTGGCTTTGCACTGCTCGATGTTATCTCGCCCTGTGTGACCTTCAACAATCACGCAGGCTCGACAAAGAGCTACGCCAGTTTCCGCGAGCACAATGCATCAATGCCCGTAGATTTTGTACCGCGGCGCGAGGCCATTACCACCAGCTACGATGCGGGCGTGGTTCACGAGGTCTGCATGCACGACGGCTCTGTTCTGCGACTGCAAAAAGTGAATGAGGAGTACGACATCGAAGATCCACAGTCGGCGCTCGATGCCATCGCCCATCACGCAAAAGAAGACCGTATCCTGACAGGACTTTTGTATATCAAGCGCGACAGTGAAGAGCTACACGATGTCCTGCAAACTGCAACCAAGCCACTCAATACGCTGAACCAAAGAGACCTGTGCCCAGGATCACGTTTTCTGGACAGCATCAACGCCGGTTTGCGCTGATCACTTAACCCGCGCCGGACGCTCGAGACGCCCCCGCCCTGCCTGTCGCCTGCTGATAACCGAAGCGAGAGGCCGCGGCCTTGGCGATCCACTGCGCCTCGCTACAGCGCGCTGCGTGGGCCTCGCTGATCTCGACGACATCAATGCCCGCTGCGACCGCCATAGGGAGCTGATCAGGCAGGATATCTCCCACCAGCTCAACCTCACCATTGAAGCCACGCAGCCGTAACTGCCGGGCTAAACTGAGAGCACGCCCATCTGTGAAGCTGTCTGCGGCAAACCGCACAACCGGCAGGATTAGTAATTCGTCGAGTTGTGCAAAGCTTGTGATACTGCCTGCATCCACTAAACCCGCCCCTGCGTGTTCGGACGCCGCTAGAAACTCGCCTGAGCGGTTAATTCGCACACGCTGGCTCATGCTACTGACGCCGCAATAATGTTGGGGTTACGGTGCAATCCGCACTCCAATTTTTGAGTGCCGCGCCACCGCCCGGCTCGCGGATCCTCATCTGCAGCGATAGGGGAAGTGCACGGCGCACACCCCACCGAGGAATAACCGAACTGCCTCAGGGGATGATGGGGCAAACCATGCTCAATACGGTATGCCTCCAAGTCGTCTGAGTGCCAATCGGCCAGCGGATTAAACTTCCACTTGTTGCGCTCGTCATCCCAGTCAACGCGGTTGATCCCGGCTCTGCCACTACTCTGAAATCGCTTCTGTCCCGAGATCCAACCATCGAAGTCACGTAATGCCCGAGTCAATACGTCGACTTTTCTCGCATGGCAGCACCGATCTGCATTGGTCAGATGGAGCATCCGAGCAGGATCCAGTCGCTTTTGCGATAGCGGATCGATGCTATAGGACCTGACGTCCTGCAGTGCCAGCTGGGTGACCAGTTCATCCCGATACGCAAGGGTCTCGTCAAAGTGGAATTGGGTATCAATAAATATCACCGGGGTCTGGGGTGCGACTGCTGCTACCTGATGTAGCAAAACAGCACTCTCGGCACCAAAACTGGAGACCGCTGCCACACGGCCAAACGGCCCCGACTGCGACAACACTGCCTTGAGAAAGTCGATGGAGCCTAGATCAGCCAGCAACTGTTGTTGCTGTGTTAGCTCGCTGAGGTCGAAATGGCGTTCCACTTCACGCAGCACGAGCCACCTCATACAAAGCATCACGAAAGGGACTTACGCCCAGCCTACGCACAGTGTCTGTGAACAACTCGGAGGGGTTTTCGCGCAAGGTCAGATAAGCTGAAAACATTCTATCGAGAGCGAGCATCAGCTCTGATTCACTGAATCCTGGACCCATTTTCTCACCCAGTGCCGCATCCAGACCCGGTCGTCCGCCCAGAGTGACCTGATAATTCTCAACCCCGGCTTTATCCAAGCCCAAAATACCGACATCGCCAATATGGTGGTGGCCGCAAGCATTAATGCAGCCAGAGATTTTGATGCTGATGGGCCCCAAGGTCGCTTCGAGCGAAGCGTAACGATTGGCGATGGCCTGCCCGATTGGAATCGAACGTGCCGTCGCCAACGCACAGTAGTCCATGCCCGGACATGCAATCAGATCAGATATGAGACCAATATTCGGTGTCGCTAAGCCCACCTCCGCCAGTTCTCTATAGATTGCCGGCAGATCAGCCTGCGCCACATGCGGCAACACGAGATTTTGCTGATGGCTCACCCTAATTTCGTCAAATCCGAAGGCTTCGGCGAGAGCTGCCACCCGTCTCATCTGCGTGGCCGAAGCGTCACCCGGCGCCTGGCCGTGGGCCTTGAGGCTGACGGTCACAGAGCCGTACCCCTCTTGTCGATGTGGCGTCACGTTACGTTCCACCCACTGCCTAAAAGCTGGATCGGCATCAATAGCATCGAGATAAGGGTCCACACAGCGCCACGGAAACGAGGGAACAGTGAACTGCTGGATAACGTCATCCAAACTCCGCAGCTCACTGCCATTAAACGTTTCGTTTATATGTTGCAATGCCTCACTTACCTGTTTTTTAAATTCACTTATTCCCATTAATTGCAACAGAATCTTGATTCGCGCTTTGTACTTGTTATCTCGACGCCCTGATAAGTTATATACCGACACAATGGCCTCAAGATGGGGCAACAAGGCGTCCACAGGGATAGCATCGAAAACCCTTACCCCGACGACCGGAGTGCGACCCAGCCCACCGCCGACATAAATGTCAAAAGCCGGGCCTTCCTCACCCCGCACCATTCTTAAGCCAATATCGTGAGCCCGGATGGCTGCTCGATCTTCGGCACCAGCGCTAATAGCAATCTTGAATTTACGCGGCAAGAACTGGAACTCCGGATGGTCCGTGGACCATTGCCGAATCCACTCTGCGTAGGGACGGGGATCCGCGATCTCGTCAAGTGCTGCTCCAGCAAACTGGTCCGTCGTAACGTTACGGATGGTGTTACCGCTGGTCTGTATGGCGTGCATATCGATATCTGCGAGCGCATCGAGAATATCCGGGGTATCAACCAACCGAGGCCAGTTAAACTGTATATTCTGGCGGGTCGTAAAGTGCCCGTAACCATGGTCCCAGCGCTCGGCGATGTCAGCGAGGCCTCTCAGCTGCCAACTCGATAAGGTGCCGTAAGGTATCGCGACGCGCAGCATGTAGGCATGCAGTTGCAAATAGACGCCGTTCATTAACCGCAACGGCTTGAACTCATCCTCGGTCAGTGCGCCCGACAGGCGCCGGTCAACCTGATCGCGATACTGAGCCACGCGCTCACGAACAAAATCTCTGTCAAAGGCGTTATAACGGTACAAGCTTTGCACTCCGGATCAGATTAGGAATGTAGGCACCCGGACCTTCAAGCCTGATAGCCTCGCGATAATGGGTGGGCGATATAGCGCCAGCATTTTCAGTAACGGGCACCAAGTAAGCACCAATGACCATCGCTTCATCGCCAGCCGAAGCCATTGCATCCGTTGCCGCCTCAATGACGTCAAAACAGACTGCCGATTGCAGTGAATGGGTCCAATCATCACCAGCATCGAGGTATACCACCTGCCCGGAAAACAGACAGTTGGCGGTGACCACTACCGGAGCCTTAACCCGCGACATGCACCGCCTCCTCTGTTAGCACCAACTCAGACCCTGCTGCAACGCGTAAATCCGCGGCCCCAGTGCGTGCGGCAATACCCACAAAGATCATTAATGGGCCATCAAAACGCCCCGCATCCAGATCGCCAGTAAAGCGTGACAGATCACTGGTAAACGCCCGCTGGTCTTGCCGCGACACATTCTCGATACAGGTAACCGGCGTATCGGCTCGGGCACCATGCATTAGCAAGCGTCCTTGCAAAAAGGCTGCGGTGCGTCGTCCCATATAAACTGCGAGGGCCTGCCCAGTGCGCGCCAGTTGCTGCCACTGATGCTCAGCAAAACCCTCGGCGTCGTGCGCAGTCAGCAATGTCACGCTCGAATTTCGGGCGCGCCGCGTTAGCGACACCTCCAATGCTGCCGCTGCCGCCGCCGCCGTAGTGATGCCCGGCACCACCGAGGTTGCAATACCCGCTTCGTGGAGCGTCGCCAGCTCTTCGTCAAGACGACCAAAAACACCAGGGTCTCCTCCTTTCAGACGCACCACCATCAAACCTCGAGACGCCTCGACAACTAGGTGTGCGTTGATGTCTGACTGACTGACTGCAGTACCAAAACCTTTTTTACCGACCGCAATATATTTGGCCTCTTTGCGCGCCAAATCGAGTATTTCTGCTGAAACCAATCGGTCGTACACGATCACATCTGCCTCGTGGATCACGCGCCGCGCCCTAATCGTCAACAGCTCTGGATCGCCAGGACCTGCGCCCACAAACGCCACTTTACCCACGGGGGCTGCGCCACAGGCATGCTCGTCCAGTAGTCCATCCAGTGAGGTCTGTAGCGCTTCGTCACTAAGCCTTAAGGATGCGGAGGCCGACTCAAAAAACGCAGCCCAAAACTTTCTGCGCGGTCTTCCGGCGGCGAGACGCTGACTGACGCGATCGCGGAAATTTCGCGCTGCCATCGCCAGTCGGCCAAGCTGACTGGGCAACAGGGCTTCAACATCGGCCTTGATTTGACGCGCCAAAAGGGGTGCGGCGCCCTCGGTGCCGATGGCAACAACCACAGGATCTCTGTCCACGATGGCAGGTGTAATAAAGTCGCAATGCTCGGGTCGATCGAGTACGTTCACCCACGCCCCCGCCGCCCGCGCCCAACCAGCGACCCGCTCGTTGCAGGCGTCGTCCTCGCTGGCGGCATACACCAGACGCACCTCAGCGAAATCTGCTACGTCTGCGGGCCGGGTAAAGAGCGTTATTTGCTCCTGTCGCTCCCATTCCCGCATCGTCACAGTGGGATGCGCTGCAAACAGGGTCACACGCGCTGAGCACTTTAGTGCGCCGCGGCACTTGGCTTCAGCCATCTGGCCCTCGCCCACCACAACAATGTGCTGGTGAGTGGTGGCAACAAATATTGGAAGATAATTCATGGTGCGGCACACTATCTCGGCCGCCCTCAAAAAAAAAGAATTCTTATTTCATGTGCATATAACCATTTTATTAAAATTATTTTTTAATTAAATGTAATATAAAGAAATATATTTCTATTTCACAGAAGAGTAGCACACCTATGTCCCTCGACTATATAGACCGGACCCTGCTTCAGCTTTTACAAACAGACAACACGCTCTCTCTGGATGAACTGGCACGCCGGACCGGTTCGACCAAGACCCCCATCTGGAACCGCATTAAGAAACTTAAACAGCAGGGGGTTATCCAGCGAGAGGTTGCACTGTGCGACCCCGACGCGCTGGGTCTGACCGCCTGCTTTTTTGTATTGATCCAAACCAGCGAGCACGACGCTGATTGGCAGCGGCGTTTTCTCGAAGCAGTCCGGTCACGACATGAGGTGATGGAGGCACATCGACTGGCGGGAGAAGTGGACTACCTGCTGAAAATCCGTGTCGCCGATGCGAAAGCTTACGACGCCTTCTATCAGCGTCTGATCGCCGACGTCAAAATCTTTAAAGTGACGGCTCTACTCTCAATGGAAGAAGTGAAATACTCGACTGAACTCGATGTCGGCCAATCAGCGCCGGACCAGAGTGGGCATGGCGTTCGGAACAGCCCGTAACTTCGCCGCACAATAAAGGCGTGAGTTGCGCCAATACGCAATGCTGGAGCTTTATGGAATGGAGCGGGAAACGAGGTTCGAACTCGCGACCTCAACCTTGGCAAGGTTGCGCTCTACCAACTGAGCTATTCCCGCGTCTTTTTGATTTTAATCCCGCGGACGTTCACGTCAACCTTCGGGTCGCGCTCCCTGCTCCTCGAGCGTCGACAAGAAAGCCCGAAAGTACAGCACCATAGACCAGAGCGTCAGGATCACAGCAAGCGCAAGCAGGAAGAAACCTAAAAGACGAATCTCCTCTACCGCCGGCCAGGAGGGGTACCAGATGAGGATAGGAATGGCCGTCATCTGAACACCCGTCTTCACCTTGGCAATGCCGCTTACCGCCACTGATGCGCGTTTACCCAGCTGTGCCATCCATTCCCGGAGTGCGCTGATCACAATCTCGCGGCCGATGACGACCATCCCGGCCAGCGTGATAAAAATGTTATCCATGCGATGCATCAACAAGATCAGTGCCACGGTGACCAGTAGCTTGTCGGCCACGGGGTCCAAAAAGGCACCGAACTGCGAAGTCTGTCCCATACGACGCGCGACCCAGCCATCCAACCAGTCGGTGACAGCGGCCACAATGAAGACGACTGCCGCACCCACAGTGGAAATAGGCTGAGGCAGGTAGTAGCACACCACCATCAGCGGTATCGCCACGATCCGCAGTCCGGTCAGCAAGTTGGGTAAGTTGTGCGGCAAAACCACGCTCCTACTATCCATGTCCAATTTTGACACACTCCATGGGGGCTGCGCGTTCAGTCATCTACCGTGTGCAGGTGGTCATAAATTGTGCGCGCGACCGCATCACTGATGCCCTTGATCTTGGACAACTCCTCCACACTGGCGTTTTCGATCGCTTTGGCGCTGCCAAAATGCCGCAGCAGCTCGCGACGGCGTTTGGCGCCAACTCCAGGAATACCCTCCAAGAGCGACTGTTTTCGCGCCTTGGCCCGCTGGCTGCGGTGGCCACTGATCGCAAAGCGGTGCGCCTCATCACGAATCTGCTGGATCAAATGCAGCCCCGGATGATCGCCGCGCAGCCGCATCTCTGCACCGGAGTCAGCATCAACGAGCGTTTCAAACCCCGCCTTGCGGGTCGTGCCTTTTGCTATACCAACCACTTTGACACTGGAGATGTCGTAGGTTGCCAGCACCTGCCGTGCCTGGCTCACCTGCCCTTTGCCCCCGTCGATAAATAATATGTCCGGGAGCTGTCCCTCGCCATTCGCCAATCGCTTGTATCGTCGCTCCAGTGCCTGCTGCATCGCGGCATAGTCATCGCCGGCGACGATATCCTTGATATTAAACTTGCGATAGTCCGACTTTCGCGCGCCGCTGCCGTCAAATACCACGCAAGATGCGACAGTGGCCTCTCCGGAACTGTGGCTGATGTCGAAGCACTCCATGCGCGTGGGGACCGTCTCCAGGTCAAGGGCGCGTCTCAGTGACTCCAATCGCCCGGCCATTGTCTGTCTGCCCGCCAAAAACGACCGCAGGTTGTTCTGGGCGTTTTGCGCGGCCATTTGCAGCCAACGCGATCGGGCGTCGCGGACTTTATCCTTGATAACGACCTTGCGCCCAGATTCGGCACCCAGTGCTTCCTCTAGCAGCGCACCATCTGCCATCACATGGCTGGTGACAATTTCCTGAGGTATCTGCTGCTGGCCAGATAGGTAAAACTGGGGCAGAAAGGCCTCGAGAATGGCCTCGGGCGATTCGTCGAGACGAATCTGCGGGTAATAACTGCGACTACCCAGCACCCGTGCTTCACGAACAAATAGCACTTGCACGCAGGCGTGTCCGTGCTCAGTGAATACCGCCATTAAATCCAGATCCCCCCGGGTACCTTCAATGTTCTGGGTAGCCTGTACATTTTGGAGCTGGCTGATCTGGTCACGAATGTCGGCGGCCTTCTCATACTCGAGCTTAGCTGCCGCTGACTCCATGTCATCGGCAAGTCGAGTCAGAAGGTCGTGGGAGCGCCCATTCAAAAAGAGCACCGTCTTGTCGAGTTGCTCCTGGTACTCCTCATCCGACACCAACCCGACACAGGGGCCTGAGCAACGCCCGATCTGGTACTGCAGGCAAGGACGGGACCGATTACGGAAGTAGCTGTCGCGACACTGCCGTACCTTGAAGACCTTCTGCATGAGGTGGAGCGTGGACCGCACCGCCCCTGCGCTCGGGTAAGGCCCAAAATACTCCCCCTTGCGCCGCTTGGTGCCTCGGTGAAAGCTCAGTCGCGGCCAGCGGTCATCTGAAGAAAGGTAGATGTAGGGGTAGGATTTATCGTCTTTTAGCAGGATATTGTAAGGTGGGCGATATTGCTTGATCAGATTGTGCTCGAGCAACAAGGCGTCACGCTCGGTGGTGGTGACCGTGACTTCGATATTGGCAATCCTTGCCACCAATGCCATGGTCTTTGCTGACAACCCCGATGCCCGGAAGTAACTGGTCACCCGATTCTTCAGGTTTTTCGCTTTGCCGACGTAGAGCAGCTCGCCCGACTGATCGAACATCTGATAAACCCCCGGCCGCGTGGTGAGCTGGGTCAAATATGACTCGGCGTCAAATGCGCTCATGAAGCAGCCGCCTCTGCGGGGATTCCTATCAACTGCGGCTCCATCTCCAAGCGGATACCAAACGCCGCGCTGACACTGCTGCGAATGTCGTCGGCCAGCGCAAGCCAAGGCGCCGCCGATGTCGCGCCGCACCCCACCAGTACCAACGCATGATCGTCGGAGACTTTCACGCCATCTCGCGCCACGCCACGCCATCCGAGGCGGTCGATCAGCCATGCGGCAGAGACTTTGACGAATCCCTCGGCCGCCGGAAAAACCGGCAACCCTGGTTCATTTTGGGCCAGCGCGTCCGCCTGTTCTCGAGTCAGCAGGGGGTTTTTGAAAAAACTACCCACATTGGGTGTCACCACAGGGTCTGGCAATCGCTCCCGTCGAATAGACATCACCGCCGCCAGTACGGCATCGTGGGACAGGGGTGCGTCAATTAATCGCGCGCGCAGACTGGGATACGCCGCCTGAACGACCGCCTCTCTATCAAGGGCAAACTCTACCGCCGTAACAATCCACTGCGCACCCTCGGCTCGCTTGAAGACACTGTCGCGGTAGGCAAACTGACAGGCTTCACGGGACAATTGTGCACGCCGGCCCGTTTGCCGGTCTGTTACATGCACGGTGCGAATCCACTGCGCCACCTCGACACCATAGGCACCAATGTTTTGAATTGGGGCGGCGCCCACAGATCCCGGGATAAGGGCAAGGTTTGCCAAGCCGTGCAGCCCACGATGATGACACCACAGCACAAAGTCATGCCAATTCTCGCCAGCGCCGACGCAGACAACCGCGACTCTGCCATCATCAATGCGCAATGAGCGGCCCTTAATGCCCATATGCAGCAACGTCCCCGGAATCGCGGATTGCAGCAACACGTTGCTGCCGCCACCGAGCACATGAATAGGGCCCCGGGATTGGGCATCACGCAGCGCGCTATCAAGCTCAGACGATGAGGTGACAAGCACAAAATGATGGGCTGTCGCCGTCAGCCCGAGGGTGTTGAATGCTGTCAGGTCGCCGTGAGCCTGCATAACTTCAGCTGTTGGAGGCCAGGCGCTGCCTGATGGCGATGAGATCATCCTCGGTATCGATACCTGCGGGCGCAGGCTCTGGTGCCACCTCAATCTGTATACACGCGTTATTCGCCAGCGCTCGCAATTGCTCCAAAGATTCGCTTTGCTCCATCGGCGCTGCGGGCCAGGTAACAAATCGGCTGAGAAATCCGGCGCGATAGGCATAGAGACCCACGTGTCGATACATGGGAGCGGCGGGAGCTCCCGACCGATGAGCGGGTATTGGCGCGCGCGAAAAATAAAGAGCCCTACCGCTATCACTGGCAACCACTTTGACGATCGATTCCAGATCGGCATCCGCCCGATCGAGCGGCTCCATCAGCGTCGCCATGTCAGCTTCCGGTTTCTCCTCTAGCAATGCGGCAACCCGGCGGATATTCGCCGCCGGCATCAATGGCTCATCTCCCTGCAAATTAACAACGATTTGGTCATCGCTTAAGTTCAATTGCCGCACCACCTCTGCCAGCCGATCGGTGCCAGAGGCATGATCCTCCCGCGTCATGGCCACTTCTGCACCACGTCCTCTCATCTCCTCCGCTATACGCGCATCATCAGTTGCAACAATCACACGTGCCGCACCGGCCTGCACTGCCCGCTCCCACACCCAGGCAATCATCGGTTTGTCTAGGATTGGCAACAGCGCTTTGCCGGGTAATCGGGTGGAAGCATACCGAGCGGGGATGACAATATGAAACATCAATACCTCAGCCAATTAATCAATTCGTAGCCAGCGTTTGCGCCAACCTGGACAACAAAGCCGTCGGCAGCCGGGTTTCAATTTCCACTACCCAGATCCGGTGAGCCATCTCATTCCCCCTCATGGCCTCCAACTTGACTGCATCCTTGGACGTTATCAACACCCGGTCGGTGGTAGCCTTTTCCAGTAGCTCTTGCGAGATAGCCGCATGGTCCGGCAGCGAGATAGGGGTAACATCGAGGCCACGCTCGACAAGCATCTCAAAAAATTGGCCGGGCTGTCCCAACGCTGTCATTGCAGTGATCGGCTGACGACCCCACTGCGCACACCATTCTGCCCACGATATCGAACGCCCCGAGGAAAGCTGGCGCATTGATGCCACCTGATACTCGAAGCATCTGTCACGATCTCTGCTGTTGCGCTCCAACACCCAATCGACCAACGCTAACCGGGACGCCGGCTCCCGCAGCGGACCGGCCGGAATGATTCGACCATTCCCCAAACCGCGCTGGGCATCGAGAACAACCACCTCAAGATCTCGCGGCAATCGATAATGCTGGAGTCCATCATCAGACAGTACGACATCAACGTCGAATTGCTCGACCATCACGCGTAATGCTTGGACTCTGTCGCGACAAATAATGACTGGGCAATTAAGGCGATGCCGAATCTCTAAGGGCTCGTCGCCCACGGCTTCAGCGCTGTCCGCGCCAGATATCACGTGCACCTCTTTCCCCAGACGCCCTCGATAACCTCGACTGATCACGCCAATGGAAACGCTTCGATTACGCAACCACTCGCCAAGCGCAATAAGAACGGGCGTTTTGCCAGTGCCGCCCACGGTAAGGCCACCGACCACCCAAACCGCTACACCCGAAGGTGTCGCCCCTTTGGGGGGGCGGCGAGAGGCCCTTCGGGCCACCTCCCACTCGACGAGCCGTGACAGCGGAATCAAAAACCAGGTCAACCAATGGTTGTCGTACCAGATACGATGCAGTAACCGCTCGAGCGATGCCCTGAAGGCAGTCACGACCCGGCAAAGTCCTGCTGATAGAGGCTGCGGTAAAGCCCCTCTGACTCCATCAATTCGGCGTGATTTCCTGTGGCGACAATCTTGCCCTTATCCATCACGACAATGAGATCCGCACGCTCGACAGTCGATAAACGATGGGCAATCACCAAGGTTGTGCGGCCGCTTGCAGCGGCACCAAGAGATGCCTGAATCGCCGCCTCGGACTCATTATCGAGTGCCGACGTCGCCTCATCTAAAATCAACACCGGCGAATCCTTCAAAATCGCACGCGCAATCGCCAGCCGCTGGCGCTGGCCGCCCGACAAGCCACCACCTCCATCACTCAACCTGGCATCCAGACCCTCGGGCAGCGCTTCAACAAACTCCCGTGCCTGTGCCACCTCCAGTGCGGCAAGTATCGCCGCGTCGTCAGTCTGATCAGTTTGTCCGAACGCCACATTCGCGCGGATCGTGTCACTGAACAACACGATGTTTTGAAATACGACTGCCAGCTGACGGCGGTAATCGCTAAGACGCAACTCCCCAATGGGATGGCCGTCCAGCAAGATGCGCCCCGCATCAGGCGCGTAAAATCGACACAAAAGCTGTATAAGACTGGTTTTACCCGCCCCGGATCGTCCTACGAAGGCAACGAGACTACCCGCGGGAATATGCAAATCCAACTCGTTCAGAGCAGGACTATCGCTACCGGGATAGGCGAAACTGACCCCGTTAAAAGTGAGTTCTCCGGTGGCGCGCGATAAGGAGACCGTGCCGGCGTCCCTCTCCAGCGGCGTATCGATTTGAGCGAACAGATCCTCCGCAGCAGCAAGACCACGTTGCACCACACTCTGCACATTGGTCAGTGTTCGAATAGGCTTGCCAAGCTGAGTCGCCGCGGCGATAAACGCGACCAGAGAACCTGCAGTAAATCCAGCGAGTATCTTTGGGTCCAGCGCAAACCAAAACAGCGCGCCCAGAGCAAAAGCCAGCACGACCTGGGCTATCGGCGTGGAAACCGCTTGAACAAAGGCGAGCTTCAAGCTCTGGATCCGATTGAACTGACTCGCTGCTTTAAAACGCGCACTCTGTTGTGTTGTTGCCGCGAACATGCGGATCTCGTCAAAAGCGTGGACGCTTTCGTTACTGAGCTGGGTCACATCCCCCATCGACTCTTGAATCCGGCGACTATAGCGCCGGAAGTGTTTGCTCACCGCCAAGACAACGCCAGCGATCGCCGGCGCAATGGCGAAAAAGACCAGCGTGAGCTTCCAGTTGAGGTACAGCATGTAGCTGATCAAGGCAATCACCGTCAGACCGTCTCTCAACATGGTTTTGAGCGCCTCTGAACACGCGCCGCTGACCTGCTCCACATTAAAGGTCAATTTTGATACCAACTCACCGTGGGAATACTGATCGATAGCTACCTTCGGCACCCGAATCAGCACATCGAATACCTGCGTTCTCAGCCGATGCACCACCCCACGGGCGACGATATTCATGAAATAGTTTCCTAGGAAATAGCCAGCGGCCCGGATAAAGGCGAGCGCTATGGCGGCTATGGGAACCGCTACTCTGGCGTAGTCCAGCGCAGTCTGATCTCCTCGGGGCCACAGCCAGTAGGAGATTTTGGAAACCACGCCAATATCTATTTGAGCAGACTGACCCAAAGAGTCCAATAAAAACTGGGTGAGATCCGCGAGCAGCACATTCGCGCCGGAATAAACGAAAAAGCCGAAGATGCTCAGCAAAAACGCGCCGCCGTAATGAGCAACGTAAGTCAAAAGTCGCCGATAAAGCGCCCAGTCGCTGTCTCTGTGAGTCTCTGGTTTCAACGCGATCCTCGCTCAGATTGGGGCTGAGTTGCTATTGTTAGCTGCTTCAAATCCAACTGTGATGCTACATCAAGTGCTGTCACGACATAGTGATGTGGGGTCATCGCGTCGGCAGACAAGGTCACTGGTATGTCACTATTGCCCCCGATTTGCCGCTGGATCGCTTCCCCGAGACCGGTCGGATCATTGGGCACCCGCTCACCATTTAACCGCATTTGCCCATCGGCATCGACAGTCAACAGCAAGGCTTCATCAAGAGAGCTCGGTGCACCCTTGGCCTCGGGTAAATTCACTGTCAATTGGGTGAAGTCTGAAAATCGACTGGACACCATAAAAAATATGAGCAACAAAAAAACGACGTCTATGAGCGGCGTCAAGTTAATGGAAACGTCAGCGCGCAGCTGCCGTCTGAAGTTCACAAGTATTGCTCCGTTTGCTGCTTACCGTGCAGCGCGTCCACGAGCTTGATTGCCTCTCGCTCAAGGCTCACCACCAACGACTCAACTCGCGCGGTGTAATGGCGATGCATTACCAAACTCGGAATCGCAACAGCCAGCCCCGCAGCTGTGGTCAGCAAAGCCTCTGAAATGCCGCCCGCGAGCACGTTTGCATTTCCTGTACCATGGGTGGTGATATCACCAAAGACGCTGATCATGCCCAACACCGTACCCAACAGGCCCAGCAACGGCGTGACTGCAGCAATTGTGCCGAGGGCGCTAAGATTTCGCTCTAAACTGTAGACGACGTGCGACGCTGCCTCGCGAATACTTTCGCGCATCACGTCTCTGCCCTGATGTTGATTCACCAACCCGGCCGCCAGGATTTCACCCAAGGGCGACTCGGTCCGCAACGACTTTAAATGCTGCGCGTTCAGCCCATCGCGGCGCAATTGCTGCCATACGACCGCAAGCAGATGTGTAGGCGCGACCTTTTCACTGTTAAGCGCAAAATGTCGTTCAATACAGATTGCGAGAGCGATGACCGAGCACGCCACAATCAGCGGCATGACCCAGCCACCTGCGGCCAGCAATTGATACACAGAACACCCTCCCTCTTAACGGTCAGTATACCGAGCCCCTGAGGCGTACCCCACCGCTGCTTTTGGCAGGTATTTACGGCAATTTGAGCCAGTATGGCGCAATGTCTCCGCGCTGCTGAGTGACGCTCAGCTGATGATCCGCGTTGAAATGAATTTGAATAGCCCCCGTCGAGGCCGTATTTAACGCGGTAACGGCTGGCATTTGACCCAGTCTCTCCAACACAACAGCGTGGGGATGCCCAAACCGATTACCGCGACCGGCACTGATGAGCGCCCATTGGGGAGCGACCCATTTAAGCAGGGCATAGCTACTTGATGAAGCACTACCATGATGCGCCAGTACCAAGACATCCGAGGAAAGCGCAGTCCGCCAATATCGCACCACTTCACGCTCTTGAGCCGCAGACATATCTCCCAATACCAGCAATTGATGTCCGTTGACACTGAGCATAAAGCCACAAGATTGATCATTGGTATTTAAGGCGCCCTGCCCCGAACCATTAAGCAACATGATCTCCATGGTCGCCCACCGCCACCGCTCACCGTTCCTGCAAGGCTCACCAGCGAAACCCAGATGCCGCTTTATCGTCATGCGATCTGCCAAAAAAGATACGCCACCACTGTGGTCTCGATCGGCATGGCTTACCACCAACACATCGATGACGTCGATACCCCGTGATCTGAGGTAAGGCAGCAGTATTTTCTCCGCTTGGGTGAAGCCCCCGGGGTAGCCATCCCCGGTGTCGTAAAGCATAGCTTTTCCATCGGTCTCTATAACGATGGCAAGACCCTGACCAACGTCGAGAAGCGTCACCACTGTCTCGGTATCTGTTCTTGGTATTACAAGCGCCAGTGCTATTGTCACCAGATAAGCTGCAACCGCAGACCGCCTGTGACTCATCCAGCAAAATGCACTCACCACCCCCAAAACAAAGCCCGCCAAAGGCAAGGGCTGTCGCACCATGGCGCAGAAATCACACGCGCGCAGCAGCCCGTTGGCAAAGGGCATCAAAAACTCCCAGAGCCAGACACTTAACTCCAGAAAGACCGTTGAGACCGTGGGTAAAAACCCGCTCAATAAGGCGCCTGCAAACCCCGCCGGCACCATAATTAGGGTGACTCCAGGAACCATGACGATGTTTGTCAGGATGCCCAGCCAACTGGCCTCGCCGAACCAAAAAAGCGTCAGCGGCGCCATCAGAAATACCAGCTTAATCTGCATCAACAATAGTCCGGAAAGAGCACGGCCATTGCTCGTGTCAGTTACCAAAATCCAGGTCGCCACGGCGCTCAGCCAAAAGCTGGGGCCGAGCGCTATTTGCGGTTCCCAGAGCAACATCACCGCCATGGCGAGTAGCAGTGAGCGCCGGTTTTCGCTCGCCCACCCCAGAAGATGGGGTACTTTGGCTGCAAGCAGCATCAAAAACGCCCTTTGCGCCGGTAACGGCGCACCAATCAGGAGCACATAGAATCCCGAGACCGCTAAAACACTCGCCGTCGCGAGGGTATCCGTTCCGCCATCATGCGGCACCCGCCAAAATCGGCGCGGAAGCTGTGCGATTTGCGTGACGAATCCGGCCAACAGCGCGATGTGCAAGCCGCTGATGACGATCAAGTGCACGATGCCGAGTTGTTTCAGCTCCGACCAGAGTGAATTCGAAATCCCCCGGGAGTCACCCAAGAGCAACGCTCGAAGTACGGCCCATCCCTCTCCCTCTCGCTGCGACCATTCGTGGAGGAGTCGAAGGCGAAAACGCTCCAGCCAATGACCCTGAGCGACTTGATCAAGTGGCCCCATCACGGTGACGGCTGCATCCACAGTTCGGGCGGCCCAACGAGCCTGATCAGGGAGCGTGCCTGGGTTCAATTGACTGCTAACGGACCTCAGTCGCATGGGTCCTGAAATCGTCGCGCCATATCGCAAAGACTGATCCCATTGCCCGGCGTCCAGGTGCTGGCTGACCCGGAGCCGTTTAGGGCCTTTACATCGATCATCTGACAGTCCCAGCACAACGAGCTCAGCTTGTACCCGCCAGCCTCCCCACGCGGCGGGCTCAGTAGTTGGCAAGGTATCAATACGCCCCGTTATGATCAGGGTTCGGCCAAGGCAGGCCTCAGGCAACCGGGTATTCAGCCAGAGAACTCCATTGGCCGCCCCAAGAATCAAACCGAGCAGCGCCCATGTCATCGCCGCCTGCCGCCAAACCCACAGCGCAGGCAAGAGCACAGCGACCATTAATCCCCAGAGGGGGTCAGGAAGAGCAAGACTCAGCAGGATACCCGCCATCATGGCGAGGAGATCTTTGGTTCTGAGAGCGCCCACGGAGTCACGCTGGTGGTCGAATGTTCTCAGGCGGCGCACACTAGAGAGACTCGTCTTGACGAGGCCTCATTGGAGCGGGAGTCTCCGCTTACGCCAACATCACTGGTCAAATCGGAGCGCCAAAAGATTATGATAGGCGTCTTGTATTGACCTCGATGCCAGACCGAACAAATGCTCAAGAAACGCCTCAGCAAATGGATCCCAACGCCGGGAAAATTACGACAGCACCAATCGCTGAAAATCTTTGGCAGTTGGACCGAGGAAACGCGGCTATGGCAACTCAGTCGGCACAGCGCGACGAAGGCGTTTGCCATTGGTCTCTACTGCGCAATGCTGCCAATCCCCGGACAGATGTTCATCGCTGCGGCCTTGGCAATTATATTTACCGCCAATCTACCCCTGAGCTTCGCGCTGATCTTCATCACAAACCCCCTGACAATGCCCGCAATTTTTTACGGTGCCTACAAGTTGGGGGCATGGCTCATGGGGACTCACCCGATAGAAGTCGAGTTCGAGGCCTCGTGGACTTGGTTTACCCAGAGCCTTGAGGAAATATGGGTACCACTGGTAATAGGCTCCCAGGTCTTGGGGGTCGCTTTCGCGCTGCTCGGCTACCTGCTGATCGACATGCTTTGGCGCGCCGCGATCCGGCGGCAATGGCTGGCGCGAAAGCGCCGTCGTGGTCAGTGATTCAAGGTGTCGGCAAGGTGCAGCTTAGCGGCACGAAGTGCGGGAATGGACGCCGCCAGAATCGATAAAATAATCGCGATAGCGCCGGTAGCAACAAAATCCTGCCACCGCATATCCACCGGAATGAAGGACAGCGGGTAAACGTCCGTCTGCAAAAGCGGAACACCCACGAATCGCTCCAAGAGCTCCGCCGCATCGGGAGCGTTTCCTGCGAATATCCAACCAAGACCGGCTCCGATCGCAGCACCTACTGCGCCGATTACCGCGCCCTGCAGAAAAAATATCGCCACAATATCGCGTCGCTCAGCCCCCATCGTCATCAACATAGCGACAATTTTTCGCCGGTCCGTGACCACCAACATGAGTGACGACACTACATTGAAAGCGGCAACAAAAATGACCGTGAACAAAATCAGTCCAATCAGATCACGGGATAACTGGATTGCTGAGTACAAGTTGCCGTGGGTCGCCCGCCAATCGGTCACGCGAAAGGTAGACGGCACCATTTGCATGACGTCCCACCGCCACTGCGAAGCTTTAAATACATCAATCAATTCGATCGCGATACTCTCTGCACCCTGGAACGCCGATGCCGCAACCGGCAGAGCACGGCGATGGATCATCGCCAGCGTTTCATCCAATTCGGTACCTGAGCTCAGCAGCGCGCGGAGGGACACCGTCAGCGATAAATAGCGGTTACCCGCTTTTGCCGGAATGACAAAGGTCACGGCATCACCGATGGACAGCCCAAGTCGTGCCGCCAATGCCTTACCTAGGATAAGATCCCGCTCCCGCATTTCTGCCAGATCGGGTTCCATCAAGGCCGCGTAATGACCCAGACCATCATCATCCATCGCCATTAACTGTGTCGCAAATACTTCCCGTCCGCGCAATAAGAGCGCGTCCATGGCCCTGAAATGCCGAACGCTCGCCACCTCGGGCTGCTGTGATAAAGCGCCTGCTAAAACTGGCCACTCCTCGGATTCAGGTGGCCCAGTGACGAGAATATGGGGCACCAGAGAAAGAATGCGCTCCCGCATCTCCCGATCAAAGCCATTCATCACCGACTGGACTGTCAGAAGCAAAGCAATAGCGAGCGCCATGCCCAAAATAGACACTCTGGATAAAAATGCAGACAGCCCGCGTCCGGGATCCAGAGCCTGTCTCAGGGCAATCATCAGGCGCAATCGCCAGGACACTAGCGATTCTCCAGACGGCCTGAAAGCAGTGTCAGCTGACGGTCCATCCGATTGGCGATGCCGGGATCGTGTGTGACCACAACGAAAGCGGTCTTGAACTGCCGGAACGCCTGCATCGCCTCCAACACCTGCTCTGCTGTTGCGGGGTCCAAATTCCCCGTGGGTTCGTCCATTAATACGCAGGAGGGTTCATTGACCAGCGCTCGCGCGATGGCCACGCGTTGCCTCTCGCCGCCTGACAGAGCTGCAGGTCGATGACTGATTCGCTGAGATAAACCCAATCGGTCCAGTAGGTCTCTGGCGCGCACCTCAGCCGCGGACTTTGACAGCCCGCCGATTCGCGCTGGCATCGCGACATTCTCTAGCGCGGAGAACTCAGGCAATAGGTGATGCATTTGAAACACAAAGCCCAGATTTCGGTTGCGCCACAGACTACGCTCGCGCTCATTCATGTCGCCAAATCGCCGGCCCGACACGGCCACCTCACCCGCCGTCGGCGCATCAAGTCCACCAAGCAAATTCAACAGCGTCGATTTACCCGAGCCAGAGGCGCCGACAATGGCCAGCCAATCTCCGCTCATAACGGTGAGATCGAGCTCCGACAGGACAACGATATCCTGTCGCCCGTCACTGTAGCGCTTCACTACGTCGCGCGCTGAAAGCACCGGAGTGTCAGGCATAGTTGAGCGCCTCCGCCGCGGGAATTCGGGCTGCGCGCCAAGCAGGATACACACTCGCGATAATGCTCAGCACCAATGCGGTCGCCACTACGACCCAGACGTCGACCCACATAAGCTGAGACGGCAGGCCAGCAATGTAATACA
>Ga0181556_1000592_pt1 | contig 38777 bp, 35 predicted proteins | sample 011ome_14_FD_148651 | JGI IMG/M metagenome (GOLD analysis project Ga0181556, IMG submission 148651) | Coastal salt marsh microbial communities from the Groves Creek Marsh, Skidaway Island, Georgia - 011505AT metaG (spades assembly) | ecosystem: Environmental > Aquatic > Marine > Intertidal zone...
CGTCCGCCTTGAGCTGGGCGATGAAGGTGCCGTACCGCCCGTGACCGACGTAGTTGCCGTCGCCCTGCGACGTGAGGACGACCTTGCCGGGGCCGGTCCACCCCTTGCCCTTGAGATTCTCGTCCTTGCAGCGGTCCTTGCCGGCCGAGCAGACACGCCACTGCTCATGGCCGATCGCAGCGCCATTGACGACCTTGGTGATCGTGAGGCTGTACTGGGTCTTGCCCTTGCCCTGGGGTCCGTAGAGGAAGCCCGTCCGAGTGCCCTTGAGTCCATCGGCTGCCTGGGCGGCCGGTGCGAGGAGGGCGGTGGAGACCACCAGCGCGGCTCCGATCACGGCGAGTGCCTTCTTCATGCGTCTCTCCCGGGGGGTATAGAGGTCGTGCGCTACCGCGAGGCGCCGTAGCGAGACTCCACCCTCGCGGGTGCCGGGTGCCCGTGACCACGCAAGGGGGCCAAATGCCGTGCTAGCACGGGCTAGAGCAGGGCGCCCTCGTGCTCGAGCAGGAGCGCCTTGAGGTCGGGGCCGAATCCGTACGCGCTGATGGTGCCGTCGGTGTGGATGATCCGATGGCAGGGCACGAAGGGCGCCACGTGATTGAGCGCGCAGGCGGTGCCCGCCGCACGGACCGCCTTGGGATTGCCGGCCATGCGCGCGAGGTCGGCGTAACTCACGGTCGTGCCCCCCTTGACCCGCCGCATGGCCTGCCAGGCACGCTGCTGGAAGTCGCCTCCGGGCTGATCGACGGGGACGTCGAGGAGGGCGTCGACGTCGCCGTCGACCCAGGCGCGGATCGCATCGCTCGCTCCGGGGATGTGACGCACCTTGCGCGCGGAGTCGATGTCGACGTGGGCGACATCCGTCTCGCGCGGTTCGCCGAACCATGACGCGATGACGATGCCGTCCTCATCGGCGACGATCCCCACCGGACGCCAGGGTGTGCGCACGGAGGTCACCACGAGCGGCGAGTAGCGCCAGGATCGCGTGGGCTTCATCGGTGCGGTCGCCATCAGCTCGCCACCTGACAGTCGATACCGGTCCCGTGCACGGCGTGGAGGGCGCTCACATGCTCATCCTGCCTGGTGGGGCGCCGTGCGGCTAGACCGACACCGGACCTGCCACTCCCGTCGAGTGCGCACCTGCGGACCCGTTCCGGGACCGATTCCTGCCCGCAACTGCGCACTCGGCGAGCGCGCGTCAGCGCTTGAGCAGCATGTCGGCAACGAGGAAGGCCAACTCCAGCGACTGCTCGCGGTTGAGGCGCGGGTCGCAGGCCGTCTCGTAGCGCTCGCCGAGGCCATCCTCGGCGACACCGTGCGTGCCACCGACGCACTCGGTGACGTCGTCACCGGTGAGCTCGACGTGGATGCCGCCGGGGATGGTGCCGAGCTGGCGGTGGACCTCGAAGAAGCCCTCGGCCTCGGCGATGACGTCGTCGAAGGAGCGGGTCTTGTGGCCGCTGCTCGCCTCGAAGGTGTTGCCATGCATGGGATCGCACACCCACACGACGGGATGACCGCTTGCCTCGACCTTTTGCACGATCGCGGGGAGGGTGTCGCGCACCTTGCCGGCGCCCATGCGCGTGATGAGGCTCAGGCGACCGGGGATGCGCTCGGGATTGAGCATCTCCACCGCCTCGAGGACCTCCTCGGGGGAAGCCTTGGGTCCGACCTTCATGCCCACGGGATTGCGGATCGTCGAGGCGAAGTGCATGTGCGCGCCGTCGAGCTGACGCGTGCGCTCCCCCACCCACAGGAAGTGACCGGACACGTCGTAGAGCGCGCCCGTGCGCGAGTCGACGCGCGTGAGCGCGCGCTCGTAGTCGAGGCTGAGGGCTTCGTGCGCGGCGTAGAACTCCACGCGTGTGAACTCCTCGGGGTTGGCCCCGCATGCGTGCATGAAGGACAGCGCGCGATCGATCTCCCCGGCAAGCTTGTCGTAGAGCTGGCCGGCCGTGGACTCGCGCACGAAGTCCTGATTCCACGCGTGCACCTGGCGCAGGTCGGCGTACCCGCCCTGGGTGAAGGCGCGGATGAGATTGAGCGCCGCGCCCGACGCGTGGTAGGCCTTGAGCAGCCGCTGCGGATCCGGGCGACGCGACTCGGGCGTGAAGTCGATGGCGTTGACCGCATCGCCGAGGTAGCTCGAGAGCTCGACACCGTCGCGGACTTCGATCGGGTTGCTACGCGGCTTGAAGTACTGCCCGGCCACACGCCCCACCTTGATCACGGGCAGGGACGCGGCATAGGTGAGCACGACCGACATCTGCAGGACCGTCTTGAGACGCGCTCGGATCGAGTCCGCGGTGTTGGCCGCGAAGGTCTCGGCGCAGTCACCGCCGGTGAGCACGAAGGCCTCGCCGCGCGCGGCCTTGCCCAGGTGGTCGGTGAGGATGTCGCACTCGCCGGCGAAGACCAGGGGCGGCTGCGCACGCAGCTCAGCGAGCACGGCCTGGAGCGCGACGTCGTCGGGCCACACCGGCTGCTGGGCAGCGGGGAGGTCGGGCCAGGCGATGGTGGACATGTCGTAAGGGTACGGCGAGCTCACCCGAAGAACGCCGCTGCCTCGTCGTAGCGCTCAATCGGCACCGTCTTGAGGGTGCCGGTCGCCTCCTGCAGCGGTACCCGGACGATGTCGGTGCCGCGCAGCGCGACCATCTTGCCGGAGTCGCCGTCCTTCACCGCGTCGATGGCATTGAGGCCGAAGCGCGTGGCCAGGACCCGGTCGAAGGCCGTGGGCGTGCCGCCGCGCTGGATGTGGCCGAGGACCGCGGCACGCGACTCCTTGCCGGTGCGCTGCTCGATGGCGCCGGCCAGCCAGTCGCCGATGCCCGAGAGCTTGACGTGGCCGAAGGCGTCGACGGTCGTGTCCTTAGTGATGAGGTCGCCGTCCTTGGGTAGCGCGCCCTCGGCGACGCAGATGATCGGGGCGTACTGCTGCTCGAAGCGCTGCTCCACCCAGCCGCACACCTGGTCGAGGTCGAAGGGCACCTCGGGGATGAGGATGACGTTGGCGCCCCCGGCCATGCCGGAATGCAGCGCGATCCAGCCGGCATGCCGACCCATGACCTCGATGACGAGCACGCGGTGATGGGACTCCGCCGTGGTGTGCAAGCGGTCGATCGCCTCGGTGGCGATGGTCACCGCGGTGTCGAAGCCGAAGGTGTAGTCCGTGGCGTTGAGGTCGTTGTCGATCGTCTTGGGTACGCCGATGACGGGCAGGCCGTGCTCGGCGAGCTTGGTCGCGACACCGAGCGTGTCCTCGCCGCCGATGGCGACGAGCGCATCCACTCCCAGGTCGGAGAGGTTCGCCTCGATGCGCTCCACGCCGCCCTCGATCTTGATGGGGTTGGTGCGCGACGAGCCGAGGATCGTGCCGCCGCGCGGCAGGATGCCGCGGACCGCGGAGACATCGAGCGGCATCGTGATGCCCTCGAGCGGGCCCTTCCATCCGTCGCGGAAGCCCACAAACTCGAAGCCGTACTCCTTGGCGCCCTTGCGGACGACGGCGCGGATGACTGCGTTGAGGCCGGGGCAGTCGCCGCCACCGGTGAGGACTCCGACTCGCATGGATGCTCCTGGATTCACGATGCGCTCACCGTCATGTAAGCGTGTGCAGAAGCCTAGCCGATGCACCCGGCACGACGTCCAGGGTCGGTCTAGGGTCTCGCCATGGCGATCCTGTCCCTCGACTGCGGCACCACCGGCGTCACCGCGCTCATCGTCGGGGCCGATGCCCGGATCCTCGCCCGGGGCTACCGGGAATTCCCCCAGCACTTCCCGCAGGACGGCTGGGTGGAGCACGACCCGGGCGAGATCTGGGCCGCCACCCTCGAGGCCACCCGCGAGGCGCTCGCCGCTTCGCCCGAGGCGCCCACGGCCGTGGGCATCACCAACCAGCGCGAGACCGTGTGCTTCTGGGACCGCGAGACGCTCGGCGCTCCGCGACGCGCCATCGTGTGGCAGGACCGGCGTACGGCGTCGATGTGCGATGACCTCCGGGCCGCCGGGCACGAGCCGCGCGTCACCGAGCTCACGGGACTGCGCCTGGACCCCTACTTCAGCGGGACCAAGATCGCGTGGGTGCGCGACCACGATCCGATGACGTGGGCGCAGGTGACCTCGGGACGCGTCGCGATCGGGACGGTCGACTCCTACTTCATCGCGCGGATGACGCGCGGCCTGCATCACGTCACAGATCCCACCAATGCCTCGCGCACGCTCCTCTACGACATCCGCACCGGCCGCTGGAGCGATGAGCTCGCGTCGATCCTCGGCGTACCCCTCGATGCCCTCCCCGAGATCGTGCCGTCGTACGGCGAGATCGCGCGGACCGATCCCGCCACGTTCCTGGGCCTGGATATCCCCATCGCCGGCATCGCGGGAGATCAGCAGGCCGCGCTGATCGGGCAAGCGGGCTTCTTCCCCGGATCGGCGAAATGCACCTACGGCACGGGCTCCTTCCTCCTGGTCAACACCGGTGACCGTGCCGTCGCGACGTCGAGCGGCCTGCTCACCACCGTCGCCCTGGGTCGCCCCGACGGCTCACTCGCCTATGCGCTCGAGGGCGCGGTCTTCGTCACCGGGTCCGCGGTGCAGTGGCTGCGCGATGGCCTGGAGATCATCGAGAGCGCGAGCCAGACGCAGGCGTTGGCAGATTCGGTGCCCGACAGCGGCGGTGTCGTCTTCGTGCCCGCACTCACCGGTCTCGGCGCACCCGACTGGGACCCCTATGCGCGCGGTCTCATCATCGGCATCACGCGCGGCACGACGCGCGCGCACCTCGTGCGCGCGACACTCGAGGCGATTGCCTTCCAGGTGCGGGATGTCGTCGACCTCATGGCACGCGAGGGTGGCGTCGACCTGCGCGCACTCGCGGTGGACGGAGGGGCCGCGGCCAACGACCTGCTCTGCCAGATCCAGGCCGACCAGGTGCGCATGCCGGTCGACCGCTCCGCGGAGCTCCAGACCACCGGCCTCGGGGCGGCGTTCCTCGCCGGCCTCGGCACGGGCGTGTGGAGTGCGGAGTCCGAGCTCGCGAGCACGCGCCGCAGCGACCGGGTCTTCACGCCCCAGGGCGACGGCGAGGCCGCCCACCGTCGGTGGCGCCGGGCCGTCGAGCGAGCCAAGGGCTGGCTCGAGGACTGACCCAGTCCGGAGATTGCAGATTGTTGACAATCCTTCTCTCCTGGGCCTAGGGTCGGCCGCATCGCCCCACCCCGGGGCCCTGCGTGAGGAGTTGTCATGCCCACCGCCGTCGTCACCGGTGCCGCCAGCGGGATGGGCTTCGCCACCGCCGAGATGTACCTCGCCCGGGGCTGGCAGGTGCTCGGGATCGACATCACCCCGGACCTCGGCCTCGAGCACCCAGCACTGACCGCACTCCCCGTCGATATCCGCGACGGCGACGCCGTGGCCGCAGCCCTGGCTGCACATGCCCCGGCGGAGGGAATCGATGCCGTGGCCAACATCGCGGGCGTCTACCCGCCCACGACGATCGACACCTACACCGAGGACCTCTACCGGCGCATCTTCGACGTCAATGTCCTCGGCCTGCTCAATGTCACGCGCGCCTCGCTCGCGCACATGTCGGCGGGCTCGTCGATCGTCAACTTCGCCTCGGTCGATGCCTTCACCGTCTCCCCCGGTCAGTTGCTCTACGGCGCGTCCAAGGCGGCCGTAGTCATGCTCACCAAGGAGCTCGCCCTCGAGCTCGCTCCGCGCGGGATCCGCGTCAACGGCATCGCGCCCGGCTGGGTGGACACCCCCGGCAATGCTGCGACGGGCCGCATGGCCGAAGCGGCCGCCTCCATCCCGCTCGGGCGCGTGGCGCAGCCCAGCGAGATCGCCGAGTGGGTCTGGATCCTCACCGGATCGGGCGCCGCAGGCTTCGTCGACGGCGAGACCATCGTCATCTCCGGCGCGGACGTGATGCGATGAGCCTCCAGCCCCTGCCCGGAGCGTCCACGTCCGAGATGGTCGCGCAGCGCATCCGCGAGGCCATCCTCGGCGGCACCCTCCATCCCGGGGACCGCCTCATCGAGGCCGACCTCGCCGCCGAACTCGGCGTCTCGCGGGGACCGGTGCGCGAGGGCATCCGCCTGCTCGCCACCGAGGGACTCGTCGTCCTGCGGCGCAACCGCGGCGCCGTGGTGTCCTCGCCCACCTTCGAGGACATCCTCGAGGTCTACGTGCTGCGCAAGGGCCTCGGCAGCCTTGCACTCCAGCACGCGATAAGCCTCGATGTCGCGAGCGCTCCTGAGTTCGACGATGTCCTCGTCCTGCTCGATCGCCTACGCGATCCCGAGGTGCAGGCCGATCCCCTGCTCATGATCGACGCGGACCTCGCCTTCCAGGGCGCGCTCTTCGACCTGTCGGGCCTCGAGCGCATCACCGCGGTGCTCGACCAGACGGCTCGCGACATCCCCGTCTTCGTCCGCGTCCTCGGCATTACCTACGACGCCGTCGACTACGCGTCCCTCATCGAGCGCCACGAGCAGCTCGTCGCGGCCATCCGCGGCCGGCGGCGTGGCGCGGCCCTCACCGCCTGGGACGAGCACATCCGCTCCACCGTGGGTGAGTTCTCGCGCGGCTACCCCGACGCCCAGATGGAGGGGATCTTCGACCTCCCCCTCATGCACCACGTCTTCGACCACGCCAGCCACCCCTGACCCGCTACGTCCCCATCACGCAGGAGAAGCCATGACCCGCTACTGCATCATCGGAGCCGGCCCCGCCGGGCTCGCCGCGCTCAAGGCCATGCTCGACGCAGGCCATGACGTCGACTGCTTCGAGAAGTCCGACACGATCGGCGGTCACTGGAACCACGACTACGACGCGCTGCACCTGATCACCTCGCGCAACGTCACCGGCTTCGAGGGCTTCCCCATGCCCGAGGACTGGCCGCTCTTCCCCCACCGCGACCAGATGCTCGAGTACTTCCACCTCTTCGCCGACACCTTCGACCTGCGCCGCCACATCACCTTCGGCGTCTCCGTCGACTCCGTCGAGCCGATCGCCACCGACGGCCCGGTGGGCTCGGCCGGCTGGACCGTGACGACCTCCGACGGCACGCGTCGGGAGTACGACGGCGTCCTCGTCGCCAACGGCCACCTGTGGGACCAGAAGGTCCCCGATGTCCCCGGCACCTTCACCGGCACGCAGGTGCACTCCGGCTCCTACCGCAACACCGGCGACATCGAGGGCAAGCGCGTCCTCGTCGTCGGCTCGGGCAACTCGGGCTGCGATCTCGCGGTCGATGCATGCCAGGACCACTTCGACACCCACATCGTGATCCGGCGAGGCCACCACTTCCAGCCCAAGATGTTCTTCGGCCGCCCGCGGGCGGAGATCCCCTTCATGAAGGAGTTCACCTTCGAGGAGCAGGACCTCATCACGCGCCTGATGATGAAGGTCTCCGTGGGCACCGCAGCGGACTACCCGGGCATGCCCGAGCCCGACCACCACGCCCTTGCCGACGGGCCACCCGTCGTCAACGACCTGCTCCTCTACTGGGTGCAGCACGGCCGCATCAAGGTCCGCCCCGGCATCGAGCGCTTCGATGGCAAGACGGTCCACTTCTCCGACGGCACGAGCGATGAGTTCGACACGATCCTGTGGGCGACCGGCTTCCACGCCTCGCTGCCCTTCCTCGACGACGCACTGCTGGTGAAGCAGGAGGGGGTGCCGCTGCGCGTCGGCGGCGCCGTGGTGCCGCTCGACCTCGAGAAGCTCTATCTCATCGGCATGATCGGCGCGCGCGGCCCGCAGCCGCCCATCTATCCCCTCCAGGCGGACCTCGCCGTGCGCATGATCGCCATGCACGAGGCCGCACCGGGCGGTTTCACACCCATCGCCGGCCCGCTCACCAAGGCGCAGCCGCACGAATGGCGCATCGACATCCTGCGTCCGCTGTGGCTCGACCAGGTCGAGCAGACGAAGGTGGCACTCGAGGTGCTCGCGGCTACCCAGCAGATTGCAGAGCCTGCGCAGGCCCGCGCGTGAGCGACTGGCTCGGGCTCGCTGGTCGCTCCGCCGCGGTCACGGGGGCGGCGAGCGGCATCGGCCAGGGCTGCGCGTGGGCGCTGGCTCGCGCCGGAGTCACGGTGTGGGCGCTCGATCGCGATGAGGCCGCGCTCGCGGCCACCGTGACGGCTGCCGCTGACGAGGGCCTCACCGTCACGGGCCTCGCGTGCGACGTCACCGACGTGGACTCCGTCCGCGACGCCGCGATGACCGCGGGCGGGGTCGACATCCTCGTCAACGCTGCGGGCATCGGCCGCCCTGCGGCGCTCCTCGACGTCTCCCTTGCCGACTGGCAGCGCGTGCTCGACATCAACCTCACGGGCTACCTGCTCACCACGCAGGCTTTCGCACCCGGCATGGTCGAGCGCGGTGCGGGATCGCTCGTCCACGTCGCGTCGATCGCGTCTCGCAATCCCCAGCCGGGAAGCGGCGCCTACAGCGCCTCCAAGGCCGGGGTCTCCCTGATGTCGCAGCAACTCGCATACGAGCTCGGTCCGAGCGGTGTGCGCAGCAACACGGTGAGCCCCGGACTCGTGCGCACGCCGATGACTGAGGCCTACTACCAGGCTCCCGGTGTCGCCGAGCGACGCAATGCGGCGGTCCCGCTGGGTCGCGTTGCAGGCTCGGAGGACATCGCGGACGTCGTGGTCTTCCTCGCGAGCGATCGCGCCCGCTACGTCACCGGAGCGGACATCACCGTCGACGGAGGCTTCGCGACCCGGCTCATGGGCACGGTCCCCCGCCCCGGCTACGACGGCTAGCTAGCGCAGGCTGAACGGCGGGTACTTGTCGGTCGCGAGAAGGATCGCGTAGGCCTGCACACGCCAGCTCCAACGCAGGTAGCCGACGACGAAGTCGAAGAATGCGGTCGGGTAGCGACCGGTGAAGATGATCGCGAACCACGACAGGACCACGACGACGAAGACCGCGATGCCGAGGAAGAACAGCACGACAAAGTGGGGGATCGCGAGGAACCACTTGACGAGCGGCAGGCCGCGATTGAGTTGTGTCCTGGCATCGGGGTAATCCAGGTCCAGGTGCACGTTTTGGTGATCCTCTGTCGACGGATACCTGTCCGTGAGTAGCAGGAAGTAAGCCGTCACGCGTGTGATGAACCTGTGCAGGTTGAGCGCGAAGTCGAACCACCACCGTGGGTAGACCTTGCGGAAGAGGATCATGAGAAGAGTCAGGAAGAAGAGCGTTCCGAGGATGCCGAAGCCGTACGACGTGGACGTCGATGCGACATCGCCCGCCTCATTGACCACGACGATGGCGCCTTCTCCGCTCGAGACGAGCAGGTGGAGCACGATGGCGATCGGGATGATGAGGATGATGCGGAAGATCGTCGATGCCCGACTCAGCGAGGTCTGCGCCTCGATGGACAGGCGGGCCGGGTAGTCGGACGTTGCCGGAATAGCGGTTTCGGTCATGCGCGGAACGCTAGGCGTCGCGCGGCCCGTCGCCCATCGGACACGCCGCTCAGTCGCGCTCGGCAGCGCTCGCCGCGCGGCGCTCGGCCTTGATCTCCTTGGCGCGCGTGGCATACATATCGACGTACTCCTGGCCTGAGAGCTCCATGAGCGCGTACATGATCTCGTCGGTCACGGACCGCAGGACGAAGCGATCGGACTCCAGGCCCTCGTAGCGGGAGAAGTCGAGCGGATCGCCGAAGCACACGCCCAGGCGACGGATGTTCGGGAGGATGCGTCCGGGGGGCTGCACCTCGTAGGTCCCGATCATCGCCACGGGGATGACGGGAGCCTGCGACTCCAGCGCCATGCGCGCAACGCCGGTCTTGCCGCGATACAGGCGTCCGTCGGCTGTCCGAGTGCCCTCGGGGTAGATGCCGAGCATGCGGCCCTCACCCAGGATCCGGATCCCCGTGGCAATAGCGGCCTCGGCCGCGCGACCGCTCGTGCGATCGATCGGCACCTGGCCCACCCCGGTGAAGAACGCCTTGCTGATGAGGCCCTTGATGCCCTTGCCCGTGAAGTACTCCTGCTTGGCGAGGAAGGTGATGCGTCGCTTGGTCACAAGCGGGAGGAAGAAGGAGTCGGAGAACGACAGGTGGTTGCTCACCAGGATCGCCGGCCCCTCGACGGGGAGGGCATCCATGTTGTGGGTCCAGGGGCGGAAGAGGACGCGCAGCCACGGGCCGACGAGGATCCACTTGAGCACCCAGTAGAGCACGGCCTCACCCTAGCCGTGTGGCACTATCAGGGACGTCCAAGGAGGTCGCTATGCCGCTCTTTCCCGGTGCCGAGCCCTACGCTGCCGACGGCGGCTCCACGGGCATCCTGCTCCTGCACGGTTTCACCGGCTCTCCCAAGTCCATGACGCCCTGGGGCGAGCGCATGGCCGCCGAGGGTCACACCGTGCGCGTGCCGCGCCTGCCCGGCCACGGCACCCGCTGGCAGGACATGAATCTCACCCGGTGGGAGGACTGGTACGCCGAGGCCGAGCGGTCCTTCCTCGAGCTGCAGCGCTCCTGCGACGCTGTCTTCGTCTTCGGACTGTCCATGGGCGGCTCGCTGACCCTGCGCCTCGCCGAGCAGCACGGCGATGCGATCCGCGGCATCGTCCTTGTCAATCCGGCGGTGCACTCCGAGCGCCCCGACCGCTTCCTTCTGCCCGTGCTGCAGGTCTTCGTCCCGGCGTTCCCCGGCATCTCCAACGACATCAAGAAGCCCGGCCAGGACGAGGGTGCCTACGACAAGATCCCGCTCAAGGCAGCCCACTCGCTCACCGCGCTGTGGAAGCTCACCAAGCAGGAGCTCCCCCGGGTGAGCCAGCCGCTGCTGCTCTTCCGCAGCGAGGAGGATCACGTGGTCGAGGCATCCAACAGCCGCTACATCCTCGATCACGTGTCGAGCGCGGACAAGACCGAGGTCGTGCTCAAGGACTCCTTCCACGTGGCCACGCTCGACAACGACGCCGAGGCGATCGTCGACGGCAGCATCGACTTCGTCCGCCGCCTCAGCTGAGGCCATGTCGACACCCGGCCTCCCCGCGGGGGCATTCGCCAAGCTCGTCGACGTCGATCCGCCGATCGCCGAGCACGTCCTCGAGCTGCTCGCCCAGGCGCGCATCCCGGCGTACGCCGAGCCGCTCGTGGGCGACACGGGGCCCTATCGCGACGTGCGCGCTCCCGACCGTCCCACCACGCGCATCTACGTGGAGAAGGGGCGCCTCGCGGATGCCCGCACGGCGATCGCCGAGGGCCTGCCCTCGCTGCGCGCCGAGTTCCATGCGGATGCCGCCGCGCGTGCCGATGCCGATGACATGAAGCGTGCCTCCGCGGACCGGATCGAGGCGGCGTGGGATGACATCGTGGCGGGCTTCCACATCGCGGAGCCGCCACCGCGACCGGGAGTCGAGGGGTCGGGCCTGTCGAGTCGCCTCGTGCGCGAGCACACCGAGCCGCCCACCCCGCCGGAGCAGGCGGATGTCGGCGGACCGCGCGACTACGTGCTGGCCGATGAGGTGGACGACGAAGGCTTCACGCCGCCTCCGCCTCCACCGATGCCGCGGCCGCGGGACCGCTTCGATGCCTTCGCGTGGATCGGGCTCATCGGCGGACCTCTCGCGATCATCCTGGCCTTCGTACTGGGGACAGGGGGGTGGCTCGCGGCGGCGGGCTTCGCGGCGTTCACCGCCGGATTCATCACCCTGGTGGCGCGCTCATCCGATCGTCGCGATGACGGCCACGACGGCGCTGTCGTCTAGGACTGTCGACGACCTAGGACTGGCCCACCTCGGCGACCCGGCGGCGCAGGCCCTTGAGCGCGGTGTCGACGATGATGCGCTCGGCCTTGCGCTTGATCATGCCGATCATGGGGATCTTGACGTCGACCGCGAGCCGGTAGTGCACGGTCGTGGCAGCACCGTGCTCCTCGAGCAGGTAGGTGCCATCCATCGCCGTGAGCATGTCGCCCGTGGTGAGCTGCCAGGACACACGCTGATTGCCGTCCCAGTCGTAGAGGAGCTCGTAGGTGTCGCGGATCGGCCCTGACTCGAGGTGGAAGCGGGCGCGCAGCGGGCGACCGTCCTTCTCCTCGAGCACGGTCACCTCGGTGATCCCGTCGCTCCACTGGGGATAGGCCGGGAGGTCGGCGATCACGTCCATGATCGTGGCCGCGGAGGCCTCGATCTCGATGCTGGATTCGGTCTGCTCAGCCACGGCGTCCCTCCGAGGTCGCGGACAGCACGGGCTCACCGGGGCGGCGGCCGCCCTCCATCTCATCCTTGAGCGCCCACACGACCTGCTTCCACGCGATCGCGTGGCGGCGGCGCAGACGGTCCAGCTCCCGACGACCCCGGGCGGACTCAGGCAGGGCCCGTGCCGTCGCAGGAGATCCGGGCACGGTGGGCTCCCCGCGCAGGTAGTAGTGCACGAGCACGCCATCGCCCTGGGCCTCGAGCCAGATCTCGGCGGATCCGACGAGCTCCCCCGTGATCGACCAGCGCACCCCGTCGAGGCCCCGGTCCATGAAGACCACGAGGTCCAGGCTCGGCCACCACTGGCGCCAGCGAGCAGGGTCGGCGACCACCGCGGCGATGAGCGTGCGCGGGGCGACGACGTAGGTCTCGTCGACGAGATCCACTCCTGCCATGGGGCCAGGATAGGTGCCGGTGGCGGCCTATCCCCGGCGACTCCCGGGGCATTCCCCTCGCGGCCGGGCCGCTCGGAGGGCCCAACTGGGGTATTCGGGTAGCCGCCGGGTGACCCATCCCCTAGCGTGATGCGAGTTACGTCACACCGAGCCATCGGTGGACCCAACCGTGGGAGAGAACGTGAAGACCGAGTACGCCGTTGCTGCCATCGTCCCGCCGCCCACCTCGGGCAGCCTCGTGGACGACATCGTCGACAACGCCCAGACCGCGCCTCACCGCATCGCCCTGTCGGTCAACCGCGGGGGCGCGTGGGTGGGGGTGACCTCGCAGCAGTTCCTCGACCAGGTCAAGGCCGTCGCCAAGGGCATCGTTGCCTCCGGCGTCGAGCCCGGCCAGCGCGTCGGCATCATGTCGCGCACCCGCTACGACTGGACCGTCGCCGACTACGCCATCTGGTACGCCGGCGCGACCGTCGTACCGATCTACGAGACGTCCTCGGCCGAGCAGGTCGAGTGGATCCTCGGCGACTCCAACGCCGTGGGCGTCTTCCTGGAGAGCGCGAAGAACAAGAAGGTCTTCGACGAGGTCGCCGACCGCCTGCCCGACTGCAGCCGCGCCTGGATCTTCGACGACGGTGCGCTCGACACGCTCGCCGCTGCGGGGGCTGGCATCTCCGACGAGGAGTTGGAGAAGCGCCGCGCGACCCTCAACCCCGAGTCCCTCGCCACGATCATCTACACGTCGGGCACGACGGGCCGCCCCAAGGGCTGCATGCTCACGCACGGCAACTTCATGTTCGAGGTGTCCAACATCGTGGCCGGCATGCCGCAGCTCTTCTCGGTGGCCGGCGCCTCGACGCTGCTCTTCCTGCCGCTGGCCCACGTCTTCGGCCGCATCATCCAGCTCGGCTGCATCCACTCGGGCACACGCCTGGGCCATGCCCCCGACGTCAAGAATCTCCTGGGCGATCTGCAGTCCTTTCAGCCGACCTTCCTCCTCGCCGTCCCCCGCGTCTTCGAGAAGGTCTACAACTCCGCGCAGCAGAAGGCGACCGCCGAGGGCAAGGGCAACATCTTCAACACGGCCGCACAGACCGCCATCGACTACTCCAAGTCGCTCGACACCGGCGGCCCGGGCTTCGGACTCAAGCTCAAGCACAAGATCTTCGACCGCCTCGTCTACGGCAAGCTCCGCGCGGCGATGGGCGGCAAGATCGCCTGGGCCGTGTCCGGTGGTGCGCCGCTCGGTGACCGCCTCGGCCACTTCTTCCGCGGCATCGGCGTGACGATCCTCGAGGGCTACGGCCTCACCGAGACATCGGCCGCGACGACCGTCAACCGCCCGGACGCCATCAAGATCGGCACCGTCGGCCAGCCCTTCCCCGGCGCCAAGGTCAAGGTCGCCGCGGACGGCGAGCTCATGCTCGCGGGCGCGCAGATCTTCAAGGGCTACTGGAACAACCCCACTGCGACGGCCGAGGCCATCGAGCCCGACGGCTGGTTCCACTCCGGCGACATCGGCGAGATCGACGATCAGGGCTTCGTCAAGATCACGGGTCGCAAGAAGGAGCTCATCGTCACCGCGGGCGGCAAGAACGTCGCCCCCGCGGTCCTCGAGGATCGCCTGCGCGGCAACTGGCTCGTGAGCCAGTGCATGGTCGTCGGCGACGCGCAGCCCTTCATCGCCGCACTCGTCACGATCGATCCGGAGTCGTGGCCCGCCTACCTGAAGCAGGCCGGCAAGCCCGAGAGCACCACGATCGAGTCGATGACGACGGATCCCGCCCTCGTGGCCGAGATCCAGAAGGCGGTCGACGAGGCCAACAAGGCGGTGTCCAATGCCGAGGCCATCAAGAAGTTCACTATCCTTCCCGTCGACTGGACAGAGGAGGGCGGCCAGCTCACGCCCTCGATGAAGCTCAAGCGCAACGTCGTCATGAAGGAGTTCGCATCCGAGGTCGACGCTCTCTACTCGTAACGCAGGCCCTGGCCTCGCGTCACGTCCGTGATGGCGTGACGCGAGGCCTTGGCTTTGCCGGGGTCCTGCTCGTCGCCCTCGTCACGGGCGACATGTCCATCGCGAGCCTTCAGGTCGTCCTCGTCGCGATCATCGCCATCGCCGCCCAACTCGGCACGATCCCCGCGCGCCCGGTCTGGCTGCGCTACGCCGTCCTCATCGCCGAGGCGGCCGCGATCGCGCTCGTGGTGGTCACCTCGGCACCCGGCGACCGGCCCTCGATCGTCTACCTCGCCGTACCTCCCATCGTGTGCGCCTTTGCCATGGGCACCGCCGGACTGGCATCGGCGACCGCGATCGAAGCCCTCGTGCTCGTGGTGGGCACCATCCTGCGCACGCGCGATGACCTGCCCACGGGAGTGGTCGACGTCATCGTCGTCCTCGCCCTCGGCGCGGCACTCGGTCTGGGTGCCACCCTCACCACGCACCTGCGCGAGCGCATCGCGCCGGAGAGCACCGACTACGACGCGGCTCGCCGCCTGCTCGTGTCACTGCGCGATGTGGCACGGCAGCTCCCAGGTGGTCTCGAGGAGTCCGCGCTGGCACAGGCGGCACTCGCACGCTTCAGCACCCTGCTCCCCCATGACCGCGCCGAAGTCGTGGTGCGCGCCGACGGAGGCCGCCTGCTCACCATCGCGCGCAGCCCGGAGGACGCTGCCGGATGGTCGCCTTCCATGGGCTCCGGACTGTGGGGTCAGGCCTGGGAGTCCGGCGTCGCTGTCCAGCGGCTGGGCGGCATGGACGGTCCCGAGCTCGGCACGTCGCGCGCGTGCGCCGTCATCCCGCTGCGCCTGGGCGATGAGCCCATCGGGCTCGTCGGCATCGAGCGCACCGGTGGCCTGTGGCCCGTCGAGGACCTCACCGAGGCACAGGCGATGGCCGATGAAGCAGCCCTGCGCCTGGACACCGCGCGCATCTTCGACGAGGTGCGCGACCTGGCCACGCTCGAGGAGCGGCGTCGCCTCGCGCGCGAGATCCACGATGGCATCGCCCAGGAGGTCGCCGGCTTGGGCTTCCTCGTCGACGATGCGCTCGCCTCGCAGCCCGACGCGTCGACGCGCGAGAGCCTGCAGCGCATCCGCGATGAGCTCACGCGCATCGTCACCGAGCTACGCCTGTCGATCTTCGACCTGCGCACCGAGGTGGGTGCCGGCATCGGCGAGGCGCTCTCCTCGCATGTGCGCGCCGTCGGCGCCGAGGCCGGCCTCACCGTGCACCTCGTGCTCGACGAGGATCCGACACGCCTGCCACCCGGTGTCGCTCCCGAGATCCTCCGCATCGCCCAGGAGGCCGTCGCCAACGCCCGCCGTCATGCCGAGGCACGCACCCTGTGGGTGACCTACCGGGTGACCGACGGCACCGCCTTCCTCCGAGTGGCCGATGACGGACGCGGCATCGCCGAGGGCCGGGGCCGCCCCGACAGCTTCGGCCTGCAGATCATGAGGGAGCGTGCGACACGCATCGGGGCGAGTCTCACGGTCAAGCGCCGCAGCCCGCAGGGCACTGTGGTGGAGTTGTCCCTCCAGGCAGCAGGCGCCGCCGGACTGAGCGGGGAGGTGACACGGTGACGATCTCGGTGCTCCTCGTGGACGATCACGAGCTGATCCGCGAGGGCCTGCGCCGCGCCCTCGAGCGCGAGGCCGACGTCGAAGTCGTCGCCGAGGCCGCCAGCGTCGCCGAGGGCATCGCCATGGGGCGCAAGACCGAACCCACGGTGGCGATCGTCGACCTACGCCTGCCCGATGGCAACGGTCTCGACATCGTACGTGCCCTACGCGCGCAGTCCGCGGACATGGGCATCGTCGTGCTCACGATGTACGCCGGCGACAACCAGCTCTTCGACGCGCTCGACGCGGGAGCGAGCGCCTTCGTCCCCAAGAGCGCCCCGGCCGAGGAGATCGTCGCGGCCGCACGGCATGCCGCGAGCTCCCCGCACTCCTTCACGTCCGCGGACCTCGCCGATGCGCTCAAGCGGCTTACCTCACCGCAGGGCCCGCAACTGTCTCCGCGCGAGCGCGAGGTGCTGCAGCTGCTCGCAGACGGACTCGGCGTCTCGCAGATCTCGCGCCAGCTCTTCATCTCCGATTCGACGACCAAGACGCACATCTCCAAGCTCTACGACAAGCTCGGCGCGGGCAATCGCGCGCAGGCACTCATGACCGCGCTCCGGCTGGGCCTGCTCGAAGCCCCCGACAACGCCCCGTGACGATGCCTGCACTGCGCCAGAGCCTCATCGCCGTCGCCGTCGCGTGGGTCGGCAGCCGTCTGCTCCTGCTCGGCACCCTCACCGGCGTCGTGCCCTATCCCGACGGCCCTTCGGTCATCAACGACGTCAAGCTCTATGCGGAATGGTCCAGCCTGCTCGTCACCGGGCGCTTCCCCATCGGCGACGACATGTGGCAGTACCCGCCCGGGGCCGGGATCGTCTTCGCGCTCGCCGCGCTCCTCGGCTCGAATCCGGTGGCGGCGTTCGCCATCATCGCGCTCGCCTGCGACCTCGCGACGCTTGCCGTGCTCGCCCTCGCAGGACGTCGGCGCCGGGTAGGACTCGACGCCGCGTGGGCGTGGGTGATCGGGGCGCTCCTGGTCGGACCCGTGTGGCTCGCCCGCTTCGACGTGGTCCCGACGCTCGCCGCGGTCGTCGCCCTCGTGCTCGTCGCGCGCCCGGTGTGGAGCGGCGCGGCCGCGGCGGCCGGGACACTGCTCAAGGTGTGGCCGGGCATCATGCTCATCGCCCTCCCGCGCCGCTCGCTCCCCCGCGGGATCCTCGGCTTCGTCATCATGTCGGCGGCGATCCTCGGCTCCGTGCTGCTGTGGTCGACGGGAGGGGTGTCCTTCCTCGGAGAGCAGGGTGCGCGCGGCCTCCAGGTGGAATCGGTGGGAGCCCTGCCCTTCATGGTGTGGAACGTCTTCAGCGAGGTGCCCACGGAGTTCCGCTTCGGCGCGATGGAGGTCGACGTCGCCGTGACGATCCCGCTGGGGCTGGCGATCACACTCGCCGGATTCGCGGTGCTCGGCGTGCTGGGGATCCTGCGCCTGCTCGGGCGACTCGAGACGCTGGCACCGGCCGACGTTGCGCTCGTCGCACTGCTCGTGAGCATCGTGACGAGCCGGGTGCTGTCACCGCAGTACTCCGTCTGGGTGGTGGGTGTCGCGGCGGTGACGTTCCTGGATCCCGAGAGCCGGCTGAGGAGGGTCGTCTGGCTGCTCGTGCCGTCGATCCTGGTGACGCAGGTGATCTACCCCTACGGCTATGGCAGCTTCCTCAACGGCGACTGGTGGGCGGTGCTGCTCCAGGTCGTGCGCGTCGGGCTCCTCGTCGCGGCGACGGGGCTCGGCCTGGTCGTCGTCCTGCGTCAGGCCCTCGCGGGCATCACGATGACGCGTCGGCGATCGCCAGACGCTGCAGCGGCGTTGGATGCGTGAAGAGCAACGCGTAGCGCCAGCGCGATGGAGTGAGCGTGGACCTGTTGGTCACCGCGAGACTCACCAGGAGATCGGCGTAGGTGTCGGGGTCGCCGGTCACCGCGATCGCCTCGCGATCGGTGCGCGCCTCCAGTGCACGGCTCACCGTCACGGCGCCGATCGATCCGACCAGCGATGCCACGAGCGCGACCGCGGCGATGAGCGGCACCATGCGGGGATCCCCCGGGCCTGAGGCGCGCAGCCAGCGACGTCCCCGACCGGAGAGGACCAGGGCTGCGGCCAGTGCCGCCGTCCCTGCTGCCGCGAGGGCAGCCAGGGCCGTGCCGAGCACGACGTCCCCTTCGCGCACGTGGATGAGCTCATGGGCGACGAGGGCGTCGATCTGCTGCGGAGACAAGGTCCCCGCGACCGTGTCGTAGATCGTCACCGCACGCGTGGGGCCCCAGCCGGAGACGTGAGCGTTGATCGCCGGTGAGCTGTCGCCGGTGACCACCACGGTGACCGTGCCGACTTCGACGCCGAGGCGATCGGCCATGTCGACGACGCGCTGGCTGAGCTCGGCATCGGCCGAAGTGCCCTCGAATCGTTGGGTGAGCGGAATGAGTGCGGAGGTGACGAGGGCGATGAGCGCTGCTCCCGCGACGAGCGGGATCCAGCCGCGTCGCGGCCACCGACGCAGGACCGCGAGAGCGATCGCGATGCCGAGTGCGCCGAGCACGACGAAGGCTGCGGACTCGCCCATCCACCGCAGCCACCAGGCGGACCAGGGCTCGATGAGGAGTCCGGCGTCGCGACGCGCCTGCGCGACGAGGAGGACAAAGGGCAGCGTGGCGAGTCGCGTCGCCGCGAGGAGGACGGCTGCTGCGAGCAGGCTGGCGAGGACGGGGCGCCGCTGCGGGCCAACACGTGCGAGCCACTCTCGGAGTGGTCGGATGAGCAGCACGCTGAGCGCGAGCAGCGCGGGGGCGAGCCAGGCGAGGACCCCGGGGAGCCAGGCGGCGGCCACATAGGTCTCGATGGCCTCCACCTGGTCGGCGGTGAAGGCTCCGAGTCGATCGGTCGCGAGATCGGACCAGGGGGTGACCGCGGCATCCCATGGCACCAGCGCGATCGCGATGACCGCTGCTGCGGCGTACATCGCGATCGCGACGAAGAGTGCCGTGCGCGCGGGAGTCACCCCGACATCATGCGACGCCCTCCTCCCCCTTCACCAGGCGAAGGGGTGGGACGAGGCCGGAGCCGGCCAGCACCGCGAAGGCAGCCTGCTCCTCACCCCCGATTGCGCCGGGTGGCCCCAGGAGGACGCTCACGATGCAGTCACCGCACGCGGCGGGCCGCGCCAGGCAGCTGGCGCAGTCGATCGTGATCTCGCCGCGAGAGTGACCCGTATCGTCGTAGAGCGTGTCGTCGTGGAGCGCGTCGTCGTGCGACATTCCCTCATGCGTCATGTCGTCGTGCGTCATGTCGTTACCTCCTGGGCCGTCGGACCCTCGACGTAGGCTTCTGCTCGTCACGAACACGACGGTAGGTGGGGGGTCCGACACCGACTCCGACATCCACAGGGCGGGTCAGTCCGTGCGGGCAAGGTTGCCAGCGCAGGCCTTGTCCACAGGGCGGATCAGTTCGTGGGGGCAAGGTTGCCAGCAGGCCAGTCATCCACAGGCCGGGTCAGTTCGTGCGGGCAAGGTTGCCAACGGGAGGCGAGCGCCTCTACAACCGCGTTTCCCGCTGCTCGGCGCGCGGTTGTGGATGCGGTAAGCACGCGAGGGCGCAGCAATCGCCCCGCCGACCTACCGACCGCTAGACGCCACCGACGTCGTGGGGGCTGTCACCCTCATGGCCCGGCTCCGGGCGCGGGATGACCTCGATGCGGTCACCGTTGCCGCACCAGCGGCAGTTGACCTCCTCGAGGGCTTCTTCGAGGACCTCCACGCCCTCGATCTCGGGCGCACCGGCCAGGTCGACGTGCCAGAACTCGCGCGTGCGCGCGCGACGTACGACGTCGAAGCGGGTGAGATTGCCGCAGTGGCCGCAGCGCCAGCGGTGGAGCTCGTCAGGCCGTGTGAGTGCCATGGCCCGACCCTAGCCGAGGCAATGGACCCCTCCGGGAGTGTCGTGCGAGGCCGGTGTCGGACCCCGCGCCTAGCGTCGCCCCTATGCAGGTCGTCGAGCAGCAGCTCTCCCTCGACGACCTCGGCACGCCCCTGTGCGATGTCACGTTCGTCGTCGTCGACCTCGAGACGACGGGCGGCAAGCCGGTCGATGCCGGCATCACCGAGATCGGCGCGGTCAAGGTGCGCGGTGGCGAGGTGCTCGGCGAGTACCAGACCCTGGTCAACCCCGGAGTCTCCATCCCGCCGTTCATCGCAGCGCTCACCGGCATCACCGACCGCATGCTCGCGGGGGCACCGTCGGTGACGGCCGCGGTCGCCGGCTTCTGGGAGTTCGCGCGCGGTGCCGTGCTCGTCGCGCACAACGCCCCCTACGACGTCTCCTTCCTGCGCGGAGCATGCGAGCGCGCCGACCTGCCGTGGCCGGCGCCGCGCGTCGTCGACACCGCCCGCATCGCACGTCGCGCCATCGCACGCGACGAGGTGCGCAACTGCAAGCTCGAGACGCTCTCCCGCTTCTTCCACTCCCCCACACCGCCGTGCCACCGAGCACTCGACGACGCCCGCGCCACGGTGGCCGTCCTGCACGGGCTCATGGAGCGCATGGGTCCGCTGGGCGTGCACTGCCTGGAGGATCTCCTTGCCTTCGGGGGCCGCACGACCCCGCAGCAGCGCACCAAGCGCCATCTCGCCCATGACATGCCCGAGGCGCCGGGCGTCTACGTCTTCCGCGATGCGCAGGGCCATCCGCTCTACGTCGGCACGTCGCGCAATCTGCGCTCGCGGGTCCGCAGTTACTTCACCGCGTCGGAGCAGCGCAAGCGCATGTCGGAGATGGTCGGCCTCGCCGACCGCGTGGATCCGATCGTGTGCGCGACCGATCTCGAAGCGCGCGTCCGGGAGCTGCGCCTGATCGCCGAGCATGGCCCGCCTTACAACCGCAGGTCGCGCAATCCCGAGCGCCAGGTGTGGCTGGCACTCACCCGCGAGCCGCACCCGCGCCTGGTCACGGTGAGTGCCGTGCGCGAGGGGCATCTCGCCGCGATCGGTCCCTTCGCCAGTCGAGGTGCCGCGACCCTTGCGGCCGAGGCCGTGCACGAGGCCATCCCCCTACGCACCTGCACCGACCGCTTGCCGCGCGGACCGCGTCGCGAGGCCGGGTGCGTCCGGGGCCAGCTCGGCCAGTGCGCGGCTCCCTGCGCGCGCTCGGGCGACCCCGAGGCGTACGCCGAGACCGCCGAGCAGGCGCGTGCCGCCCTGGACGGCGATGCCCGTGAGGTTGTCGCGGCGATCCAGCAGCGCATGGCGACCCTGGCCGATGCAGGGCGCTTCGAGCAGGCGCGCGCGTGGCGCGACCGCCTCGAGTCCTATGTCCGGGCCAGCGTGAGGAGGCACCGACTGGCGACACTCGGCGAGACGGAGGAGATCGTCGCGGCGCAGCTCGTCGACGGGGCATGGCATATCCACGTCATCCGATACGGCCGCCTCGCCGCCGCCGGGATCGCGCCGCGCGGCACCGATCCGCGCCCAGTCGTCGACACGCTCGTCCTCGCGGCTGATTCGGTCGAGCCCGGGTCTGCGCTCACGGAGGAGACCGACCTGCTGTGGCGCTGGCTCGTCGAGTCACGCCTCGTGCGCGTCTCGACTCCGATCGCCCTTCCGCTGCATGTCGGCGGGGAGATGGCCGATGCGCTGCGTCGAGCCCGCGAGGCCGCAGAGACTCTGCGCTACTCGGCTGATCGTCGCGGCCTGCGCCCGACGGCCTAGAGAAGCACCAAGGCGTTACGTCGCGGGGATACGCACCGTGCGCGGGACCCAGACGCGCAACTGCGTCCGGCCGTCGTTGCGGACCAGTTCCCACCGCCCAGCGCTGGCTTGGCTCAGGAGCGCCATACCCAGCCCAGGCGACCCGCCCTGCGGGCCGCAGCCGTTGTCGGCGATGACCACCAACGCCGCATCCTCACTCGACGACACTGTCACGTCGATGATCGTGGCCCGCCCGTGGCGGACCGCATTGGTGAGCCCCTCCTCGACGACTCGGCCGACCAGCGCGGGATTGACCACGCCCTCCAACCGTGGATCGACCTGAGTCGAGAAGGTGCACAGGTCACCCCAGAGCGAGACCTTGCGGCGCACCTCGTCGGCCACCGAACGTGCGGCCACCGGCTCGGCAAGCGGCGTGGCCAGGACCAGGTGGGCCTCGGCCAGGGCCGCCGACAGACCCGCTGCGTTGTCGTCACTCGACGCCTTCTCCATCGCCATGGCGCAGGCGACCAGCCGCGTCTGCACCGACCCGTGCAGCTCACGAGCGACCTCGCGCGTCACCTCCGCGATGCTCCGGCCGCGCACGATGGCGGCGATGCGGTCGGCGTCCACCTCGGCGCGGAAAGCACCGCGAACGTCGCTCATCTCCGAGCACCATGAGCCGAAGCCCGACGTGAGCAGGATCGCGACGACGCTGGCGATGATGGAAAAGGCCAGGAGCACCGGCGGATCGTTCGACTGCCACACGGTGTCGCGATAGATCCACACCGCGATGCTCAGCACCTGGAGCGCTCCGATTCCGACGATGAACAGCGCCAGGTGGTACCGGGGATGGCGTGCCATGAGCGCGTTGACGATCGCGCAGATGAGCACGACGGAGATGACCGTGACAAGCGCGTAGGGCACGCCCAACTCCCAGCCACGCAGGGCGATCACGAAGACGCCGTCGCCGATGAGGGCAAGGAGCCCCAGGATCACGGTGCGCAGGGGCTGCGTGCGCAGGGTGCGCTCGAGCACCGCCTCCCAGGGGGTCCTGGGGTAGCGCGCAGCCGCCACGCGCCAGAGGTCTCTGCTCATGGGGCGCACCGAGGCGTCGGCCGCCTCCCGCAGCGCGTTCGGGAGATCTACATCAGCCACGAGAGCACCGCCCTCGGCCTCGCGCACCGCCTGATCGACGCGCTGCCGCACGGGGTCCAATGCGTCACGCACGCCGTCGTCGATCTCCGCGCGCAGCTCGCGAGTGACGTCGACCTCGCGCAGTCGCAGCAGTTCGACCTTCACGAGAGCATCGATGTCCCGCCGACGCTGAGCGCGCTCGTTGGTCACCAGCTCGATGCCGACGGTGACGAACGGGACCCACCACAGCCCGATCAGGATGATCACGAGCACGCGCAGCGGCCAGGGTGCCTGCGACGTCAGCCCCAGGAGCGTGGCGCACGCCCACAGGCTCAGCCCGAAGCAGGCGCCGAACCAGCCGCCGGTGACCACCGAGGCACGGACGGACAGGGGAGCACTCGAGCGATTGCGCAGGAGAGTGCGATGCAGGACCGCCAGGATCGTCGCTGTGATCGCGCAGGCGCCCAGCCAGACGAGGAGCCACTGCCCGAGTTCGTAGGGCGACGTGGCACTGGCGAGGTCGCTGGCCATGACGAGCAGGCCGACGGGCATCGAGACCGCCCATACGGCCCAGGAGCCGAACCACCGACCACCGAGCCTCTCCTGCAGATCCGCCGGCTCAGTCGCGGCGGACGACACGGGTCCCGCTCAGCGCGAAATAGGCCTGCGCGATCATCACGCACTGATTTTCCCCTCGCGTGGCCTTGACGTCGAGTTGCCGGATGAGGCGCATGACGGCCTTCTCCACTGACGCCTCCTCGATGACGAGACGTCGCGCAATCTCGGCATTGCTGTAGCCAGCAGCGACGAGCCGCATCACCTCGACCTGCGAGTCGCTCAGGCCCTCGAGTCGCGCGTTGCCCTCGGCCGACCACTCGGTCGCACCCTGCGCGGCCGAGAGCGCAGCGCCGAGGATCGACGTATCGGCCACCTCCTGTTTGGTGAGGTAGATCGCGCCGGGCGGTAACTCGGGGACGGACCCCAGGAGTCGCGGCTCGACGTACGTCGACAGGAAGACGATCCCGAGGTCCGGCTGCGAGCGACGCAGTCCGTGAGCGAGGTCGATCCCGGTCGGCCCCTCGCCCAGGTCGAGGTCGATGAGCGCGACGTCCGGAGGGGACTGCCGAGCCAGGCTCAACCCCTCGGCGAAGGACCCGGCAGACGCGGCGATCTCGAAGCCGAGGCCTTCCACGACGCTGCCCAGCATCGTCCGGGTGAAGGGGTCATCGTCCACGATGAGCACGCGGTCACGAGGATCTGCGTCGGCCACTCCCGCATAGTGCCCTGTGACCCCGGGAGCGTGAGGCGGCATGGCTTGGTTCAGGGCCTCCGGGGCGACACCCGTGGTGCTGGCACCACATCGGGACGAATCGCCAGTAGCGGACCCCTCGCGACCCTCAGGCTCCAGCCATGTCAACCAGTGCGGAGATCCCCGCCTCCGTCGTGACCCAGTTCCGCCTGCGCAGCGGCGCCTCCCGGGAGTTCTCGCGCCTGCTCGGTGACCTCAACGCCTCGCTCGTGTCCCAAGCCGACTTCCTCGGCAGCGAGATGCACCTGGACTCCTCCGGAGGGAGCCCCACGGCGGTGTGGCACTTCGCGACTGCGCAGTCAGCGAAGTCATGGATGACCGGTGCCCCGCTCGCGGACTTCGCGCGAGCCCTCGACCCCTACTCCACGTCGGAACCGGTGAGCAACGTCCTGCTCGAACCCGCCGAGTCGGGCAAGGCATCAACCGTCATCACGACTCGGGTGCTGCCCGACAACGACGCGTGGTTCGCGGACTGGCAGGGCCGCATGGGTGCAGCGCAACAGCAGTTCCCCGGCTACGTCGGCCAGCGAGTGCAGGCCCCTGTCGCGGGAGTCAACGCTGACTGGGTGGCGATCGTCGCCTTCGACTCCGAGGACAACCTCAAGCGCTGGGAGGCCAGCCCCGAGCGGCAATCGCTCATCCAAGAGTCGGTGCCGCACATCGACCGATACGACGTCCGCCCGGCGACCTCGGCGTTCGAGAGCTGGTTCGCCAAGGACGAGGGCGGGGCCAAGCCCCCGGCCGCATGGAAGCTGAGCGCGATCGTCCTGCTCGTGCTCTATCCCATCGTCATGCTCGAGGTGTTCACGCTCAACCACGTCACCAAGGCGCTCGATCTCGAGCCCGCGCTCGGGATCTTCATCGGCAACGCCGTGAGCGTCGCCATCACCGGCTTCCTGCTCATCCCGTGGGCCTCGTCGCTACTCAACTGGTGGCTCGTGCCACCGGAGGCACTCGCGCGCAAGCGCACCCAGCAGGGCGCTGCGCTCGTCGTCGCGCTCTACGCCGTCTCCGTCATCGTCTTCGCCGTCATCATCACGCGCTTCCCCGCACTGCTGCCCTGACCCGCTCGAGCCGTCCCCCCAAGGAGAGTCATGTCCACCGTCCACCGAGGCCACATCTTCCACATCGCCGGCGCACCGCTGGTCACGGAAGCAGCAGAAAATCTCGCCCACTTCCCCGACGGTGCGCTCGTCGTGGACGATGCCGGCGTCATCCAGTGGTGCGGCAACTGGTCCGAGCTCCCTCCCGAGCACGCCTCCGCCAAGGTCGTGGATCACCACGGCGCATTCCTGCTGCCGGGCTTCATCGACACCCACATGCACTTCCCGCAGGTGTGGTGCGGTGACTCCTACGGCGGCGGGCAACTCCTGGAGTGGCTCAACAACTGCATCTTCCCCTCGGAGTCGAAGTTCGAGGACGAGGCCTACGCCAAGAAGGCCGCGGTGGAGTGGGTCGACCGCATGATCACCGCGGGCACCACCAACGGCCTCATCTTCGGGTCGGCGTTCCCCCACGCCCAGGACTTCCTCTTCGAGGAGGCGCGTGATCGCGGCCTGCGGATAGTCGCCGGCCGCGGCGTGGAGACGGTCGGTCCGGACTGGTCGAAGCTCACGACGTCGGAGGACAAGGCCGTCGAGTTGGTGCGCGAGGAGATCGAGAAGTGGCACCCGCAGACCGAGGCGGAGTACAAGACCGCCCTGCAGTACGTCGCGGTGGTGCCACGCTTCAGCCTGTCGGTGACGCCGACCACCATGGCCAATCTGGGCGAGCTCCACGACGAGTACAAGACCAAGGGGATCTACTTCACCTCGCACCTCAACGAAAATGCCCGGCCCGGAACAGGCGAGATCGACAGCACCAAGACGGTCTACCAGGTCGACAGCTACCTCGACACCTACGACGGCAAGTTCCTGCCGAGGTCCAAGGTCGGCGGCAAGTCCTTCCTCGGGCCGCGCAGCGTCATGGCCCACTCGGTGCACTGCACCGATAGGGAGCTCGCGCGCATGGCAGAGACCGGCACGTCGATTGCTCACTGCCCCGTGTCGCAGCTCTTCCTCGGCTCGGGCACCCTGCCGTGGAAGCGCACGGTCGCCGCGGGCGTCAACATCGCGATCGGCAGCGACTGGGGTGCGGGCGATGAGTGGTTCATCCCGCAGGTGCTCAACGCCTGCTTCAAGGTCCACATCTCCGAGGGTCAGCCGGTCGGCGTCGATCCCTACCCCGCCGATGACCAGTCCCTGTCCTTGCACCCCGCGGAGCTGCTCTTCACGGGGACGCTCGCCGGTGCGCGCGCCCTCGCCCTCGAGGACCGCACGGGCAACTTCGACGTGGGCAAGGAAGCGGACTTCGTGGTGCTGGATCCGTCGGCCTGGGACATGTACGACCAGACGCTGAAGAACATGCACCTCTCGGATGACCCGACCACGGCGCGCGACGCGTTTCTCTTCGCCGTGATCATGCTGGCGCGCGAGAAGGCGCTCACCGGCACTTACGTACGCGGGCGCAAGCTCGAGACGTCGACGGGTCGCTGATGCGCTTGCCCCGTCGAAGTGTCGCCATCCCCCTGGGGGCAGTCCTCGTTGTCATGGCGACGAGCGCGGCGGCAGTGCCGGCGGGGTCAGCGATGAGCCCGACCGCAGCGGCACCGCGTGCCGCCGCCGACGGGATCCTGGGGTCGTTCTCGCCACTGGGCAATGGCATCACGGAGCGCTTCGACCCGACCAGGACCCTCACTGTGCGGTCCGTCGTCAAATGGGACGACACCATCGTCGCCGGCTACGACGATTCCGGGACCGCGAGCGGGGTCCCCGGCACCAACTTCATCGCGGCGTGGGCCGACGACACCTGGCACGCCCTGGGGACGGGAATGACGGGGACCGGGTCCGCGTACTCGGTCTACGCGCTCAATGCCTGGACTGATGACACGCTTGTCGCGGGCGGGTTCTTTACGAGCGCTAGCGGACGGCCCAACACTGTGAACGTCGCGGCCTGGTCGAGTCGCGACGACACCTGGTATCCCCTGGGCACCGGGACCAACAGTGACGTGCGCGCACTCGCCCAATGGCCCGACACCGGCGTTTCCGCGGACGACACCGTGGTGGCGGGAGGATTCTTCTCGCTGGCGAGCGGCGTGACCGGCACCCGTGAAGTTGCCGCCTGGTCACCCATCGACGACGCATGGCGTGCGATGGCCACGGGCATGAGCCACGACGTCTATTCGCTCACCGCATGGACGGATGACTCCCTGGTCGCCGGTGGAGCCTTCAACGATGCCAGCGGAGTTGCCAACACTCAGCGCATCGCCGTCTGGTCCGGCAATGCGTGGCAGCCCCTGGACGCGAACCCAGCCAGCACTGCCCTCGTCGGTGATGACACCACGATCCGCAGCCTGGCTCGCTTTAACGACTCAACCCTCATCATGGGCGGGCCCTTTTCCTCCGTGGGTGGAGTGGCAGGGACAAGCAAGATCGCCGCCTGGTCCACCGTCGATGACACGTGGCATTCCCTGGGCGGAGGCCTCTTCCGCGCAGGCGACCCGCTTACGGCTGTCCAAGGCATCGCCGTCGATCACAGCCGTGGCCTGATCTACGCGGGCGGGGACTTCTTCTCCACCCCCAACGATTCGCTGACCACCTCTGACGATTCAGTGAGCAACATCGCCGTGTGGGACACGGGCATCTCAAAGTGGATTCCTCTGCGATTCGGAACTGGCCCCGATCAACAGGGGGTCGAAGGCGGCGTGCTTTCCATCGCTCTCGACGACTCAGTCGCCTATGTCGCGGGCGAGTTCAAGGACGCCGGCAGTAGCTCGCGGGCCGATGGCATCGCCAAGTGGACATGGCAGCCGCCCGAGGGGTCGAACACGGTGACCGGCGGGACGGCGACCATCACCGGCGAGGGCTTCATCGGTGTGCCGGCTTCGGGCGGAGTGAAGTTCGGCGGTTCGTCAGGGTCGGGCGGGGTCGACGCCACGTACACGCGCGTGAGTTCCACCGCCATCACCGTCGCTGTGCCCGCGGGTGCGGGGAACGGCGACACGATCTGGGTCAATGGCGTCGGCGGATGGGGCTCCGTGGGCACGTATTCCGCTCCTGCTCCCCCGCCTCCGCCGGCGCCTACACCGCCGGGTGCGCCGCAGTCGGCCTCCGCCGTCGCCGGCGATGGGTCGGCCACCGTGACCTGGCAGCCACCGACCTACTTCGGCACCTACCCGATCACCTCCTACACCGCCACCAGCACCCCCGGCGGCAAGATCTGCACCACGACCGGGCTGACCTGCACTGTCACCGGCCTGGCCAACGGCACCAGCTACACCTTCACCGTCACCGCAACCAGCCCGGCCGGCACCGGAGCCGCCTCAGCTCCCAGCAACGCCGTGACCCCGACATCTCCGCCACCGCCGCCCACACCGTCGATCCTCATCACCGGCTCCCGCGACGGCCAGCGCATCGAGGTCTCCGGCAGTGCCATGCACCTGACCAGCCAGACCGTCCGCCCCTGGATCAAGTTCCGCGGCGACACCAAGTACAGCGAAGGCGCCGCGATCATCCCCATCGCAGCCGACGGCACTTTCACCTGGTCACGCAAGACCAACAGGAAGACCTACGTCTACGTCGCACACACGACGACGAAGTCCAACATGGTCACCATCCGCGCACGCTGAATCGCGGCGAACTTGGGGTGGGAAATGCCCTGGCAGGTCGCTATCCACCCCAAGTTCGGAGTTCAGCCCAGTTAGCCGCGCAGGGCCTGGGAGGTGTCGGCCCAGCGACGCAGGAGGTCGCCGGCGGCACCGGACTCCACCGCCGCGCGCGCGTCGACGAGGTGCGCACGCACGCGCTCGCGCAGCGATCCCTGCACGTACTCCCCCGCAGCGGCGGCAACGGCTGCCGAGTGCGCGGCCAGCGCCGCGGCGGCATTGGCGATGACGACCGCGCGCACCGCCTCGATGTCCGACGGCAGCTCCAGGTCAGGATGCACGCGCGGCATGCCGAACGCCGCCCGGCACACCTCAGCGTTGGTCACCGCATCGCCACCGGCGAGAGCACCCGGAGCGATGCCGCCCATACCGAGATCTGCGGCCTCAAGCCGCTCCTCGGTGACATCTCCACGCGTGGTGTCCCAGACCTGAGTGCCGCCGTACGGCGAGATTTCATCCCAGCCGTTGTCGCCGCGCACCACAAGGACGCGATCACCGCGCTCGGCGAAGACCTGCGCCATCACCGGTGCCATGCGCGCATCGGAGCAGCCGATGAGTCCGGCGACGGGTCGCGCGGGGTTGGTGAGCGGGCCGAGGATGTTGAAGATCGTGGGTATGCCGAGCTCGCGACGCACGGGCGCCGCATGCTTCATGGCCGGGTGCAACACCTGCGCGAAGGCGAAGGCGATACCCAACTCGCGCGCGCACGATGCGATGCCCTGCGGGTCGAGGTCGATGGCGAGCCCGAGCTCCTCGAGCACGTCGGCCGTGCCGGACTTCGAGCTCGCCGCGCGATTGCCGTGCTTGACGATCGTCGCCCCGCAGGCGGCCGCGACGATCGCGGCCATGGTGGAGAAGTTGACCGACCCGGAGGAGTCACCGCCGGTGCCGACGACATCGAGGAGCACCCCGGGCACCTCGACGGACAGGGCCGCGGAGCGCATGGCGTCGGCTGCGGCTGCGACCTCTTCCGCCGTCGGGCCCTTGGCCTGGAGGCCGAGGAGGAGGGCCCCGATCTGGGCAGGGGTGGCCTCGCCGGCCATCACCTGACCGAGGGCCCAGCGGGCTGCGTCGGCGTCGAGGTCCTCACCTGCGGCCAGTCGCCCGAGGACGGCCGGCCAGGAAGCGGGAGCCGCTGACGGGGATGAAGAAATATGAGTCGACACGGGGTCACGCCCCCCTGAATCGCATGATTCCGGGCATATCGCCCATTTCGCTAGCGGACCGGGAGACCGGCGAGGCGCTGGCGCAGGAGTGCCGCCGTCGTCTCGGCCAGGACCATGGGGTCCAGCGGCCGGGGCACGACGCCGTCGGCACGCGACCAGGTGGCCAGCCAGGCGTCCTGGGGGCGCCCCGTGAGCACGAGGATGGGCGGGCAGGCGTAGATCTCGTCCTTGAGCTGGCGGCACAGGCCCATGCCCCCCGCAGGGGTGGCCTCCCCGTCCAGGATGGCCAGATCGATGCCCCCGGCGTCCATCGCCTTGAGCACGGCCGGGAGGGTCGCGCACTCCAGGTAGCGCAGGGCGGGCAGCTCGGGCGCGGGACGCCGACCCAAAGCGCGCAGCACTTCCTCGCGCGCCGAGCGGTCGTCGCTGTAGACCAGGACCGCCAGGGTGGCGGCGGGGGCTTGGGCTTCCGTCACGGCGTCAGGCTATCGGGCGGCAACGCATCCGGGGGGTCTGCACCCCCCTCACGGCTCCCTCTGGCAGAGTGGCCCCGTGGCGACCGCAACTCCTCCCGTGAGTCAGGCCTTTGCCCACGCGCCGGCCAACCGGCCGAACCCCGTGGCCATTGGCACCATCGTGTGGCTGTCCAGCGAGCTCATGTTCTTCGCGGGCCTCTTCGCGATGTACTTCACCCTGAGAGCCGTCAACCCCGAGCTGTGGGCTCAGGAGACGCAACTCCTCAACATCCCCTTCGCGAGCATCAACACGACGATCCTCGTGCTCTCGTCGGTGACGTGCCAGCTCGGTGTCTTCGCGGCAGAGCGCGGCGACGTCAAGGGCCTGCGTCGCTGGTTCATCATCACCTTCCTCATGGGCTCGATCTTCATCGCCGGTCAGGTGACGGAGTACACCGAGCTCGTGCACGAAGGCCTCACGCTCTCGAGCAACGCCTACGGCTCTGCCTTCTACCTCACCACCGGATTCCACGGCCTCCACGTGACCGGCGGCCTCATTGCCTTCCTGCTCGTGCTCGCCACGACGTACGTCGTGAAGCGCTTCACGCACGACCAGGCCACGCGCGCGATCGTCGTGTCGTACTACTGGCACTTCGTCGACGTGGTGTGGATCGCGCTCTTCTTCATGATCTACATCCTCAAGTAGGCCCCTGCCTCCGTGACGGCGTCACGGGGGCGAGACGACAAGACGGAAGGGACTGGCGTGAAGGGACTGGCGGCCCGACGGCGCAATCCGATCGTGGCCTCGATACTCCTGCTCGTGGCGCTGCTCGGCGTCGGCGGTGTCTATGCGGTCGCGACGACCGCGGCGCCCGCCGAGGCGGTGGCGACCAGCGACCAGACCGCGATCGACGAGGGCAAGCGCCTCTACCTCGAGGGCTGCTCCTCCTGCCATGGCCTCGACGCGCAGGGCACGAGCAACGGACCGACCCTGATCGGCGTCGGCGCCGCGGCCGTCCACTTCCAGGTCGCCACCGGCCGCATGCCCATGGCGGCCCCCGGTGCGCAGGCCCCGTCCAAGCCCGCCGACTACAACGAGGAGGAGATCGCCGCGATGGCGGCGTACATCGCCTCCCTCGGCCCCGGCCCCGCGATCCCCACCGCCGAGCAGCTCGACTACTCCAACGCCGACGTTGCCGAAGGCGGTGTGCTCTTCCGCATCAACTGCGCCCAGTGCCACCAGGCCGCCGGCGGCGGCGGGGCACTCACGGACGGCAAGTACGCCCCGAGTCTCATGGAGGCCACGCCCCAGGAGATCTACGAGGCCATGCTCACCGGCCCGCAGAACATGCCCGTCTTCGGTGACGGCACCCTCACGGTCGAGGACAAGCAGGCGATCATCGCCTACGTCATGGACCTCCAGGAGGCCCCGAGCCCCGGCGGCCTCTCCCTCGGGCGCCTCGGCCCCGTCGCCGAGGGTCTCTTCCTCTGGGCCGGCGTCATGGCCGCCTTCGTCGGCCTGGCCGTATGGATCGGAATCAAGGCACGATGAGCGATCTCTCCACGCGCGATAGCGCCAACACCCCCGATCACGGGCACGGCCACGGCGACGTCCCCGCCGACGACCTGGCCCGCCCCCTCTACGAGGGCCCCGGCGGCCTCCCCGCCGCCGACATCCCCCACCGGCCGCGCCGCAGCGACTTCGATCCCAAGGCCGCGCGTCGCGCCGAGCGACAGGTCTCGAGCCTGTTCCTGCTGTCGATGCTCATGGTCGTCCTCTTCATCGTCGCGTACGTCGCAATCGATCCCCAGGCCGACATCTACATCCCGATGTTCGGCGAGGTCGGCTACCAGACCTTCGCACTCGGCCTCACCTTCGGCCTCGGCGTCTTCTGCATCGGCGCCGGCGCGATCCAGTGGGCCAAGAAGCTCATGCCCGACGTCGAGGTCGTCCAGGAGCGCCACTCCCTCGCGTCCACTCCGCACGAGGACGAGGAGGCCGCCGAGCAGTACGAGCGCGGCAAGGAGGAGTCGGGCTTCGCCCAGTACAAGATCATCCGCCGCACGCTCATCGCCGCGCTGGCGCTCTTCCCCATCCCCCTCGTCGTGATGCTGCGTGACCTGTGGACCCCCACGGAGACCACGGCCGGGCTCAGCCCGGTGGAGCTCCTCAGCACGACGGCGTGGACCGAGGGCATGCCCATCGTCACGGACGGCACCTACGCCAAGATCCGCCCCGAGGACATCCCCGTCGGCGGCCTGGTCTCGGCGCTGCCCGAGGACATCATGGAAATCCAGGAAGAGGAGCACAATCTCAACGCCCGCGGCAAGGCGGCGATCATCCTGGTGCGCATGGAGCCCGACGAGATCCGCGCCCAGCAGGGCGATGGCTGGGACTACCAGGGGATCCTCGCCTACTCCAAGATCTGCACCCACGTGGGCTGCCCCATCGCCCTCTACGAGCACCGCACGCACCACCTCCTGTGCCCGTGCCACCAGTCGACCTTCGACCTGGCCGACGCGGGCAACGTGATCTTTGGGCCTGCGGCTCGGCGCATGCCCCAGTTGCCGATCGGTGTCAATGAGGAAGGATTCCTCGTGGCAAAGGCACCCTTCGCAGAGCCCGTCGGACCGAGTTTCTGGGAGCGCGGATGAGCACGACGACCGAGAACGTGGGCGGCAAGGTCGCGACGTACGTCGACGACCGGGTCGGCTCCAACCGATTCCTGGGGCGCAACCTCAAGAAGGTCTTCCCCGACCACTGGTCCTTCATGCTGGGCGAGATCGCGCTCTACAGCTTCATCATCGTGCTCCTCACGGGCGTCTTCCTCACGCTCTTCTACAAGCCGAGCATGGTCGAGGTCGTCTACAACGGCTCCTACGTGCCGCTCAAGGGCATCTACATGTCCGAGGCCTACGCCTCGACCCTCGACATCTCCTTCGATGTCCGCGGTGGACTGCTCATCCGCCAGATGCACCACTGGGCGGCTTTGCTCTTCATCGCCGCGATGGCCGTCCACATGTTCCGCGTCTTCTTCACCGGCGCCTTCCGCAAGCCGCGCGAGTTCAACTGGGTGATCGGCATCGGGCTCATCACCCTGGGCCTCGGCGCTGGCTTCTCGGGCTACTCGCTCCCCGACGACCTGCTCTCGGGCACGGGCCTGCAGATCGCGCGCGGCATCGTCCAGGCCATCCCGATCATCGGCACCTGGGGCGCGTTCCTGCTCTTCGACGGCGAGTTCCCCGGGACGGACTTCATCTCCCGTCTCTACGGAGTGCACATCCTCCTCATCCCTGGGCTCATCCTCGCCCTGGTGACGGTGCACCTCATGATGGTGTGGACCCAGAAGCACACGCAGTTCCCCGGGCCGGGACGCACCAACGACAACGTCGTGGGCTACCCCCTGATGCCGATCTACATGGCCAAGGCCGGCGGCTTCTTCTTCGTCGTCTTCGGCGTCACCGCCCTCATCAGCGGCCTCGTCACCATCAACCCGATCTGGATCTTCGGGCCCTACACCCCCGATCAGGTGGGAGCGGGATCCCAGCCCGACTGGTACATCGGCTGGCTCGACGGCGCCCTGCGCATCTTCCCCAACATCGAGACGGTTCTCTTCGGCTACACGATCTCGTGGAACATCTTCATCCCCGCGGTGATCATTCCGGGCATCGTCTTCACCGTCGCTGCCCTCTACCCCTTCCTCGAGGCGTGGGTCACGGGCGACAAGCGCGATCACAACCTGCTCGACCGTCCGCGCAACGCCCCGACCCGCACCGGCCTGGGCGTCATGGCGATCACGTTCTACCTGCTGCTCTTCATCGGCGGCGGCAATGACATCATCGCCATCACCTTCGACCTGTCGATCAACTCGATCATCTGGTTCCTGCGGATCTCCGTGATCGTGCTCCCGCCGATCGCCTTCCTCATCACGCGCCGCATCTGCATCGGCCTGCAGCGCAAGGACCGCGAGAAGCTCCTGCACGGCTACGAGTCCGGGCGCATCCTGCGCCTTCCCCACGGCGAGTTCATTGAGGTGCACGAGCCCCTCACGCCCAAGGAGCTCGCGGTCCTGGAGTCCGCGATCGACTCCTACCGGGCGCCCCTGCCGGCACCGGAGAAGGTCGACGCCAACGGCGTGGCCAACAAGCACTACCGCCGCGACATGCTCCGCTACAAGCTGTCGCGCTGGTTCTACGCCGACGACATCGTGCCCCCCACCCGCGCCGAGATCGAGGCCGGCCAGGCGCACGTCTCCCACGAGGCCGCGATCGAGGCCCCGCTGCACGAGGCCGACGAGAAGGACACCGTGATGGTGCCCTTCCACGGCGGCATCCTGCACACCGCGGGCGAGCCCGCGACTAACCGCGAGCAGCTCGAGGAGCGCGGCGGCAACCTGTAGCCCTCCCAGCTCCACGCATCGCCCCGGTCACCCCACGGTGCCGGGGCGATGTGCATTCCGGGCAGCCGGCATCCCGGGCAACGCCGCGGCCGCCTTGCTAGCGTGCCCGCCATGGGACACCCGACGCGTCATCTCACCCGCTCCTGGGCCGCTGTGGCAGCCGCGGGCTGCCTGGCCACCGTAGGGGCCCTGCTCCCCGCCCAGGCCGGCGCGGAGGCGCCTGCACCCGCACAGGAGCGCCCCGGAGCGGTGACCGTCGCCGACTCCCCCACCGATTCCTACGCCTCCCCCTCGACGCCGATCGGGGTCGAGGCGCGCACCGTGGCCGGCGGCGTGCGCGTGAGCTGGACGCCCGTGAGCGCCTCCCCCCGGGTCACCCGCTATGTCGTCCACGCCGGGCCGGGCTCGTGCCCCGTCACCGTGCCCGCGGGTGCCACGTCCGCCGTGCTCCCGGTGGTCGCCGGTCAGGGCGTGATCACCCCGCGTGTGGAGGCGGTCAACGCGTACGGCTTCTCCGAGCCCGGAAGCGCCTCCACCGTCGACGTCACCGGGCGGGCCTCAGCGCGCTACACCAACATCCAGGTCCTCCAACTGAGTGACTTCCACGGGGCCATCCAGGCCTCCGGCTCGGCCGCGGGCGCCGCGCTCCTCGCCACCGCATGGCAGCAGGACCGTGCGCGCGTCCCCGCCACCCTCGTCGTGTCGTCCGGGGACAACATCGGCGGCTCACCCCCGGTCTCGGCTCTCTTCGAGGAGTTCCCCACGATCGAGGCACTCGGGCTCATGGGCCTGGATGTGTCCAGCTTCGGCAACCACGAGCATGACCGTCCGCTCGAGCACCTGCGCCGCATCGTGGATGCCTCGGACTTCCGGTGGGTGGTCTCCAACTACTCGACCCTGGCTCCCCTGCGGGGTGAGCGGGCCGGCGTACGCGACCTGATCATGCTGCGCCGCGGCGGGGTGAGCATCGGCATCGTGGGCATGAACACCGAGGACACCCCCGAGGTGGTCAGCCCGGGCAATCTCGTCGATCCCGAGACGGGTAGGGAGGTCACGATCTCCTCCTCCACCGATGGCGTCCAGCGGGCCATCGACCGTGCACGCGCGCGGGGTGCGGACGTGGTCATCGCCCTGGCGCACCAGGGCTGGTCGCAGAATGTCGACGGCAAGCCGCAGGGGCGCCTGCTCGAGGTCGCGCGCAATCTGCGCGGGGCCGATCTCGTCTACGGCGGACACACCCACCAGGAGTACCTCTCCTACGTCCGCAACGCACTGGTCGCCCAGGTCCCCAACTCGGGCGCGGAGTACACGCGCACGCAGATCTGCGTCGACACCCGCAGCGGTCGCGTCATCGGGGCCGACACCGAGGGCGTCTCGGTCGCCGACATGGCGGGACTCACCCCGGACCCCGAGGTCAAGGCCCTCGTGGACGGCTACGTCGCGCAGATGCAGGAGCAGCTCGACGTAAGGGTCGGAGTCGTCGCCGACGTCTTCCCCCGCGGCGGCACGCCTCCCGTCGAGCGCTCGCAGGAGACACCGCTGGGCACCTTCACCGCCGAGACCATCCTGCGCAGCTACGGCACCCAGCTCGCCTTCGTCAACGGCGGTGGTATCCGCGACACGCTGCCGGCCGGCAAGTACGTCCCGGGTGACGCGACACTGAGACGGCCCACGGCCGGCAGTAGCGGTCCCTACGACGTCACGCTCGGCGATCTCTACTCCGTATTCCCCTTCGGCAACAACGCGGCCACGACGCAGATCACGGGCGCCGACCTGTGGGCGGCGCTGGAAAACGGCGTCTCAGGATGGCCCGCCGACGGACGCTTCCCGCAGATCGCGGGCTTCCGCTTCACCTTCGACCCGGCGCGGCCCGTGGGGTCCCGCGTGACTGAGGTCACGTTGGCCGACGGCACACCCCTGCCCGCCGACGACCGGGTCTACTCGATGACCACGATCGACTACCTGGTCTACGGAGGCGACGGGTACGCCGACCTCTTCAGCCCGACCTCGGCGATCATCCGGGGACCCTACGTCGAAGAGGTCATCGCCGCCCTGCGTGCCGACCTCGAGGCCGGTGCCGTGACGCAGGCCCCGGTGCCGGACGGGCGAATCACGATCCTCGACTAGGACGGGGGTCGACTAGGACTGGGGTCGACTAGGGCGCGAGGGTCACGGCGATGCCGACCTGGCCCGCTGCTCCGGGCTTGCGGGCCGCAAGACGGCTGCGCCACATGAGCAGCTTGCCCAGCAGCCCGTAGCGGGACTCCACGAGCTGCGCCGTACGCGCCGTCTCCGCGGGATCCTGCAATGCCGCCGCAGCCTCGACCTGGGCACCCTTGAGGTTGCCTCGGGCATCGCAGGGGGCCACCAGGACGCGGGTGGTGTGGCGCAATCTCTTCGCCTTGCCGGAGTCGGCCTGGGTGATCACCCGGAGCGAGTCGCCCTCGCGGACGAGCCACACGGGTGTCGCGACAGGGGTGCCGTCTCGACGGAAGGTCGTGAGCGAGAGGTACTTGGCGTGACCCAGCTCATCGAGCGTGCTCATCAGACCTCGGGTGAGGTCATGTGCGCACCTGTTGCGGACTTCTCGAGCCAGTCCTTCCAGGAGATGTTCCACACCGTGATGCCGTTGCCGGGATTCTGCTTGAGCGGCGTCCCGGTGATCTCGATGGGATCGCCGATGTTGGTGACGTCGAAGAGCCACGCGGCATTGTCGACGCTCATGGAGGTGCAACCGTGGCTGATGCGACTGTTGCCCCAGGCACCGGCCGCCCAGGGGGACGCGTGGATGAACTCACCGTGCCAGGTGAGCCGCATCGCGTAGTCGACCTCGACGCGGTAGTGCTCGGGGTCGTCCTCGGAGACTCCCGCCGTGGCGTTGTCCATGATCCGGGTGCGTTCCTTGGTCATGATGAGCTTCGTGCCCGAGAGCGTCTCGTAGCCATCCATGCCCATGGTGACAGGGATGGTGCGCTCCTTCTTGCCGTTGATGAAGACCTTCATCATCAGGCTCTGCGCGTCCGCCTCCATCACCACGCTGTCGCTGGTGCGGTACGTCGTACGCACGTTGTCCCTGCCCCATAGCCCGGGCGCTGCCTCGACTCCGCGCAGGTCGATGTCGAGCTCGATGTCGGTGTTGCCCGGCCAGTAGTCCTTGGTCCGATAGATCGCCTGGGTCGGTCCGGTCCAGTACCACGCGCCCTCGATCGGAGTCGGCGTGCGCACGACCATGGCCTTCTCCACCGCGGCGCGATCCTTGACCTCCTCGTCGAAGTTGACGGTCAGCGGCATGCCGACGCCGAACTCGGTGCCCGCCTCCATCGTCGGAGTCGCCTGGAGGAATCCGTCGGGATCGACGGTGCGAATCCGCTCCTGGAGAGTCGCAGCCTGGCCACGCGGGTCCACGGCGGTCGCGGTGACGTTGTAGGTGGAATCGAAGTCGAGGTAGGGGCGCGTCGAGGTCCAGGTGCGTCCGTCATTCGAGAACTCGCCCTTGATCACGCGATTGGGACCCTGCGTGACGACGACGTCGGTGAGGCGGCCATGGTCGACGTGGACCACGATCGGACGATCGATGGGAGCGTCCTTGGTGATCGCGTCCACGAGACCGATCTGGGCGATCGAGGCGTCGGGGAGACCGGACGAGGTGAGCTCGAGCGACGGCTGGCAGGCC